>Ga0255435_10099_pt1 | contig 10650 bp, 8 predicted proteins | sample ANMaggSSYBR02H11_FD_182647 | JGI IMG/M metagenome (GOLD analysis project Ga0255435, IMG submission 182647) | Sediment cell enrichment communities from methane seep in Santa Monica Basin, California, United Staets - ANME aggregate JGI... | ecosystem: Environmental > Aquatic > Marine > Cold seeps >... | reverse complement strand
TTTATCATGTAATGAAGGAATGATGGCTTTGTAAAAAGTTCAACTTCTCCGTTGCGCTGCATCCTTCGCGCTTCAAAGTACAATAAGTACGAATCATTGCTCAGGATTTGCGTGCCTTACCAATTGTTATGCGATTGGTGAACATTTATATTTTGTCATCGGAATATGACTTTTAAAGAGTTTGTCAAGGTAATGTTATGAAATTAGATGCAAAAATACCAGAAGGCCCTTTGGCTGAAAAATGGGACAATCACCGATTTAATTTAAAACTGGTCAATCCTGCAAATAAAAAAAAGTTTAAAATCATTGTCGTGGGAACCGGTCTAGCCGGTGCTTCTGCGGCTGCCACTCTTGCTGAATTAGGTTATCATGTAGATAATTTCTGCATTCAGGACAGTCCCCGAAGGGCACACAGTATTGCTGCACAGGGCGGTATCAATGCGGCCAAAAATTATGCCAATGACGGTGACAGTGTCTGGCGGCTTTTTTATGATACAGTAAAAGGCGGTGATTTCAGAGCCAGGGAAGCTAACGTATATCGTCTGGCTCAACTTAGCTGTGATATTATTGATCATTGTGTGGCTCAGGGAATTCCGTTTGCCCGTGATTATGGCGGGTTTTTAGATAACCGATCATTTGGCGGTGCCCAGGTTTCCAGGACATTTTATGCAAAAGGACAGACTGGGCAACAGCTGCTGCTTGGCGCCTACAGTTCTTTGATGCGTCAAGTCTCAACCGGCATGGTTAAGCTATTTCCTCGCAGGGAAATGATGGATCTGGTAATGGTGGACGGTAAAGCCAGAGGCATCGTGGTAAGAAACCTGATTACCGGAGAGACTGAAACCTATGATGCCCATGCGGTGGTAATTGCCACCGGAGGTTACGGAAACGTATTTAATCTGTCAACCAATGCCATGGCATCCAATGTAACAGCCGCTTTCAGAGCCTATAAGAAGGGAGCATTTTTTGCAAATCCCTGCTTTACGCAGATTCATCCTACCTGTATTCCGGTTCATGGAACGTTTCAGTCCAAATTGACTTTAATGAGTGAAAGTCTTCGCAATGACGGCAGGGTCTGGGTACCTAAAAAACCTGGGGACAAACGGCGTCCTATGGATATTCCAGAATCTGAACAGGATTATTATCTTGAAAATAAATATCCCAGTTTCGGAAATCTTGTGCCGCGGGATGTGGCTTCCCGAAATGCAAAAGAACAGTGCGATTTAGGAAAAGGTGTTGGTGAAACCGGTTTGGCTGTTTATCTTGATTTTGCCGACGCTATAAAAAGGGACGGCGAAGACGTCATTGCCGGTAAATACGGAAACCTTTTTGAAATGTATGAAAAAATAACCGGAGAAAATCCTTATAAAACTCCTATGATGATTTATCCGGCTGTTCATTATACCATGGGCGGTTTGTGGGTGGATTATAACCTGATGAGCACCATTCCGGGTCTGTTTGTTCTTGGTGAAGCCAACTTCTCAGACCATGGCGCCAACCGGTTGGGTGCCAGTGCACTTATGCAGGGACTGGCAGATGGGTATTTTGTAATTCCCTATACAATTGGGGGGTATCTGGCGGAAACTACTTTTTCCGAAGTTCAAGCATCAAACAGCCCTGAATTTAAAAAGTGTGTGGATGATATCCAAAACAAAATTGAAAAACTGCTTTCAATTAAAGGGGAAAAGACGGTTGCAGAGTTTCATCGTGAGCTTGGACTGATTCTCTGGGAACACTGCGGCATGTCAAGAAATGAAGAAGGACTACTAAAAGCCCGCACCATGATTCAAAAATTAAGATCTGAATTCTGGGAAAATGTTAATGTGCCGGGAATTGGCATGGATTTAAATCAAAGTCTTGAAAATGCCGGGCGTGTTGCTGATTTCCTGGAATTTGGTGAATTGATGATCAATGATGCGCTGGCGCGTAAAGAATCCTGTGGCTGCCATTTTAATACTGCTTTTCAAACTGATGAGAATGAAGCCAGAAGAGATGATGATAATTACTGCCATGTTGCTGCCTGGGAATATACCGGTGATGAGCAAAGTCCTAATTTTCATAAAGAGTCATTGTCATTTGAGAATGTTGAGTTGTCCCAGAGGAGTTACAAATGATTTCAAAAACATTAAATTTAACTTTAAAGGTATGGCGTCAGAAATGTGGTGAGAAAAAAGGCCGGTTAGAGACCTATCAGGCAAAAAATATCTCAGTTGACATGTCTTTTCTTGAAATGCTGGATGTGGTTAATGAAGACCTGACTAAAAACAGAAAAGAACCCATTGCCTTTGATCATGACTGCCGGGAAGGTATTTGCGGGATGTGTGGGGCTGTTGTGAACGGGCGGGCGCATGGGCAGGAAAAAGAAACTACATTATGTCAGCTGCATATGCGGCATTTTTCTGATGGTGATACAATTGTGATTGAACCCTGGCGCTCACGTGCTTTTCCACTGGTTAAAGATCTTATTGTTGACAGGAGCGCTTTTGATGAAATTATTGCCTCCGGGGGGTATATTTCCGTGAAAACCGGCGGCGCACCGGATGCCAATGCATTACCCATTGCCAGAGAGGTGGCTGAAACATCTTTTAAAGCAGCTGCCTGTATCGGCTGCGGGGCCTGCGTGGCAGCTTGTCCCAATGCTTCTGCCATGCTGTTTGTCAGTGCCAAGATTTCACAACTGGCTCTTCTACCGCAGGGAAAAGCAGAAGCTGCCAAGCGCGCTCAGGCAATGGTTCGCCAGATGGATGAATGCGGATTTGGTAATTGTTCGAATGAAACCGAATGTGAGATGGAATGTCCCAAGGGTATTTCCATTGTTGAGATTGCCCGGATGAACCGGGAATTTTTAAAAGCAGAATTTTCTTGATTCTTTTTAATTAAAATTGTTTTATACTAAATAAATATACACTACTTTATATCGAAATTATTCTTCTAATTTTCTACAGGCATGGAGAATTGCATGAAAAAGATAAATGTTGCAGGGATGTCATCGCTGATCGGTGGAATCTGTTTATTTGGTTTTCATGAACTTGGTGGTTTTATGGGTAAATCCGGTAATTTAAACTCTTATAATAAAGCAGCTGCTGCTGATGATCATACGACGTTTTATGAATTGCTTCATGAAGATAATTTTGACTGGATTGAATCTTTACCATGGGGATTTCTTCGAGAAGGTACTGATTATGTTGTAAATATGCCGTTATGGCTGTTGATGGTTATTGTTGGGGCTTTTTTGCTTCTTGTGGGTGGAATATTTATTAAAAAATAGACAATTACTTTTTGTTTTTTATTATTATGCCGGAGAAACAAATTTGTTTCCCCGGCATTTTATTTTTCAATCTCTATAAATTTTTTAAAGGTAATATCCATCTATAGGATACTATTTGATAAAAATTATTTTTTTGAATTCAGTGCTGACTGAAGTTTTTCCGCAAGATCACCAAATGCTCCTGATGTTGATGGTTGACTTTTAGGCGTAAATTGTTTCCAGTCATCACCACTGCCTTCAATGCCGAGTGCTATTTTCCGGGAATTTGCATTGATTTCTTCAACTTTAACACCAATGATGTCATCTGTTTTTAACTTTTCGATTTCTGATGCATTCGGAGCGCTGTTGATCTTTGATTTTGGCAACAGACCGACAATACCGGGCTCAAGATTGATAAAATAGCCGAACTGTTCTTTTTTTTCTATTTTACCGGAATAAATTTTCCCAACAGAATACTTCTGACTGATATTAACCCAGGGGTCGCCTTCAGCGTCTTTCATGCTCAAAGATATTCTTTTTTTAATCGCATCCACATCTTTGATGGTCACCGATATCACATCACCGGGAGACACCATATCTTCAGCCCGGTGAACGCGTTTTGAATAACTCATTTCACTGACATGCACCAATCCTTCTATTCCCGGAGCAATTTCAACAAACGCTCCGAAATCGGCACATCGGGTGACTTTACCGCTTGTTTTATCACCGTTTTTAAATTGATGGTGAACTGTTTCCCAAGGATCAGTGGTCGCTCGTTTAGCAGACATTGAAATTTTAGATGTTTCCAAATTAATTTCTAATATTATGGTTTTAATGGGATCATTTACTTTAAGGATTTCATCCGGATGTCCAATGCGCGACCAGGAAAGTTCTGAAATATGGACAAGTCCTTCGATTCCGGGGACAATTTCAACAAAAACACCATACGGCATAATTGTATTAACCGTTCCGTCAATAATATCACCTGGCTTAGCAGTCTTGAAAAATTCTTTTTTAGCAGATTCCTGCTCCTGTTTTAATAATTCACGTCGTGACACAACAATATTTCTGCCCCGTTCTTCAAATTTTGAAATCAGAAAATCAAAACTTTCACCTACATACTCATCCTGATTTTCAACATACTTCGTATCCATCTGGCTGATCGGACAGAACGCGGTTTTTTTCATAATACTTACACGGAAACCGCCTTTACATGTTTCAGTTACTCGGCCTTCAACCGGAATACGGCTTTTATATGCATCCTGTAAAAGACGATCTCCGCCAACACCGGATATTGATTTAGACAGGCGAATCTCTCCGTCAGAGACGGATACCACATAAAGATCAAGCACATCTCCGGTTTTGCAATCTATTTCTTTGTTTTCATTTAATAATTCGCTTTTTTCGACAACGCCGTCTGTTTTTGTGCCGGTATTGATAAAGATATTTTTATCACCAACAGCAATTATCTCACCTTTGATTTTATCACCGACTTGAATATCTTTTTGTTCAGTCATATAAGATTCAAAGAGATCGGCAAAATTTTCTTCTTCTTCACTAGCTTCTGATTCAAAAATATCATCAGACATGATTAATTGCTCCTTGGTAAAAAAAATTCTTGTTTACTGCAGTTTTGTAGCCATATTATCTTATAAAATATATGTTAACAGAACATGGTTTTATCAGTAGAGAAATACTGTTGCAAGAAATACGTTGGGTTTTTAATTATTTTTAATTTATGTAAATCTCAGAATTGAATTTTAAAGTGCTGGGTAACATAATTAAAATTTATTTTTATTTTTAATGATATATCGGAGCAAATATTGTGGCAGAAAATTTAATATATGGGCCGGTTCCTTCCCGGCGACTCGGGTATTCCTTAGGGGTAGATCTGGTTCCTCATAAAATCTGTTCATACAATTGTATTTATTGTCAGATCGGGCCTACGCCGCAAACAACGGTAGAAAGAAAATCATATGTATTATCTGAAATTGTTTTGACCCAGCTTTTTGCTCGTCTGGAGGAAGGTATTCAACCGGATTATATAACCCTTGGCGGTTCCGGAGAACCGACATTAAACAGTGATATGCCGCATATAATTGAAGGAATTAAATCATATACTGATATTCCGGTTGCCGTCCTGACCAATGGCTCAACGCTTATAAATGAGGACATTAGAAATGATTTATGCGGTGCTGACGTGGTTTTACCTTCTTTAGATGCCTGTGATGAATTTTCATTTTTAAAGATTAATCGGCCCCATAAAAGTTTTGTATTTGATGAAATTGCCAATGGATTAATTGAATTCCGGAAAATTTATAAGGGACAAATCTGGCTTGAGATATTTCTTGTTAAGGGAATCAATGATACGGAAACAATGATCAGAAAGTTTAAACAATGGACGGATAAATCCGCACCGGACAAGATCCATTTAAACACAGCGGTCCGGCCGACGGCTGAAATTGATGTTCATACAGTGCCTGAAGATGTATTGGAAAAATTTTGTAAAATTCTTGGGGAAAATGCGGAAGTTGTTGCTCCGTTTAAAAAGGAAGCAACGAATATAAAAATACGCGATACGGAAAAAGAAATTTTAAGTATGCTTGGCCGGCGTCCCTGCACATTAGCAGATATTTCTTCCGGGCTTGGAATTCATCAGCATGAGTTACTCAAATATGTAGAACCAATGATTTCGAATAAACAAATTGATGTAGTAAATATCAACGGAAAAATATTTTATCAGAAAAATGCAATCGATTCCATTGAGTAGGGCGCTGTTTTATCGATAGAATGTTACATCAATGTGTTTGCGTCCCCACTCTAAAGCGTCAGAATGCGAATTATAATATAAATCCAGGCGTGTCGGACCTTTTATCGCACCGCCCCGGTCTTCAACCACACCATATCCATAGCCGGGGACATGAAGTCGCGTCCCGAACTTATAGTATCGTGTATCTGCAGCAATCGTTCCGTCACGGGAAAACCACAGCCATGGAAAAATGATTCGAAACGGAATCATCCATGGCTTTTTTAAGCTGTCTATGGAAAAGAGGCCTGGTTTCGGTTCCTGCGGTTTTGTTCCGCTGGCTGTCAATCCGGAGTAATCACGTCCGCTGTTTTTTCCCTTATTGATATACCTATTCCAAAAATCAAGCTTTAAATATATCCAGCTCCCGCGCTCCCAGCAGCAGCACTGACCGCAACCGCAGTATGCTGTTGCTTCCATTTTTTTTACAACTTTTTGGGTGCATCCGTTAAGTCCAAAAAATAATCCGGCAATGAGAATGCAGATTATATTACATTTTATTGAGCGCATAAATAAATTAAAGTAAATTTAGAGATTCCAAGTATAATGCTTTGTAATAATTTATATCCATTGGCCAGGTATTAATGTGCTGCAAAATCTGCATTTGTTTTTTTCTATATTGCAGGTCGGGATATGATATCCTTTACGTTCGATCAACATCTTGCCGCATTGATGGCAAAACGTATGATTGCCTTCATGATCAGGTACATTCCCAACATAAACATAACGGATCCCGGTATCTATAGCTATTTTTCTTAGATTTGTCAAAACAGAGATAGGGGTGGGGTAAAGACGATCTAATTTATATTGGGGGAAAAATCTTAAAAAATGCATTGGGTGATCAGGGCCCAGGTTATGAATGATCCATTGGCACATTTTTTTTATCATTTTTTCGTCATCAACGTAACCGGGAACGACAAGGGTTGTTATTTCAAAATGAACTTTTTTTTTATGAAGTGTTTTTAATGTATTTAATACCGGATCAAGGTTACCACCGTTTAATTTCTGATATGTTCGATTATCAAATGATTTCAGGTTTATGTTTGCAGCGTCAATCACCTCGCAGAGTGCTGATAAAGGCTCCGGATTAATGTAGCCGTTTGAAATCCACAAGTTTGAGATCCCTTTTTTTTTCGCCAGTTGTGCGGTATCGATCATATATTCATAATAAGTCGTTGCTTCTGAATAGGTGTATGCGATCGAATCTGCTTTTACATCCACCGCCTTGATTATTACCTGCTCCGGGAAAAGGTCATAGAACCGGACATCTTCCGGCTTGACCTGGGATATTTGCCAGTTCTGGCAATTTAAACACCGGAAGTTACATCCTGTGCTAGCAATGGATAACGCTTTGCTGGCAGGTTTAAAATGAAACAGCGGTTTTTTTTCAATGGGGTCCGTGTTAACTGAACAGGGATTGCCATAGGCCAATGTATGGAGATTCCCGTTTATATTGACACGGGAGCGGCAGATACTTCTATCTCCATCTTCTAAAACACAACCGTGCGGGCAGATTCCGCATATAACCGCATTACCAGGAAGTGTTATCGAATAATCTGCTTCGCGGGACCACTTCCAAAGATGTTCCGGGGCATCATTTTTAAATGGTTTTCCGGCAATATTGTCAGAGCCAGTCTTTCCTTGCGTTTTGGTAAAAGCACATAATGGACGAACCGGAAGTGAACTGCCGGCAAGGGTTAGAGCGCTAAATGTTAGAAATTTTCGTCTTGAAACAGGTTTCATGCTTTGAATTTAAAATGATTAAACTGATTGTTTTAAGTAATATCAATCCTATAGCAGACCATAAAATACCGGCAAACGGGATTAATAAAATACTGGTTACCAGGGTTCCATAGGCTGCCCCGATGAGATCTGCGGAAAACATTTTAATGGCTGCCGGTTTAGTGCCTCCCTGAAGATGCAGGGCAACTGGAAATTGACATCCGCAGACCAATGAGACGACAAAACCAAATGCAAGAAACACGTTTCCAGATAAATGATTTGAAAAAAGTGTTATTCCACCGATAAAGAGCATCATCAATGCTATCAGCATCATATCCGTAAAAACCAGAATTTGTTTGCCGCGCTTGCGCAGATACTCGCCATAAAATGCGCCAGGGAGAATTCCAGCAAGAAACACTGTGATAATCAATCCGATCTGAAGATAAATATATCCAAAAAATATCTGGAACGCAAATATAACCAGAATTTCCGTTCCCATTGTAAAACCCCCGGTAGTGTAAAGCACAAATTCTTCTTTTGAAATGAAGAAGAAATAAACAATGTTGATTACGCTCAATATCAATACAAAAAGGACCGGAGAAGTTGAAAAAATAGAAAACCATTCATCTAACAGGATCCTTACCAGATGCGGTGAAAAATCACTGTTTAAAGGGACAGATGGTAATAACTGATGGTTTAACCTGTTGATTCTTTCCAGGGTAATGTTGCCGTCATAATATCCGCTGATATAGGAGGTAGAAATCTTTTTATTCTCAAGCAGGCCGGGAATATCAGTTTCTAACGGACTTTCACTGCACAGAAAAAATATCCGGTTTCCCGGTATTAAAATAACCTGTGAAAAAACCTGACTAGCTGTACGGTAAATGGAAGAAATCTTTTGAAGTTCATTGTCGCTGATGTAATTGTCAAAACCTTTAACTGAAAAAGATAAAATTCCGTTCTCTTGAATGCGTTGGCGGGCAATTGAAAAAAATTGTTCGGTAAAGAATCTGTTGGTTTGAAACGTGTCCGGTTCCGGAAGATTTAATATAATGGCATCATATTTTTTATTTGTTTGTGCTAAATACTGCCTTCCGTCCTGGTGAATGACTTTCATTTCCGGATGTTTTTCCAACAATCCAAATCGAAATTGAACATCAGTGATCGCTGGATCGAGTTCAACATAGTCAATTGATATTGGATTATATTTTTTAACTTCCGATATCATCGACTTTTCAGCGGATATAAGCAGAACATGACGGACACAATCGATTTGAGAAAGCGGATAATGAATAACTTCTTCTGCTGCATTTAAATTCTGTGAACTGAAAGTCGGCCGGCCGTTTTGAAACAGTGTGAACTGTTCCTGATCCTCGATAATCTGAATGCGTCCATAAGGCGTTTCCTGATAATAAGCAAGTTTACCGTTATGAGGTGCAAGTGTTGATGCTTCATTCATTAATGCGACAACCAGAACCAGGAGTCCCAGAGCAAAACCGGTAATTGCCGGAAATTTAACGTTATAAACCGATGTATATAGCTTGTATAGAGCAATAAGCAAGGGGACCTGAGTGAAGCAAACTGCTTGCATAGGAGTTGTAAAATAGACCAGAACAAACGAAAAAAGTGCTCCGCCGAAAATATCTCCGACGTTATCAAAAATATAAATTCGTGTTCCGGGATAGTTGTCTATTTGACTTCTGACGACAAGCAGGCTGTAGGGTAAAAGAAATCCGAGTAAAAGGCAATAGGGTGTAATTGTAAATAGGGAATAAGCAAGTGTGGGATAAAATCCGACTGAACTGCCATGAATGAATATCAGTGAATGAATTTTTCTAATGGCAATCAGCTGGACAGGTGCCAGGATCAACAGACAAGTAGCGATCCAGTATAACGATTTTACTGAAGCGTTTTTTTTGCTGAAAGGACCGGCCAAAAGGGTCCCCAATCCTCCGAGAAAAAGCCAGTTAAAGAGAATGATGGCAATGACAAATTCATTGCCATTTAATAGAGAGAGAAACTCGCGTATGGTTAGTAACTGGGTAGCAACAGAAGCAACACCCGTTGCAACAACGACATTACATATGAGACGATCAATTTTCAGTTTAATGGTTTTCTTCAAAATACTGGACCTGGTACACCATGACTTCAAGTCCGGGACGTCGCCATTCATCTGGCGCCAGTCCGGCTTTTTGGCATAAATGCTCAAGAAAGGATTTTTTATCCGGCAGCTGATCCCATACTTGCGGTAGAAATGTTGAGCTGTAAGGACCTTTCCGAATGATCACGCCATCTATGTTGGGCCGGAGTTTTTCCAGAAGATCATCTCCATCTTGATATTCAAGTCTTTCAGGTTGGGAAAGAAGGCTGATTTCAATATCGACATTAGGGAATTCATTTTTTGAAAGTGGTGGGAACCGGGGATCATGAAAAGCTGCGTTAACAGCATTGTCTTTTACTCCTTCGATGATTGATTTTTCAGCCGACAGATTACCGATACACCCGCGAAGCTGGTTATCAATTGTAAGTGTAACAAACGTTCCGCGATGTTCAGTGAAAAGTTTGTCAGATAAATTATCGTTATGTTCATTGAATGCATGAGTTTCTATGTTAAGGCTATCGGCAATTGTTTTTCGTGCCAGCTTGAGGAGAAGTGCTCCTTTTTCTTTATCCATCTGATTAATTCCTTTGCTTCTGTCTATAGCTGATGTTTCAAAGTATGCAATTGCCGCATAACCAACGACTTTGTTTTTTGAGCCTGCTGTGTCTCCACTGTTTGAATAATGAAGCAGATGCGGCTTCCAGTGGTTGCGAATAGCCAGGCGTGTGAGTACCTGAATCGGTATGATTCCGCAGGCACTGTTATTGGTCTTTG
>Ga0255435_10098_pt1 | contig 10710 bp, 8 predicted proteins | sample ANMaggSSYBR02H11_FD_182647 | JGI IMG/M metagenome (GOLD analysis project Ga0255435, IMG submission 182647) | Sediment cell enrichment communities from methane seep in Santa Monica Basin, California, United Staets - ANME aggregate JGI... | ecosystem: Environmental > Aquatic > Marine > Cold seeps >... | reverse complement strand
AAACCGGGCACCCAACCCTCAGGGGTGAAACTGAGTCACCCGAAGGATGCAAAGAAAAAGGTTCTTCCCGGATGGACACTATTTAATAAGAACAATACCGGTAAACACTTTCTCCCCGTACAACAGGTAGCGCCCTCTAAGGGGCAAAAATGATGGAATCCGTGAGGTAATTTTATCTGTCAGCCGGACTTCAAATGAGAGATCATCCGCGTGGGGAATAATCTCCGCATCGCGAAATCTGATGCCTTTCCTCAGAAGGGAGGGCAGACATTTATAGATTGATTCCTTGGCACTAAAAATCAGTGTAAACCATTTTTTGCTTTCATCCTCGGTCTGTCTGCCAACCCAGTCCATTTCGCTGTTGGTGAGAACTCTTTTGGCCATGCTGAGCGTAACGCGATCAGCCGTCTCGATGTCGAAACCAACTCCGGAATAATCGCTTTGCCGCGCCACAGCCGCGCCACACCACGAATCACTATGGGAAATAGTCCCGACTATTCCCGGAGGCCATGCGGTTGAACCATCGGATTTTCTGGTCAGTACACATTCCTGCATGCCCAAACTTTCAAGCGCGTTCCGGGCACACATTCTGCCGGCGCCGAACTCATTGCGTCGCCCGGCAACGGCTTTTCTAACGGCGGCGTCCTCTTCCAGGTGCAACGCGTAGTGCTTATCCTCTATGCGGCAGCATTCAGTGAAGACGAGATCGGGAAATAATTGTTGTATATTCGGAGCGTCCGGCATTTAACATATCCCATCAACAACTTCTTAAACAAACTATCTCTCCGCGAGCAAACGTGAGGAATTTCTGTATCGCCCTCCCAAATCCCGATAAATCGGGACTAAAACTCGTGCTAATGCGCCCAAACAGCTAGATTTTAACAGGGCCGGACACTGTCAGCATGTTTTCCCTAAAGTACTTGAATTCGCTACGGAAAAACCTTTTATGACAATGTCGATAGTTTCTCAATAAAATCTTTTACAGCCTCATTAAACGCATTCCGCCTATCAATCATTACCACATGACCCGCGTTCGGAATAATGCAAAGCTCGCTTCCCGGCAGACTTTGATTCATCTCCTCCGGCAAATCGCGGGCAGTTATAACATCATCTGCCCCCCAGACAATAAGGACAGGCTGTTTTATTGATGATATCCAATCCGAACTGTCAAAAAGACCCGCTGCCAGCAAATCAGCCTCCAGTGCATCGTTGCCCATTTCCCTGAGCATTGTAAGTCCCCGTTTAAATGAATCCGGAATATCCATCCCGCAGGAAGAAATGTTGTCAATAATATCCTCTGCCGAGAGGTCAACCCCCTTTTCATACAGTTTGCGATACATGCGCGAGAGTCGGAAAACGGTGCTGGTACCCACAAGTACCAGTCCCTTTATTTTGTCGGGATATACCCGGACATATTCCTGTGCAATCGCCCCGCCGAATGAATGACCTATAAGAAAAAATGAGGAAAGGCCAAGCTCTGTGGTAAGCTGGTCAAGCCATGCAGAATACTCTTTAGCCGATGTAAGGGGCCTGCCGCCTGATCTGCCATGGCCTGGCAGGTCAGGAACTATTATCTTAAAGTACTTACTGAGTCTGCTTACCTGGTAACCCCAGACAAGCCCGTCAGCTCCGGCACCGTGCAGGCACACAACAGCATGCTCTTTATCAATCCCCCGCTTTGATATTCGGTAATAATACTCATTACCATCTATTGTCACACGCGCCACAACAAACCCCCATTTGACATGAGCCAATGCTTTTCAAAAATTGTGAGTAGCTATCCTATGTGGAATATGTTGACACTGCCCCATAGTACGAACCAACGTTATCTGGACAGCAGACTTGTGCGCGAGGCAGGGCACGCCCGTCGCTTGAAACATCAGCTTTCGAATCATCCGGATTGTGGCCCTACCGTCTCAGAATGAAGATAAAACAGCCGCCACCGCCTTCAGCGCAATCGGTCGAGAATGTCTTGTCGTTTCCCATTGCTGTCCCGGCTGTGTTTGTTGCCATAACTCGATAATGATAGACAGTGCATGCAGAAAGTCCCGCGATATCAATGCTGGCTGCGACATCGCCCGTCCCTGAACCGGCATCCATACCTGCCGTTGTTGATCCGTAAGCGGTTGTTGTCCCGTATTCGAAGCAATAATTTGTGCTTGAGTGATTAGGATTAACTGTGCCTCCCAGCGTGACTGTATTAAGACCCAGCGAGGCCGCCGCCCCTGTTGTTACCGTCGGCGGGATGGCAAGGGTGGTAAAAGTTTGACCATTTCCACAGGTGGTTCCCTCAATGTTTGTCGCCACAATTCGATAATGATAGGTGGTGCAAACAGAAAGTCCCGCGATATCAACGCTGGCTGCGACATCGCCCGTCCCTGAACCGGCATCCATGCCTGCCGTTGTTGATCCGTAAGCGGTTGTTGATCCGTAAGCGGTTGTTGTCCCGTATTCGAAGTGGTAAGTTGTACTCTCCATGCCGGGATTGACTGTGCCGTTTAACGTCGCGGAGGAGGATGTTATCGAAGAGGCAGCCTCTGTGGTCGCCGCGGGCACTGTGCCGTAATCTACACCCAGCGTCTGCCAATAGAGATTGTACTCTCCATTGGCATCTGCGCAATCGTAATTAATGTCCATATCCACGCGGAAAAATCCGTACGTACGGCCTGCGGTTGTTCCCCAGGAATTCAGCATTGTCCAGTAAGAATTGTCCGGATCTTCGTCGTTGTAGCCCACACATAAAACCGCGTGACCACCGCCCTCTGATGTGTAGGGCTCGCCACATGTACTATCAAAGTTCCACAGAACGTCTTCCCCCTGATTGTCCCAGAAGACACGAAAATCAGTCCAGTTGTCCGCTGTGCCCATGAAAAAGGCAAACCAGACAGCCTTATTCTGACCCAGAACGCCTTTGATATTGGCGATGGCCTGTGCCTGGTCGACACCATGCGTCATGATCGTCTGTGTCTCTATGGATTCTATGGGATATCTTGGCGAGGTGGAGATATCTTCGCACGCCACACCTGATTCCCCATCGGAGCATAACTTGCCGCCATCCTGCCAGCTTGCATTTGTATTGGACCAGGGAACGGCCTGTCCCCTATCCGAATAAAAGTCTGCAAGATCCGACAGCCAGCCCCCGCAGCAAGCATAATCGGTATCATAACATGAGTTCATATATTGAATTGAGAGACGATCATGGATACCATCCTGAACATTCAGAGCAATCGCCATTACGCCGGTACCGGCCCAGACCCAGCAGTTTCCGCAGGACCCCTGACTGCGCGCGGAGGGTATGTAGTCCAAATGACTGAGAAGACTGATTGAACCACGCGGGGAGGGAACACCTGGTTTGACCCGTTCACCGGGCAGGGCCCCTGGCGCGTTTTCATAAGCCCGTATCCATTTCATGCGCGTTTTATTGTCCGGATGCATTATGGCATAATCATCTGACCCTTCGCCGGACCATGCCCAGCTCGCTGAAAATAGAACCGGAATAAGGCTTAAAACCAGCCATAACGTCTTTCTTCCCATAAAATTTCTCATTTTCTGATCTCTTTAAACTCAAAATAATCGCCGAGATCAATTGTGGAAAAATCGAAAAGAACCGGCGTGCAGGTTCCCCTGGTAATTACCTTTAAATAACATTCAAAATTCCTGCCCGCTTCAATCCCGTATTTCTTCAGAAATTTTGCCCCCGGATTCCGGGAATTGGTCAATTTCAGAGTGTATTCCTTTCCTTCAACATTACCATAGGATTCTTTTACCTTTTCATCAGGGAAAAAGAAGAATCTGACCTCATGACCTTGATAGGGATGCCCGCCCCTTGATTCCGAGCCCTCCTTTGTTTCGCGAACAGAAGTAATCGTGGCAATACCTCGGTAAGATTTATATTCGCACGGGCCACCAACGATTCTCTGCGTCCGCATCTTTTCACCCCTATCCGTGCCGGAAATCACATCTGTGCAACCCTGATTGAACAGAACGATCAAAAACAACAAAAAAATATACTTGAAATGATTCGACCTCTTGCACATGCTGTTTTGCCTCCTGTAGCTGTTATCAGATTGTCGCGAAAACTGTCTTGCGCGTTTCAAGCTGACCCGGTATCTGCTTCGATTGGCCATTTTCACCCCTTCAGCGAATCGATGAGATAAAGCAATTTCTTCCACCCTCTAAATAGTTACCGGTGTATATATGACCTCCGTAAACGGTGGCGATCAATCTGTTCCCGTCTCCGGAAGAAGTGATGCAGCTCCATAGTTTATCAGTGCCGGCTGGATCAAGTTTAGTCCAGGAAACACCTGAATCCTCTGAAAAGTAGACATATCCGGATTGATTGACCGCGGCCAGTTTTGTTCCATCCAACGAAGAAGTTAATGATTCCCAGTCTTCAGGACTTCCGGTCGGGTCCCTCTTAACCCAGGTTCCCCCGCTGTCATCTGAAGTGTAAATATAATCTTTGCGGGCGCACACTGCCAGTCTAGTCCCATCAGCAGAAAAGGCTGCATTGGTCCATTCGCGTACCCCTCCTGCCGGATCTCTTTCAGTCCAGCTCTCACCAAAATCATCGCTTGTATAAATGGCATCTTTATAAGCCGCGGCAATTAGCCTCTTCCCATCTGATGAACAGACAATATCCGCCCAGGAGGCTACGAATCCAAAGGGGACTTCATTCCAGGTTTCGCCACCGTCGCCGGAAGTAAACATGGGACCCAGATCCCCACTACCCGCGATGAGTTTTTGACCGTCAGCGGATGAGGCGACGCATCCCCACAGGTTTGGTTCTAATGAATCCCTTTCGGTCCAGGTCACGCCGGCATCATCGGAAGTGCAGAGATACCCACCCCAAACGCCGGCAATAATTTTGGAACCATCTGAGGAAGAATCAAGACAAGTCCAGTTTCTTTCCCCTGAGGCCTCCTGTTTTGTCCAGGTTGAACCACCGTCAGAAGAGGTGTAGATGCAACTATTCTGGGCACATGCTGTCAGGCTTAATCCATCTGCTGAAGAGGCTACGTCACGCCAGAAAGAGCCGGTATTTTTTTGAGACCAGGTCTGACCTGAGTCCGTTGAGACATAGATACTCCCCCTGTCAAGCCCTGCGACGATCATTGATCCGTCGGATGAACAGGCCACCGCCCTCCATGATTGTGAATCTGCGGGCGGTTCGACCTGCTCCCAGCTTTCCCCGGAGTCAGTGGAGAGAAAAAGACCATTTGAAGGCGCGCAGGCAACGATAATAGAGCCATCAGAAGAAGATGCAACCCCGGTCCACTCGGCTGATGTACCGGCCGGACCCCTCGCTACCCAGGTTTCTCCCCCATCTGTTGAGGTATATAGATAATCATCTTGCGCGACGACAACCAACTTGTCTCCATTGGAAGAGGAGGCACCTGCCACCCAGTCTCTATTTCCGGAAGCCGGGTCTCTTTCAATCCAGGTTTCGCCACCGTCCATTGAAGTATAAACCTTGCCGTCTATAAGCCCCGCGGACAGTTTAGTGCCGTCGTCGGAAGAAGTGACAAAACCCCAGATAATATCTTGAATATCAGCCCCCCCAGTGGGATCCCGCTGGGTCCAGGTCACGCCCGTATCCGTGGAAGTATAGAGATATCCCCGATATTGGCCGACAATTAATCTGGAGCCATCTGAAGAGGAAGCGGCGCACATCCAGAATTCATTGCTCCCCTCAATATCTACGATGCTCCAGCTGATACCGGAATCTTTTGACTGATAGAGATCACCATCATAGAGACCGCCAATAAGCTTTGTCCCGTCATCTGAAGTTGCCAGGCATGTCCACATGCCGCCAGGCAGACGGGAAGTCCATGTCTGTCCGGAGTCACAAGAGGTGTAAATATAACTCTCAAAGCCCCCGGCATAGACCTTGGCGCCGTCAGCAGAAGCAGTGATGCATCTCCATTCAAGGGGGGCCGGCGGCGCAAAGACCCGTTTTTGCCACGACCATTCCGCACATAAAAGACCATGGCAGGGCATAAGCAAAAATACCGGCAGAATAAATGCTGCCATCAGTCCGGGAGAAAATTTTGACCGGGCGAGATTTCTCAAATACAGGCATAATTTCTTCATGATTAACCTCCTGTTATATCTTCTGGAGTATGGAGATTGATACGTAAGTAAAAAAACAGAGGCCCCACGCTACATAAAATGACAAATTACGTGCCGGTAAAACGGTCATACCCTACCCGGCTCATAGGCACAGAATGGTTCTTCAGCCAGGTAGTCTCCGGTAATCTCATACGCGCGGGCGCGGCATCCCCCGCACACCTTCAGGAATTCGCAGCGGCCGCATTTCCCCTTGTATTTCCCCAGATCCCTGAGATCATTGAATATCTTGGAATTGTTCCAGATGTCTTCAAATTTCTTTTCCTTAAGCTGCCCGCAGTCAATCTCAAGAAATCCACAGGGCTGCAGCTGTCCGGTATTTGAGATAAAGCAGAATGAACTTCCTCCCATGCATCCCCTTGTCATGGAATCCAGGGGATTTTCCATCTCCTTCAGCTTTCTATTGTTCTCTTTTTTCCTCTGATGGAAGATCCGGTAGTAGTGTGGAGCGCAGGTGGCCTTGAGCTGAATTGGACAGGTAAGGCTCTGCTCATAGAACCAGTCCAGCGTTCTCTCATAATCTTCCGGTGAGATTTCCTGGTCAGCCAGCTCCCTGCCACGCCCGGTCGGAACCAGCAGAAAGATATGGTGGGCGGCCGCACCCAGTTTTACTGTCAGGTTAAAGATGTCTTCGATATGGTCCCGGTTGAATCTGGTTATTGTGCTGTTGATCTGAAACTCCATCCCCGCCCGCTTAAAGGCATTAATACCCGCCATTGCACCGTCAAAGGCTCCCGGCACACCGCGAAAGGCATCATGGCTTTTTGCGTCATGGCCATCTATGCTTATGCTGACCCTCTTTATCCCAGCATCCAGAGTCTTCTGTGCAATCTCATCCGTAACAAGGGTGCCATTCGTCGCGAGAACCATGCGAAGACCTTTTTTCTCTCCATAGGAGGCGATTTCAAAAATGTCTTCGCGAAAATAGGGCTCGCCGCCGGTAAGGATAATTACGGGGGAGCTGAAAGCGGCTATATCATCAAGAAGTTGCAGGCACTGTCCGGTGTCAAGTTCTCCTTCGTATGGACCGTGCTTCGATGACGCGCGGCAGTGCACGCATGAAAGATTACATCTCCGTGTAACCTCCCACGCAATCATCCGAAGCGTATGAGGCAGAATTAAAGATTGTTTTGGAACCATTACTGACACCCCGTCAAACTCGACGCACTCGTAAAGAGTCTTTTCCGAGCGAATCCAAGCATTTTGGGAAAAAGATACTGATAGTAACCGGCGCTTCCGAAAATCTAACTGTTTGAAGTGCGTTAGCACAAGTCTTAGATTTCTAGCCGGGCAATAACAGCATCCCCAAAATGATTCTGAGCGAAGAAAACTGACTTTTTACGAACTTGTCAAACTCTGAACTCGAAACTTTCACCTCAGCAATTCGGCCGCTTCCTGTGCGAAATAGGTGATTATAATGTCCGCCCCGGCCCTCTTGATAGACACCAGGGATTCCATCATGGCTTTCTTCCCATCGAGCCATCCCAGCTTGTCCGCCGCCTTTATCATGGAGAATTCGCCGCTGACATTGTAGGCCGCTATGGGCAGATCAAATTCATCTCTCGCCCTTCGTATAATATCAAGATAGGGAAGGGCCGGTTTCACCATGATGATGTCGGCTCCCTCTTCAATATCAAGGGCGATTTCCCTGATCGCCTCGCAGCTGTTGGGAGGGTCCATCTGATATGACCTTCTGTCACCAAACTGCGGCGCTCCCTCTGCGGCTTCCCGGAAAGGGCCGTAAAAGCATGACGCGTACTTGGCCGAATATGCCATAATGGGGATATCCTCATAGCCCGCATCATCAAGCGCTTCCCGGATCGCGCAAACCTGTCCATCCATCATGGCCGATGGCGCAACCATATCGGATCCCGCAAGCACGTGTGATACCGCCGTTCGCGCGAGTAGTTCCAGAGTGGCATCATTGTCAACCTCGCCGCCATCAAGCATCCCGCAGTGGCCGTGGCTCGTGTATTCGCAGAGACATACATCCGTAATTACCAGGATATCCGCAACTTCATCCTTGATTTCTCTTACCGCCTGCTGAATAATCCCATTTTCGTCCCAGGCGCCGGAACCCTCTTCATCCTTTGCCTCCGGTATACCGAAAAGCATGATCGCGGGTATGCCTGAATTCCTTATCTTCTTTACTTCCTCCACAAGATTATCAATCGACATCTGGAAATTTCCCGGCATGGAAGAAATGGGATTCTTCACTCCCCCACCGTGAGTCACAAACAGGGGACAGACAAGGTCATCAACCGACAATCCGGTCTCCCGAATCATCCTTCGGAAATTCTCGTTTTTTCTCAGTCTTCTCGGACGGTAGTCAGGAAAATTCATATATCACCTCTTATTTCTTCATCTGTCAGGTAACAGGCCGGATCGGGTCCCCATATATCACCCGTCACCGTTTCGGCCCTCGCGCGGAAATTACCCCCACACACGTCGAGCCATCGGCAGTTTGCACATCGCCCAGTCACGTAAGATTTTTTGTCCTTCAACTTCGCCATCAGTTCGTTGGATGTATCCAGCCATATATCGCTGAAGGAGTTCTTCCGTACATTCCCAAAAGAGATCTCCCTCCAGAACTGATCTGCGTACACCTCACCATCCCAGCTCACGCAACCTATCCCCCGTCCGGAATTGTTTCCCTCATTCATCCTGAGGAGTGCAAGGACATCGGCAGCCCTTTTCGGGTCTTCCCTGAGCAGCCGCAGGTAGATATACGGCCCATCGGCATGGTTGTCCACTGTAAGTATCTCTTTTGGCATGCCCCTGTCGAAGAGATCACGCGTTCTGTCCATGATCAGATCCACAACCTCCCTTGTCTGAGCATGCGACAGGTCATTATCGGCCAGCGTGGAGCCACGTCCCGAATAGACCAGATGGTAGAAACACGCCCTGGGAATATTGTTCTTCTCAATAAAATCAAATATTGCGGGGATCTCGGAGCTGTTCTCTCCGGTTATCGTAAAGCGGGCGCCTACCTTTATACCCGCATCCTGGCAGTGCCTGATCCCCTGTACAGCCGCGTCAAACGCCCCTTTCACGCCCCTGAACCTGTCGTGAATCTCTCCTGTCCCATCCAGGCTTACACCCATATATGAAAGGCCTATACTAGCAAATATCCTGGCCTTTTCCTCGGTGATAAGAGTGCCATTTGTTGAAATAACCGCCCTTATCCCGCTGTCCGCGGCAAACTGCACAAGTTCCGGCAGATCTTCCCTCATCAGAGGCTCCCCCCCGGAGAAAAGAATCACAGGACATCCGAAAGAGGCAAGATCGGATATCAGATCCTTTCCCTCCTCTGTGGTCAGTTCACCACTGTATTTTATGTTCTGAGAACTTGAATAGCAGTGAACACATTTAAGGTTGCACCTCCTGGTAACGTTCCAGACCACAACCGGACGCTTATCACTGGAAAACTGGAGAAGATGAGAGGGAAGCTTTCCCGATTCTGCCCCATAACGAAGTACATCGGAGGGTTCAACCCCTCCGCAGTATAGTTTTGAAATTCCTATCATTGACACACTCCAGTCTTTATTGCTTCCACCAGACCGGGAATCGAATAAGGCCCCTGCATGATATCGATTCCGAGACCAGCCCTTCTGCACGCACTTTCCGTTACCGGGCCTATGCACGCGATCTTTATATGATTCGGAATGGTTGTTTCATTTCCGATAATATCCATAAAATTAGTCACTGTGGATGGACTTGTAAAGGTAATTACGTCGATTTTCCCACTGTCCATCAATTCTTTAATGGTCTCCCCAGCCTCACCGGAGTTTACCGTCCTGTAAGCGGTTGCCACATCTACACTTGCACCCAGTTCCGAGAGTCCATCGGGAATAATGTCTCCGGCGATCTCGGCCCTTGGCAAAAGAAATTTTTTGCCCGCAACATCGATGCCCTTGAACGCTGCCACAACTCCATCGGATATGTACTCTTCGGGAACCATGTCCACACGGATATTATATCCCTCAACGCGGTCCCGTGTGGCCGGACCTATGGTACAGATTTTTACCCCCTTGAGATCCCTTATATCATTTTTCAGTTTACAGAAACGCTCAAAAAAGAATCTCACACCATTCGCGCTGGTAAATACAATCCAGTGATATTTTTCAATATTCTCTATGGCCCGATCCAGGTCACTATAATCCTCCGGCGGCATAATACTGATGGTCGGAAAGGAGATGACCCTTGCCCCTTCATCCCGCAGAAGCGCCGCGAATTCTTCCGATTGTTCCTCCGGTCTCGTAATAACAATGCCCTTCCCGAACAGTGGTTTCTTCTCAAACCAGCTAAGACGCTCCCTCAGACCGACGACATCGCCCACGACAAACACGGCGGGAGGTGAAAATTTCTTTTCCTCCGCCAGACCAACTATATCCCCGAGACTCCCCGTCAGTGTCTTCTGGTCCGGGGTTGTTCCCCACCTGATCAGCGCCACAGGAGTATCCGGACTCCTGCCATTTTCTATGAGATTGGATACAATCCTGGAGAGATTCCTGACGCCCATAAGAAATACGATGGTTTCAATGGTGGATATCTTTTTCCAGTCTATGCGGCTTTCAGCTT
>Ga0255435_10096_pt1 | contig 10801 bp, 8 predicted proteins | sample ANMaggSSYBR02H11_FD_182647 | JGI IMG/M metagenome (GOLD analysis project Ga0255435, IMG submission 182647) | Sediment cell enrichment communities from methane seep in Santa Monica Basin, California, United Staets - ANME aggregate JGI... | ecosystem: Environmental > Aquatic > Marine > Cold seeps >... | reverse complement strand
ACTATGCTTTTTGTGAACAGTATAAAATCGAAGAAGAAATTCTTCTGACAATTTGGATATTTTACCAGTCGAGATTTGAACCCCTCTTGCCCCAAGAAGTAACTGGATATCTTCTCGTTGATAGTTGAAAAACCATCGGAGGTATCCAATTGCTGTCATTACTTTTGTGTCAAAGGTTTTCCGCGGCAAACAGATTTTATTCAAAAATGAGACGTTTTCGTTGTTGATTAAACCATGTGTGCCACAATATTTTTTGTGAATGCTTATTTGTCGTTCACCGGAAAGGGTTTTTATGGGTCTTGTGTATGTTGTTTGTGTTTTTGGATTATTTTTGCATATTGGGCATTGTGTTGGGTTTTTTATTTTGAGTTCTTCTGGTAAAATAGGGAGATGGAGTACGTTTTTTTTTCAAAATCGTAGTGAATGCCTAGTCGTTTAAGGTCTTCCTTTTTCACCGACTGACCCATATTTTCTAACATCTCGAAGAGATCATTTGGTGTGAGTGAGCCTTGCATTAACCGCAAAGATAGGTATGAGAAATGGGTTGGTTCAATTGGTATGTTTGTTGGGTGTTCGGGGTCGGTGCCCAATGATCGGATATAGCGCTGAACTACTTTGTCACCTTCTCGAACAGATTCTACTTCTGCGTAATATGTTTTGATTGTCCCGTCCTTGTTTTTTCTCTTAATTTTTCGTATGTAGGTCATAATACTGTAGTGATATATTTCACTACAATATAACACTACCGATTTTGAGTTTTATTGTTAAACATGTGGTGAAAAATCGAGCAGAAGATGACGAATTTATGAAATTTGATGTGGGATTATATGGCAAAAATGGATGATATTTCCAGACGTTAGAATGACGCCATAGCACTTATTATTGATATTTTCCAAACATACCTGATAACTCCGGTATCTTTGGCATTGAGCGGGGTACACCCGCTGGTTGTGAGCGCTATAATCTTCGGACTGCTGGGCATGGAAGCGGGGCTTGCTATTGTAATACCCTTTATAGGCACGTTCTACATCTTCCTGTCGGTGATGGAGGATACGGGATACCTGCCAAGGGCAGCATTCCTGCTGGACCGGTACATGCACAGGTTGGGACTGCACGGCCGCGCTATCATCCCCATGCTGCTTGGATACGGGTGCAATGTCCCTGCCATTATTGCGGCCCGCACCCTTAACACTCACAGGGAGCGCATCATCACTATAACCATGGTCGCACTGACGCCCTGTTCTGCGCGGACGGTAATAATCATGGGGCTTGTGGGTGTCTTTGTTGGATTCTGGGCCGCTATGTCCATCTATTTCATCGAACTGGTGATCATACTGCTGACTGGGTGGATGCTGGGTAAAGGGCTGCCTGGGGAGCAAATGGGCTTTATCATGGAAATGCCGCCACTGCGGTACCCTGATGTGCAGGTGATAGTGAAAAAGACCTGGTTCAGGATGAAGGGGTTCGTTTATGTGGCTTTCCCTATACTGATAGTGGGCAGCAGTATTCTGGGCGTGGTTGATGAGCTGGGCATGCTCGCAGTGTTCGAGGACGTGTTAAGACCTGTATTTGTAGGATTCCTGGGGCTGCCGGCATTTGCTGCAACGGCATTCATATTTGGCATCCTGCGTAAGGAGATGGCACTTGAGATACTGGCTGTGCTGGCTGGTACGGCTGTGTTCATTGATGTGATGACTCCTTTGCAGATATACGTATTCGCACTGGTGGCGACCATCTATGTTCCCTGCGCTGCTACCATAGCGGTGATCGGTAAGGAACTTGGATGGCGCAATATGGTGCTTATCTCAGGATTCACTATTGTACTGTCTATTCTGGTAGGTGGTGCTGCCAATTTCCTTGGGCTGGCGCTGCTGTAGAAAAAAAAATAGTGCCAGTTACCCCCCAACTCGGACAAGCCGAAACCAAATGGGATTTGTCTCCATTTTGCAGTTTTCAAATTGAGATTGCATGTTTATTTCAATATACCCTTCGGTAATTCAATCGGTCACGTTGACCGACAATTTGTTATTTGGCAGTGATATATTCTGCATTTAAGCAGTGAAAAGTTTGTTATAAGACGGTGTTCTACCCATCGGTAGTGCTTGGAATGAATACGCTATCCACATAGAAAAGAGTTTCGAAAATATCACTCCCAAACTTCATAGCTCAGAACTCGCTTCAGCTAATGCTTTACAGAATCGATGAAAATTTTTGTGCCAAAAAAACACGAAAATATCTTGTAAGATACTAATTTGAAGTGGATACTCTTTTTGTTATTATATTATATTTGTAACTATTCAGCCATACATAAACGTTATCGTTAGACTGAATAGTCCATATATAGATAAATGCACACAATTGTCAAACGCCTTTAAAATCGATTGACTTAGACTCAGTATTAAAAACTAAAAAATGTATTAACTTAGACACAGATAAGCGGATTTTCGCTATCGACATCCGGTCTTAAGGATGGCTGAATAGTTACTTATATTTTATATTTTTAGTTTCCACTTTTCCAACGCGCAAGCACGTAGGTCACTTGCAGAACAACTTCGGAAAATATAAATATCATTGATTTGTAAGATTTATTGAAGTATTTTTAGAGTTGCCACAGGTGTGTAAATGACGGATAGCCCATCGAAGTTCCCAAAACAAGAAGTAATTATAGATCCTCTTTATGAACCTTTGCAGTTGAACCGATATGAATTATGTTCTCATCTTAAAATGCTGAGTAATGTTTCACATCTGAGGTATGGGATTTCGCCGTATTTGTTGTTTGATGCGGTCAAGATGAAGAATATATTTAATGTGTTAAAAGATCAGATGAAGCTAGAAGTAAATAATAAGGACATTGATGATTTTCAAAATTCTTACGATGCCTTAGAAAATAAAATTAGAATATACATTAATTCATTAGAACAATTAGGGACGATTCGATATATTAGTTGGAATCAAATTTCGAACCCAAATAATCAATTCATAGATTTTTTACAACTGAAATTTGGGATTGACTTGAAGAATAAAAATCTAAAACCAACCAATGACGGTAATACTATAACGATAAAATCTGGCGATAAGTCTATTTCGATTAGCCTCAAATGTGATGAAAACAATGTAATACTAACAATTAATGACGATAAAAAAGACAAGTTCGCTGCGAAGAAGGAAGATGGTCAGATAAATATATACTATCACTATAATAGAAATACATGTATCAAGAGATTAATTAAAGAGCGAAAAAATATAATTGCGTCATACAAGGAAATTAAAAAATATTTTAACAGTGTATCGATGAAGAAGAAAGATGATCAGATAAATATATACGATCAAGATATTCTCTTAGAAAATTTTGACCTGTTATATAGATTCTTCCAATTGCAGCACCCTATTCAAGTAAAATGCCCGAAATGTGGGGAGAAACAGTTCATGTGTGAGGAAGGAAAGATATATTCAATGAAAGAGGCACTTCTGCGAACTTTCGAACTGAGAAGAGCGCGATGGTTGCAGATGTCTGCTTTGCTTCATACTGTTCATAGCACATCTACACACACAAGGTTATCTCATCAGATCGGTTCTATGATCGTGGGAGTAAATGCACTCAAGGAAATGGATGTATATCCAAGTGGAGATATGCAAATGTTACTTTGGGAATATTTATTGTTGAAGGGGAACTTGCATGAGTTTCTGCTGGCAAACTTTCTGCATGACATTGGGCATTCACCACTTTCGCATGTCATGGAGCCGAACCCTTTTATTAAACTTGACCATGAGAAAATCACAAGAAATTTGATACTGGGGAGGAAACCAGATGAGGAAAAAGGGATGGACTGGTATGTTGCAGAGCGTTATCTATTGAAGACGAAAGCAATAAAGGACTTTGAATACAGGTTCTTTGAAAATCGGTATGATTCAGTATATGATTTGTGTGAAGAAGAAGAGGGAAAACCGCGAGAAACTAAATTTTTAGATTGTTTGAAGAACAATGATAAAATACTAGAATCCGAGATTATAACAATTACTGAGGTCTTGAACAACTTTGGCGTGGATAAGAAGCTACTGGATAAGATTTTAACTGGAAATGATAAATCAATCCAAGACACACAATTTTTGCATAAGCTCATACACTCCGAGATAGACTTTGACAGAATAGACCATGTAAAGAGGGATTCTGTAGTCTGTGGTCTCTCCCTATCAAGTTTCAGGCTTTTGGAACTGCTTGGTAGTATGTCGGTTGTGCTTCCATATAGTGATGTGCATGAGATGATTTATAATAGTGATAGTAATAAACCCTATATTCTAATATCAGAAGACGGTGTCCGATACGTAATGGATTTGCTAATTGCTCGAAGGTCCGTGTTCAATGATATTTTATATTCAGATGAGAACAACTGGATAAACGGTGTTGTAAACCAAATAACAGCACAAACGATGAAATACCTTCCACATCTTGAAATTATGTTGCCTTTTATCACAGATCAGATACTTATGCAATTCTATGCGAATGATTTGTTTATCGGAACACAAATTGAGAAGTTAAACAAATTATTTCATGGGAAGATTGATTGTTCTGGGTACGGGGAGCCGACGCGGTATAAGTTGAAGGACAAGAAGAAGGTGGCGAATCATGAATTAGAGGAAATGTATAACGTGATTAGGAAGATTAATAATAAGTTTGACCGAATAGACGCGATACCGATTGTGTTTTATACAAACATTGAAGAAATTGATGAAGAAGTAAAAGAAAAAGAATGGGATGATATTTTTATTTATAAAAAGGAATTTTGTGGAGAATATTATCCATTCCAAGTACTTGTGAAAAAGAATCAAATTGAAAGGACAACAGGTGAGATATTCCGTGAGATATTCCCGGAGATACCAAGCGAATTGGACGTGAAGAACTTGTTTTATTTTTGGATTTGTGATTCTATGGTGAGTGATGAGAAAAACAATAAAAAAAAATGTATAGAATATATAGAAAAAAAAATAGGTGTGATATGGTCTAAGCCAAATGAATCTGCAAAAAAGGCATTTAAGGAGAGGTTTATTAATTTGGATGAGATACCAGAGGAGATAAAGTAAATGATTTATGATGATATTGAAGATTTATCAGAAATAAAAGATTCGGTAATTCCAACATTATTTGAAGTGAATTTGGGAAGTATAAATGGTTGGGAGCATAAGAATGTGGAATTGATAATTCCTCTACCGATTGTATCAAATATATATATATTGCCCGTTTTTGTATCATTATCTCTCATCCTATCGGACCTTTTGAAAAACAATTGTGATGTTGAAATATCTATATTGTTATTAAATGAACGAACAAATCATTCAAAATACATCAAAGATCCCATCATAGAACACATCGGAACTATAATGGATGATGAAAATCTATTTTCTCAGACAGAAAAAATACGTGCTGCTAATTTGAAATCTTTAATCAATATTATGTTACTGTCTCTTGAGAATATTGAGTATAGAGGTAAAGAAAAGAAAAATTTCATGGAAGAGATGATTTTGCAAAAAGTAAGTTATTTAGACATTCGTGCCTATATCGGAGATGTCCACATCTCACAAACCATTGATAATTTTGAAGAAATTAAAAATATCGCTAGGGAGAAAGGTATAGCTAAATATCTGAACGATTTTCTTTTTTCTTCGTCGAGTGGTGACTGTTTCTATGATCAATTATTATACCTAATATATATTTTCAAAAAAAAAACAGATAAAAATAGGATTTTGTGTATAAATAAAGACTTGTCTAATCTTTTTTCTGAAACATCTTCGGAATATTTCGTATTATTGTACTATCCAAACCCAATTAATAAAGAAGTATTGAATAAAAGAGAGATAATACCAATATTTGTTACACCAACATCAAAATACATCAATGATAAAGGTCATTTTGAAAATTTAATAGATGAAATTTATTTTTATACACTTGTATTATTATTGAATAGTAAATTTTTTAAGATTGATTTAAAGTCCCTTCGTAAGACGTGGAATATAGAGGATTATAAGAATAAGAAGAAGGTAGAGGTTAATAAGGAGGATCATAATGGAAAATTAAATGCAGCGTGGTATGGGTTGGATCGTAATGCAATATTTAAAGAAATAATAGATAAAAAAAATGGTGTGCCTCCAGATCAAAAAGACAAGTATAAAGAAGCATCTGAAAAATTACTAGAAATACAAGAGGTACAAAAAAAGTTTTTAAAATTAATGAATGAAGGCTTCTTAACAGTTCAAAATGAAACGGTGGCTGAATTAAAGTATTTACTATAAAAAGTTAAACGATGGTGCATGAATGCACCCTCGCCATTCACTCTGATATGATTTCGATTATAAAATCATCCGTAAACATTTTGTCTACATCTGTTTTCTCAGTTATCACACCAGTAGCATATAATGTGTCCTGTTTCTCTACCCAGTTATCTTCGGATGGTAATTCAAAGACATCTTTACTGAAGACACCACCAGTATCTTCTGTTACGAATCCATTCCAAATTTCCAGGTTGAGATCCCTGTCCTTTGCTGCATCAGGATTGAATTTTATATATGCATCTGTCGCCTCATCTGGATAGGCTATCGCATGTTCCAAACCTCTTTGAGTGGCTCGAACAAATTTTCTAACAACTTCTGGGTTATTTTCTACCATCTTCTCTGTAGTATAAACATAGGTGTTCCCTATGGTTGTGTAATCACTGGCATTGATAATATTTATATCATAACCCATTCCTTGCACGATTACTGTCTGTGGCACATACGACCCAATGGCATCTACCTGATCCTGTGCTAATGCCGGAATTACTCCTGCTCCAACAAAAACAAATTCCGTATCATCTGGGTCTAAACCAGCATTATATAACATAGCTTTCATGATAATCGTAATCGTTGCTCCAGCGCCAGGTGCAGCAACTTTCTTTCCGACCAGATCTTCGACCTCAGTAATGTTGCTTTCGCTCTTCGAGATGACACTGAATAGATTATTTTGCACAACTCTCTGAGTTGCTACAATTGGCATATCCTGTGATCTGGCAATAATTACACTTTCATCGCCTCCATATGCAAAATCGACATTGTTTGCAGCGAGTTGCTTTAAAGAATCCGAAGTTCCAAAGGTCGTGTAAGTTATGCTCACGTTCAGACCTTCATCTGCATAATAGCCTTGATCTGCTGCCGTATAAAATACATTCCACGCAGGTAATGGCACAAACGGCATCATCACCGTAACATCCGTCACCTCTTCCTCTGTTGGGTCCACGCACCCTGACATAAACAGCACGCTTGCAACCATTGTAGCAACAAGAATTGTTGCCATTATCGTCTTCATTCCATTATTCATACATTGTACCTCATAATTGTTTGTTATAGTCTTGAATGATTTGTAAACCTAACAACCTTCCTCACAAACCCATATATACCTTCATTCACGCGTACAAAAAAAGTATCGAAAATCATTGTTCCTGAAGATGTCCCACACAATTCAATCCCCACAAGGCGCACGCGCAAATCACTCCTCTTCTTCTGCACGCCATGGCATCAACCTCGCGCCGATCACAGATATGAGCGCATACAGCACAACCCCGAGCAGAGTCAGTTGTATGATCGCTGCAAAGACCTGCGGTGTATCCATCAACCCGGAGGCATAAATCGTGAGGTATCCCAATCCCGCATTCGCTCCAACAAACTCACCGACCACAGCACCTATGACCGCAAGCGTGATGCCTGTTTTGAATCCTGCAAATATCACTGGAAGTGCGCTCGGCAGTTCCAGTTTTGTAAACATCTGCAACTTTGATGCATGGGTAGATTTGAATAGTTCGATCTGATTTTCATCCACAGACTTGATTCCGAGCATGGTATTGATCAGGATGGGAAAGAACACGATCAGCATAACCAGAATGATCTTTGATGTGATCCCAAATCCAAACCATATTACGATCAGTGGGGCTATCGCAATCTTTGGCGCGGTCTGGGCTGCAACAACATAAGGCGAGAATATCCTTTCCACTTTCCTGGATTTAGCAAGCGGGTAGCCAATGCCAATGCCAAGAATAGAACCGGCAACAAAACCCAGCAGCGTTTCTTTCAGCGTTACAATTGTGTGTTTCATAAGAGTGCCACTGGTAAGCAAACGAAGGTATTCTTCAAACACCTCACCTGGTGCAGGCACCAGGAAGGTCGGTACATCAAACACATAGATAAATAACTCCCAGAGTCCGATGAACGTAGCAAAAACTACAGCATACATTAAATAATATTTCAATCTATCATGGTCAGTAAAGAATGCCGCAGCAGGGTGTCTCGATTTTGTCTCGATTTTTTTAATCTCGGATGGAGGTGTTTCATTGACTGAGCTCAATGCTTCACGCACCTCTATCCGGTGTTTTATGAACTGTTCGGTATCTTTTGTTCCGATGTCTCTTTCTGGTGGCAGTTTTATATCTATAACTTTTTTTATGTTGCCTGGTTGCGACGATATAACAACAACTCGATTCGATAAAAATACAGCTTCGTCAATATCATGTGTAACATAGATTATAGTCTTGCCTGTTTTCTGCCATATGTGTCGAAGTTCCAGGTTCATCTTTATTCGGGTTATTTCATCCAATGCGGAAAATGGCTCATCCATCAATAGCACCACAGGATCATGAATTAAAGAACGTGCAATTCCTACACGTTGTCTCATGCCTCCTGATAAATCCTTTGGATAAAAGTTCTCATATCCTGTAAGTTCAACCATTTCAAGTAAATCTCTTGCCTTTTCATAATATTCACTTGGATTTTTTTTTCTTAATTCAAGGGCTAAAACAATATTATCAATCACTGTTCGCCATGGCAAGAGGTTTGAATCCTGAAATACAAAACCGGTGTTCAAATTATCGTCTGTCTTACCAGCAAATAATATGGATCCTTCAGATACAGATTCAAAACCTGCTATAATTCTTAGAAGTGTTGATTTACCGCATCCACTGGGACCAACAATTGAAATAAATTCTCCTTCAATGATCTTTAGGTTAACATCTGTTAATGCTCTAACAGGTTTTAATCCATCAAAGGTTTTTCCTAATCCACTAATTTCTATGATAAAGTCTTCTGAATTATACATATATTGATCCTTTATTCTTAAATGTGAATTAAGGTTGATTGCATCTCTTAATATTAATTAATTTATATTGGTTTGTGTATAAGTGATTTTCTTCATATAAACAGAAATAAATCCTTAAATTTATTAATTATGAAGGATAACCAATTATAAAAATTTTATGGATATTCTATGCCAATTGAAACTGAAAAAAAGATTATAGTAAGTGATAATGTTTTTAACATATATCTTAAGGACTTAGGAACTACTAAAAAAATAAAATGTGTTGATACATATTTTTACAATCAATCTTTAGATTTTAAAAAAAATAGTGAATCATTAAGAATTAGGGATGTAGTTACAGAAGGAATATCTAAGATTACGTATAAATATTTATCTAGTAGTAAACCAAATTTATTTATCCGAGAAGAAAAGGAAATTTGTCTTCCCCCACAAACCCAAAAAGATATAGATGTTTTGTTTGACATTTTCGCTATATTGGGTATTGAAACGAATGTAAAAACTCTATATAGAAGTGAAGTGGAAGAAATTCTAAAGATTAATTATGAAATTATCGGAACCGTAGAAAAAAATGGATACCGATTCTGGAAAGACAATATAAAAATTTCACTATATGTAACGACATTCAGAAAAAAAGCTAAAGTAAAAACAATTAACATCATCGAGATTGAGGGGATTGAAGGTCTAATAGAAAAAGAATATAAAAAATTTGTGGAAACATATGGAAATATGGAAAGCATAAGGCTAAGTGATAAAAATAATTTTCAATTGCTATTATCTATATAAGTTCATAATAAGTCTTATCGATACTTTTTATTTTATCTAATCCGATCTCTTTAATTATTTCTTGAATCAATGCTGCCTTATTTTTAGCTTCCATTTCATCCCATGCATTGGTTTTTACTTCAAGAAAGATGCCATCTTTTTTTGGTTCTTCGATTTCATCAACATTGATTATTATTTGTTTGCTAGGAATCTCCATCTTCATTCTTTTTTTTATAATCTTTTTATGGACTTTCGCACCGAGATAATCTAAATAGAAAATGATTGCTGGATACCGGACATCTATCTCTTCCTTCTGTCTACCGATAATCCATAAATTGTCATATTTTTTTCTATTAATGACATTTGTCCAAGTTAAATTATGCACTGGCAATGTTCTTAATGAAGAACTGGAAATGGGTACATCAGTTCTGAGACGAAGATATGTTTTTTTTTCCGAAATTGTTTCATGGGGAATAAAATAATGGTCTGATTGTTTGACCTGTTCTTTTTTAATTAAACCTTCAATTTTCTCAAGCTTTTTATAAATTTTGGCATCCATGGTTAATATTTTAATTTGAACCTCAAATGCTGGAGTAAACTTAATTTCGCAAAGATTGTTTACCGCGTCCAGAACAGATAATCCCTTATTTGAAAGAGAATACTTGCCCTCCATCTTATCGATGAGATTTGTGTCTGATAGGTCATCTATTACACCTTTCAAACTGCTCTCACTGATTTTCATTTTATTTCTTAGGTCAGTCCAACTAAAATTTTTACTTTTTAATAGTCTTAAAACAAAAATAGAGTGTTTTTTAGAGATTATTTCAATGATTTTATTATCTAACTCCAAAGTAGAGTAATTTAAATAAAAATCAATGCCTTTTTGAGACAAAATAAATTGATTTCCAGTTTTTGCCCCTTCTTCAA
>Ga0255435_10095_pt1 | contig 10852 bp, 15 predicted proteins | sample ANMaggSSYBR02H11_FD_182647 | JGI IMG/M metagenome (GOLD analysis project Ga0255435, IMG submission 182647) | Sediment cell enrichment communities from methane seep in Santa Monica Basin, California, United Staets - ANME aggregate JGI... | ecosystem: Environmental > Aquatic > Marine > Cold seeps >... | reverse complement strand
AAAATAAGAACAGCTGTATATGCTCAGTAATTAGGTAACTCATTTAGCCTGTGTTGTGAAGGGAAAATAACCAGTTGAGAACATCAAACAGAACGACGGGAAGGTGGTGTCGATGTACGCTGTGGCAGGGGAGCATGATCTTGTTTTTACCCTGGATCTTCCTGATGCGGAGAAGGCACTGGCAATCTCGGTTGCGATTGGCAAGTTAGCGGGGATTTCCTTTACCACGTCTCCGGTTGTCGATGTGGAGCAGTTTGACCGATTGCTATCCGAAGTGAAAGATCTCTAAGAATGGGAAAATGAGAGGAGCACATCTTATGTATTAAGTAATGATATCATGGGTATACTCCTGAAACAGGAGGGGACGTTTCTATGACGTATGGGAGAGAGCAGCACGTTTTCTGCTCATAAGATTGGTGATGAAGACGGCCGCGAGCACCAGGGCTCCGCCCGCTCCCTGGAGAGGGGTCAGACGCTCACCCAGAATAACCCAGGCCCCCAGGGCTGTTACCACGGGAATACCGTTGATGAAGATAGCAGCCCGCGAGGCTGGTATCTTGGTGAGGGCGAAGTTGTAGCAGAAGAAGGCGGTCACTGTGGCAAAAACCGTCAGGTATAACAGTGCCACAAGAGAGCGCAGGCTGATCGCCGTCCAGGAGAGCGTTGGAATATCCAGGAAGAGAGCGGGCGCGAAGAAAAGAGCCCCGTAGAAACACTGCATACCGGTAATCTCCCTTGAAGAATACCGCCTGCCGAGATCTCGGGCACTCACAATATAGAAAGCCGCCGAGATCACCGCCCCGAAGACGATGAGACTCCCTTTCAGTGATCCCTCCAGACCCCGGTTAAAATCGGGGTCGCCGATGACCAGAATGGTGATTCCCATAAGAGAGAGAAATATACCGATAATACCCAGGCGATTCGTTTTCTCCTTCAGTATAATTGCCGAGAGGATCACGACTGCTATGGGAATGGTGGCAATAATAAGCGATACTGTGGCTGCCGAGGTGTACAGGAGTCCCTGTGTTTCGCAGAGAAAGTAGATGCCCGGATGGAAGATGGCCATAAGAAAGAGCTTCACATGGTCTTTTGGCGTTAAGGATGGTAGACCGTAACGAATCATTATAGCGGCAAAAAAAAGGAATGCCAGCATAAACCGGGCAAAGATCAGCGTAAAGGTAGGGATACTTTCAAGAGCCACCTTGGTAGCCACAAAGGAGAGCCCCCAGAAAACAGTCGTCGCCACCAGCGCGCCGTATGTTTTTAACTGTTCCTGTTCCGACATAGACTCATTCCATCCGCGTAAAAAAGAAGAGGATTCGTACCATATCGGCGTCCATTTGTATATGAGATGTTTCGCAGAACCCACTGAAAATATCTATTTCAGTCAGAGTTAATCCGATTGATGATCTTATTCCTGATAGCGGTGGATAAGCTATGTCGTGGCACCTGTCACTTATTGCTTAAAAAGCTATTTGACATATCGACCTGTTGCCCTTATATTATCGTATATTTACGATAAATGATAATACGGGGTGAGCACAATGGAACATTCCGACAAAAAGATTAAAGGTATGGTCAGAAAGAATATGCAAGCATCGTTGTTTCGTTCGATTTAAGGTGAGTGAAAGAGTGCTAAGGAGAGAAGCTGCCAATGAAAACTGATAATCGTACATGTAAGCCTTTTTCCATAGACGTTCGGGTTCTTGAAAAAACAGACTCCGATACATGTAAAAAAATGCTGGCAGAATTATCTAAAGGGCTTGCACATCCTGCGCGGGTGGAAATTATTCGTATCCTGGCCCATAACTCTCCGGAAGCGAGATGTATCTGCGGTGATATTGTCGGTGCCCTTCCGCTGGTCCAGTCAAGCGTTTCCCAGCATCTCAAAGTATTGAAAGAAACCGGGTGGATACATGGGGAGATTGATGGCCCTCGAGTTTGCTACTGCATTGTTCACGGTATTATAGAATATTATGTGGAGCTTGTTAGAAGATCCATTCAAGATAAATCAAAAATATAAAGGAGAAGGCAGAATGTTTGAAGTTTCAGAAAAGGCACATGAAATGATCAGGAAGGCCCTTGAATCGAGGGAAGAAAAAATCCCTGTCCGACTGGTGTATTCCGGAGGCGGGTGAGCAGGCCCCTCACTGGGAATGTCTCTGGATGAGGCTAAGGAAGAAGATAAAATCTTTGAGAAAGATGGCATCACATTCGTGATAGACGAACAATTATTTGAACAGGTGAAACCTGTAAACATAGATTTCACTACTACGTACAGAGGCTCAGGGTTTTCCATTACCTCCGGCCTGTCTGGCGGTTCATGCGGCGGCTGTAGCAACTGTTAAAGACAAGAAAGGTTTTATGAGCACACTGATTAGTTTTTCCATATTTCCCCTGGATAAGGGTGAAAGTGTAAGCGTGTATGTGGCTAGGGCACTGAAAATTATCAGAGACAATGGGCTGGCTTATAAGCTCAATCCTATGGGTACCACCATCGAGGGTGAGTGGGACGAAGTCATGGACGTTGTCAGCCGCTGCTTTGAGGAGATCAAAAAAGATTGTGACCGTGTGTATATGACGGTTAATGCCGATTACAGGAAGGGGGAATCGGGACGTATTGATAGTAAAGTAAAATCCGTAGAATCCAAGTTGACGACTTTGTAAAAAGACCCAGTGCCTGTTCTGTTACTTGGGTGAACCGACGAAAGAGATCCTGCGGAGCATTGAATCGCAGGGCATGGTTTGTTTTTCCCAGGTTTCTCCGCCGTTGTTTGTATGCAGGATTTCTCCTATTGGTGGGCGGCCGATAAAAGATGTTCCCGTGACCCACAGGGTGTTCATATCCAGAGCGCTGACACAGATCAGATGGTAGCCGTCACCGACAGTAGCGGGAATGCTCATCGACGTCCATGTTGCACCGCCATCGGTCGTGTAGGACATGATATCATTATCAACGGCTGGCCAGGCATGGGTATTGCTCAGGGCGCAGACCCCGTTCACGTGAGGCCCCTCCACAGGCTCGCATGTTTGCTGGACCTGCCAGTTCGCGCCGCCGTCCACTGTCTTGATAATAGTCTCATTCATTCCAACTGCCCAGGCGGTCTGCCCGTCCACAGCGCTGATATCGATTAATCCCTCTGCCTGTACTGTTTCGGCCGTTCCCTGGCGGGTCCAGACGGTTCCGCCGTCTACCGTCCGGTAAATCACAGCATAGCCATCGTCTTCATCACCGATGATCCAGGCGTTCATCCTGTCAATGGGGGCAACAACGTAGAGATTAGCCCCGGTCAACACGCCGGGAGCCGATAGCACGGTCCAGTGATGTCCGCCGTCCTGCGTCCACAGGATTGTGCCGCTTTCCCCGCAGACCCAGGCCCGTTCCGTGTCCAGAACACCGATTTCATGCAGATCCACCTCGGGAATCGTGGTGTTGTCTCCCTGGCGATGCCAGGTTTCGCCGCCATCCCAGGTGCGCAGGATGGTGCCATAGCCACCAAGTTTTGCGCCAACCGCCCAGGCATTGAATTCGTCGATGGCCTTGACACCGCCAAGGTTTGTGTCGGGCACCGTCGTGAAATCACCCTGCCGGGTCCAGGTTTCTCCTCCATTTACGGTATGGAAAATAACGCCGTATCTGTCACCCACTGTGTCACCCGTTGATGAGCCGACAACCCATCCGACGCGCTGTCCTTCTCCGTCGGAATCACTGGCGCATCCCGCCATCAGGCAAAACCCGATCATGATCACGATAATTCCCAAGTATCCGGAAATATTCTTACGCATACTCTTTCACCTTGAAAACAGGTATGATGTTCCCCTATTTTTTACAATGTTAATATTTCGGAACCGTCTCCGCTTGAGACTGTTTTGTCGCCGATTGATGTTCCGCAGTAAACGCACGTATAATCATATCTGTCCTCGCCGGTCAGGACGAGGAGCAGTCTTTTTCTTACAGGTACGGCCCTTTTGCATTTGGGGCAGTACAGTTCTGTAGCATCAAAATCGTTATAAGATCTTCCTGTCATCTTCGGTTAATCATCCTTATCTGGTATTTTTTCAGCGTTTTCAAGCCATACGGTGGCTTCGCTGTCGCTGGGTGCCCTATAATCTCCTCTTGGTGAAAGCGATCCACCCGATCCGACCTTCGGACTGTTAGGTATGCAGGATCGCTTAAACTGGCTGGTCTTGAAAAAGCGGTATAGATAAACCTGCAACCAGTGTTTAATCTCGCCTATCGTATATTGTGTTTTTTTGTGTTCCGGGACATTGGGCCAGAGGCCCTTTTCTCTGTCTCTCCACGCGCAGTATTCCATGAAAGCAATCTTTGTGGGAGCATATCCGAATCGTGTGGTGTAAAAGTTGTTGAAATCCTGCAATTCGTAAGGGCCTATGGTCTCTTCCGTTACCTGCGCAGGCTGATCTCCATTTTGTCCGGGAATCAGTTCAGGGCTTATTTCAGTCTCAAGAATGCCGATGAGGATATCCGATGTCTCACTGTCGAATTGACCCGATCGGGCCACCCAGCGGATCAGATACTGTATCAATGTTTTGGGTACGCTCGCGTTGACATTATAATGGGACATGTGATCGCCCACCCCGTATGTACACCAGCCCAGGGCCAGTTCGCTCAGATCTCCCGTTCCGACGACCAGGGCATTTCTCAGGTTGGCGATGCGGAACAAATGGGACGTGCGCTCTCCGGCCTGTACGTTTTCAAATGTTATGTCGTAGATTTTCTCTTCCTGTGCGAAGGGATGCCCGATATCTTTGAACATCTGCAGGCAGCTTGCCCTTATGTCTATCTCGTTGGATTCCACACCGAGGGATTTCATCAGTGCGGTGGCACTGGCATAGGTCTTGTCTGATGTGGCAAAGCCGGGCATGGTGTAGGCCTTGATATTTGTCCGAGGAAGTTCCAGAAGGTCCATGGTACGCGCGGTTACTATCAGGGCGTGTGTCGAATCAAGGCCTCCGGATACGCCTATGACAAGATTTTGTATGCCCGATGATTGCAGTCTCTTCGAGAGGCCATTTACCTGTATGTTATAGGCCTCGTAGCATCTTTGGTCTCTCTTGGTCTGGTCTGCCGGGATGTAGGGATATCGAGGGTATTCTCTATTCAGGTACAGTTTTTTTTTTGGAATATCGATATGGAAAGACACGGTGCGGAACCGGGAGATGATATCTCTGTGGGTTCGAGCGTTCTGCCCGAAACCTGTCATCCGCATCCTGTCCTGAACTAGACGATCCAGATCGATATCGGCGTAGATTATCTGGGCCTTTTGCGAGAATCTTTCCGATTCGGCAAGGAGGTTTCCATTCTCACATATCATGGCGTGACCGTCCCAGGCCAGGTCGGTGGTGGATTCTCCGGGGCCTGACGCGGCGTACAGATAAGCGGCCAGTGAACGGGCCGACTGGTTCATGACGAGACTGTTTCTGTATTCGGCTTTTCCCACTGTAATATTGGAGGCGGAAAGATTGCCTATAACGGTGGCTCCCGCGAGGGCCGCAAAACTTGACGGAGGTATGGAGACCCATACATCTTCGCACATCTCAATAAACAGTTTGAAATGTTTTATATTATCCACCTCAAAGATCAGGTCGGCGCCGAAGGGGATATCGCGCTGGCCGCATATATTGACCGTTTCTGATATGGCTTCTTCAGCGGGACTGAACTGGCGCCCCTCGTAGAACTCACGGTAGTTGGGGAGATAGGATTTTACTGCGGCCCCCAGAATTTTCCCCCTGTAGAGTATCAGCCCGCAGTTGAACAGGAGTGAATCAACTCGCAGGGGCACACCGATGACCATGATCATGTTAAGGTTTTTTGTGGCGTCAAGAATGGTTTCCACCGCCGCGAGGGTGCCTTCCAGAAGGGCATCCTGATGAAAAAGGTCTTCGTTGGAGTAGGCTGATATGCCGAGTTCAGGGAACAGTGAAAAAACAGCGTCGTTTCCAGCGGCCTTCTGTGCGAGTTCAACGGTGCGCGCTGCGTTGAAAGCGGGGTCTGCCACCCGTACTTCCGGTACGCATACGGCGGTTCTTATAAAACCCTGGTTGTAGAGGTTGAAAAATTGTTCCATATCTTTTTGCCCTTGCGCGTTGCTGCCGCTACGAACTACCAATAATATGTAAGTGAAATTTTGTCAACGCCGTTTATTGTTGAGACATTCTTCGTACATGCGGACAGCAAGTTCCCCGGCAGATTCCATATCCGTGCCCAAGGCTATAAACCCGTGGTTTCGCATGACGATGAAAAGGTTGTCATCTAATACTTCCAGAACACGTCGCACAAGGGCGGCTGACCCGAATGATTCTTCCCTGTGTGTGACCGGAATATGTATCTCTTCCGCCCACTCCAGGATAGCAGCGCAGTGGCCGTGAAAGATCGCGTTGATTTCGTTTCTCTTTCTGTATATCTCAAAGTGGAGCATGCTTTCGGAGGAAGGTTCCCGTGTACCGCTTGCGTGGACTATTGTTCTGTCTGGATCACACAAGTGCACTTTTACGAATGCGTCTTCGGTGAGATTGTCTTTCAACTTCAGTTGAGAGGCTGTTATTATGAAGACATTTTTACCCTTTTCCGGCCTGAAACTCAGATTGCCGAGGGAGCTTCCCTCATAGGCCGGGGTCAGACCCAGGTTGTGGAATCTGACGCACCAGCGTTTCAGATCTTCAATTGCCGGGTCCACCGGAGGGTGTTTGTCTGTAAAACTGGTCTTGAAACTGACTCTCATATTCCCACCTTTGCCGGTCGGGGATTTTTCTTTTGTCATTATTTTCATTTTTGTTGGTATCAGAGGACGCAGAATGGAGGAGGTCATCTCTTGAATGTTTCTGACAACTTCAGAAACAGCTTTTGGACGTGGCGGTTGCCCCAGATGCCTCTGAATCTGATTACAGTCTTACAGACCTGTAATTTTGCCGGATCTTTCATCAACTCTTCCAGAAAGGGTTTCTGGCTCTTGACAAAGCTGTCAAATTTCAGTTCGAGTGATTGCTCTTCGGAGAAGGGCATATTGCTGAGTCTTTCCATCTCCTCAGGGGATAATCCGACCCCGCTCAACATCTTGAGGAAATATTCACCGGTTACGTTCCGGTTTTTATGTGAGAACTCACTGAACCTCTGGGGAGATAGGCCGGAGTCTTTCATGAACGCGCCCTTGCTTATCTTCTTCGACTGGGCGTATTCCCACAAAAAATCAAAATATCCATTAAACTCTGTCTCTTTTTTTCTCGCTGCCATAGTTGGAAACATACCATTATTCTTTTTATTGTCAACTTAAAACTCGGCTTATCAGATTTTTCCTGTTGTCAACAAAAAGAACGAACGTTCTACATTATGGCGGCATGATATTCTCGAGGGAGAGAGACCGTGTCGCTACCTACCGCTATTTATCGCCCACGAAACCCGCAAGATTCGGATTATTACCGCTGTGTGGAGGACCATTTCGAGATCTTTCTTCAGATCTATGATGATCATTACTCCCGGCAGGCCGGCTTCTGGCGACCCTATCTGGAAAACGTCATTTACCGGTATCTGGATTGCGGCGACCCGTACAAAGGCTTTGCCCGCGTGAAGTGTAAAGACTGTGGCCATGAATACTTGCTGGCATTTTCCTGCAAGCGCCGCCATTTTTGCCCATCATGCCACCAGAAGCGCGTGGTGGAATTTGTCGAGTGGCTATGCACGGATGTTCTCAAAAAGATTCCCCACCGGCATTTCGTCTTCAGTATTCCGAAGATCCTGCGCCGCTACTTTCTGTATGATCGAAAACTTTTTACTGATCTGAGCCAGTGTGCCTGGGAATCCCTGAAGATATTTATCTAGGAAGCGGTTCCTGAGAAAAATCCCATCCCCGGCGCCGTCATCGCCATCCAGACCTTCGGCGATTTCCTGGGATTCAATCCCCACTGCCACATTCTCGTCACCTATGGATGCTTCTACGGAGACAACGACATGTTTCGTGTTGCCCCTCCCCTGGATCTGAAAAAGCTGGAGGCAATCTTCCGGCACAAGGTGTTCAAGATGCTTTTGGCCAAAGGAAAAATCACGGCTGAGATGATCCAGATGCTATCGTCGTGGCGGCATTTCGGATTCAATGTTTTCTACGTAAACCGCATCTTGCCATGGGATGAAACGGTCATGGAGAACCTGGCCAGATACATCATCCGTGCGTCATTCTCACAAGAGCGGATGAAATACCTGGATCAGGAGGCAGCTGTGGTCTATAAAGCGAAAGACGGCAAGGATACAAAGGTTTTCCCCGCGATGGAATGACTGGCCGCCATGTGTTCCCATATCCCGAATAAAGGCGAGCAAATGGTGCGCTACTATGGATATTACAGCAATGCCGCACGGGGAAAACAGAAAGAGGCAGGAACTGACGATGTCATCCACTGCATTATCGAACTGCAGGGGGATTCAAAGACCTTCTGGAAAAGCTGGGCGCGATTGATACAAAAGATCTACGAAGTTGACCCCCTGGTCTGCCCAAAGTGTCGGGGGATCATGCGGATCAACAGCCTAATCGAAGATGATTTGAGGTGTGCAGGAGAGGTTTGCCTGAATGATGTCCAAAAGGGCCTTAGAAACGGGAAAAACGATCAGCAAGAACATCGTTTACTCAAGTTTCTCAAGACCAGAGTCAGCTCGTCGCATCCTTTCCGTAATCTTCGGTACAGCATCCAACATTTGTCTGCATTTTGTTGCAAGTTTTCCCTTGACATACAAAACGATTTTGTTTTATATCTCGCTTGTCGAAAAGCGATACTCTATCAATTCGACTGTCAAAAAGCAATACTCTATCAATTATCAATTATCAATTTAGCCCAACAACCCGCTTTTGTATGGAGTGAACATTGTCTATTGAACCTGCCCAGTCCGCTGAAGAAATCTCTCGCCTCGCCTTTGGATTCATGGCTTCGAAGGCGCTTTTTGCCGGCCTTTATGTTGACGTGTTCACGCGTCTGGGTGGGGGGGCGTGCAGCGCGCAGGAACTCGCGGCGCAGTGCGGCGTGCCGGTCAATCGGCTGCGTATCCTGCTGCACGCGCTGCTGGCTATAGGGCTGGTTACGCTTGATGACGAGCAATTCAGCAACGCACCGGCCGCTAATCTTTTCCTGTCGAAGCATTCGAAGTACGATTTTGGTGACTACCTGCGCTATCAGATCGATCAGCAGATGTACGGACGTCTGGAACAGCTCAATAACGCCATGGACGGCGATCTGGATAAAGATGCCATTGCCTCTTACGCGCACTGGATGTTGGATCCCGATGCCGCCGCGCTGTATAGCGAATCGCAACACGCGGGTTCCCTGGGACCGGGACTGACACTGGCGCGAACCGTTGATCTGGGCAACGCGACATCGCTGCTCGATGTGGGCGGCGGTACAGGCGCCATGACCATACAACTGTGTGAGGCGAACCCGGATCTGCACTCAACCATTATCGACTTTCCAAATGTCGCGGAGATCGGCTGGCGCTTTGTGACGGATGCCGGCCTTGTGGACCGCGTACGCTACATTCCGGGCGATGCAATCAGCGCGGCGTGGCCAAGCGAGCAGGACGTGATTTTAATGTCCTACCTGTTCAGCGGCGTGCCGGGTGATTCTATACCGGGACTGATACAGCGCTCTTTTGACTTTATGGCGCCGGCCGGTACCTATCTCATCCATGACTTCATGGTAAATCAGGACGGCACCGGGCCAGAACTCGCGGCACTGTGGCAACTGCAGCACATGGCCTTCACGCCGGATGCCACCCCGGTCAGTGCCGGCTGGCTTCGGGCACAGTTAACCGCGGTCGGCTTCGAGGACATCGAGGTGTCGGAGATGATTCCGGGCATGACCCGACTGGTGCAGGCGAGAAAGCCTGCGGGTAGCTGAGGGCGTGGCGCGCGCTGATTTCAGCTTCAGCTTTGGCTTTCGCGTGCGCTACGCGGAGGTCGATCAGCAAAAGGTCGTCTTCAATGCGCACTACCTGACCTGGTTCGACACGGCGATCACCGAGTATTTCAGGGTTTTGCCGTATGACTACATGGGCCAGGTCACCCAAACCGGCGAAGACTTTCACACCGTGCGCACGCTGGTCGAATACAAGGAGCCGATCTATTTTGACGAGGACATCGAGGTGTATGTCCGTGTGAGCCGTCTCGGAAGAGCGAGCCTGACCTTTGCGCTGGAGATCCACTCGCAAGGCCAGGAGGATTTGCGAGCAAGTGGCAATGTCGTGTGGGTCAATACCGATCAGGGCACGCATCGGTCCTCCCCTGTGCCCGTAGCGCTTGTGGAGTGCATCAATGCATTTGAAAGGGCCGCGAGAGGGCGGCGGGCGTGGGCGTGCGAGCCCCCTCAAGCCAACAGCGAGGATCAGGCGAACAGGTAGGCCAGTGGCCGGCTGAACGCTCGTGCTCATCGACCAGCTACGGTCGGTGCTCGATCACATCGTGCAGCGCGCGCACCAGCGCCTGCGGTGCTTCCAGTTCTTTTCCCGCAACAGCCAGTCGCGCGGCCAGGCCGGCGAGCCGGTATCCATGTGGTAGCCAGGCAGGTGCCAGTCAGGGCTCGGACTAGCCTGTGCAACAAAATCGATCGAGCGCCCAATCCCTTCCAGCACGGCATCGGTTTGCGCCAGTGTAAAGTAGGTCGGGCACGGGGTGTCCAGGGTGATTGGCAGGATGTTGCAGTGGGCGTCGTTGCGTTTCCTTTCGCCGATCTGACGCACATGAAAGCGCAGACCCTGAAACTTAAAACTCGGTTTATCCGGTTGACATATACCGTTGTTATTTTCATGAGCCAAACACATTTTCTCGTTATCTAATATCGAGCGTTCAAAGATGATTGA
>Ga0255435_10094_pt1 | contig 10912 bp, 7 predicted proteins | sample ANMaggSSYBR02H11_FD_182647 | JGI IMG/M metagenome (GOLD analysis project Ga0255435, IMG submission 182647) | Sediment cell enrichment communities from methane seep in Santa Monica Basin, California, United Staets - ANME aggregate JGI... | ecosystem: Environmental > Aquatic > Marine > Cold seeps >... | reverse complement strand
AGCCCGAATGGTTTCTTTGAACAATCCATATCGGGACAATATCTTAAGCCAGCCTAACATAAAGAAAGAATCTACGCGTTGCTTTTTAGTGGAAACACCGCACTCAATAATAAAAAGACTCGTTAATTCCTGGAAAAACTGATATGCCGTATCATCTTGCTCCAGACGTTGATAAAACTTAAACAGAGTTGTAAAGTCAATAAAGGCATCGCCAAGAGCTGTGGAAGTTGCAATCATCCAGTCTATTCTTCTTAAAAATTGAAATTCAGCTTCCCGCCAGGTCAGCTTTTCAATAGCCATAAAAATAAGTATAGAGATCATAAGCTTTATAGACTTGTTGGGCGCTCCGCCTTTTTCTTTAAACAGATATTTAAATTTTTCTTCATCAATAAGAGGATAAATTTTATCTCTGAAAATATAAGACCAGTCATCCTTTGGTAAAACTCCCGGAAACATAACATCCGGTTCAAAAAGAGACGATTGAGTACTTGTTGGTCGATACATTATTATATTCCCCTATTTCAACTTATTTTGTTCAAAATCAACAAGTTATATAAACATATCGCTAACTGCTTGTCAAGATGTTTTTTGACAATATTTCATTTATTTTAAGGGGTTACGTAATATTGGGTGGATTAAAGATTGGATGTAGTAAATCAACAGAGTCATAAATGTTCTCAATAAAGTCGGGCGTTAATCAGAAGCATACGCTTGGTGAATTAATTTCGGATATGGATTATAAGGAACTACTCGAAAAATATAATATTCTGTTAGAGGAGATAAATCGCTTAACAAAAGAAAACAGTCAATTGAAAGCTCAACTTGGACTGACGAGATCAGAGCTTTCCCGAAATACTACCTCGGCAATAAAAACAGAAAAAAATATACTTGACGATGAATCGATTGACAGGAACTGCTTTTCAGATGTGGACAGCAAATCGGATACTCTCTCCAAGATCCGTCTGTTCATGTCACTCTTTAAAGGCCGTGATGATGTCTACGCTAAACGATGGGAGAATAAAAGTAAAGGCACATCGGGTTATTCACCTGTTTGTCTGAATCAATGGCAACCAGGCGTGTGCGGAAAGCCAAAAATTTCCTGCTCCAAATGCGAATACAAATTATATGCCGCTTTAGATGAAGATGTCATTGAAAATCATCTGAGAGGGAATATCGTTGTCGGCATCTATCCTATGCTGCCGGATGAAACGTGCTGCTTTTTGGCAATGGATTTTGACGAGGCAGACTGGCAAAAAGATATCTCCGTTCTGAGAGATGTTTGTATCGAGTTCAGTATTCCTGTCGCTGTCGAACGGTCACGATCCGGAAAAGGCGGGCATGTCTGGTTTTTCTTTGAAAACCGATTATCTGCTGCTTTGGCACGAAAATTTGGTACCGCCCTACTAACTTACTCCATGAGCAGAAGACACGAAATACAATTTAAATCATATGACCGGTTGTTTCCCAGTCAGGACACCATGCCCAAAGGCGGTTTAGGAAATTTGATTGCACTGCCGTTGCAAAAAGCAGCAAGGGAAAGAACAAACAGTGAATATATCGATGAAAATTTTAAACCCTATTGCGACCAATGGGCATTCTTATCCACAATCCAAAAGATATCCGTAAACCGTATTGACTATCTCATTTCGAAACTTTGTAACGGCTATGAACTGGGCTTATTAAAAATCGATGAGGAAGAGGAAAAACTGTGGGACACTCATAAAGACAAAATTGGACTGCAAAAAAATGATTTTCCGAAGCAACTCGACATCGTCAAAGCAAATATGCTGTTTATTCCAAAGGCGGCGATTTCCCAAAGGGCTTTGAATCGGTTAAAACGGCTAGCGTCTTTTAAAAACCCAGTGTTTTACAAACAGCAAGCCATGCGTTTGCCGACCTATGGGTATCCGAGAGTCGTCTCCTGCGCAGATGAAACAAAAGAGTACCTGTGTTTGCCAAGAGGATGCGAGCCTGAATTGTCCTATGAACTTAAAGAACTCGAAATTGATATTCGGTTTATCGATAAAACCTATAGCGGAAAAAGGATTGATGTGGAATTCAATGGTCATTTAAGAGATGAACAGTCCTTGTCCCTCAAACACCTATTGCAACACGATACCGGAATACTTTCAGGCACAACAGCCTTTGGTAAAACAATCGTGGCGATTAAGCTGATTGCCGAGAAAAAAGTAAACACACTAATTCTGGTTGACAAGGTCAGCCTGCTGTACCAATGGCAAGATAAGCTGTCAGAATTTCTGGTTGTTAATGAAACATTACGGGAGCCGATGGCCACAAGAAAGAAAAGCGGACGAAAGAAGAAAAAAAGTGTAATCGGTCAATTGGGCGCAGGCAAAAATACTTTAAGCGGCATCGTGGATATTGCGTTGATGCAATCTCTAAGTCGAAAGGGAGAAGTCAAGGAATGCGTTAAAAATTACGGGATGATCATTGCCGATGAGTGTCATCATGCTTCAGCATTCACCTATGAACAGATTCTGAAAACCACCAATGCAAAATATATTTATGGTCTGACCGCTACACCGACAAGGAAAGATGGGCATCATCCGATTCTGTTTATGCATTGCGGTCCCATTCGATATCGGGATAACCCCAAAAAACAAGCGGAGAACAGGCCTTTTGACCATTATATTATTCCGCGATTTACATCTTTGAGGGTTCCTCTGGACAGCGACGAAAAAGATATATCCATTCAGGAATTATATACCGAAATCATGGATAACGACTTCAGGAATCAGCAGATTACAGAAGATGTGCTGAAAAATTATCATCAAGGCAGAAACTGTATTGTTTTATCGTTGCGAACCGCCCATGTTGAATTGCTTGTAAAAAAGTTGAAGGAAAAGGTTCCGGATGTTATAAAACTGATGGGCGGCATGGGGAAAAAATCAACTCAGAAGGCCTTTCAATGTCTCACCAATATTCCTGCTGACAAAAATATTATCCTGGTTGCTACTGGTCATTTTATCGGGGAAGGTTTTGACGAGCCACGTCTCGATACGCTGTTTTTAGCCATGCCGATATCATGGAAAGGCACGCTGCAGCAATATGCCGGGAGGCTCCATAGACTGTTCAAAACGAAAAAAGAAGTGAGGATCTATGATTATGTGGATATCCAGGTAAAGATGCTGGAAAAAATGTATCAAAAACGGCTAAACGGATACGCTTCAATGGGATATAAAGCCAAAGGCGAGGAGACCATGGATGCATCCTTGGATATCATTTTTAATAAAGATAACTTTTTACCTGTTTTCAATCAGGATATCGTCACCGCTAAAAAAGAGATTTTAATCGTAAGCCCGTTTGTCAGAAAAAGACGCACCCACCAAATGATACAACACCTTAAAATTTCAACCAGTAAAAATATCCGCGTCATAGTCGTGACCCGGCCGAAAGAGGATTTTACACCGAAGGATCACGCCGCTTTGCAAAGGACGCTGAACCTGTTAACAAGTAACGGAGTAAGTGTAGTATTTAAATCAAATATCCACCAGAAATTTGCAATCATGGATCAAAAGGTTGTGTGGTATGGCAGTATCAATCTGTTAAGCTATGGGAGCGCACAGGAAAGCATCATGCGCATTGAAGGTTCCAATATTGCGAACGAATTGATGAAAAGCATAGATGGTGCATAACCTCATAATAATGTTCGTTAGTGTATGGAACGGTTATGTTTTTGGCTCCCCAGCACGGACTCCCTTCGGCTGCGCTCAGGATAAACTCACTGCGAATTATTGATAAGAGCCAGCTTCTTTTCTCGACGCCAATTTTTGACCTGGCGCTCGCGTTTGGCCGCTGAGTATTTGTCAGGATGTTTTTCCGAATAAAGAATCTCGGCCTTATGCTGACTCATACGATGATCCAAATCAGTTGTGATGCCGGTATAAAGCTGACCGTTTCGATCACAAATATAGACAAACCACATATCGAAACTCATAAATATAAAAGCCCGACCATTATGGTCAGGCTCTATTGTTTGGCTCCCCAGCACGGACTCGAACCGCGGACTTAGTGGTTAACAGCCACTCGCTCTGCCAACTGAGCTACTGGGGATAATTTATTATAAAACGTATTTATCTACTAAAAATTTGATCGAAGTCAAGTAAAATATTTGTCTTTTTTAGGAAATTGCAAATTTTAACGAAAGCTCGTCGAGTTGAGCCTTGCTCGTTTCTGCAGGTGCATTTGTGAGAAGGCATGCGGCCTTCTGGGTTTTTGGAAACGCAATAACATCACGTATGGAAGACTGTCCGCAAAGAATCATAACCAGCCTGTCAAAGCCGAATGCAATGCCTCCGTGGGGGGGAGCTCCTGAATCAAGTGCTGAAAGAAGAAATCCGAATTTTTCTTCATAAGTTTCTTTATCCATACTCAATGCTTCAAACACCTTTTCCTGTAGATCCTTTTTATGGATACGGATGCTCCCGCCACCAATTTCCGAACCGTTTAAAACAAGATCATAAGCCCTGGATCTTACGGCAAGAGGGTCGTCCTTCAAAAATTTTAAATCTTCTTCAAGTGGAGCTGTAAAAGGATGATGCAATGCCTGAAGCCTTTTTTCTGTTTCATCGTATTCAAGCAAAGGGAAATCAGTAACCCATACAAAACTGAATTTATTTTCGTCTATTATGCCCAGCTTTTTCCCAAGATGGTTTCTAAGATACCCCAGAGCTTCATTTGTAACCTTTGGTTGATCAGCAATAAAGAAAACAAGATCTCCGGGTTCCATTTCCAGGCGCTTGGCCAAAGCTTCTTTTTCTTCTTCTGTAAAAAATTTTGCTATGGGAGACTGCCATGTATCTTCCTTGACTTTTATCCAGGCAAGGCCTTTTGCCCTGTAAACGGAAACGAATTCAGTAAGATCGTCAATTTCTTTCCGTGAAAAATATGAGCAGCCTTTTGCATTCAGTGCTTTGACTATTCCACCTTTTTTAACAACACTGGAGAAAACCTTGAACCCGGATTTTTCAACAATATCCGATAGATCTTTAAGTTCAAGGCCAAAGCGAATATCCGGTCTGTCAAGGCCGAAACGGCTGACCGAATTTTTGTATGAAAGACGTAAAAAAGGAGGATTAATCTCTATCCCAAGAACGTCATTAAAAATTTCTTTCATCATGCCTTCAGTTATATCCATTATATCCTTTTCGCCGACAAAGGACATCTCCATATCTATTTGGGTAAATTCAGGCTGGCGGTCCGCCCTTAGGTCTTCGTCTCTGAAGCAGCGAACCATCTGAAAATAGCGGTCAAGCCCTGAGATCATCAAAAGTTGTTTAAAAAGCTGGGGTGATTGAGGCAGTGCATAAAACCGGCCGGGATTAACTCTGCTGGGGACAAGATAGTCTCTTGCACCTTCAGGAGTACTGCGCGTTAATACAGGGGTTTCAATTTCAAGAAATCCGCGTTTGTCAAGATAGTTCCTAACTGATGCGGCAGCCTTGTGGCGCATAATTATATTTTTTTGCATTTGTGGACGCCTGAGATCAATATGGCGATATTTTAGCCGTACTGTTTCCGACACATCAATTTTATCTTCGATTAAAAAAGCAGGCGTTTTAGCTGCATTTAAAATTTTAAGTTCAATGACAGTAATTTCTATCTCTCCGGTTTTCAGGTTCGGATTGGTCATTCCTTGAGGCCTTGGATCAACAATTCCACGCACACCGATTACATATTCACTTCTGATCGCATGAGCCTTTTCGTGAATTTTTATATCTATCTTGGGATTAAAAACAACCTGGGTTAGGCCTTCCCTGTCCCGCAAGTCAACAAATATGAGCCCTCCGTGGTCCCTTCGGCGCTGAACCCATCCCATAAGCACAACTTCCTTGCCGATTGAGGATGCATCAAGTTCACAGCAGTTGTGTGTTCTCCTCATTTCTCCAAGTATATCATCTGACAAAGCAGTTACTCCTTTCAAAAACAGGTCAAAAGTAATTGATATTTTTTTGTACGATTACACTGAGAATTATAAGTGCCTAAAATTTAAGTGCCTAAAGTGAGCTAAAGTGCCTAAAATGCCTAAAGTTGAGGTACGCCTTCGGCGTGCTGATTGATAAGCGGGGCATCAAGCATTTACGTTCGCTCTCATTTCTCGTTCCCACGCTGGAGCATGGGAACCAGGCAAAAAAAATAAAATTGGTAGCGCCAAAGGCGCATTCATTAACTTTAGGCACTTTAATATACTTTAGCTCACTTTAGGCACTTATATTCACACCGAAGGTGCAACTAACTCAATTTCCGCTTTAACTTTTTCTACTAAACTTTCTATAGGGATTAAAATCTGTTTTTTAGTTGTCATATTCCGGAGAATAACTGATCCTTCTTCAAGTTCATTGTCTCCTATAATAAGCACATACGAGGCTTTAAGCCTGTCTGCACGTTTCATCCTGCTTTTCAGGCTTCTATTGCTCAAATCCATTTCAGGCCGAATTCCTTCAAGACCAAAATTGCAGCTCCATTCAAAAGCTAAAGGTCTGCTTTTTTCCCCAAGTGCAGCTATAAAAATATCAGGCTTTTGCGTAAAGTCTTTATCCCTGAGTCCTGTTATTTCTGCCAGCCTGTCAAGGCCTATTGCAAAGCCGATTGCAGGCTGGTCAGGCCCTCCCAGCGCCTTTACCAGACCATCATAACGCCCGCCACCAGCTACAGCATTCTGGGCGCCTAATAAACCTGTCTGAATTTCAAAGGTGGTTCGGGTATAATAGTCCAGACCCCTAACCAGTCTTTTGTCGATTACAAATGGAATTTTAAATTTTCCAAGCGCATATTTAACTGTTTCAAAGTGTTGAGTGCATTCGGGGCATAAATAATCTATTAGAGCAGGTGCATTCACCATAGCCTCACGGCACGAAGAGCTTTTGCAGTCAAGCGCCCTTAGAGGATTTTTTTTGCTTCTTCTAAGACAATCCTGGCACAATTTTTCTGTTACAGATGAAAGAAAACTAGAAAGAGATTCCTTAAAATTTAAACGGCATTTCGGGCAACCCAATGAATTTATGTGGGGTTTTGCGTCCGTTACTTTAAGCATGGAAAAAAGTTTCACAGCCAGAAAAATAAGCTGCGCATCAATAAATGGCGAATCTATACCAAACACTTCGGCATTAATCTGATAAAATTGCCTATACCTTCCTTTCTGAGGTCTTTCTCTTCGAAACATCGGCCCGATGCTATAAAATTTCCGCACAGGATCCTTTGCATACATTTTATGCTGAATATATGAACGAACAACAGATGCTGTAGCTTCCGGCCTCAGTGTAATAAGGTCTCCCTTTCTGTCCGGGAAAGTATACATTTCTTTTTCTACAATATCGGTATCCTCTCCAATGCTCCTTGCAAAAAGCTCAGTACGTTCCAGAATCGGCAGTCGGATTTCCTTAAATCCAAAATCCTCGAAAAGTGAGCGGGTGGTTTTTTCTATATTTTGCCAGAGCTCAACTTCTCCAGGGAGAATATCTTTGAATCCTCTAATTAATTGAATCATTATATTAACTACTCAGGTTGTCAGGTTCAAGGTTTGCCTGGTACCCATGCTCCGGTGTGGGAACCCATATGGTATGCATTCCCACGATAGAGCATGGGAACGAGAAAAAAGGAGTATGGTATAATAATTTGGTAAGCGTTCACGGAACGTCGAAATTAGAAATTTGGTCTTCATGCTTTTGTATTGTTCTTCCCAATTTCCAATTTCAAGCCGTGAACGGCTACTAATTTATAAACTTATTTTATATCTTAATATGCTCTATTAAGTCAATATTAATATTTTTCTTGACATGATATGTTTAAATTTATAAAAATTTTGTAAAAATAATAAGTTAAGAGGATAATACCATGCAATCGCAGGTTACAATCAAAACTTTGTATAGAATGAAGGAAAAGGGTGAAAAGATTGTTGCCCTTACAGCCTATGACTTTCCATTTGCCAGGATGGTTGATGAGTCTGGAGTGCACCTGATACTTGTGGGAGATTCATTGGGGATGGTGGTTCAGGGAGAATCAAGCACACTGCCTGTTACAATGGATGAGATGGTTTATCATACCCGGATTGTGTCCAAAGCCGTCCGGAACGCGATGGTTGTGGGCGATATGCCTTTTATGTCTTACCAGCCAGGCAAGGAGCATGCAATTGCCAATGCAGGAAGGTTTCTTAAAGAAGCTGGAGCAGCAGCGATTAAACTTGAAGGAGGCGCAGCGGTCAGTGAGTTAATTAAAGCAATATCAGAAGTAGGAATTCCAGTAATGGCTCATATAGGCCTTACCCCTCAGTCTGTTCATCAAATGGGAGGCTACAAGGTTCAGCGTGATGAAGAACGGCTGATGTCAGATGCTCTTGAAATAGAAGCAGCGGGAGCATTTTCTGTTGTTTTAGAAGGAATTCCTTCTAAAATTTCTGAAAAGATAACAAAAGCCCTGACAATTCCGACCATTGGGATTGGTGCGGGCTCGTATTGTGACGGACAAATCCTTGTTCTTCACGATCTCCTTGGATTAAATGAAAGACATGTCCCGAAATTTGTTAAGCAATACGCCGGAATTGTTGATGAAGCTAAAAAGGGGATAAAACAATATGTGGAAGAAGTGCAGGCAGGCAAATTTCCCGGCAAAGAGCATAGTTATTAAGGTAACGGTTTACAGTTATCGGTTCACGGTTGAAAAAAACAGAAGGTAGAGAAGAATTATGGGGTCCTCTTTTGAAGATAAAGAATTAATTCAAGAGTTGAAAACAATATCCAAAATGCTTCAATCGTTGCATAGTTCATTGAAAAAACTGTGAACTGTGAACCGACAACCGTAAACCGTTGTTGCCGTTATTGATTCCCGAAATTGTTCTGCCCTCCGCAGTCAGGGCATTGCCAGGTTATTCCATTACATGACATTCCCCAGACATTTTCATACATGCAGTCCTGACAAATTGCAAAGCCGCACCTGCATGTCCAGAAGAAGGGGGCTTTATTGCCGCAGCAATGGCAGTTTGCCGGCTTTGTTCGGAGCCGTCTTTCCCTGTATGTCAATTTAGTTGAAGAGTCTGCCATGCTCCACACTTATGCAATGGTTCATTACAACATCTATACCTGCTTTTGTCAGTAATTCTGCAGCTTCATTGTTTTCTATGTTAAGCTGCATCCAGAAAACTTTTGGTTTGATTCGAATAGCTTCATGTGCATGCGGCATTATCTGAGAGGTGTTTCTAAATACATTAACAATATCTACAGGCTCCTTAATGTCTTCTATTGATGAATATGCTTTTTCTCCAAGAATCTCCTTCTGCTTGGGTCGTACCGGAATAATTTTATAGCCTTGTTCTTTAAGATACTTGGCAACAATATGGGAGTCTCTTTGCGGTTTAGGGCTCAAACCTAAAACTGCTATGTTTTTTGAATCTGCCAGAATATGTTTTATTTCACTGTCTTCAGTGATTATTTTGCCTCTTTTCATATATGTTCCCTTAAGCGGTCTTGTTGTTTTAGTCTATTAGTGATAAAAGCAGATAAAGTCTATAAGAAAAAAAATGGGCAACCGTTTGCGGTTAACGGTTGATAAAACATAAAACCGTGAACCGTGAACCGTGAACCACTACAAAAATAGATACCAATAAAACCTGTAATCTGCAACCTGAATTCTTATGTATAAAGACAAAACAATATACCTGATAGACGGCAGCGCGTATATTTATCGTGCTTATCATGCAATCAGGGGGCTTTCCAATTCAAAGGGCCTTCCAACAAATGCTGTTTTGGGTTTTACAAAAATGCTTTTAAAGCTCATAGAAGATCGTAATCCTGAATACGTAGGAATGTTTTTTGACGTAAAAGGCCCGACCTTTAGACATGAAATGTTTGACGCCTATAAAGCCAACCGTCCCCCCCATGCCGGAAGATCTATCGATTCAAATCCCATATATAAAGGATATAACAAAAGGTTTCAATATACCGGTTATTGAAATGTCGGGCTACGAAGCCGACGATCTCATAGGCACACTGGCACGAAAGGCGGAGGAGGCAGGATTTTCTGTAATTATGGTTACAGGCGATAAAGATTTCATGCAGCTTGTTACAGATAAATCTATTATCTGGGACCCAATGAAAGAAAAGACAATTGATATTGATTTCATTAAAGATACATATGGGCTTGAACCTCGCCAGATGGTTGATGTTATGGGGCTTTCCGGTGATTCTGCCGATAATATTCCCGGCGTACCCGGGATGGGCCCAAAAACTTCGCTTGCATTGATAAAGAAGTTCGGGAGCATGGAGCATTTATATGAGCAGGTAGATACAATAAAGAAAAAAAAAACAGCATGAAAATCTTGTCCGGTATAAAGAACAGGCATTATTGAGCAGAGAACTTGTTAGAATAAATGACAAAGTATCCTTGGCCTTTACACCTGAAGACTTTAAACATAAAGCTCCTGACAACGCCGTTCTCTCCGGACTCTTTAAAAAACTGGAATTCAGGCAGTTGCAGCAGTCTGTTATAAAACGGGCGGATTTATCAAAAAAGAAATACAAGGCAGTATTGAGTATAGATGAGCTTTCCGATCTTATTGCGATTTTAGAGGCTTCAGGCTTATTTGCCATTGATACTGAAACTACCTCTAAAAATCCAATGGCGGCAGAGCTTGTGGGTTTGTCTTTTTCAGTAAAGGCTGATGAGGCTTTTTACATTCCGTGCACTCATGAATATAAAAACGCACCAAAACAGCTTAAGCGGGATGAAGTTTTAAAGATGCTTAGGCCGGTACTTGAAAATCATAAACTAAAAAAAATAGGCCAGAACATAAAATATGACTGGATTGTCCTTTCACGCCATGGAATAAATCTTTCCGGAGTAATATTTGATACCATGCTGGCATCTTACCTTATTAACCCTTCGAAGCGCGCTCACAATC
>Ga0255435_10090_pt1 | contig 11000 bp, 9 predicted proteins | sample ANMaggSSYBR02H11_FD_182647 | JGI IMG/M metagenome (GOLD analysis project Ga0255435, IMG submission 182647) | Sediment cell enrichment communities from methane seep in Santa Monica Basin, California, United Staets - ANME aggregate JGI... | ecosystem: Environmental > Aquatic > Marine > Cold seeps >... | reverse complement strand
CAACATCATTCATGCCTTTTTCTTTTGTCTTTTTTGCCCAATCTCTATAGTTTTCAGCATGATCATCATTATGCTTAATCCAGTGCTCAAGTAGTTTGACCAATTTTTCATCAAATGTTAAACTATTATGTATTTCATGATTATGTTCATGGGTCATACGAGTTCTCCTTATAATATAAAAGTTTACCACGGAACAACACGGAGTTTCACTGAAAATTATAAACAATAAGTCTAACTACTCAGGTTCACAGTTCCTCGGTGTAATTCCGTGAAAATCCGTGGTGAACTATTGTAAATAAATTTGATATTTATAATTATTAATGTTTACAGTCAACATATTGCACAAAAGTAATATGCTATTTCCATGATTAAAAATTTCATCAATAAAAAAAATATTTTCATTTTACTTATAGTGATGGCCGGCATTATTTGCGGAATTTTAGCGGGTTTTTTTTTAGCTCTGACGCACGACCTGCCCCAGATAAGCTCCCTTGAAAATTTCAGGCCGTCTGCAGTCACCCGAATATATTCATCAGACAAGGTTCTTATAGCAGAATTGTTTGCAGAAAAAAGGGACCCGGTAACTCTTAAAGTCATACCCGAATATCTCAAAAAAGCCATAATTACAACAGAAGACAGAAACTTTTACACCCACAGTGGAATTGATCTGAAAGGAATCGCCAGAGCCATAATAAAGGACATATGGGCGGGAAAGTTTGTTGAAGGAGCAAGCACCATCACACAGCAGCTCGCTAAAACGCTTTTCCTTAATCCAAAAAAGACCCTTGTCAGAAAATTAAAGGAAGCTTTTCTGGCTTTTCACCTGGAGCGCCGCTACACTAAGGATGAAATACTGGAGCTGTATCTCAACCAGGTATATTTCGGCAGCGGCGCATATGGAGTAGAATCTGCCGCAAGAATATTTTTTAACAAATCAGTAAAAGACTTAACTCTTGCTGAATGCTCGCTTGTTTCAGCCATGCCAAAAGCTCCCTCAAAATATTCTCCGCTGGTCAACAGAGATTTAGCAATAAAACGCAGAAACATTGTATTAAAACAAATGCTGGAAACAGGCATAATTAATGAAACAGAGTATAATAAAGCATTAAATGAAACACTTAACTTATCGAAAAAAAATAAAAACTCGCTCAAAGCGCCTTATTTTGTTGAATATGTTAAAGATTTCCTTGAAAATATTATAGGCTCATCAAGGCTTTATAAAGGAGGACTTACAATATATACTACTCTTTCCTATGAGCTGCAGAAAACGGCTGAGGATGCAATCGCAAAGGGCATTTCAGATCTTGAGTCAAGGATGATACAGCAGGGAATGATTAATCCTGACCCTCAAAGTGCCCTTGTCTGCCTTGACATTCAGTCAGGAGGAATTCTTGCCATGATCGGCGGCAAAAATTTCTATAAAAGTCCATACAACAGAGCCACCGTTGCACGAAGACAGCCGGGTTCAGCTTTTAAACCAATTGTCTATGCTCATGCAATGGAAAAGGGTTTCACGCAAAACATGATGATACTGGATGCCCCTGTTGCCTTTAAAGGAAGAAAAAAAGGCGAAGCATGGAAGCCTGAAAACTTTTCTAAAAATTATCAGGGTGAAATAACTCTCAGAAAAGCTCTTGCTCTATCAAAAAATATACCCGCAGTCAGACTAATAGAAATCCTCGGGCCTTCCTCTGTAGTCCAGTTCGGATACAAACTCGGCATTAAATCTACTCTTTCTCCAAATTTATCTCTTGCTCTAGGGACTTCTGAAGTGACTCTTTTAGAATTGACTTCTGCCTATACGGTTTTTCCAAACAGGGGGAAAAATATAAAGCCGTACGGAGTAATGGAGATTGTTGATCACAACGGACGCATTGTCTGGCGTGCAAAACCAAAGAAAAGGCTGGTAATGTCACGTACCGGTGCCGCAATAATGACAGACATGCTTATGGCAGTCGTAAAAGAAGGTACCGGCAAAAAAGCAAATATTATAAAACGTCCTGTTGCCGGGAAAACAGGGACTACAGATAAATGTAAAGATGCCCTTTTTGTCGGATTTTCCCCGTCAATTGCAACAGGTGTATGGGTGGGTCGGGATAAGTTTGTTACCCTGGGGAAACGGGAAACAGGCGCAAGAGCGGCTCTTCCCATATGGATGGAATTTATGGAAAAAGCTCTGGCAGACGAACCTTTTCAATACTTTGATATTCCTGATGATGTTGTACAAGTTCATATGAACTCTACCAGCGGACTTCTTGAGAATGCAGACTCACCAAATGGAGTTTCAGCTCTTTTTAAAAAAGGAACCGAGCCCAGGGAATATTAAGGTTATTCCCCTTGACACCCTATATTAATAATGATGAACTTAAGTGCCTAAAGTATATTAAAGTGCCTAAAGTTAATGAAATCGCTTCGCTAGTTTATAAATTGGCAGAATACCCTAAACTCTGAACCCGTAACCCTAATTATAGGCTTAAATTATGACCAAATTCTATATTTTTATAATAAGAGTTGTACTTGGAGCTGCTTTTGCCGTTTTACTCTCCCGCTTTTTCTATCCAGACGCAAATATCATATATGTAGCATGTATGGGAATGTTCCTTGTCGGAGCTGCGTATATAGCAGACTATTTCCGCAATAAAAAATCAACATGAAACAGATAATTCTCGGAACAGCCGGACATATAGATCACGGAAAGACCGCCCTTATCAAGGCGGTTACAGGCATTGATACTGACCGGTTAAAGGAAGAAAAGCTTAGAGGAATAACTATTGAACTGGGCTTTGCCTCTATTGATCTCCCCAGCGGTCAGCATCTTGGAATTATTGATGTGCCCGGCCATGAAAAATTTATAAAAAACATGGTCGCAGGAGCCACAGGTATTGATATTGTTGCAATGGTAATTGCGGCTGACGAAGGAGTAATGCCTCAGACAAGAGAGCATATGGAAATTTGCACCCTTCTGGAAATAAAACAAGGTCTCGTTGTTTTGACAAAAACCGACCTTGTGGATGAAGAATGGCTGGAGCTTGTAATCGAAGATGTAAACGAATTTACCCGGGGAACATTTCTTGAGGGCAAACCGGTTATGCCGGTATCATCTGTTACAGGCCAGGGGATTCCTGAATTTATAAAAACCCTTGATGAATTAAGTGCTGTGACTCCCAGCCGTTCTGTAAAAAGTCTGTTTCGTCTTCCTGTAGACAGAGTTTTCAGCATAAAGGGGTTTGGCACAGTTATTACAGGCACCCTGATTTCAGGACATGTCAAGACCGGCGATACCGTTATGATCTATCCTTCCGGTATTACATCAAAAGTCCGCGGTATTCAGGCACATAATCAGAGCGTCAGTATTGCGGAAGCGGGGATGCGTACAGCAATTAACTTTCAGGGACTTGAAAAGGCTTCCGTGCAAAGAGGAGAAGTAGTATCAAGCCCCGGGGCTTTACGGCCGAGTTATATGCTTGACGTGTCTATTCACTTTCTTAAAAGCAATAAAAAACCCGTTAAAAACCGCACACTCATCAGATTCCATACAGGTACCAGCGAAATTCCAGGCCATGTTGTATTGCTTGATAAAGACGAAATTATCCCGGGAGAAACTACTGTTGCCCAAATCAGGCTTGATTCTCCTGTTGCCGTAGTAAGTGATGACAAATTCGTTATTAGAAGCTATTCTCCGGTACGCACAATCGGTGGAGGACAAATATTAAACCCGCTTCCACAAAAACATAAACGGTTCAAAAAAAGTATTTCTGAAGGATTAAAAACTCTGATAACACAACCGCCTGAAGAAATTATTGCCTACCATGTTGACAATTCCGGTTATAAAGGAATCTCATTCTCAAACCTCAAAATTATGACAAATATACCTGAAAAACAGCTTGATAATGCCCTGCAAAAGCTAATGTCAATAAAGACAGTCAAATGTGCCGACAGGGAAAACAAAATTTACATCCACAAAAACTGCTATGAAAATTTAAATAAAAAAATTTCATTCTTTCTTGAAAATTATCACAGGACAAATCCGCTAAAAGCCGGTATGCCCAAAGAAGAACTCAAGTCCAAGCTGCCTTCGGCAGGTTTAAAACTTTTTAATCTTATGCTAGACATGATGATAAAGAACAAAGAAGTCGTTTCTGAGGGAGAGACTGTCCGCCTTTCTTCACATACTGTTTCCCTTGGAGGCGATCAGGCTGAAGTAAAAGAAAAAATTTTGACTACATATCTTAAAAGCGGACTCTGTCCTCCATATTTCAAAGATCTGAGTAAAACACTTGATATTGATGCAAAAAGAGCCAAAGATGTGCTTATGCTTCTTATAGAGGAAGGCCTGATAATCAAAACAAAAGAAGAACTTTATTTCCATGTGGAGGTTGTAAATAGCCTGAAAAAAAGACTGGTCGATTTTCTTTTAACACACGGAGAGATAACGACTCCCCAGTTTAAGGAGATGACAGGTACAACACGTAAATATTTAATCCCATTAATAGAATATTTTGATTCAAAAAACGTTACAATACGTATAGGCGATATTCGCAGGCTCAGAAGCACATAAACATCGAAGCTATGCTGTCCAAAAAAAGCATCCCTTTTCTTGAAAGCGCACAGTGGTTTTTTGGCTGAATGGGAAGAATATACCCATCTTCCTCAAGCTGCTTTATCTTTTCTGTAAATATTTGGCGAAAATTTATACCAAGATTTTCATCAATAGCATCAATGTCTATCCCCTCGGTCTTCCTCAGCCCAAGATAAACCATCTCCATCATGCGCTGCTCTTTGCTTAAAATCTCTTTCTCTTCTATAGCCACCCTGCCCTCTTTTATATTCTCTATATATTTTTTTACGCTGCGGCAGTTCCAGTAACGTCTATGTTCTATAAATGAATGGGCGGATGGTCCAAACCCCATGTATGGCGAGAATGACCAGTACTTCATATTATGCCCGGATATTTTGGAAGCATTTTTTGCAAAGTTTGATATTTCATACTGAACATAACCATGAGCAGTTAAATATTTGATTGTTGTTTCAAAAAGCTCGGATAGCAGAGAGTCGGCCACAGGTTTAAACCTGCCTTGCCGGCGCTCCCTGTCCAATGGAGTGCCTTTCTCATATGTAAGCATGTAGCAGGATAAGTGTTCTGGATCAAATTCAATAGCCCTTTGCAAATCAGAAAGCCACATTTTTTTTGTCTGACCAGGAATGCCGTAAATAAGATCAATTCCAATATTATCAAACCCTGCTTTTCGTGCCCATTTGATTGTTCTATTTGCATCATTAGTTGAATGAATTCTGCCAAGAAAATCAAGAAATTCATCATTAAAAGACTGTACGCCTATATTAATACGATTAATGCCGACACCCTGGTATCCTTTAAGTTTTTCAGTCGTAACAGTACCAGGGTTGACTTCTATGGTTATTTCAGTGTCAGTAGATATATTAAATAATTCGTATGCGTTTTCAATTATCCTGCCGATATTTTCCGGTTTTAAAACCGAAGGTGTGCCGCCTCCGAAATACAGGGTATCGCATACTAAAGGATGGCTTGAGGCCATTTGCATCTCCCTGATCAAGGCCTCGACAAATGGCTGTTTAAGGGACTGGTCTGTTATGGAGTAAAAGTCACAGTAAGGACATTTTTTAATACAAAAAGGGATATGTATATATATGCCGGTTTGTTTCATAAGGCTAAAATGTTACAAATATATGGCATCCTTCACGACAAGTCAAAAGTAGTTTACACTTTGTTGATCTTGTATTTTGGCAGTGAAATTGGAAATTGGAAAAAATACAAAGATGTAGATGCGTTACCTAATTTCAAATTTCTAATTTCAAGTTTCGACATCGGCATTCAATTCAATAATACACGCTTTTTCGAAAAAAGTGTAAACTGATGAATGAAGGATGCCAAATATATCAATAAGTTGATCACTGCTTTCAAAAAAAAGTTCAAAATTTGTAAAAAATATCACAACTATCGCATTGTGACCAGGCAATATTTTCCAAAAGGAATATCCGACAAAATTCTTGCAATAGCTGTTAAAAAGATTAATCATAGACCAAGAAAGTGCCTTGACTACCACACACCAAGTACTACATGGCGCATTTGCAACCTGAATTCAACATACTATGGATATCACACTTCGAGAAATTTATAACGGGTTTGCTGAAACCTATGAAAAGAACCGGGGACTTTTTGATATGACAAAGGTCTTAGCTTCTTTTTATGGACGTTTACATGTAGAAAAAGGAAGATTGCTTGATTTAGGATGTGGAGCAGGTGAGCCGTTTCCGCGATTTTTTATTGATCGCGGCTGGATAGTTACAGGTGTAGATTTTTCTGAACGAATGCTTGAATTGGCGTCTAAATATATTCCGGAAATGCAAACTATTCATGCTGATATGTGTAAGGTTGAATTTGAACCGGGTCAGTTTGAGGCAATCACAGCGATTTATAGCCTATTTCATGTCCCAAGAAATGATCATGCGGCGTTGTTTGATAAATTCTATCGATGGCTTTGCCCAAAAGGTAAAGTGTTATTTACCTATGCAACAAAAGAATTTACAGGCAGTATTGAATTTGATGGTTATAAGGAATTTATGGACCAGGAGCTATATTACAGCCACAAAAGCCCTGATAAGTTGTATGCTGATTTAGAAAATACTGGTTTCAATATTGAGTCAGCCGATTACCGGGATATTGGAAATGAGATATTCCTATGGGTTACAGCGAGCAGGTGATGGAAGCGGTAAGGGAATACGTGCCCTAAAATCATCAGCTTGGGTTGAACTGTTTTAAGGGGAAACAATATGAGTACCGCGAAATTAAAGACCATGGGCCAGCAATCTGGCCGCCGTTCCTGGGCGGAACCTTGGAAAATCAAGATGGTAGAGCCGATTCGCTTAACTATTCAGGCAGAGCGGACACGAGCTTTAAAGGAAGCAGGCTACAATACCTTTCTCTTGCGATCCGAGGATGTCTATATTGACCTGCTTACGGACAGCGGCACCAATGCCATGAGCGACCGTCAGTGGGCCGGCATGCTGATGGGCGATGAGGCCTATGCAGGCAGCAGGAACTTCTACAATCTGGAGGAGGCGGTAAAGAACTATTATGGTTATCGCTATATGGTGCCTACTCATCAGGGCAGGGGCGCCGAGCATCTGCTCAGCCAGACTGTAATCAAGCCTGGTCAATATGTACCTGGCAACATGTACTTCACCACTACTCGCATACACCAGGAACTGGCGGGCGGCACGTTTGTGGATGTGATAATCGACGAAGCTCATGACCCCGGCAATGAGCATCCCTTCAAGGGCAATGTGGATCCGGGCAAGTTAGAGTTTTTGATCAAACAAAAAGGGGCCGAAAACATTGCCTACATCAGCTTGGCGGGCACTGTGAATATGGCGGGCGGTCAGCCGGTGAGTATGGCCAATGTGCGGGCATTGCGAGAACTGTGCAACCGCTTCAAAATTCGCATCTACCTGGATGCGACGCGAATGGTCGAAAACGCTTTCTTTATTCAGCAGCGGGAGGAAAAATATGCAGACAAGCCCATTGCCGCCATTCTGAAAAAATTCTGCAATTACACAGATGGCGCCTGGATGAGCGCCAAGAAGGACAACCTGGTCAACATAGGCGGATGGCTGGCAGTCAATGATAATGAGCTTTTTGACTCGCTTCGCAACATGGTCGTAATCTATGAGGGGCTTCACACTTACGGGGGTGTTGCAGGGCGGGACATGGAAGCTATGGCTATAGGTATCGCCGAAGGCGTGCAGGATGATCAAATACGGTCCCGTGTGGGGCAGGTGCTTTATCTTGGAGATTTGCTTCTCAACTGGGAAATACCTATCGTCAAGCCGGTGGGCGGGCATGCTGTCTTTCTGGACGCCAGGAAATTCTACCCTCACATTCCTCAGGATCAATTTCCAGCTCAAACCCTGGCGGCTCAGCTTTATCTGAATTCGGGGGTTCGCGGCATGGAACGGGGTATTGTTAGTGCCGGACGTGATCCCAAAACAGGTGAACATCGCTTCCCTGCTTTGGAGTTGACGCGTTTGGCGATTCCTCGTCGGGTTTACACGCAGGCGCACATGGATGTGGTCGCAGAGGCGGTAAAAACAGTTTACGATGCCCGTGAACACACAAAAGGTCTAAAGATGGTCTATGAGCCCAAGCGTCTGCGATTTTTCCAGGCTCGTTTTGAACCTGTCGCATAGTAAATAGAAAGAGCAAATGGGGTCAACTGTAGACCGCATTTGCTCTTCCATATCAGGACGTTTTGGAACTCCTCTTCAGTTCTTCCAGCATGCTGCCTATTTATAAGCATTCCCCAGCTTTATCCCAAGATCAAGGGCTTTTTCGTTTATCTCAAGAAAATCCGAAGGAATGCGAGTTTTTAACACCTTTTTAATTGATTCGGGTTTAACAAGATCCGTGATACCTATTAAGGCGCCCAACATACATATGTTAAACACGATTGGCTTGCCTATCTTCTCCATTACAGTCTGATACATGGGTAGTTCTCTCTGTCGTGCATCAACTTTCATGTACATTTTAACATAACGTGTATCTGTAATAAGGAGACCTCCGGGTCGTATTATGGGACTAAACTTGTTATAGGCTTCCTGGCTCAGGCAGATAAGAACATTGGGTTGATTAACTTTAGGAAAATATATTGCTGAATCAGAAATTATTACATCTGAACGGGTCGCTCCCCCTCTTGCCTCTGCTCCATAAGACTGAGTCTGCACGGCAATCAGGTTTTCATGAAGAACTGCCGCCTCTGCAAGTATCACGGCAGCAGTTATAATACCCTGCCCTCCTGAGCCTGAGAATACCAGCCTGTGTCTTTCCATATTTAATTTCCTTATTTAATTTCCTTTCGTAGCCCGTAACGGTTCACGGTTGGTTGCCTTGATCTCTAAGGGAACGGCCCTTAAGGAAACGGCATTGTCTCTAACCGTGAACCGTGAACCCGAGTAGTTACTTTATGTTTTGATCAACCGTTAACTGTAAACTGTTAACCGTGAATCGTTGCCGTAGCTCTTTCGATTATCTTCTCGTATTCGCTACAGTACTCGGGTGTTTTTTTCTGGACAAAAATTCCTCTTTCTATCAGATCAGGATTTTTCTGTTTAGCTTTTGAACCAATGGGCGTGGTATTTTCTTTGAAATGCTCCAGCATATCAATTGCGGTTCCCAACCTGTTTCGTCTTCCAAAATAAGTGGGGCACTGGGACATAATTTCCACCACTGAAAAACCTTTGTGAATTATTGCCTGGCCTAAAATATCAGCCATTTGTTTAGCATGATATGTAGTTGTTCTGCCCACAAAAGAAGCTCCGGCAGCTACAGACAACTCAACAACGTCAAAAGCATGGTCTATGTTTGAATATGGTGATGTTGTACTCATCGTCCCATAGCCGGACAAGGGAGAAAACTGGCCTCCTGTCATCCCGTAAACACGGTTGTTAATGACAATTGCAGTCATATCCATATTGCGACGGGCGGCATGTATAAAATGATTTCCGCCGATAGCCAGGGCATCACCATCACCCATGGGAACTATCAGCTTTAATTCAGGGCGGCTCATTTTTATTCCGGCAGCAAAAGCCAAGGCACGCCCGTGAATGGTATGCATGGTGTGAAAATCAACATATCCTGAAATACGGGCTGAACATCCAATACCTGATACCATGACAATTTCGTTTTTATCTAATCCGATTTTCTCTATAGCTCTGAGAAGTCCGTTAAGCAGCATCCCATGTCCACAACCAGGACACCAGATATGAGGAAAAAATCTTTCTCTTATGTAATCCCTGATCGCCATAAATTATACACCCTTTCCCTTGATAAGCCGCAGTATATTTCTGATATCTGTAGGGGTTATTAAAACGCCATCTATGCGGTTGGCCAAAAATACCCTCTCCGGCCTGTCAATCGAGACTTTCACCGCCTGAAGGATCTGCCCCATGTTCATTTCCACAACAACCACATACTTGGCATCAGCACATTTCTCTTGAACAAGAGAATGCGGGAAAGGCCACAATGTCTGAAGCTCCAGCAGACCAAGCTTTTCACCTCTCTTCCTCCGGTTTTCCACTACATGAAGTGCGGAACGGGCAGCAGAACCATAAGAAATAAGTATTGTCCTGGCATCTTCCAGGTAGTATTCCTTATATCTGCTAATTTTATCCGTATTGTTCTGTATTTTATCTACTAAATGCCGTACAAGGCCGTAAGCGATCTTAGGATTATCCGACGGGAAACCCCACATATCGTGAACCAGGCCCGTGACATTGTAACGATTAACCCCTCCGAAATCAGATATTGGAAGGCGCCCGTCTTCTCTGGGAAGATAAGGATGAAAATCCACCCCTCTTTTTGCAGGTTATCCCATAACGCCTTCCACCGAGATTATGGAACATATGGCAAAAAGACATTGTGGCCTTTCCACCAAAGGAATCTCTCCTTTTTTCGGAATAAAAATTCTTTCACGCATATGGCCGACAACTTCATCAAACAGAAGTATCACCGGCGTCCTGTATGTTTCTGCCATATTAAAAGCATCCACGGTTATTGCAAAAACATCCTGATGGTTTGAGGCTGTCATCACAATTATTGCGTGATCTCCATGGGTTCCCCACCTGGCCTGCATAACATCCCCTTGGCCAACATGTGTTGGAATGCCGGTAGAAGACCCGCCACGCTGAACATTTACAATTACGCAGGGAATTTCAGCCACGATCGCATATCCAAGAGCCTCCTGCATAAGAGAAAATCCGGGGCCGCTTGTAGCTGTCATGACTTTATGACCCGTAAGTGATGCGCCGATAATTGCACAAAGGGACGATATTTCATCTTCCATCTGAAGGAACTTGCCTCCTATTTTAGGAAGTCTTTTTGCCATATGTTCCATAATCTCGGTGGAAGGCGTTATGGGATAACCTGCAAAAAAATCAAGACCTGTATAAAGCGCAGCCTCCACACA
>Ga0255435_10089_pt1 | contig 11145 bp, 10 predicted proteins | sample ANMaggSSYBR02H11_FD_182647 | JGI IMG/M metagenome (GOLD analysis project Ga0255435, IMG submission 182647) | Sediment cell enrichment communities from methane seep in Santa Monica Basin, California, United Staets - ANME aggregate JGI... | ecosystem: Environmental > Aquatic > Marine > Cold seeps >... | reverse complement strand
CCTTTAAATCCCGTTAATCCTGTTAAAAAGGTCCGCCCGAAGGGCGCTAAGTTCTTAATAAATAATGAATGGATACAACTCGTTCCAGCCTTTTCAGCAATGTTCGGCTCAATCTCAAAAATTAGCAACCTACTATAATCACAATGCTATGTGTGTCAAATGCTTTGCATTCTTCATATCACAGTTTGCTGATATTATATTCTTTTTTCGTAGCATGGGGGCCACTGCGGTGCGGTTTCTCGGTGTAGCGCCTTGGTTGGTTTCCTTAATAAGACTTTCCCTTCGCCTTTTGTCCGCCGCAGACGGAGGCGAAGACAGTATGACTCTTCGTGGATGGTCGCATTTAAGATTGTTATTGTTTGCAACATGGGGTAAAAAAAATAATTTCTAATTAAGGAGATAAACAATGAGAACTCTTATAGCGCATACCGGAAGTCTTGATGCTATTTTTTCAGATTTTTGGCAGTAAACATGCGTCACGAGTTGCTTTCTGCGAGTATCAAGATTTACGGGACACGCTATAGTAGATCAATACTGGTACTGGCATGTCTGCTGTCACTGATAGGTCTGAGTGGCTGCGAACAGGCAGAAGAAGCAGCGAAAAAAGTCGCCGGCGAATTAATGACGGAGTCAGTCGATAAAGCACAGCAGGTAATTGGAGAAGTGACCAGCAACACCGGCGAATCCGAGGATGAAGGCAAGAAAGAAAAAGAAGATACTGAGTCTGCCGAGGAGAAAGCTAACGAAGAGGGTGGATAAACCAGTAAAACGAAGAGATAAAACATGAAGTGTCCAGCATGCAACGATGTAAACCTTGTAATGTCTGATCAGAAATAGATTATTGCCCTGAATGTCGTGGCGTTTGGCTGGGGTGAGCTGTTTGATTTCCGCGATTAAAACCGTTAAGTCCTGCGGTCTTAATGTGGAGATCACAGGATTATGGGTTGATGAAAATTGGAAGGTTTGTGAGGCTTAAAATCTAATAAGCGAGACCTTTGCCACGATGATTATTCATTTTGTGGTAAAGGTCTTTTTGTTTACGCTACTTATGGTATTGTCCGATTATGACTGCCTTCATACTCAAAACTGTTAAACAGGCAAAAAGCAGGTTTAATAAACAAAAAAGGAAATTCAATCAGAGCAAAAAAGCCGGGTGAAAAATTGGAATGGCGGGGATGAGAGCGATATTTGTAACAGACTTGCACGGAAGCAAGTGGAAATATGAGCGGCTATTCGAAGCAGCAAAAGACTTTCGGGCAAATGTAGTCATCAATGGCGGTGATATGCTGCCACATGATAATGAACTATTTAGACAGGGCGAATTCATTACCAACTATCTTGACAATCACTTTGCTCGATTCAACTCCGCCGGGATTTATTATCTCTGCTACCTGGGAAACGACGACCTTAGAATCTTCGATCAACTCTTTGAGGAAACTTGTAATAAGTATTTCTTTGTAGTCTGCCTGGCGCAACGCAAATTTGAAGTCGGGGGTTACGAATTCATAGGCATGAACTGGGTAGTTGATTATCCATTCCGGCTCAAGGACAGGTGCAGAATGGATACAGATGACTATATATTCCAGGGGCAGTTCGGAAAAGGACTGTTATCTACTTCAGATGGATTGCAAGAAATAGATGACTGGTTTGCCCATGCAAAAACGCTCCCAACGATAGAGGAGGAACTTGATCGCCTGGTACGCCCAGGAGATATGGCAAAGAGCGTGTATATAATCCACATGCCGCCTTACAGGATAGGATTGGATAAATGTTATCACGGCGCAGAAGTAGGGTCAAAGGCGATTTGCAACTTTTTGGAGAAATATCAGCCAAAGCTTTCGCTCCATGGTCATATCCATGAATCTCCTGAAGTTACAGGACGATGGCATGCAAAACTCGGCAGGACGATATGCATTCAACCCGGTCAGCTTAATAAGTTCACCTATGTTACGATTGACCTGTCCGCTATGAAGTTTGATAGAATCAAGGAGCAATACGTCAAATGACAAGAGGAACAGGGTGTTGCGCAGACGCCCATCGCATTTCTATCCGTTCCGCGACGTGCGGGGCAGACTCCCCAGGCAGATCCTGCTATTGACCTCGAACCTGGGATCGGGGCACAGCTATTCAGTTCATGACAAAATATGACCAAGGGTAAACCAGATGGATCGCTTAACGGCTTCAACCTGGACTGCCAATTCCGCTACGCTTCATTGGCACCTGGTTAAGCCAGGGTTTATGGGTTATCCTTCAAGTGTCGAAATCTTCGACGACGTACAAATCAGTACGACTTACTCAGATTTTTCCTTCTATCCTTGTAAATTAATTATCTGAAAATCTATATATTCCTGGTTATCATTTTTATGAATTCAGCAAAGATCAGAGCAACCAGTGCCGCAGATAGTGGAATGATCCAGTCTGCCGGACTCAGTGTTGTGAACTCGAAGATCTTCTGGAAAAAAGGAATGTACATAACACCTAATGTCAACAAGAAAGTAGCAAGCACACCGACCATGAGCAGTTTGTTTGTTAAAATACCTATTTTATAGATGGGCTCTTCCAGAGACCTGAAAGCAAAGGGAATAAACAATATCATAGTGACAATAGCGGCAAATGTCAGTGTCCTTGCTTTCCCGATATCGACCTCCGGGTTATTTAGAATAAATACAAGAAATGATGCCGAAGCCATGATTGCAGCTATACTGACAATCAGGATCAGGTTTCGTTTTTTCAGGATTCGCTCCTCAGGGTTTCTTGGATTTTTAGACATGATCCCTTCTTGTATCGGATCTAACCCCAGGCCTATGGCCGGCATGATCTCATCAAACATGTTGATAAATAAAATTTGCAATGCCAGCAAAGGAAGACATTCAAAACCGAGTAATGTTATCCCCAAAAGAATGAGGATTACTTCGGTAAAATTTCTTGAAATCAGATAACAGGTGAATTTTTCTATATTTTCATAAATAGTTCTTCCCTGCTTCACTGCTTCAACGATCGTTGCAAAATTATCATCCTGCAGCACCATGACACTGGATTCCCTTGCCACATCTGTTCCTTTAATACCCATTGCTATTCCGATATCCGCTTTCTTCAGGGCAGGAGCATCATTAACACCATCACCTGTCATGGCAACGATATGGCCTTTATCCTGCAAAGCCATGACGATCCTTAATTTCTGTTCAGGCATCGTTCTTGCGTAGATGTTTATGGTTTCAACGATCCTCTTAAACTCTCCCTCATCAAGCTCATCCAGTTCGCTTCCGGTGATGGCTCCATCCTTGGTTATTCTTCTGAGTTTTTCATCTGCGATATCATCGAATTTCTGATCCTCATCAAATAAACCGACCTTCCTTGCTACTGCCTTTGCTGTTTCTTCATTGTCACCGGTTATCATCACGACCTTTATTCCGGCTTTTTTACAGGCGCTGATCGCTTTTTTTACCTCTTCTCGCGGCGGGTCTATCATGGCGATCAATCCCAAAAAGACCGGATCCTTTTCAATGTTTTCAGGAGTCAGTGGTTCGGAAACTTTTCTGTAAGCAACTCCGAGAACACGGAATGCGGAATTTGCAAGACTGCTGTTTGCTTCCAGGATGCCGGCAATCTCATCAGCATCAAGTTTTTCTATTCCGGCTTTTTTTGCAATGAATTTACATTTTTTCAAAATAACTTCGGGAGCGCCTTTGGTAAACGCTATGATCTCAGCGCCTTTCTTGTGGACTGTTGTCATCTGTTTTCTTTCGGAAGTAAAGACTATTTCCTCTATTTTCCGGTATTCATCCTTAAGATCATCTGCCCATAGACCGGCTTTTGCTGCTGCAACGATCAAGGATACTTCTGTCGGATCACCGACGACTTCCCATTTCCCTCCCCTCTTTTCAAGAACGGCGTTATTGCACAGAACAGCAGCCCTTAACAGCATGGCAAGGTTATCATTTTCCGAAACGTCGATTTTTTCACCATCCGCATAAAAATCCCCATCCGGCTCATACCCCACACCGGTTGTATCTATAAAACCGCCGTCAACAAAGATCTTTTCTACTGTCATTTCATTTTTGGTCAAGGTGCCTGTTTTATCCGTACAGATCACCGTGGTCGACCCCAGTGTCTCGACACCTAACATTTTCCTGATCAGTGCATTATGACCTGCCATGCGGTGCATACCATAGGCAAGGGTCAGGGTCAGGGTCAGAGGCAGACCTTCGGTAACTGCCGCAACAGCCAGGGCTAAAGCTATCAGCAACATTCCTTCCAGAGGGGCGCCTGTTAGCAGTCCTAACGTAAAGGTAAGCGCACAGGCTACCAGAGCGATGATTGCCAGACTCTTTGCAAGCTGCGCCATCTTTACCTGAAGCGGGGTCTGTTCCTCGGCTTCCTGGATCATTCCTGCGATCATTCCTAACTTTGTTTGCATGCCTGTTGCTATTACCAGAGCCTCACATTTTCCGTGAACAATCTGCGTTCCTGCAAAAATCAGGTCGCCTTTTTTCTTTTCAACAGATACGCTTTCACCGGTCAGTGCAGATTCATCCACTTTCAGACCGACCACTTCGAAGATCTTGGCATCCGCAGGGATCCTGTCCCCTGATTCCAGTAACAAAATATCGCCCGGCACCACCATTCTTGTCATTATTTCCCGTACTTTACCATCTTTCAAGACCGTGGTTGTCGGCTCCACGATTTTTTTGAGGGCTTCCATCGCTTTTTCCGCTTTGTATTCCTGAACAGAGCCCAGCACTATGACAAACCCTATGATGGAAGAAATGACCCAGAAATTGAGTTCCTCGCCCACGATCAGAGAGATCATGGCTGCTGCAAACAAAACCCAGACTATGAAGTTTGCGAACTGCCGTACCAGGATTTTAAGGGCTGTTATTTTTCTTTTTTCCTCGAGTTCGTTAAATCCGTATTTTTCCAACCGGTTTTCTGCTTCTTCTTCTGTCAGACCGGAAGTTGAACTTCCCAGTTCCTGGAAAACGTTCGATAGATCCGAAGTTTCATAATCCATTCCAAGTCCCCCTGTAGTTTGTTTGTCTTAATAGTGACATGGCGGGTTTTTATTATCAACTGTTTCTTATTATCAAAGGTTCTTGCTTGATTTTGGCGCCAAATTTTGTTAGAAAAAACCATTAGTTATTCATAGTCCCCAAAGAAAAACGGATCAGGTTTCAACATTTAACAATTATGTTGAACCGCGATAGCGAGCGCATTCCCCGTAGCTTGTCGAAGCGGAAGCAAAGATCCCGCTTTATACGGGGCTGTGGGGTTAGCGTGCGAAGTGTACACAATGATACTTCCAGGGGGAAATATGGAAAAATTTCTTAAAGAAAAAGGTTCCCGCCGAGCATTTTTAACAAAAGGCTGTCTGTTTTTAACCTCTTTTGGAATCTATCCCGGTTTTTTTGACTCATTGACCAAAAAGTCATGGGCAAAAAGGGATACACTCTCTTTACGAGAGGCAATGTTTTATAAAAGGCTTGCCAACAATATAGTTCAGTGCGGGGTCTGCTTCCGTGGCTGTATACTGAAAGAGGGGGAGAGAAGTTTCTGCCGCAACAAAGAGAATATGGATGGCCGGCTCTATAATCTGGTCTATGGGAGGCCATCAGCGGTACATGTTGACCCTATTGAAAAAGAGCCATCCCTCCATATGCTTCCTGGAACAAATATCCTTTGCTTTGGGACTGCGGGCTGCAATTTTCGCTGTAAATTCTGTCAGAACTGGCATCTTTCCCAGAGATCGATTGAGGAGATGGAATATACCTATGACCTTTTGCCGGAAGAGGCAGTAAAAATAGCCATAAAGAAGAGGATTCCCACCATCTCTTTTACCTATAATGAGCCAACCAGTTTCTATGAATATGTTTACGATATTGCCAGGCTCGCCAAAAAGAGGGGCTTAAGGATTCTCTGGCACTCTAACGGAGGAATGAATCCCGAGCCCTTAAAGGAACTCCTCAAATATACCGATGCGGTGACTATCGATCTAAAGGGTTTTACTAATAAATTCTATCAGGACACCTCATCTGCCAAACTTGAGCCAGTACTGAGGACATTGAAGATTATCAGAGAAGAAGGAAGATGGCTTGAGATCGTAAATTTACACATCCCCACCCTGAATGATAATCCTAACGATGTGAAAAAGATGTGTCTCTGGATTAAAGAGAATCTGGGAGAAAATACACCTTTACATTTTTCCCGCTTTTTCCCCGCCTACAAGCTCACCAACCTTCCGCCAACGCCCATAAAAAAGTTGGAACAGGCCTATAAGATTGCCAAAGAAGCGGGCTTAGAATATGTAACCATTGGCAATGTCCCCGGCCATAAACATAACTCCACCTTCTGTCCCAATTGCGGGAAGAGGCTAATTCACCGCATCCATTTTACGGTTGAGGCAAATAACCTGACAGAGGGAAAGTGCAAGTTTTGCGGCTATAAAATTCCCGGGATCTGGAAATAGATGAAAAGACGCCTTGTCTTTGCCATACTGGTAATGGGCTTTAGCGGTATTGTTGTCCAGATCCTGCTTTTGAGAGAGTTCTTAGTAGTCTTTTCAGGCAATGAGCTGGCGATCGGGATTATCCTGGCCAACTGGCTTATCCTGGAGGCCTTTGGCTCTCTCTTTGTGGGGAAAAGGGTCGAGCGCCTCAAAAAAAGGCTTGAGGGATTTGTTGGTCTCCAACTCTTTTTTTCCCTGTGTTTACCCCTGGCGGTTTATTCAACCCGGATATTAAAGGATCTTATAGGAGTTATCCCGGGGGAAGGCGTGGGGGTGATTCCGATTCTATATTCCTCTTTTCTCATTTTTGCTCCCCTGAGTATCACACATGGAGCGTTATTTACCTTCGGCTGTAAGCTATATTCCCTTCACTTTGTTTCAGAAAGCAAAGCATCTTCCATTGGCAGGGTCTATGTTCATGAGACCATAGGCACAATTTTCGGAGCAATTGCTTTTACCTATTTGCTTGTCCCTTACCTCCATTCCATCCAAATAGCCCTGGGAATAGCGCTTTTGAACAGCCTCTTGTGCCTTCTTCTTCTGGGATCTCCTCTCCGTAAATCTTTAATCGGCAAGGCTCTGGCAGTCGGATCGGCAGTATTCCTGGTCTTATGTGCCTATTTAATCCTCAGCCCAAAGGCAGATAAGATTCATCATCATTCCATAAGCCGGCAGTGGAGAGGACAGGAGATAGTCCATTATCAGAATTCTATCTACGGAAACATCACCGTCACCCAAAGGGGTGAACAATACACCTTTTTCTCTGATGGAATTCCTATCATTACCACCCCGGTTCCGGATATAGCCTTTGTGGAGGAGTTTGTCCATCTACCTTTGCTTTCTCACCCCTCACCAAAAAAGGTGCTTGTTATTGGTGGGGGGGCAGGGGGGCTGATCCATGAAATATTAAAACACCCGGTAGAAAGGGTTGACTATGCTGAACTCGATCCCTTGCTATTAAAGGTTGTTCAGAGGTTTCCTACCCCCTTGACCGGAGCCGAACTCGCCGATCCTCGAGTAAATATCGAATATCTGGATGGCCGGTTCTTTATCAAGAGAACTCCTCACAAATACGACCTGGTTCTGGTCGGCATCTCTAACCCTTCAACCTTACAGATAAACAGGCTTTTTTCTAAAGAGTTCTTCTCCTTGGTTAAGGAAAGACTTGAGAAAGGAGGTATACTGGTTATAGTTTCACCCGGTTCTCTCACTTACTTAAGCAAGGAATTGGGAGATCTTAACGCCTGTACCCTTACTACCCTTAAAGATGTTTATCCCTATGTTCGGGTTATCCCCGGGGACTTCAACCTGTTTTTAGCCTCGACTTCAAAAGGGGTTTCTTTAATTAACCACACCTTACTTAGTCAGAGGCTAAATGAACGTGAACTTGAGGTAAGCCTTTTGACCCCGTTTCATATAAAGTACAAATTAGATTCCAGGTGGTCAGATTGGTTCTTTACTTCCCTAAAAGGCGCCACTGAAAAGATCAATCAGGATTTTTCTCCCCTTGGGATGTTCTATAGTCTTGCCTATTGGAATTCTCTCTTTTCTCCCCATATGAAGTGGCTGTTCAGGTGGTTTGAACAGGTAAGTTTAAAACTATTGTTTATCCCCCTTGCTATATTCACCCTCCTCTTTTTGATCATCTGTTTTAAGAGCCCAGCAATATATACAAAGCTAAGCATCCCTTTTGCCGTTATGGCTTCCGGTTTTGCCGGGATGATATTTGACCTGGCGCTAATCTATACCTTTCAGGCAGTTTATGGATATGTCTTTCACCAGATAGGACTTTTAGTGGCCGCCTTTATGGTGGGGATAGCAGCGGGAAGTCTAACCATGACCTCCCTTTTGAAAAGGGTTAAAAGGGATTTTGCCTTCTTTATCGGGTTAGAACTTGCCATGATTCTTTTTTCCGGAACTCTTCCGGCAATATTTCTTCTTTTTTCCCCTTACTTAGACCGTCCAGCGGTATTCTTTCTCTTCCAGGTGATCTTTCTTGTGCTCTCCTTTCTTTCCGGTCTTCTCATTGGCGCCCAGTTTCCCTTAGCCAACAAGATATATCTAAAGCACTCTCCCGATCTCAGCGGTACTGCCGGTCTGCTTTACGGAGCCGATCTTGCCGGCGGATGGATAGGCGGTCTCATTGGAGGGGTGGTGCTGTTACCGGTTTTAGGACTGGTTCAAACCTGTATAGCAGTAATTTTTTTTAAAATGGCCAGCCTTCTTATACTTCTTGTCCCAGCTCTCCTGAACAAGGTGAGATAACCGAATAAACCCAAAATCATGAAAGGAAAGCTTCAATCCGCTTATTACAAGGCTTGTAACACTTTAGCCCTTTGAAAAAAAACCAGACAGGATAACAGGATAAACAAGATTTTGTTTCAAGTGAACAAACAAGGTTAAGTCTCACTCTAACTATCCAGTAAATCATAAAATCATAATCCTGAGGAAGGCATATAAGTGAAACACAGAGAATTGACTGAGAAAATTATTGGTTGTGCATACAGAGTTTGCAATCGAATGGGTTATGGTTTGAAGTTTAACTATTAATTTCGGTGAACGGAAAGTTGAAATCAAACGCAAAGTAAAGGATTTTGATGAGGATTTACAGGATGAGTTTTGATGTTTTAATCCTGAATATCCTGTTAATCCTGTCAAAGTCTCTTTGAAAAACTGTTACGCTTTTTTATATTCACTCGCTAACCCCGCATCTCCGTATAAGCGGGATCGGCAGGGTTGTTAATTATTTTCTTGTTTATGGCTATAAAGATAGCTATAATAAATAAAAATATAACACGTCAAGGAGATGGTAATAATGCAAAAGCAATTTTCCATATCTGAAGCAAAAAACAGACTTCCAACTATTATCCATTATGTCGAAAAAGGGCCGTATGTTGAATTGACCAGACGAGGAAAACCTGTTGCAGTATTGCTGTCGATTCAAGAATATGAACGGCTCAGCCGCAAATATACGGGGTTTTGGAGCGCCGTTTCGGAATTTCGGCGAAAGATTGAGGATGAAGGAATTGATATCTCTGATAGTGATTTCAAAGGGCTTCGAGACCTTTCTGCCGGAAGAGAAGTCGAGTTGAGGTGATGAAATATCTAATTGATACAAACGTACTTTCAGAGGCCGTGAAAACAGCCCCGGATAAATCGGTCATGAAGATGCTTAAAAAATGCCAGCACGAAATAGTCACTGCTGCGCCGGTTTGGCATGAGCTTCAATTTGGTTGTCAGCGCCTTCCGCGGTCCCGTAAACGTGAAATTATTGCTTCATTCCTTAACGACATCGTCAAACGCACGATGCTTATTCTTCCTTATGATGACAGGGCAGCAGAGTGGCATGCAAGAGAACGTGCCAGATTATCGTCAAAAGGCTTAGGAACGGGGACGAAATAACTTCCCCAACTATGCATCACAGCTTCAGGCCACCTTTGCCCGATCTCAAATCACAAAAATATCAAAATAGCCCGCTATTCCATCAACTTTTGCAATTTGAGATCAAACAAATTTGACCCAAATCTATGCCCCTACTTGGGGAAGTTATTTCGTCCCCGTTCCTTAACTCCGTCATTTGTTGATGGACAGATTGCGGCAATATCCGTGGTGAATGGTCTGATTCTGGTAACACGGAACATTGACGATTTTAGACAGTTTTTAAGACTGAAGATTGAAAACTGGCATAATGCATGAAAAGGGCGGATGCTCCCTCTCTGGCCCCTAACTAATCGGGCATCACAGTTTCCGGAAATTGCCAAAATTTATTGAAATGTTATACTATTCTCAAGCAGAGATGTAGGGTTTTTGGAGATGACACAATTCTTGCTTTTTTTATTAAAAACAATGATATATAGCATACAATTAAAATCAGGAAATAATATATTGATATCCAATATCATTGATTTATTTCTTAACATTTAATTTGTTGTGTGAACCAAAAAACTAATTTTAAAATTATAACACTTAATACCATCCCTAAAAATCGGGTCAACCGGAACTGGTGTGGTAATATGACCCTCTTTTTGCCATTTTTGCGTTGTTTTACAGGTAGTTACATTAAAATCAAAAAGTGCCATTTTTTTTGCTCTTAATATCATCGTTAAAATATTGATATCTTAACAATAGTTTGCGTAACAGTTTGATTTAATTGACCACATTGATTCCGGTTGACGGTGTTAGGCATCACACAAGTTCCGGTTGAGCCTAAAAATCCACCTATAAGGAGGCATAACCAAAATTGAATCTTAGTCCCTACGAACTTGTACTCATTGCTGGTGGCTTTACCGTTATTGGCGCACTCGTTGGAGGGTGGGTCGGATATAAAAACGCTCTCAGTATTTACAATATCACCGAATTTAATAAAGCCGCTACCGAATTTAGAATCGCTTTTATTAATCAACTCAACTAGTTGAAATCCGACGTCAACACTGGCAGCGGGGATACTTCCAATATTGGTGAGTATTTGCACTCCCATTATGTCAGCTATCATCTGATTGCCTTTGAGGTTTTCCGAAATTATCTGATCCCCAAAGAAAAAGTAGCCATAGGCGAGGCATGGGAGAAATATCGTAATTTTGCACAATATTCCGATAAAAATAATGAAACGAAGATGAAAAAACTTGCCCTTAAGCATCTTAAAG
>Ga0255435_10088_pt1 | contig 11165 bp, 8 predicted proteins | sample ANMaggSSYBR02H11_FD_182647 | JGI IMG/M metagenome (GOLD analysis project Ga0255435, IMG submission 182647) | Sediment cell enrichment communities from methane seep in Santa Monica Basin, California, United Staets - ANME aggregate JGI... | ecosystem: Environmental > Aquatic > Marine > Cold seeps >... | reverse complement strand
TGTCACACTTATGAATCCCAAGAACTCTAAAGATTCGAAGGTGGCAGACCAGTTAGAAATGGGACTTAACATGTTGGCTGCTTACAACGAGACCAAGAAGAACAATGGGGGGAACCCTCCATCAAAGCTGCAGATCGGAGTCTCTGTGCTAAAAGAGGGGATTAAAAGTTTAGTGCCACAGGAGGATCAACATTATGTGGATGATGCTTTTGATTTCTTTGGTCTTTAATGGGGCTTTTTTGCGAATTGCCGATTTTATATAAATGCTAAAGGAGAACTTATTATGAAGAGAATCATAACGATCATCCTTTTTCTGCTGTTTATCGTGGCGCTTTGCGCGTGTCAGGGCATGACGAATCTTGCGGATATCAAGAGCAGAATTAACAATATCATGAACAGGCCGACGTACGAACCGATTAATCCGAAGAACCTCAATCCGGCCAGCCAGATGGCTATAGCGCTTTTCGACATGGAAAGAGAAGGGGTGTCGTCGTCTATCCCGTTTGTAAAGGTGAGACCGGATGGCAGGATGCTTGAGAACAATACAGATTACGAAGAGTTCAAACAGAGAAACATCATAATAATAGATTTTATGGAAGGGCAGAATGGCGTGTATTCCCAGAGAACAATCTCGGAGTCCGTAGATGATATTGGGAGGGTGGACCTGAGTGATAACGGCATAGTTTTCAGGATCAGTGAGCCGGGAGAAAAAGAGGCTAAGAGGATACAGAAAGCGGTATCTGGAGGGTCAAAGATCTTCAAAAAGATGCCTCCAAAGTTAAGAAAAGATTTCAAGAAGGCGCTGGTAGAATATCAGAGGGCCATGGGGCTTGTTCCAGACGGCATCATGGGAAAGAAAACATTTAGAGCGATTGCTCGCTCGACCCCTGTCTTTGAGATTCAGGAGATTACAAGCCGAATCTTTTATCCCCCGGAACCGAGAAATTCACTCTACGTGGTTCCTGTTGAGGTAGTTGACAGAAATCCCGGCAAGTTCTGCAGGGGATTTGACAGTATTCAGGAAGTGAAAAGGAATGCGGTAACAGTGGAGAGACTTGCCGAGTTGGACAAACCCGGGCAGAAATTCGTCCTGTTTGTTTATTTCTTTGACAGGATCACTCCGGGCGATGCGATAAGTATTGCCCTCTCTCCTTCCGCGAGACAATGGTCACGTTACATGACACCAAAAATGTATGCGGATCCAAAGACGTGGCCGGTTCTCATGGAAACATTTACAATAGACGAGGGACTGGGTGACAGCCGCCTGTACGCCAGTGTTTTTAAAGATACGACATGCATAGGCAGCTATCGCCTGAAATAGAAGATCATTAAATCGGGACGGATTCCCTCTTCCATCAGGGTGAGGGGCCTGTTCCCGTCTTTTGCTTATTCCCTGGCCGTTTCTCCGAGGATTTTCTGCATTGTCTCTCTGTTTCCGAACACTTGTTCAATGGAATCTGAAAGGGCTTTATTTATCTGTTCTTCCAGTATCTTCTCGGAAAATCTCACATGTACCAGCGAAGGTCTCGTCTCGATCTCCATCTTGTGGAATATGCGTGCATTGAGTGCATCCGCAAAAACTATCGTCAGTTTTACGTTCGCCCTGTATTTTTTCTTTATCCCGTCTTTGTGGCAGACAATTTCAAGCTTGTCGATAGTGCCACCTATAAGTACCATGGCCCTCTGATATTCTACCAGCGCCTTCTTGAAATCTTTTCTTAACTTTGGAGGCATCTTTTTGAAGATCGAATCACTCCGGAGGTTCCATACAGGTATTTCCGGGGATAGAGAATATCCTGCCGCGGACAGGCACTCCCTTATACCAGCGGTAACCGCGTCCACAGGTTTCAAGTATTTCGGAAGGACCGGTATCGTACCGCCGTCGGGCGACACCACCCTGCCTATAAGCATTTTGTCCTTTATGCTTCTTGAATCGATGAACCTGGTTACCGTAAGCTGAACATTTTCTGTGCCATCAACCCTGGCCGCAGCGGTTTCCGACGGCGTGTAGCTCATATTGATTGTGTAGAGGTTTACTGGGGCGCATGAAAAGAGGAAAATCAGAATCAGTGCCGCGATTCCAGCCCTTGTGATTAATGAAAAATAGCGCTTCATAGTAATTCCGTTTCTCCTTTTGATTTATTCCTGTTCAAAAGCAGTATATGTGGGTAGTTGCCGGGTGTCAAATAGAAACGGAGGAGGGAATTACTTCGGGGCGATCCTGTTTGCGGGGTTGGTTTATTTCCCTGAAATATGCTATTGTGCGCCTCAGGAGACAGGAAAATGTGTAGTAAAAAGATACTGGTGACGGGCGGAGCCGGATATATCGGCAGTCATACCTGCCTGGTATTGCTTGAGGCGGGATATGATGTGACTGTTGTCGATAACCTTGTGAACAGCAAGGAGGAGTCGCTGAAAAGGGTGCAGCAGATCGCGGGTAAAACTCTGGAGTTCCACAAGGTGGATCTGCTGGACAGAGACGCGCTGGGCAGGGTTTTTGAAGATGCTTCAATCGATGCGGTAATTCACTTCGCGGGCCTGAAGGCGGTCGGAGAATCAGTCAACATGCCGCTTCGTTACTATCACAATAATGTTACCGGGACGCTGCACCTGTGTGAGGCTATGCGTGAACACGGCGTCAGAAAGATAGTCTTCAGTTCTTCCGCCACTGTGTATGGAGATCCCCGCACGGTCCCGATAATGGAGGATTTCCCGCTGGCACCCGCAAATCCATACGGACGTTCAAAGCTTATGATTGAAGAGATCCTTTGTGACATTTACGCTGCCGGGGAAGAGTGGGATGTCGCTCTTCTGCGGTATTTCAATCCGGTGGGAGCCCATCCCAGCGGTCTGATCGGTGAAGATCCTAACGGTATACCGAACAATCTCTTCCCCTATATAACGCAGGTTGCGGTTGGCAAACGCGAGGTGCTTTCGGTGTTTGGTAATGACTATCCCACTGTGGACGGAACGGGTGTCAGGGATTATATCCATGTCGTGGATCTGGCGGAGGGTCACCTGAAGGCGCTGGAAAAGATAGACTCCGGTTCAGGCATTGTTACCTGTAATCTGGGCACCGGGCGGGGATACAGTGTTCTTGAAGTTGTTGAAGAGTTCGAGAAGGTCTCCGGTTGCAAAATACCTTATGACATAGTGAAACGCCGCCTTGGTGACATAGCGGTATGCTATGCCGATTCTTCGAAGGCGAGAGATGAAATGGGCTGGTTGGCGAAAAGGAGTATAGATGAAATGTGTGCCGATGCATGGCGCTGGCAGTCCCGAAACCCCGAGGGGTATTAAAGATGATTGTCGAAGATTGGGAAAATGGCTGAAAAAAGATCAAAACCTATGTTGTTTCTTATAGATGGGACGAATTATATCTACCGCGCGTTTTACGCGATCCGCGGGCTCTCTAATTCCAGGGGATTTCCCACCAACGCGATCTATGGTTTTACCAACATGCTCATGAAGCTGTGCCACGACTGGGGGCCGGATTATATTGCAGTTGTGTTTGACGCGAAAGGTCCCACGTTCAGGCATGAGGCGTATGATCAATACAAGGCGAACCGCAAGGCTATGCCCGATGAACTTCGCCCCCAGATCCCGCACATCAAGGATATCGTCCGCGGTTTTTCCATGAAGGTTATTGAGGAGCAGGGGATAGAGGCAGATGATGTTATAGGAACCCTGGCGAAGAGATGTGAGCAGGCTGGGATAAATGTGGTCATCGCTTCCGGTGATAAAGATTTGATGCAGCTCGTGTCGGAGAATGTCCTGATGGTGGACACCATGAAAGACATATCCTATGACGTGGAGGGTGTCAGGAAGCGCTTCGGTGTGGAGCCCGACAGGGTGATCGATATACTGGGTCTTGCGGGAGATACATCTGATAATGTCCCCGGCGTTCCCGGTGTGGGCGAAAAGACAGCACTCAAACTGGTGAAAGAATTCGGTTCTCTGGAGAGTGTTCTGGAAAATGCCGAAAAGATCAAGGGCAGGGGGCTGAGTGAAAAACTGAGGGAATTTGCCGATCAGGCGCGAATGAGCAAAGATCTGGTTACCATCAAAACAGATGTCCCGATAGATTCCGATCTGGAGGATTTTCGTTTCAGGGAACCTGACGTGGAAACATTAAAGGGGATTTTCTGGGAATTTGAGTTTCCCGCCCTTATTTCGAGACTGGGAATAAAAGAGGAGAAAGAGGAAACCGATTACCGCCTGATCACCGGTGAAGTGGAATTTGACAATCTGCTGGATGAAGTTTGGCGGTCCGATGGGTTTTCCCTCGATCTGGAATTGACTTCAGACGAAGCGATGAGGGCGGAAATCACGGGAGTGGCAGTCTGCACCGGTGAAAAGAGGGCCTGTTATATCCCCTTGTCTCACACGTGTGAAGGGGCGCAGGAACAGCTCGATACGGATATGGTGCTGGGACGCCTGGCGCCGCTTTTCTCCGATGATAACCTGAAAAAATACGGATATAATCTCAAAACGGTGTCTCTTGTCCTCTTGCGGAGAGGAATCGTGCTGAAGGGAAAGCTACATGACGTCATGGTGGCGGCGTATGTTCTCAATCCATCCAGGCGAGGGTATGATCTGTCCGATATTATTCAGGACCATCTTGGCCGTACCATTGCCTCCCCCAAAGATCTGATGGGAAGCGGGGCGAAGGCGATTCCATTTCATGCCGTGTCCCTGAAAGATGCCGTGGAATACGCGTGTCGCAGGGCGGATTTTATCTTCAGGCTTGTGCCTTTCCTGGATGAAGATATGGAGAAAACGGGACTGAAAGACCTTTTCCGTGACGTGGAAATGCCTCTTGTAGGAGTGCTTGCCTCGATGGAGGAAAAGGGGGTACTCCTTAATTGTGAACTTCTGGGAGAGATGTCGCTCCAGATTGGAAAACTGCTCTCTATTTCCGGGGAGAAAATATACCGGCTCGCGGGGGAGGAGTTCAATATAAATTCTCCGAAACAGCTGCAGACGATACTTTTCGACAAGCTTGGTCTTCCCAGGGGTAAGAAAACGAAGGCCGGCTATTCTACGGATGTGGATGTCCTGACAAATCTTGCCAAGTCTTATGAGCTACCGGCGGAGATACTCGCGTACCGAAGTCTGGCAAAGCTCAGATCAACTTATGCCGACGCCTTGCCCGCACTTGTCAATCCGGAGACGGGGAGAGTGCATACGTCATATAATCAGACAGTGACGGCAACGGGGAGACTTTCCAGCAGCAATCCAAATCTTCAGAACATACCGATAAGGACACCGGAAGGGAAAAGAATACGTCAGGCATTCATCGCGCCTGAAGGATGCAGGATCGTATCGGCTGACTACTCTCAGATAGAGCTTCGTATTCTGGCGCATCTCTCCGGGGACGAGTTGCTTATAGAGGCGTTCGAATCAGGCGAGGATGTACACGCAAGGACGGCCTCCGATATATTCGGTGTGTTTCCCGGGATGGTCAGCGAGGAGATGCGCAGGCAGGCAAAGGTCATAAACTTCGGCGTCATTTATGGAATGAGTCCCTTCGGTCTTGCCAGGGAGCTGGGGATAAGCCAGAAGCGCGCTAAAGATTACATAGATGGATATTTCTCCAGATTTTCCGGCGTTCGCATATTCATAGAAGAGACGCTGGAAAAGGCAAGGGAAAGGGGATTTGTTACCACGCTTCTGAACCGCCGGCGATACATACCGGAGATCAACAACGGCAATGTTCAACTCCGCCAGTTTGCGGAAAGGATGGCCGTCAACACCCCCATACAGGGAACGGCGGCCGATCTGATCAAGGGGGCGATGCTGAATATCGCGACCAGGATTAAAGAAAAAAAACTGTCCGGGTGTATGATCATGCAGGTACACGATGAACTCGTTTTTGAAGTTCCAATAGGGGAGCAAGAAGAGGTTATGGACCTCGTCGGATGGGAGATGGAAAATGTTATAGCCCTGAAAATTCCGATAAAGGTGGAGATTGCTTCCGGTAAAAACTGGAATGAGGCGCACTGAGCTGCTTTTGGATGTAGATCGGCGCCCATCCGAAAATGAAATCAAGGGACTGCTACAGGGCATAATCGAGATGAAAGTGAGGCAAATGTGATGCTGAACCGAACAATAGTCTGGCTGACACAATTCGGATTTGAGGATAAAATGGCGGCAATCTGTGCGGATATCATTACAGCCTTCGGTATTCTTGCGCTTGCCGGTCTTGTTTATATCTTTGTAAGATGGTTTGTCATGAAGGGTGTCATTCGCCTGGTTAAGCAGACCAGGACAGACTGGGATGATATCCTTCTCAGGGAAAGGTTTTTCCAGCGTGCCTCGCATCTGGCACCTGCGCTGTTCATCTATTTCATCGCCCCCCTTGCCTTCGGCGGACACGAGTCTGCCATGGAAGTGGCGCAATGCGCCGCCAGAGTATATATGCTGATTGCCGGTTTGCTGACAGTGGATTCACTGCTCGACACGGTTGTGGTTGTATGCCATTCCCGCAACCTTCCCTACAGGTCATCTGTTCGCGGTTTCGTGCAGGCAACAAAGATTGCCCTCTATATTTTTGTCGGTGTCATCATTCTTTCCATGATTGCCGGGAAATCACCCGCTTTTTTCATCGGCGGCATGGGAGCCATGACGGCGGTGCTGCTGTTGATTTTCAGGGACTCTATCCTGGGGTTTATTGCCGGAATCCAGCTGTCTGCAAATAAGATGGTAAACATAGGCGACTGGATCGAGATGTCCAAATATGGCGCGGATGGAGATGTGATTGATATCTCTCTGACAACGGTAAAGGTACGGAACTGGGACCAGACAATTATCACTATTCCAACCTATGCCATGATTTCCGATTCTTTTAAGAATTGGCGCGGTATGAGTGAGTCGGGAGGGCGGCGTATAAAACGCGCCCTCTATATCGACATGACAAGCATCAAATTCTGCACGGAAGAGATGCTGGACAGGTTTTCCAGGTTCCAGTATATTTCGGGATATATTGACGCAAAAAAGGAAGAGTTGTCCAGGTATAATGCCGAAAACCAGGTGGACGAATCAGAGATCGTCAATGGCCGACGTCTTACAAATATTGGCACATTCAGGGCCTATGCTGTTGCGTGTCTTCGGAACCACCCGAAGATTCACCAGGACATGACCCTTATGGTGAGACAACTGGCTCCCACGGATCATGGGCTGCCGATTGAAATCTACGCATTCAGCAACGATCAGGTCTGGGTCAATTATGAGGGAATTCAGGCCGATATCTTCGATCATATTCTGGCGGTTGTTCCCCGTTTCGGGCTGCGGATTTTCCAAAATCCGACGGGAGCGGATTTCAAAAATCTTCAGAGCAAATGAAGGGACGGCGTCTGGCGATAAAAAAAAAGTAAGGAGAAGATAGATATGGCGATTATAGAATGGGAAAAGGAAGGGACAGTCGCGATTCTGACCATGAACAACGGCGAGAACAGACACAATCCCGATTTCAACAGGGCCATCCTTAACGCCTTTGACGAGATCGAGAATGATGAGACGACTTCATCCGTGGTTATCACTTCAAGTGATGAGAAAAACTGGTCGCAGGGCATCGATGTTGAATGGATTATGGGTGCCATGAATAGTAAGGATGTCGAATCAATCAAGGATTTCATGTACGGTCTGAACAGGATATTTACAAGAATTCTGTATTTTCCGATGCCTGTTATCGCGTCCATGAACGGGCATACTTTTGGGGATGGAGCCATCATGGCCTGCGCGTGTGATTTCAGATTTATGAAGGCGGACAGGGGATATTTCTGTTTTCCGGAGGTTGATATAAGCATACCGTTCCTGCCGGCGATGCTTGCTATCATAAAGAAGGCGATTCCCTATTACAAACTTGAAGAGCTTGTATACAGTGGAAAAAGAGCAACCGCGAAGGAACTGGAGGCAAGCCACGTGGTTGTAAAGGCGTGTGAGAACGCCCAAACCCTCCTTGAAGACGCAATAGCCTTTGCTGGGGCCTTCACCAAAAAGAGGGCGATATTTGAGCAGCAAAAGAAAAGGCTGCACAAGCATATCATTGAAATCATGGAGAAAGAAGATCCGGAGTTTATAGAACCTCTCGATATAATGGTCTGAAATGGTAAAGCGTAATGTTATTGTAATCGGCGGCGGTGCGTCTGGTATGATGGCCTCGGGACAGGCTGCCAGAATGGGTGCGGATACGCTGCTTTTTGAAAAAATGCATCGGCCAGGACGTAAGCTCGGCATTACAGGTAAGGGGCGGTGTAACCTCACAAATGTGGCTTCACTTCCGGAGTTTATTTCACACTTCGGATCCAGCGGAACTTTTCTCCGGCAGGCCTTTCACCGTTTTTCGAATGATGAACTTGTGGTGTTTTTTGAAGATCTGGGTGTTCCCACCGTTGTAGAACGTGGGGGACGTGTATTCCCGGCGAGCGGACAGGCACGGGATGTAGTGAACGCGTTGACGGGATGGATGCGAAAACAGGGCGTAGCAGTGCGTCGGAAAATGTCTGTGGATGGCCTGCTTATCGAAGGGCGGAAGGTTTGCGGTGTGCGTGATTTCAGGGGGGAGGCATATCTTGCCGATGCCGTGATTATTGCGACAGGGGGTGTGTCTTACCCGGTCACCGGTTCAACCGGCGACGGGTATCGTCTGGCCCGGTCGGCAGGACATTCAATAGTGTCGGTACGCCCCGCTCTGATTCCACTGGAGACGGAGGGTGATGTGGCGCCGCGGCTGCAGGGTCTCAGCATGCGCAACGTAAACGTCAGAGTTCTGGTTGACGGCAGAAAAGAGGGTGAGGTGTTTGGAGAAATGCTCTTCACGCATTTCGGCCTTTCCGGCCCGGCCATCCTTTCTCTCAGTGGCAGGGTTACGGACGCGCTGGATATGGGTGGCAGGGTAATCATCTCCATCGATCTCAAACCTGCCCTGGATGAGCGCAAACTGGATGAAAGGCTTCTGCGCGATCTTGATGCGCATGGAAAACGTAAGTTTCAGACGCTGCTGGAAGACCTGCTGCCTGGGAAACTGATACCCATCTGCATGGAGCTTACCGGAATTTCCCCGGACAAAAGGGGCCATCAAATTACCGCAGGTGAGCGGGGGTACCTGAGGACATGGCTCAAGGATTTTCGTCTGGAGGTGACCGGAACGCGTCCCATCTCCGAGGCCGTCATCACCGCCGGCGGGATAAATACAGGAGAGATAAACCCGCGCACGCTGGCATCACGCCTTGTCGGTGGACTCTATTTCGCGGGTGAGGTGATGGACATAGATGCCCGTACCGGAGGCTATAACCTGCAGGCGGCGTTTTCTACCGGCTGGCTTGCGGGAAGGTCGGCAGCCCGGCAGTGAACTGAACAGTGAACGCATTCCCCGCAACTTGTTGCGGGGGAGTTTCAATATCAGAGATCAGAGGGTCATGCCAAAACCAGTGGATGTGGAAGCATAAGATCGACCACTATTCAGGGGAGGGTGTGGGAGATATTGTTCCGGAATTAATTTTTCAACAGCAGGAAACCTACATCAAATGCCTTCATATTTAGTTCGACCTGCTGATTTTCCAGCCTGCTTACGATCGTTTCATGGAAGTCTTGTCTGTCCAGGGGGAGTGCGCCCGTTCCGCATGCGGTTCCCAGCAGTACGATGCCGGCCAGTATGGGATTCCCAAGGTTTACCGCTTTTTCAGTGGCATCCATGAAGGTTGTGTCCGGTGCCAGATTTCTGATGGAGGTTTCTATTTCTTCCGGGGAGGGATAATCGATCTCACCACGGATAACACTTGACGGATAGACGGGGTGAGAGTTGCACAACAGCTTGACCGCTGGGTTGCCGTACCGGGCCAGTACCCGGATTCCCTCAACAGGTTCGATGGCGATTATCAGGTCGGCTTTATATTCCGGTATCTGGGGACTCCAGATAGATTTCCCGGATATCCTCATATGGCTCATGACGGATCCCCCGCGCTGGGAAGCCCCGAATGTTTCACCTATCGTGACATAATATCCCCTGCCGACCAGCATGTTTCCCAGAAGCCTGGAAGCCATTACATTTCCCTGCCCCCCGACACCGGTAATTACAATGTTGTACGGATCTTTCAACAGGTTGTCTGACATACTATGCCACCTCTTCTCTCTTTATGGCCCCTGCCGGGCAGATGTCGGTGCAGACGCCGCATCCTACGCATATGATATCATTGATTTTGCTTACACCCTTCTCTTTGTCCCATAAAAGCCCCGGACAGCCGAATATGCGTGTACAGATGCGGTTGCATCCACAATTCTCTCCGATGCAGACCTTTTCGTCAACCTCCATATTGTATTTCTGCTTGTCCTTTCGTTCGGGACTGAGAGCGCATGCCTGACGCAGTATCAGGACCTTTGTTCCCTCCTGATGCTCTATCAGATGATGAATGGTTTGCTGAGTCTCTTCGAGGTCGAACGGGTCTTTTATTTCCACCTTTGCTCCCATTGCCCGGCATATCTCCGCTATATCCACAGATGGTACCTCTTCTCCCATGGCGTTTACCGGTGTCCCCGGGTGGGGCTGGAACCCTGTCATTGCCGCGCCTCGGTTATCTAATATCATCAGGGTAAAGGGCGATTTATGATGTATCGCATTGGCGAGGGCCGGCATCGCTGCGTGAAAGAATGTGGAGTCTCCGCATACAGCTACTACGGGCTGATCCATACCGAATTGATTGAGTTTTCCGAAGCCGCTGGCAATGCCGCTTCCGGATCCCATTGAGTGTAGAGTTTTTACTGTGTTAAAACCTCCTGGGAAGACGCCTGCCACATAGCAGCCTATATCGCCGCAGACAAACCCCTTCCTTCCGTCCATTTCCAGCGCGTTATGTATGGACCACAGCGACGCCCTGTGCGGGCAGCCGGGACACATGGTCAGGCCCCGGATGGGCGCCATAGTTTCGACAAGCGCCGTGGCCTCTTCCGCGAATGTTTCCGATCCGGTTTCATGCCGGACGTCAAGTATGGAGGAGAGAGCGGATACTACAATGTCCGGATTTAATTCTCCTACCGACGGAATATTGCCGGCGTTCTTTCCGTAGAACGCCTTGGGACCTATTTCGTGTGCCATCTCCGCGGCCAGGATCTTTATGTTTTCTTCAAGTATGGGGAGGACTTCCTCCACCACTAAAATCCTGTCTGTG
>Ga0255435_10081_pt1 | contig 11540 bp, 10 predicted proteins | sample ANMaggSSYBR02H11_FD_182647 | JGI IMG/M metagenome (GOLD analysis project Ga0255435, IMG submission 182647) | Sediment cell enrichment communities from methane seep in Santa Monica Basin, California, United Staets - ANME aggregate JGI... | ecosystem: Environmental > Aquatic > Marine > Cold seeps >... | reverse complement strand
ATTCATCATCATGGGATTTCTTTGAATTGTGGGCATCACAAGATGGCACCTTGAAAAGATTCTTTCTTAAATCAATGCCAGCGGGTAAGTCTTTTTCTTCGGGAAAAAGACATTTTGGTGGTACGTGTTCGCGACTTGTCGCAGGTGAATCACACATATAGCAGGTAGTAGATATCTTAGTCATTTCGCAATAGCCAACATTTACATATAAGGCAATCTTGCTTGCTTTCAATATTCAATATAGTAGATCTTTTACGTGAGACACCTTTCAACTCATAATTTAGAGTATATATCGAGCGTGAGGGAGGAGAAAATTAAATGTTAGAGTAGAGAAAGAATCAGTGAAATTGCAGGCTAACAGAAAAATGGGGGAAATGAAAGGAGTTCGTAGGATGACTGGAATTTCCTCCATCAAAGAACGGAGAAATCAGTTACGAAAAATTTGGTTCCACCTTTAACGCCCGGCACCGTCAGATGTTGAGACATCTTAACGGATTGTCTTGCACATGTTTCTATTCCACCAAGGGGGAGGCGTTTTCGGGGATGTGGTGCTTCGCACCACCGGCTCCTTCTTTGTTTTCGGGGAATCTTTAAGTTAATGACATTGGGTCCTTGATGTATAACCCTGCTCAGTCCCTTTTAACTCCCATTTCTTTCAATGATTCTTCCAGATATAAAATCTGATCCAAGTTTTGGGCTAAGAGTATAACATCAAAAACGCCTGTTTCTGGTAATGCATCACAGTTAAAAGGGAAAACAGAGTTTAATTTATTGCCGTCATAAAGTACTGGCTTAATACGCTCTGTGAGTTCCGGAAATGTACATGCGGCTGTCTTGATCTTTATGAATTTCCAGTATGGAATGGGGGATGTCAATTTTTCAATGTTGTCTACGACCATGCTCACATAAGTAGAACCATTAAAACGAGCGTTATTTTCAACGGGGAATATACCACCATCATCCAACACAATATAATCGATACCAGCCACACCTCTATATCCGAATTCAGCCATATGCTTTACAATGTTCATAGATGTCTCTGTGATGTAATTTAAAACGTCTGGTGAGGTTTCTTCTCCTTTGAGGGTAGCTACATGTACCATGCCTCTTTCACATATTTGTTCCCGCATTCCAAGAGTGATTATTTCTCCATCTCTTCCGATTGCCCATTGATCGGTCGGAGAAGAAACAACATTCAGGAAAGGCTCAATGATAACCGCCTTTTCGCCGCTATCTGCTATTTGACGATACAAGTTAGAAATATCATTGCCTTCTGTTTTGTATAACGACATGCCGGCTTCACCCAGAGTGCCGCGGATAATAACAGTTTTGTATCCTGACAGATGGTTGTTAATAATCTCTTTCATTTCAAGGCAATTTTGACTATTTTCAGGGTACATTTCAAATAAATTGCCTTCAACAACAGGTATGTCCAATTGGTGGCATATAGTCCTGAAGGATGCCTTGTCATTATATTTTAATGTTAAAGCTTCAGATGCCCCGAAAAGATCGGCACCAAGAGTTTCTGCGGCTTCAGTTTCCATATGCCCTGAAAACCATGGAACGTATACCGGTTTCCTGCCGGTCTTTTTAATGATCTTTTTGATTGGTTCGGGATTATTAACGATAAGTTCCGAGAGAGTCATCTCCCTTGACCGGGTTTTATATTCAACAACATAATCCGAACCAAGACCATGTGAGCGCAGCCAGTTGTGATACTCAAGGTCCAGTTCTCCGCGTAAAACCACCAGGTCATCCCGGCAAGCGACAGGAAGCGCCCTGTCACATTTTGAACTTACAGATCCATCACGTCGCGGGAATTGTGAAAAATTATCTGTCCCGTAAATTATTAACTCTTTGCTATTAATCGATATGCATTTCCTGAGTGGTCGATATTTGTTCATATGCTTCCTCGGATTGACTACAAGTATATTATGATTTGTTAAACTCTGTCCCAGAGGATCCAACCGTAGATACCTGTCAATACCAGGGTGTAGATCATAAGAGCACAAAACCATTTTCCGTCAAATTTAGGCGTTCGTACAGGAGCTAAATTAAGCGCCAGAAATACCATCAATAGTGCATAAAGGATTATTGAAAAAACTGTGTGATCAATAAAGCCTTCAAACAAAAACACAAAAGCAAGAATGATAACATTGTTGTCTAATGCCAGCCCCATGTAGGTTTTATCGTCAATCAGGCCGAAAATGTTGAAATAACTCAATCGTATAACGCTGGCAGCGACGAGAAGAAATGCACCCGGCAGGAACCATGGACTGAACTTACCATAGCTTAAGAGAAAAATAGCAGGGAATACTCCAAAACTTACAACATCTATCAGTGAATCAAGCTGACCCCCAAAGGCTCGATGGTGATCTGTTCGCCCCTTCATTTGGCGAGCAATGATTCCGTCAGCCCAGTCAAATAAAACAGCCCAAAGAACTCCAATTATCGCAGCAGGAAAATTGCCCAAAATAGCGTAGTAAATACCAAGCACTGCACATAACAGACCTGCAAGCGAACAGAGATTGGGAAGATCCCTGGCAAAAGAAAGCATTGTGGGCTGTTGTGGTTGTTGAGGTTTGGGATGTGCCATTATTTTTATGCTTCTACTGTTTTTAAGTCCATTACATTGATTAATGCTTCAACCAGTTTACAATTCTCTGCTTCTGTACGGCTGGCAATCCGAATATAACGATCAGAATCCGGTTGAGTTTTGCCCATACAATCCTTTATGTACATGTTATGTTCAATAAATAATTTTCTCGTAACTTCAGGAGCGCTTTGCGCATTATCGGGCAGGCGACAGAAAATAAAGTTTGCATCAGGTTTGAAAACAGTCATTCCTTCTATTTCACAAAGTTTTTTATACAGATTGTCTCTGTCGGTTCGAACTTGTTTACAGCTTTCGATAAATTCCTGTTTGTAATCGGGTAAAAGCCGTAGAAATTCTTCTGCAAATCCGTTAATATTCCAAATATGCACGCCGTTTTTTATCGCTTCAGCAAATTTTGAATTTGCAGTTAGCATATAACCGATCCTGAGCCCGCAGATACCGTAGGCCTTGCTCATGCTTTTAAAAATCGCCACATTCGGATAATTTTCGATTTCTTGTTCCAGGCTTATTTGTTCAGAGTTCTCTGCAAAATCCAAAAAGGATTCGTCAATAATCAGCATACAGTCATGAGTTTCAAGTTTTTTTGCAAGTCGAATAAGATCGGGCTTGGAAATTAATATAGATGTTGGGTTGTTGGGCGTTACTACAACAGCCACATCAGCTTTTACTCTGGTCGCTTCCGCAGCAAATTTATCTACATCCAACTGGAAAGATGGGAACTCAAGCGGAAATTCGACTACCTGGCCTGAAGGCGCTGCATTTGCATATTCATTGAAAGAAGGTACTGGAACGATTAACTTGCCTGATATGTGGCCGGATACTATTTTTATTAATTCTGCAGCTCCGTTGCCCACGACAATTTTTTCAGCGGGTTGATCAATTATTTTGCCAATAAGCCCGGCAAGAGCATCCTGTGCCATCGGATAATTCAGAACAATGTCGTGAATTTGCTCTTTAAAATTTGTGAAAACAGCCTCTGGCGGGAAATAAAGATTATAAAGATAGGCATGATCTATAAAATTATGTCGATAGTAACCACCGTGTTGACCGGAGATGAATTCGTATTTTTCAGATTGAGTCTTATAATTATCTTGTGACATTAAAGACTCCGGTTGTTTCCTGGGTGGATGCCACAGAATTGATCAATTGCATGTTTGAAAAAACAGGTTGTGAAGGAGTAACAAATTTCGTGGTCGTATAACTGTCTGATGAAAATAGTTTTTCAGCCCTTGCCAGATCTTTGATAGTGTCTATTTCATACCATGGCTTGCCGCCAAAAGAGACAATTTCAAAAGAGAGACTGTCATCAGCAATCATTTTCGCAAATACGGTTTCATAATAATCATTTACTTTGCCATCTGAAATACGCCTGTCTAAATTTTTTACAATACGGCGCCACGACGTAAGTGAAATGCTGTAAATATTAACAGTCTTGTATTTCGTCTCACCAAAAGAGTCTGCGTTGCCCGCTAAAAAGGCTTTAACCTGTTGAGATTTATTGATTGTAACACATGTTCCATTCATCCAGGGTTGCATCTTTGCAACAGCTATTCTGTCAGGATACAGCATGGCATCCAGAAGAGATTCATCAAAAACAAGATCACTTTCGAGCAGCAGAAATGACTCATTGATAACTTCACGTGCCATCCAGAGAGAATAGATATTATTGGTCGTCTTGTATAATGGACTGAAAATATAATCGATTTCTATGTCACCTACCCGATTTCCAAGAAAATCCCTGATACTGTTTTCCAAATGTCCCGTAACTACGACCAGACGCTTGAACCCATGCTGATTCAGACTAGAGATCAGCCGTTCAAGTATCGACACACCATTAACTATCGTCAGGCATTTAGGCTCATTCCGCGTCAAGGGATACAGGCGACTACCTGTTCCGGCTGCAAGGAGTAATGCTGTGGTCACACGTTCTTTATGGTGAGAGCTGTACTTCAAAACAATGTCCTTTCTTTAATTGTTCAAAGTTTTAATACATACTTTGCCTGATGAAAAACGAGTCCGCAGCTTCACAGATTATCAAGCAAGTATCTACATTAAAAAGATAATACCGAGTTGAGCGAAACTCCGACTTAGTGGGGAAGGAAGGCTCTTCACTTTGCCGTCCAATCTTGACTTTTCACGAGCGTATCAAGTTTTATAGACTAAATGTTTTGACAATAAAGCGGGGTTCTTTTCAAAAACCAGAGAAGTTGATCAATTAGGTGATAATTAATCTCGCAGGCAATAACCTTTTTCATCTCCACGGTATGGCCTGCGTACGGAATACTGATTCTAAAATGTATGGACAGAAATCGGGCACTTCTAGGAGTATAGATCAAACACAAGAAAGAGTCAATGGGGAACTTGGGTTCACCCTTAACGTTCGGTACTGTCGTATGTTAAGACATTTCAACTGATTGTCTTCTGTCTCAACAGGTGGTCCGCGAGCACCATGCTGACCATTGCCTCGCAAACGGGAATGATACGGGGGATAACAGACACATCATGTCTTCCCGTAACTGAAAGGGTCGTTCTTTTACCGTGAATATCAACAGACTGCTGGGTTTTTTCGATGGATGCAATGGGTTTGCACGCAATTCTCATAACAATGTCTTCACCATTCGTTATCCCCGCGAGGATACCCCCGGCATTATTCGTCGCAAACCCTTCCGGCGTTATCGGGTCATTACATTCAGACCCGGGCATTCTCGCGGCCCTGAAACCGGCTCCTATTTCAACACCCTTGACCGTCCCTATACTCATCAGAGCCTTTGCCAGATCGGCATCGATTTTATCAAACACCGGTTCTCCAAGACCGGGAAGACATCCTTTCACAATTATTTCCACAATTCCGCCGAGAGAATCGCCCCTTTCTCCTGCCTCTTCCAGCTTCTTTTCCATTATTTCGGCCGCTTTCATATCGGGGCACAACAATCTGTTTCGCTCAATATCATTCATCGACAGATTTTCAGCTGTAACACCACCCAGTTCTACGGTATATGCGGTAATTTCCATGCCTTCACGGGCAATGATCTTTTTTGCGATGGCTCCGGCTGCCACACGCGCCGCTGTCTCCCGGCCTGAAGCCCTGCCTCCGCCACGGTAATCCCGAATACCGTATTTCTTGAAATAGGTAAAATCACCATGTCCCGGCCTGAAGAGATCTTTAATCTGATTGTAATCTCCGCTTCTGACATCACTGTTTCTGATAACAATGGAGATGGGCGTTCCCGTGGTCTTCCCCTCAAAGGTGCCTGAAAGAATTTCGGCGATATCCTCTTCCTTCCTGGGTGAGGATGACGTGTGCTGCCCTGGCCTTCGCCTGTCCAACTCTCTCTGGATATCCGATTCATTCAGGGGTATATTCGGAGGACACCCATCCACTACCACGCCGGTCGCCTTTCCATGCGATTCTCCCCACGTGGTTACCTTGAAAACTATTCCTGTTGTATTTCCCGACATGATTCTTCCTCTGGTCCATCCGCCCTGTTTAGTCTGTCTGGCAGTTCTGGTTTAAAAATCTGTAGATCTCATCCGCCACCTTGTCGATCCCTTTATCTGACGTATCAATGGTCAGATCAGCCAGTTCCCGATACACGGGTTCTCGCTTTCCGAGGATTACGGAACACTCAGTGACAAGGTCATCGTGTGAAAGTGGCGGTCGATGGCTCCGGCTCTTCTGATCGGAAAGCATCCTCTCCACTATCGTTTTTACATCAGCTGAAAGCCAGACAAAAAGGCCGTTACTTTTCAAGACTTCTCTGTTTTCCAATGTCTCGAACGCGCCGCCTCCGGTGGCTATGACACAGTTCCTGTTCAGCCCCAGTTCCCTGATTGCTTCTTTTTCCTTTAGGCGAAACTCATCCCATCCGCCTTTTTTCACTATTTCCGTAATCGGCATTCCCGCTTCTTCGATGATGATTTCATCCGTGTCATAAAATGGAAGCTTCAACCTCTCTGAAAGCCTCTTTCCCACCTCTGTTTTTCCCGTACAGCGATATCCTGTTAAAATAATGTTTTTCATATGTACAACTTTTCGAATTCATCCCAGAAAGCCGGGAAAGATTTTCCCACACACTTTTTATCTTTTATCTTTATCCCCGGCGCCAAGAGTCCCGCCACGGCGAAACTCATCGCGATCCGATGATCGTTGTATGTCTCGATCTCAGCGCCATGTGGAACTCCTCCTCTGATAATGAGACCATCGGCCGATTCTTCCGCGTCAATACCTGTCCTGTTTAATTCATTGACCAGTGCTTCAAGTCTGTTGCTTTCTTTTAAGCGCAGGTGAGAAACATTCTTTATCACCGTTACCCCTTCTCTGAAAGCCGCGAGAATGGCAAGGGACGGAACCATATCGGGCATGTCCGACATGTCGAACTCATAATCTCCCCTGCTCAGCCCCTTTCCGGTTACTTCCACACAGTTTTCACCTCTGGAAACATGGCACCCCAGCAACTCGATTATCCGGAGAAACGCAATATCTCCCTGTCGTGTCTCCGGGTTTATATTTACAACCTTGATCTTTCCCCCTGCAAGCGCCGCGGCGACAAAAAAGTAAGACGCGCTCGACACATCCCCTTCAATCAGGTATTTTTTACCTGTATACACCTGTTGTGTATTTACTTTGAATTCATTTTGCCCCCGTTTTTCAACCTCCACACCAAAATGACGCATGACGTCAATTGTCATATCGATATACGGCATGGAAGAGGTCACGCCCCGAAGCTCAAGTTCAACATCTCTTTGTGAATAAGGGGCGGATATAAGAATGGAGGATATATATTGACTGCTCTCAGCATCTTCAAAAATTACTCTTCCACCACGCAACCCGCCACCCTGCACGGTGACCGGCGGATAACCATTCACACATTGAGAAACAACTCCCAGTGTCTCCAGTGCGTCAAGAAGGGGTTTTACAGGCCTTTCTCTGAGGCGATTGCTTCCATCCAGAGTTATATGCCCACTGCCGAGTGACACCAGCGTTGTCAGAAACCTCAGGGCCGTGCCGTTGTTTCCCAGATGGATAGTCTTTCCCGGATCTTCTATCCTGCCGTCTGTCCCCGTCAAAATGATATCATCCTTCGCCATAAGTATACCGGCGCCGAGAGAACGAAGGGCATCAATCAGGTATTTCGTATCTTCTGAGAGCAGTGCATCGCGCAGAAAAGATTTTCCCCCGGCAAGCGCGGCAATCACTAATGCCCTCTGTGTGTAGCTCTTCGAACCGGGCACTGTAACCGATGCGTTAAGGTTATTTATTTGTTTTATTTCATTCATTTGTCAGCTTTTCCAATACAACTTGCTTCATTAAATCAAGTGGCGGCCGGAGCCCCGTCCATATCCTTATCTGCTCCGCCCCTTGATATATAAACATGGGAAGACCCGATATAACAGAACATCCCGCTTCCCGGGCATCTTGCAAAAGTCTTGTTTTTAACGGATTGTATATCATGTCCATAACACACTCAAAATTGGAGAGCGCCTCTGCCCTTACAGGAGATATTTCCATATCGGGAAACATTCCCGCGGGGGTACTGTTAATCAAACAGTCCGCCTTCATTTTTTCCACTTCCGAAATCGGACGAAATCCGCATCCGAATTCTTTTGCCAGTTTCTCACCTTTCGCGACAGTCCTGTTCAGGATAACCGGGATTCCACCCTCCTGTAAAATACCGAACGCCGCCGCCCGTGCGGCCCCTCCGGCCCCCAGTATAGCGAAAGTCTTTCCCTCAATTTCGATGGTTTCTTTCAGCGCGAGTGTAAATCCTGTCCAGTCCGTATTGTCACCTTTAAGTTTTCCGTCAATAAAGGTCAGTGTATTGACGGCACCTATCATACCGGAGCTTTTGCTTACCTCGTCAAGACAATCCATGATCGCGGTTTTGTGAGGAATGGTTATGCTCGCTCCCCGGATATTCATCTCTTTGATCTTCCGCGTGATTTCCCGGGCATTCTCCACGCGTATCGCGATATAGCGCGCATCCATCTTCATTTCTTTTAAAGCCGCATTGTGCATCACCGGGGACAGACTGTGCTCTACCGGGTTTCCAAAGAGGGCATATATCTTTTTGTTATTTTTCATGATGTAAAATCGTGTCAATCGCTTTCGTTTCTTTTACGGTCAGCTGGCCGGGAGCGGACTGTGCGCCCGCTTCGAGAGAGGCAAAACTGAGAGATGAACCGAACAGGGGCGCCGCAACCCTGCTCACTCTCCCCTGCGAACCCATGCAGAAGGCTATAATGTCGCGTTTCAGTTTTCTGACATAATTAACCAGTTGCAGTATGACAAGATTGTCTTCCATGAGGTTGGCAAACGTAACAATCTTGACGATATCCGCTCCTTTTTCAGTACATTCATTATAAATATCAAGCAACCGTGTATATGTCGGCGTTCCGTTAAAGTCGTGATGGGAAATGATCAATTTTGTTCGATGATTGTATTTCTCTATTGTTCCATGGATCTCTTTCAGAAAAGCCTTCTCTGTACTCATTTCCATATCAACATAATCTGCCCCCAGAATAACCGCTTCACGCAGCAGATCCAACCTCTCACTTTCTTCTCCCGTGAAATATCCTCCTTCATCCCGTTTTCTGTTTGTTACAAGAATCTTTCCCCTGCTCGTGGAAAACAGCTGCTTTAAATCTACATGTTTTATTGAATCGATCCGCAGTTCAACAATATCGGCTAACGGGAATGCCAGCTCCATCTGTTTTAATGCTTCTTCATTGTCCCGTGCCACAACAGGAATACAGATCATGACTTGCTATCCCCCCTCGGATACGATCCCAGTATTTTGACGAATGTGCACTTGTCCTGAAGAATTTTCAGGCATTTTACAATCTCTTCATCCTTCGCATGCCCGGCAAAATCGACAAAAAACAGGTACTCCCACATCCGGCCTCGAATGGGATGCGATACTATCTTCAACAGATTAATTTCCTTTTCGACAAAGGGTTGCAGTGAATGATAGAGCGCGCCCGGCTCATGACGCGTCCCGAACAGAACCGACGTCTTGTCCATGCCGGTCGGCTCATTCGCCCCTTTACCGATAACAAGAAACCGCGTCATATTTGATGAATAATCTTCAATACCCCCGGCAATAATATTCAGTCCATATTTCAAAGCGGCCTCGCGACTGCCGACAGCGGCGATTTTATCATCTTCAAGAGCCATCTGTACGGCTTTTGCTGTGCTCTCCATCTCGTGGAGAGAGCATAGCGGCAGATTTTTTCTGAGCCAGCCCTGACACTGTGCCAGTGCCTGGGGATGTGAATAGACCTTCTCCAATCCATCTAAATCCTTTCTCATTGATATCAGGGAATGGCTGATCGGAAGATAAATTTCATTTACGATTTCCAGGGGTGTTGAAATCAGACAATCCAGGGTAAGTTTGATTGTTCCCTCAAGGGAGTTCTCTACCGGCACCACCCCCAATTGTGCCTCTTTTTTTTCCACCCGATCAAAGACATCGAGAATGCCCGGCTGTGGTGATAAGAGCACACTCTTTCCAAAATGCGATTCAGTGGCCAGGTGGCTGAATGACGCATCAGGCCCCAGGTAGGCAACTTTCACGGGCAGCTGAAGGGCTCTTGATGCCGACAGTATCTCACAGAAAATCTTTTTCAAAGATTCTTCGGGCAACGGTCCCGTATTGATTCCGCACAGGCCCCGAAATACTTTGCTTTCCTGTGAGGGATCGTAAATTTCCAGGTTTTGCCCTGTTTTCAACTTTCCGATTTTTATCGATAATTTTGCTCGTTCGTTTAACAACGCTACGATCTGTTTATCTATTTTATTAACTGCATCCCTCATGTAGTCCAGTGATTTTACTGTCATTATCTTAATCCCTCGATCGTTTCGCGGATAAGTCTCTCTTCTGCCGAACCGTTGATGAACGGAACGCCCAGTTTTTTCAACAATACAAAATGTATCGAGTCACCTTTTTTCTTCTTATCCGTTTTCATTCCGGACATAATATCCGTGGTTTTGACGGATTCAGGAATTTTGTCAAGAAGCCCCGTGTCTTTAATAAGTTTTTCAATCATGCCCCGTTCTCCGGTCGACAGGTGTTTCATTTTTTCGGATATCCTGGCTGCCGCAACCATGCCGACCGACACGGCATTGCCGTGCGATATTCTATATTCCGAGGCTGTCTCGATTGCATGGCCCAGGGTGTGACCAAAATTGAGGATCCGGCGTATACCCGCGTCTTTCTCGTCTATTTCAACAATTCCTCCCTTTATTTTACATGTTCTCTCGATTATTGTTTCAAGAATATCCGCGTTTCGATTTCTGATTGCTTCGCCCTCCCGTTCCAGCAGATGGAAGAGCTCAACATCGTCAATAATACCACACTTGATAATCTCCGCCAGACCGTTATTGAATTCTTCATCCGGGAGCGTCTCAAGAAACTTAAGGTCCGTAAAGACCATCTTCGGCTGAAAAAACGTTCCCAGAAGGTTTTTCCCCTCGGGCAAGTCTATTCCTGTTTTCCCACCGATGCTGCTGTCTACCTGCGCCAGGAGGCTGGTCGGTACCTGGATATAAGGTATGGATCTCATATATATGGAGGCAATGAATCCGGTCAGATCACCCGTTACACCTCCACCAAGGGCGATCAATGCGGAACTTCTGTCCGCCCCCATTTCAATAAGCTTTCTTACGATAGAAGAAACTGTGTCAATATTCTTTGAGGCTTCCCCTGCGGGAAACTCGATCAAATCTGCCGGCAGATCCACCCCTCTCAACATTTCCAGAAACTTTTCCCCGTAAATGGAAGACACATTGGAATCCGAAATCACTATATATCTCTGGGCCACATTTTTTTTCGCAATAAGAAGCCCGATACGATCAAAAATATCGTTCTCAATGAATATGTCATAAGAAAGATTGGAACGTCTGTCGAGATTTACCCTTATTTTT
>Ga0255435_10080_pt1 | contig 11582 bp, 10 predicted proteins | sample ANMaggSSYBR02H11_FD_182647 | JGI IMG/M metagenome (GOLD analysis project Ga0255435, IMG submission 182647) | Sediment cell enrichment communities from methane seep in Santa Monica Basin, California, United Staets - ANME aggregate JGI... | ecosystem: Environmental > Aquatic > Marine > Cold seeps >... | reverse complement strand
GACAGACCGACCACTGTCCAGGTTATCCCCACTATCGCGGAGGGAACTGCTGTCAGTAAGGTTGGGAATATAACCCACACAATCGTGCGGAAATTGGTAGATGAACTGATAACGGTTTCGGAGGAAGAAATTGCCGAAGCCATGTTGCTGCTTCTTCTGAAGGATAAGGTATTAACCGAGGGTGCCGGCGCGTTAGGCGCTGCCGCGTTGCTTTCCGGTAAACTGGACGTGAAAGGAAAGAAGGTTGTGATCGTGGTCTCCGGCGGCAACATTGATTCGGAAGAGCTTAAGGAACTGCTCACAAAGACCCGGAAAGGCCATGCCACAGGCTTATAAGGAGATGGGCATCGGTGGTCTGGGGTGACGACTTAGGTGGTGTAGAGCATCATCGGTTTTCGCACGGATTCAATTATCCTTCGGACAACAGCCCGTTACATTGTGATAATGAAAGGAAGAAACATGAAAAAAAGTTTTCTGCTTATAATCATTGCGTTGTTATTTCTTGCCGGTACATCGGTTGCGGTAGCGGCACAGGCCACCGTTCAGTCTTCGCAACCCGTATCTACGTTTGAAGGGGGCAGTCTTTATAAATCCGGAAAGCTGAACATTCTGGATCTTCACGGTTCTTACCGGCAGATGGGACGTCAGTACGGATATTTGCTAAAGGATCAGCTCAATCATCTCTATAAAATTGCCATCGAGGATTACTTCATCGGACAGAAGGGGCTTTCGTATGAAACGATAAAACAAACGGCCATGTCACTCTTTAATTTCTATCCCCAGCGATTCAAGGAAATCCTGTACGGCATGGCGGAGACGTCGGGACTGTCGATTGATAAGCATATTGTGCTGAACGGGCTTGAATTGTACGGTACGATTGCCGGGTGTTCGGGCATAGCCGCTTGGGGTGATTATACAAAAAGCGGCCCTCTCATTTTCGGCAGAAATTACGACTGGTTTGACAGCTACAAGGGATTTGCAAAATATCTTACCGTAACTGTTCTTAATGCCGATTCAGGTATACCCTGCGCCATTGTTACCTTTGCCGGTGTCATTTACGCGACTACCGGAATCAACAAAGAAGGGCTTTTCCTGGAGCTGAACAACGGGCTGCCTTCGGGAGGAGCTCTCTCTTATTCAAGCAGGGTGCCCGCGATCATAAATCTGTTAGCCTTCTTAAGTGATTGTTCAACAATGGAACAACTTCACGCATCCTTCAACACTACCCGTTCAAATTTTGCATTCATCATTAACGCCGCCGACAAGAACTGTGCGTATTCCTATGAGTGGCCCCCCTTCGACATCAAGCGACGGACTGGTGAAGTCGAAGGACTCCTTGTCGCGACAAATCACTTTACAGACCCGGCATGGGGAATAGAGCTTCAAGATAATGCGGGGTTCAAAACGGTACTCCGGCGAAAGAACCTCCTGTCGCTGGGTCACAAAAACAAAGGCAGGATGAATCTCGCCACAATGATGAAAATCCTCGATACGCCAATAAACAAGGGGGGTGCAACATGGCCCGTTGGAGAAGAAATTCAGACGGTGTATCAGGTTATTGCCGTTCCCCAGGAATTGAAATTATGGGTGAAAGTACCCGGCTTCCAGGATTGGACCGGTATTGATCTGGCTGCTATTTTCATATCGAAATAGTCAAATGTAACAAGATGTTTCCTTATTTTACACAGAAATAAATTGCCCCGCCTAAAGGTGAGGCATCGCAGGTGTTCTCCTCCCCCTTGATGGCGGATTTCGACCGCGAAGTCGAGCAGGAGACGCGGGAAGATCAGGATTAATATGGGATACCGGGAAATATCATTAAAGCTGCCCACAGATTATAGCGAGGAACAGCTCAGGAAAAGACTGGAAAAAGAACTGAAAACCAGGGAGTTCTCATATCAGATAGAGAATAAGAGCCTTGATGCACGGAAAAAGAACAACATACACTGGCTGGTTCGAGTTGGAATCCTGTCAAAAGAGATCAGCGAAGGCGAACCCGCCGCGCCTTCCTCTTTAAACATTCCATCTGGAAAAAGAAAGGAGAGGGCGGTAGTTGTCGGAAGCGGCCCAGCCGGATTTTTTTCAGCATTTGTGCTTCAGAAGGCTGGAATCGATACGATCCTGATTGAAAGGGGCTCAGCAGTTGATAAAAGAGCCGAAGGGATCATAAAGTTTGAAACAACCGGCGTATTCAACTCTATCAGCAATTATGCCTTTGGTGAGGGTGGCGCGGGAACATTTTCTGATGGAAAGTTAACCTCAAGAACCAAACATATCTCAAAAGAAAAGCAGTTTATGGTATCCAGCTACGTCCACGCGGGAGCCCCGGAAGAAATAGGATACATGGCGCATCCCCATCTCGGAAGCGATAATCTTAAAAAAGTTGTAAAGAATTTAAGAGAAGAATTTCTGAATATCGGCGGAAGCGTGCGCTTTGAAACATTGCTGGAAGATTTGAAGATTAAAGATGGAAAAGTTCATGAAGCGATAACAAACTCAGGTGGAATCGAGGCGGATTATTTTATTATCGCGCCGGGGCATTCGGCATATGAAACATATCGCATGCTGATTGGAAACGGGGTAAAGTTCCGAACAAAAAACTTTGCCATCGGCTACCGGGTTGAACACCCCCAGGAACTTATTAATATCGCGCAATGGGGCCGGGAAAGCCTGCCAGGGGTTAAGGCCGCCCAGTACCGGCTTACATCAAAAGGTGATGGGAATCTTCCCGTGTATACATTTTGCATGTGTCCCGGCGGGGTTGTTATCCCCGCGTCCGCGTATAAAAACGCGAACATAGTAAATGGAATGAGCCGGTATAAGAGAGATGGAAAATTTGCCAACGCGGCCTGTGTCGCCGGTATAAATCCGGAGAAACTGTTAGGCAGAAAAATAGAACCCCTGGAAGCTATTGACTGGCTGGGTGCCCTCGAAGAGAGTTTTTACGACTATTCAAATGGCTATCAGGCCCCATTCTGCACCATACAGGATTTTATTAATAAAAAAGTGCCGGCAAAAACAGTTGAATCGAGTTACCCTCTGGGTTTGAAACCGGCGGCCCTGTGGGATTTGCTCCCCTCTGAAGTAAGCAGCTCAATCATAGAAGGGCTGAAGGATTTCAGCAGAAAAGTAAGGGGATTTGAGACAGGCATTATTATGGGGCTTGAGAGCAAAACCTCATCCCCGATCCAGGTCCTGCGGGAAAAAACCGGATGTTGCAACGGTTTTGAGAATCTCTATATAGTCGGGGAAGGCAGCGGTTATTCCGGCGGCATAATATCAAGCGGATCGGATGGGATAAAAGCCGCAATGAATATTATCGAAAGAAATTCCCACTGTAATATTTCTTGACAAGGTATCATAATGGAGTTAGTGGTTTAACGTATTTTATTGATCTTGAACGTATCATGTGTGCTTTTGAACAGATGTAACCACTGGAGAGATTATGGTCTGATCATCTAAAGCCCTGTTTTTCGAAAAGAGAAACGGGGCTTTTGTTTTTTGTGATCCAGTGGAATTAAACGCGGCATTGCAAAACCTGACCACAAATGCACTTTTATAATTTACATGGCTTGCGCATTCATATCTGCGGAAAATAATGCCGTATATGTACATCAATATCACGTAATTTATTTCGATCTATTGACAGTGTTCGACGAAGGAGACGAGTATAATGCCAATCGGTGTATTTCTTAGCAGGCCCACCGTAATTGAAAAACGATTTGAGACACCGTACGCCGCCTTTGAATCATATCTCTTGCGAGTAGGATGTAATACTCACCGGCTCGGTGCCGATCAATTCACGATGGATTCTCCGCTAACTGGCGTTATGAACCTTATAAAAACATGCCAAGCAGCAATCATTCTGGGGTACCCACAATACAAAGTTACAGCAGTCCTATCTAAGGCAGGCAAACATCAACAACAGATATCAGTAGTGTTCCCAACGCCGTGGAATCATATTGAAGCCACACTTGCCTTTAATCAACGCGTGCCGGTGCTCGTCATAGCCCATGAAGGTGTCTCGGGAGGGATATTTGATTGCGGTGTGACGGGAGAGTATGTGCATACCACAAAGCTGAATCGAAAGGATTGGCACAAGGAAAAGGGCTTTCAAGGCATCTTTCAAGAATGGAAGAAGAGAATCAAATAACAGGCGCAAGTAGGAGGAAGAACTATGGCAAAGAAGCGTGTATTCATTAGTTTTGATTATGATCATGACTTGGATCTTAAGAATCTTCTAGTCGGTCAATCCAAGAACAGCGATACCCCTTTTGAGATTGCCGACTTCTCGATAAAAGAGGCCATCTCAGAGGACTGGAAGAAAAATGCTAGAACGCGGATCAAAGGCTGTGATGTAGTCGCCGTTATCTGTGGTTTGCACACGAACACGGCGACGGGAGTAAGCGCTGAAGTGAAGATTGCTCAAGAGGAAAGTGTTGACTATTTCCTGCTATGGGGAAGAAAGGACAAAACCTGCAAGAAGCCAATAGCAGCAAAGGCGTCAGATACCATATACAAATGGACATGGGATAATCTGAAAGCCCTGATTGGGGGGGCAAGATAGTGAGAAGGGCACTTGTTATTGGTATCGACGACTATCCCGCCTCTCCACTCCAAGGGTGTGTCAATGATGCAGAGCGCCTTACTGAGGTGTTATCACGCCACCATGACCGCAGAGTGAACTTCCATTGTGAGACCGTCATCGCACCGCCTTCGCCCGTTACTCGACCACTCCTGCGTCAAAAGATATCAGAACTCTTCAAGGAGTCTGCAGACGTTGCGTTCCTTCACTTTTCCGGGCATGGTACAGTGAACGGGCTTGGGGGCTATCTCGTCACTCCTGACTACTGTGAATACGATGTTGGTATCGCAATGACTGAAATTCTCGCTTTAGCCAATCAGTCGCCAGTCGCTGACGTTTTTATCACCTTAGATTGCTGTCATAGTGGCGCATTTGGGGTATTGCCTGCCGTAAGCAATAATAAGGTTGTTCTTGCCGATGGGGTCTCGGTTATCACCGCCACCCGCTCAGGACAGGAAGCATTGGAGGAAGGTGGCGGTGGTGTCTTTACGTCGCTTCTCGTGGAAGCTCTTGAGGGTGGGGCTGCAGGACTTCTTGGCGAGGTCTCGGCCGCAAGTATTTATGCTTACATCGACAATGCCATGGGGGCTTGGGATCAACGACCACTTTTTAAAGCAAACGTATCTCAGTTCGTGAAGCTACGAGAGGCGGCACCTCGTCTGCGGTCATCTCTTGTGCAAAAGTTGACCGAGTACTTCCCTCTGCCAGCGGAGCCGCTAGAAATGTCCCCTGAGTTTGAGCCAGAAGTTGAGCCACATGATAGAGAAAAGGAAGATCAGTTCAGGAACATGCAGAAGTTCCGAGATGCTGGCCTCTTGGAACCAATCGGAGCCCAAAGCCTGTATCATGCTGCAGTGCAATCCAAAGCATGTGGACTTACGATTTTGGGAAGATACTACTGGCGGCTGGTCAACGAGGGAAAGATTTGATTCGTCGAACAAAAGGATACACTTGACGTCTATTACGCTGATGCTCCATAGCCGCAAGTGATTCAAGACGTTAGTGTGCTTAGTGGAATCAATTTGTTTTGGAGGTATTTACTATGGCAAATGTTTATAATCTTTTTATCAGTCATTCGTGGGCATATGGAGATGCATATGAAAAATTGGTTAATATGATTGATAATAAATCGTATTTTAGTTGGAAAAACTATTCAGTTCCACAAGATGACCCAATACATGATGCCTCAAATCAACAGCTCCTATATGAGGCAATAAAGCGCCAAATAAGTCCCTCACATGTGGTTATTATTCTCGCTGGTGTTTATGCAACGTATAGCAAATGGATTAACAAAGAAATAGAAATAGCAGAAAATGAGTTTTTCAACTCAAAGCCAATTTTAGCTATTCAGCCTTGGGGGGCAGAAAAAACTTCAAAAGTTGTGAAGGAAAATGCTGATTTAGTTGTTGGATGGAATACTGAATCTATTATTAGCGGTATTAGGCAGCTTGTTTGATATTTTTATGATTTTATTGGAGATAATACATGGCTATCGTCGACGAGTTGTTCAAGAAACCAGAACAAGAATATGGAAATGCTTATAAAGCTCATTATATCGAGATATACAAACTTTACGTCGAGATGGCAGACAGAATAAGCAGCCGAAGACAATCAGCAAATTCCTTTTTCTTATCGGTAAACACAGCGATCATCGCTGTTGTCAGCTATATACAGCTTGGTTTATCAAAAGGTGAAAGTAAAGATTTTTACTGTGTGATCAGTCTTGCAGGAATGGCTTTATGTTATATGTGGTACAGATTGATTCGATCTTACAAAGACTTAAATTCAGGTAAATACAAAGTGATACATAGTATTGAGGAAAATTTACCTATTTCTCCATATGATGCTGAATGGGAATCAATCGGGAGAGGGAAAAACCCAAAGCTTTATCTTCCTTTTACAAGGGTAGAAATGGTGGTCCCATGGATTTTCTTTGTTCTTCACTTAGTTGTATTCACAAGAGTAATTCCATGGTCAATAATTTTTGTTAAAATAGGCTGGACACACTAACAAGGCCGTTGAAGGCGGAGCGGCTATTACGTGCGGTTTTGAAAATCAGAGCCTGTGCCATCTTTATTAATTTTTATCAATTCTCCATCATATATCCGCCGCCCGTTTAACGGCAACGTTATATACTTCTCTACTTCTACCAAGTTGTTTTTTAAAAAGTAGCAACAAAAAAATGTTCAATTTTTCTGCCAAATAAAGTAAGTTGAAAATCGGATTTTTTACTAAGGATGATGCACATTAATGGAATTTAAAATGAATTAGAAAAGGATTTTTTCGTGTTTGAACAAACCTTCAAAAATATCGATGATACGCTTTGGAAAGACGCGGGTTGCAGCAGTGAGCTGGATTATGTGGAACAAACATCCTGGGTTTTGTTTCTAAAATATCTGGACGACCTGGAAAAAGATAAACAAACTGCTGCCGAGCTTTCCAGTAGAACCTACACGCCAATTATTGACGAGAAATTCAAATGGGATGTGTGGGCTGCGCCCAAAAACGGCAATGGCAAACTCGATCATCACAAAGCATTGAGCGGCGATGATTTAAGAGAATTTGTGGACCTGCAATTGTTTCCATACCTGAAGAAATTCAAAACACAGGCGGAAAGCGCAGACACCATAGAATACAAAATTGGTGAGATTTTCAGTGAGCTTAAAAATAAAATCCAGAGCGGTTATAATTTGCGGGAAGTGATTAACCTTGTTGATGAACTGCGTTTCCGCACCCATAAAGAAAAACACGAGATGTCTCACCTGTACGAATCCAAAATCAAAAATATGGGCAATGCCGGGCGCAACGGCGGGGAATATTACACGCCACGGCCGCTGATTAAATCCATCGTAAAAGTAGTGGCCCCGGAAATCGGCAAGACCATTTATGACGGCGCAGTTGGTTCCGCAGGCTTTTTGGTGGAAGCCTTTGAATATCTGAAGAAAACCAAAAAGCTGACCACCGGCGATATGACTATCCTGCAAAAGAACACCTTTTATGCCAAAGAGAAGAAATCGCTGGCCTACATTATCGGCATTATGAATATGATTCTGCACGGAATAGAAGCGCCCAATATTGTGCATATCAACACCCTGGCCGAGAACATTTCCGATATTCAGGAAAAAGACCGCTTTGATATTATTTTGGCCAATCCGCCTTTTGGTGGCAAGGAACGCAAGGAAGTGCAGCAGAACTTTCCCATCAAGACCGGAGAAACAGCCTTTTTGTTTTTGCAGCATTTTATCAAAAAACTCAAAGCCGGCGGCAGGGCAGGCGTGGTCATTAAAAACACCTTTCTTTCCAACACCGACAACGCCTCTATTTCCCTGCGCAAACAATTGCTGGAAAGCTGTAACCTGCAGACGGTATTGGATCTACCCGGCGGTACATTTACCGGCGCTGGTGTAAAAACCGTGGTGCTGTTTTTTGAAAAGGGTGCGTCCACTAAAAAAGTATGGTTTTACCAACTTAACCTGGACAGAAATTTGGGCAAAACCAATCCGCTGAATGAAAACGACCTGGCTGAATTTGTGGAACTGCAAAAGACCAAAACCGATTCGGTTAATTCCTGGACGTTGGATGTTGCCAGGATCAATATGGACACCTTTGACCTTTCGGTGAAAAATCCCAACAATAATGATGAAACAGTTTTGAGAGAGCCAAAAGAGATTTTAGACGAGATGAAGGATTTGGATAAGGAAAGTGAATCGATCCTTAAAGCGATTAGAGAATTAGTATGAATAAGGAATGGGAAATAAAAAAACTTGGTGATATTTCAGAGATTATTTATGGTTATACAGAGAAAGCATCATTTAAAGAAATTGGCCCAAAGTTTTTAAGGATTACTGATATTCAAAATAATAATGTCGATTGGGAATCAGTCCCATTTTGTAGCGCAAATGGTTCTGATTATCAAAAATATAAATTAAATGATGGGGATATTGTATTTGCTCGAACAGGTGCCACTACAGGGAAAAGTTATTTGATAAAAAATTCGCCAAAATCTGTGTTTGCATCGTATTTAATAAAAGTCCATTTAAATAATGGTGATTTGCTTCCAGAGTTTTTATACTTGTATTTTCAAACAAATAAATATTGGGAAACTATTAATTCTGGTATTGCTGGAAGTGCACAGGGAGGATTTAACGCAACAAAACTTTCGCAAATGAGAATCCCCATTCCCCCCATCCCCGAACAAAAGCGCATTGTAAAAATTTTAGATGAAGCGTTTGCGGCCATTGACAAGGCCAAAGCCAATGCCGAGAAGAATCTGCAAAACAGCCAGGAATTGTTTGATTCCTATTTGGAAAGTATTGATGCTGATAAACACCCGTTAGGTTCGTTAGTAAACATATCAACAGGAAAACTTAATGCTAATGCAGCAGCCGAACATGGGAAATATCCTTTTTTTACTTGTTCACGAGATATATACGCAATAAATGACTATGCCTTTGATTGTGAAGCGATACTATTAGCGGGCAATAATGCTTCAGGCGACTTTAATGTTAAGCATTATAAAGGAAAGTTTAATGCTTACCAACGAACATATGTAATCACTGTGAATAATAATCATATTCTTTATAGATTTTTGTATTTTCAGTTATTAAAAGGTCTACGTGAATTTAAAGAAAAATCTTTAGGTGTTGGTACCAAGTTTCTAAAATTAGGTATGATACAAGAATTACAAATTTCATTACCTTCAATAGAAGAACAAGTAGAAATAGTCTCAAATTTGGATGCACTATTATCCCAAACAGATAAACTAAAAAATAACTATTCCGACAAATTAGGAAAGCTGGAAGAACTCAAAAAATCAATCCTGCAAAAAGCGTTTGAAGGGGAATTGACAATTGAGAATGGATAATTGTCAATTACGACATCGGGACAAATTGTCCCCAGATAGATATTAATGGGATGGTAAAATATGAATAAAAACAAAGATATTGAGCCAAAAAACAGGCTGGTTGTATTCCAAAACAGGCAAATCCGCCGGATTTGGCACGAAGACGAATGGTATTACTCGGTAGTGGATATTTGCGGCGTTCTAACCGATAGCGCTGATTCCGGTGCATACTGGCGAAAGCTAAAACAGAGACTGAAGCAAGAAGGAAGTGAAGTCGTGACAATTTGTCACGGGTTGAAACTAGAAGCCCCTGACGGTAAAAAACGTGTAACAGATTGCAGTAATACAAAAGGCGTTTTTCGAATTATCCAATCCATCCCATCAAAAAAGGCGGAACCCTTTAAACAGTGGCTTGCTCAGCTTGGAAAAGAACGGCTGGATGAAATAGAAAATCCCGAACTTGCCCAACAGCGGATGAAAGAAATTTATGAGAAAAAGGGCTATCCCCAAGACTGGATTGACAAAAGATTAAGGGGCATCGCCATACGGCAGAATCTGACCGATGAATGGAAAGAGCGTGGAGTTGAAGAGCAAAAAGACTTTGCCATTTTAACTGCCGAGATTTCCAAAGCCACATTTGGAATGACGCCGGGTGACTATAAGAAGTATAAGAATCTGCCTGAAAAATCAAAAGCCAATTTACGCGACCATATGGATGATTTGGAACTGATCTTTACAATGTTAGGCGAGCGCGTCACCACAGAGATTTCCAAAAAAGAGAAACCGGATACGTTTCCTCAAAATAAAAAGGTTGCCAGGCGCGGTGGTAAAGTTGCCGGAACTGCCAGAAAAGAAACCGAAAAAGAACTGGGCAGAAGCGTTATTTCGAAAAAGAATCTTCTGGATAAGGATGATAAATTAGGATTGGAAGACTGACTATGAACGAAGCGGAAACCAGAGCCGAACTCATCGATCCCAAGTTAAAAGAAAGTGACTGGGGTGTTATCGAAGACACTAAAGTTCTGCGCGAACATCACATCACCATCGGTAAGATTCAGACCGGGGGCAGGCGCGGCAAACCGCTTATTGCCGATTATGTACTCACCTATAAAAACCAGAAGCTGGCAGTGGTGGAAGCCAAAAGCAATGATCTGCTCGTTGGCGAAGGAGTGGCCCAGGCGAAAAATTACGCGGGCAAATTAAATATCTCCTTTGCCTATTCCAGCAACGGCAATGAAATTTACGAAATGAATATGAAAACGGGTGAGGAGAAAGATGTTACCCGTTTCCCTACGCCCGATGAATTATGGGGGCGTATTTTTGCCGAGCAAAATAACTGGCTCGATGCTTTCAATGCCATTCCCCTTGAAGATATCGGCGGAACCAAGCCACTGCGCTTTTATCAGGAAATCGCTGTAAACAAGGCTATGTCCGCCATAGCCGATGGCGAACCACGCATCCTGTTGACACTCGCCACCGGTACCGGTAAAACCTTCATCGCCTTTCAGATCGCCTGGAAATTGTTCTATTCCCGCTGGAATTTGAAACGGGATGGTTCCCGCAGGCCGCGCATTTTATTTCTTGCCGACCGCAATATATTAGCAGACCAGGCTTTTAACGCCTTCAACGCTTTCCCGGAAGACGCGCTGGTGCGCATCAATCCCGCTGAGATTCGAAACAACGGTCGCGTGCCTACCAATGGCAGCATCTTTTTTACCATTTTCCAGCCCTTTATGAGCGGCCCTGATAATTCGCCCTATTTTGGCCAGTACCCGGAGGATTACTTTGATTTTATCGTCATCGACGAGTGTCATCGCGGCGGCGCCAATGATGAAAGCAACTGGCGTGAAATTATGGAATATTTCTCACCGGCGGTTCAGCTTGGCTTAACCGCCACGCCCAAACGCCAACATAACATCGATACTTATAAATATTTCGGCGAACCGGTTTATATTTATTCATTAAAGGAAGGTATTAATGATGGATTCCTGACGCCGTTTAAAGTTAAGCGTATTCAGACAACCATTGATGAGTATGTTTATACGCCTGATGATACGATTATCGAAGGCGAGGTGGAAGAAGGTCGGCGATATGTTGAAACTGATTTTAACCGCATCATTGAGATAAAAGTCCGTGAGAAAAAGCGCGTTGAAA
>Ga0255435_10066_pt1 | contig 11699 bp, 9 predicted proteins | sample ANMaggSSYBR02H11_FD_182647 | JGI IMG/M metagenome (GOLD analysis project Ga0255435, IMG submission 182647) | Sediment cell enrichment communities from methane seep in Santa Monica Basin, California, United Staets - ANME aggregate JGI... | ecosystem: Environmental > Aquatic > Marine > Cold seeps >... | reverse complement strand
AATATATTTGAATCGGCTCCAAAAGTATCGTTGGCAGATAAAATATAATTTCTATCTAAATATCTTTTTCTTTTGGGAGTGATTAATGTTTTTTTTAAGATAAAGCAAATTTTATTGATAAAATTTTCTTTACCGTTTATTTTTTCATCTAATGCAAAGTCTGGATTATCAGAATAATATTTTCTTTTTATATGAAGAATGCAAATTTGAGAAAATGACCCTGGAAAAAAAAACGATGAATTCAATTTTGAAAGGATCGAAATACAATCATCAAAAAAAGCTCAGATCGTATTATCAATTAGCCCAATTTGTAGAAGATGATTATGAGAATAAACGATTTAATAAAATGAAAAATAAATTAAATAATGAACTTGATGAAATCGAAAAAGAAATAATAAAAAATAAACAATTTATGTCTGATACTTTAGATTTTTATAAAAAAGAGTGTTTGAATGTAGACTATTTATTAAAACAAAAATATTGCCCCTTTATAGATAGTCTTGTTAAAAGCTTAGAAAATGGAGAAAGCTTTGAAATATGCATACCATTTATAAATCAATTGCCAGCCCCGTCCCAAAAAAGAATAACTCCGTTAAAACTACCAACTAATACTAAATGGGAACATATCACTATACAATTCCTGGATTATGATAAAGTTAGAATTCAGGCACCTAATAAATTTAGCAAGGTAGTAAATTTTCGGAAAATGGGTTTTGAAAACCAAAAGAACGGGAAACCAAATAAGCAATGGGAATTATTTTATAATCTATCACGGTATAGAGGAGATTTAAGCTGGACAATAACTACTTATAGAAGAAAAGTTGACTCCCACCCCCTTTCCACCCCAAAGATAAGAAAACAGATCCAGAGGCTTTCCAGCACCCTAAAGGAATACTTTAACCTTAATGACGCTCCATTTTATGACTATATAAAAATTGGAGCATATAAAACGAAATTCTCTCTACTCCCTGACCCACTCAATACAAAACACCTTCCGTGACGTCACCCTGCGATAAAAAAATATTATTCCATTATGGACCCTTTATTTAAAAGGGTTTTATTTTTTTATCTCATTCTGCGTGAAATTTCGCTAATTATTTATAGAGGTATAAATATGGCGAAAAATCAATCTTCCAAATATTCCAAAGAATTTTTAGATAAGACTATTAAAGTATGGCAACCCTATTGCCCTGCCCCTCTATCTTTAAATGATGCCAGGGAAATTACTGAAAACATGACTGCTTTATTTGATTTCTTAATTAATAACGATGGAAATCAAAAGGAATAGAAAAATAATTTTATTCTAAATATAGATTAGTTTCTGTACCGTGATAAAAATAAAAATGGGGGTAAGTTGAATATATTATGAGTAAGCTTTTTCATTTATGGGATAATCAAGCGAGAAGAATAGTGTCTGTTGAAGCGACTAAAAAAGAAGGTAAAAACTGGATAGCTCTGTGTCCTTTTCATCCGGATAAAAATCGGCCTAATTTATATATTGACGAAGAAAAAGAAAAATATCACTGCTTTACCTGCAATAAAAACGGTTTTCTCTATAATCCAAAATACCGCAAATTAAAATATAGTTATCATAGAAATATTGCCGCCACTTATAATTACAAAGATGAAGAAGGAAATTTACTTTATCAGGTGGTCCGCTACAAACCCAAAGGATTCAACCAGAGAAGACCTGACGGAAATAATGATTGGATCTGGAACATGAAGGGCGTCAATCCGGTGCCGTATCACCTGCCCGAAATCATCCAGTCCATTGAACCGGTGATGATTGTTGAAGGAGAAAAAGATGTTGAAAATCTTAAAAGAATGGGATTCACTGCTACAACCAGTCCTATGGGGGCAGGAAAATGGAAAGCATCTTATAATAAATATCTAAAAGATAAAGAAGTTATCCTCATACCTGATCATGACCAGCCGGGATATCAACACTGCCAGAGGATTGGACAGTCTCTCCGGGGAATCGCCGTAAAAATCAAATGGTTAGAACTGCCCGGTTTAGAAGAAAAGGAAGATATCAGCGATTGGATCGAAAAAGAAAAAGGCAATAATAAAGAAAAGCTTTTACAATTGATAAAAGAGGCTCCTGATTTCACCCTTAAAAAACATGAGGAAAGAAGTGGGAAACCAATAAATCCAATATTGAAAAACAGAACAAAAACTATCGTTCCTAATCTTATCCATTTAGTTGGAGACCAGGGAAGAACTAAATATCTATTCTACAAAAACGAACAATTGCTAATTGAAGATTATTTTATTACAGAGGATAAAAGATATTCTCCTAAACAGAATCTTCCCATCAAAATACTAAATCCAAATATTCTAAAAAGATCTTTTAATTTAGATATCGTACGGCTTGCTACTGAAATTGACGCTTTCATTAAAAGTTATCTGGAGATGCCGCTTGATTCAGATTACCTGATTCTTTCTATGTGGGTTTTTCATACTTACTTAATCGAAAAATTCAATACAACCCCTATTCTCTATTTTTATGGGGTCAAAGAAACAGGGAAATCGAGAGCCGGCGAAGTCTTGAGCGAATTGGCTTTTCGAGCTCAAAGATTAACTTCCCTGACTGAGGCAACTTTATTTCGTTCGGTTGAACTGTTCAAACCCACTCTCATCATCGATGAAATCAAACTCCTGGGGAAAGGAGGGAATCAAGGACTAGCAGATCTGATAAAGACCACCTATAAGAGAGGATTAAAAGTATCGAGAATCAATCTGAATAAAAGCGGTGAAGACCAGATTGAATACTATGACACTTTCACCCCCTTGGTAATTTGTACTACTGAAAGCATTCCCGATATTATCGAAAGCCGGTGTATTCTCTTTACCATGCAAAAAAATAGCAATCCTCAAATAGAAAAAATGATTGACAAAAAATGGGCTAATGACCTAAGGGAAAGACTGACCATTTTTCGGGCAAACTATATCACCAAAGAACTTCCTGAAGCCCAATACATTGCCCGGGGAAGGCTTAATGAAATCATGTTTCCACTATATCAATCCCTATTGTTGGTCGGACCGGAAAGAAAAAACGAGTTTATCGATATAGTAAGGAGGATACAAAAAAGTAAAGAGAATGAAGATGGGATGAGCCTGGAGGCTGAGATTGTCAAGGCCCTTGATGATGAATACCAGGAGAATCAAAATAAGCAATTCTTAACTCAAGTTATTTCTAAACGCTTAAACGAGATCCGGTCTGAAAATGAACAGATATCTGATCGGGCAGTCAGCAACCGGATTAAAAGATTAGGATTTGATAAAATAAGGATTAAGAATGGAAGGATGGGCTTTCGCATCAATGATGAAAGAATGGGGTCCTTAAAAACTAAATATAAAATTACCCGTGGCACTGAAGGTTCTGAAGGTTCTGAAGGATAATATAGAAGGCGTGTATCTCTCTTCTGAAGGATCTGAAGGATTTATATATACCCAACTTTGGTATATATATAAAGGTTTTAAAGATTTATGCTCTTGCCTACCCTGCCCCCTTACCTTTCTCTATCCTTCATAAGCTTCATAAGCTTCAGGAATTTTTGAAGTTTCATCAGCTGTTAAAAAAAGAAGATGACCTTTTTAAATAAATAAAATAGTTAGTGCAAACTTTAGTGAGGCACTTGGAAGAAAAAAATAAAAAATAAAAAAATATTGATAATAAGTATACAATGCTATATAATGCGAATATGGATGATTTATTAAAAAAATTAGAAATTTATCGTTTAGAAAATCGAGTAAGCCAAAAACAATTAGCTGATAAGCTAAATGTCCACTTCTCAACTGTGAACCGCTGGTTTAACGGCAAGACCATACCAAACAAGATTCAGCAATATCATATTAAAAAATTGCTTGATAATTCAGATAACGCTTCATAAGCAAATGTTTTTTTATTAAGGGAGAACTTACGATGAAAGCTATTATTTTAGCCCGGGTTTCAACTAAAGAGCAACAAGAAGAAGGCTATTCTATTCCAGCTCAAGTAAGGCGCCTGACTGAATATGCTCAGAAGAAACAATTAACCGTATATAAAACTTTTCAAATTACTGAATCCTCCAGTTTAGATACCCGGAAAGAATTCGAAAAAGTAATTACTCTAATAAGGCAATCAAAGGAGCCAATTACATTAATTACTGATACCGTAGACCGATTGCAAAGAAGCTTTCGGGAATCGGTCATCTTAGAAGATTTCCGCAAATCAGGAAAACTGGAACTACACTTTTTCCGGGAAAATTTAATCCTAGACCAAAACTCAAACAGCAATAATTTAATTCGTTGGGATATGGGCGTTATGTTTGCAAGAAGTTATGTCCTTCAGTTAAGCGATAATGTTAAACGTAGTATTGAACAAAAATTAAGAAATGGGGAGTGGATTACAAAAGCCCCTATCGGATACATTAATACTGAGGATGAAGCAGGAAGTAAAACAATTATTCCTGACCCTGAAAGAGCCCGCTATATTAGGAAAATATTTGAGATGTATTCCACCGGAAATTCTTCCATGAGTGTAATCGGAATAGAAATGAAAAAGCTTGGCTTAACTAATAATAGCAAATCACATAAGCCTGTTTCCAAGAGTCAAATAGAATGGATCTTAAAAAACCCCTTCTATTATGGACAAATGAGAGCAAAAGGGACACTTTACCAACATCACTATGCCCCCCTAATATCTTTATACCTTTTTAATAAAGCGCAGGAAGTAATGAAAAATTGGCACAAAAAACCTTTTCATTATGCTACCAAACCTGCCATTTTTCGTGGCCTTATAAAATGTACTTCGTGCGGTTGTATAATCACGCCTGAAATTAAAAAGGGCAAATATACTTATTATAGCTGTTCGAACTATCATAGAGTTCATAAGAAAAGAATTTATGTTAGAGAAGAAGAATTATTAAAACCTATATACGATGTACTGAAGAGCATTCAGATACCTAATAATATTTTAGAATGGCTTACCAAAGAGTTAAAAAGAATTCACGAAAATAAAAGCTTATTCCATCAAGAAAATTTAAAAAAACTACAAAAAGATTATGATATTTTAGAAGATCGGATCAGTAGAATGTATGATGATAAACTTGATAGATTGATATCAGAAGAACTCTATTTAAAAAAGGTAAAAGAATACAAAGAAAAACAAAGGGATATTTTAATTCAAATAGAAGATCATACCAAAGCAGATGAAGATTTTTATATAACCGCTCCCAAAATTCTTAATTTAGCTAATCGAGCCTTGGAAATATTTGAAAGTTCTGAAGTGAAAGAAAAAAGGGCTCTGATTAATTTGTTACTTCAGAACCCTTTACTTTCTGGGCGAAAGCTTTCATTTTCCTTGCGTTCACCCTTCTATATGATAGCCAAATGTGGCCAAACTAAAAACTGGCTCCCCGGGTAGGATTCGAACCTACAACCCTCCGGTTAACAGCCGGATGCTCCACCGTTGAGCTACCGAGGAATATTACCATGTAATTATACTTAAAAAATCATGTTCAGTCAATATTTTTATTTAATTAAAAGGATATTTTTTATTTTTTATGAATAATTTTAAAAATAGTCTTTTAATTTTTTACTCTAAATAGTCTTTTAATTTTTTACTTCTGCTGGGATGTCTTAATTTTCTTAATGCTTTGGCCTCGATTTGACGAATTCTTTCTCTGGTTACTCCGAACTCTTTACCAACTTCTTCTAAGGTATGAGGGTGACCGGTGGCAATTCCAAATCTCAATTCCAGCACTCTCTTCTCTCGGTAAGTCAAAGTCTCTAAGACATCGTCCAGTTGTTCTTTTAAAAGAGTATAAGTAGCAATTTTAGGAGGAGCGGGTGAATCTTTATCTTCTATAAAATCTCCTAAGTGACTATCTTCTTCTTTTCCGATTGGAGTTTCTAAGGAAACAGGTTCTTGGGCAGTTTTTAATATTTCCCTTACTTTATCTTCAGTAATTTCCATATTTTTAGCTATTTCCTTAACTGTCGGTTCTCGTCCTAATTCCTGCAAAAGATGGCGTGATACCCTTATTAATTTGTTAATAGTCTCCACCATATGAACAGGAACGCGAATAGTCCTGGCTTGATCTGCTATAGCTCTGGTAATTGCCTGCCTTATCCACCAAGTAGCATAGGTACTAAATTTATATCCCTTTTTGTAGTCAAACTTCTCTACTGCCCTGATTAAACCCATATTACCTTCCTGGATCAGGTCTAAAAATAGCATTCCCCTACCCACATATCTTTTGGCAATACTTACTACTAATCTTAAATTTGACTCTACTAATCTTTTCTTGGCTTCATGATCTCCTTTTTGCATTCTTTTAGCCAATTCTACCTCTTGTTTGGCAGTTAATAATCTTATCTGCCCTATTTCCTTTAAGTACATTTTTACGGGATCATCTAATTCTAATTGTTTCGCCAATTCTATTTCTAAATCTAATTTAACTTTAGAGGGTCGGAGTTTTTTATTTTTTTCTTCAACATCCTTATCCTTGGTTAGCAAATTACCCTCTTCCTCACTCTCAACTAAATCAATTCCAAATTCACTTAGAATATCATACAAATCTTCTACTTTACTCAAATCTGAAATATCATCTGCTAAATATTTCTCCAATTCTTTGTAAGTTAAATAACCTTGCTCTTTACCTTCTTTGATTAATTCTTCAATTATTTTCTTTTTCGCCATTGTCAAGCCTTCCTTTTTAACAGTAAACTTTATATTTGAATAAATTATAAACATAAAATATTAATTAATGCTTTGGTTTTTTAGTTGCCGAACAATTTCCCGTAATTCTTTTAGATCATCTTCTTCTATCTTTTCAGATATTTTTATCTTTTCATCGAGAATTTTTGCCCTTTTTTCGAGATTTTTTCTCCCTTGAATCAACTTAAAATTATTTATAGTATCTACATATCCAGAGATTATCCTCTCATCAAAAGTTATATTTTCTTTCATTAAAATCTTAGAAATTAATTTTGCTGCCTTATCGTCATTTAAATAATCAATAACTTTTTGAGAATCTACTATTTTATCATCTTTTAAATTTTTTTCAATAGCCGTTACAATTTGACGATGTAATAGGACTGAAAAATCTTCTGCTTTTAATTTTGTCAAAATGTCCCGGGCAATTTGTTCGTTTTCCAGCATACATCCAATGAGAATTTTTTCCGCTTTAACATTTCCATCCTCAGAATCCGGATTAATAAAACTTGGGATAAATTCCCTTAACCCTTTTTTGTATTTCACTAAATCAATCCTAATTGCCTCGTCGGACAATTTTAATTCTTCAGATATCTTTTTCGTCTGAGCTCTTACCTCATCCTCATCACCCATTACGCTCAGGGTAGGTAAAATTTCTTTAATAACTTTTACTTTCCCTTCTATAGTTTTAATACTGTATTTGGAATATAAAAGTTTTAACTTATAATCTATTAAGGAGAGCGACTTATCAATTAAATTTTGAAAAGGCTTTCTTCCTTTTTTAATTAAAAAATCAGCTGGGTCATAACCTAAAGGTAAATCTATTACTTTAACTTCAAGACCAGATTTTACCAGTAAATCTAAACTTCTAAGAGTGGCCATATTACCAGCTGAATCTGCATCATAAGCGATTAAAACCGTATCAGTAAATCGTTTTATCAAATCTATCTGTTTAGTAGTTAAAGCTGTTCCCAGGGATGCTGCTATATTATTAAATCCATATTGTTGAGTTATTAAAACATCGGTATAGCCTTCTACAACAATTATGCAATTCTTTTTTCGGATATCTTCCTTGGCAAAGTTTAAACTATATAAATTACTTCCTTTGTTATAAACCAAAGTCTCCGGAGAATTTATATACTTGGGTAAAGAACCATCTAAAACCCTGCCTCCAAAACCTATTACCCTCCCCGATAAGTTGAATATAGGAAAAATTATCCTATCTCTAAAATAGTCGATATATTTTCCTTCTGTTTTACTCTTTTTAATTAGCCCGGCTTTAATTAGCTCTTCGTAGGTATATCCTTTTTTCTTTAAAAAGTTGGTTAACGCATCCCAGCTGGGGGGGGCATAACCTAATTTATACTTTTCGACACTAGTATCGTTAATTCCTCTTTTTTTTAAATAATTTATTACTTTTTTTCCCTGATTGGTCCTAAATAAACATTCTCGGTAATAATTTACGACCAGATTATTTAATTTATATAATCTTTCCTTTTTTTTGTGAAGAATATCTTCTTTTTCTTCATCTACAGGGAGAGGGACACCAGATTTTTGTGCCAACATCTTCACTGCTTCAAAAAAACTAAGTCTCTCATATTTCATAAGGAAATTAAAAACATTACCCCCTTCTCCACATCCAAAGCAATGAAATAACTGTTTTTCAGGACTAACCATAAAAGAAGGGGTTTTTTCTCCATGAAAGGGGCATAAACCTTTAAATCCCTTTCCCGCTGGCTTTAAGTGTACATACTCTGAAACAATATCTACAATATCGCAACGATTCCTTATTTCTTCCAGTAAATCAGATGAAAATCTCAAATATAAATCACCTACATATTATTATGGTTGTGTATGATTAACGAAACATTTTCTTTTTTAAAACTCTTAAATTTATCTTCGTATTAATATATTCTACAAAAGTTTTAATTTTCCTCTTTTTTTATAAAAATATTTTAAAAAAAAATACTAGTTGATTATTTTAAATATAAATCAACTAGTTTAAGATAACTTGCTTTATTCTTTTTAGGAGAAAATCAGAAAATAAAATTAAAAATTTAGCTGTAAATTTTCTTCTCCGGAGATTTTTTCTTTCTTTTTGACTTTTCCATACTTTCCGCCACCACCCGGGCTTAACTTTAAAAGTCCCTTTCTGGCTAAAATTATATTCTGAGCAATTTCAAATCCTACTACCTGGCTAATTTCCTGATAAGAAGCTTTGTGTAGTATATTCATTTCAGTGCCAAAGTAGCCAAATAATTTATTCAGGGTTTTTTTACCTACACCAGGTACAAATTCTAAAGGAACTTGGTGATAGTAAGGCGGACGATGAGAGGAAGAAATAGACTGTTGGTAATCTCCAATTTCCACAATCCGATCAAAAACACCTTTTACTATTTTATCACTCCCGCATTTTTCGCATTTATAAACTGGAGGATTACTGGTCGCTGTATAATTACAAGTTTCACAAAAAGTTCGATGATATCTACCCAGTTTAGGGTCAAGACCGTAATTGGCAGTTATCCTTCTCCCTTCTTTTCTCTTTAAGGCTAAAAGTATCTCTCTAAAATTTACCTTCTCCAGTTCGATTATATTATATTCTCGGCCAATTTTGGGCAAAGAGTGTGCATCTGAATTAGTTAAAAAGGTATATTCAGATAATTCTTTCAAATGGTCAGCAATTTCTGTATCAGCACTTAATCCCAATTCTATGGCTGGAATCTTTTTTAAAGTAGCCCTGCTAAATATCTCCGGTAATCTTCTAACACAATTCCCATAAACACTTTTATGAGGAGTAAAGGCATGGGCGGGGATTAAAATCCCCCCAATTTGATTTATAATTTGAAAGGCTTCCTGGGCACTAATTTTACAATTTTGACTACTTAAACTTACATTGGTAACTAGTAGAGATAGTGCCTTACTAAATTCTTTTATATCATCAAAATAGGGAAAGTAGGCTATCTGGTGGGAATGCCCTCCACCTTCTTCTTTAGTTTCAATTTCTGAGCCCAAAATAATAGTTACTTTATCCTGATAAATTAAGCCGCCTTCTTTCAAAGGTTTCATTTCTCCGCTGTTAATTAACTGGGAAATATCATCAATTACTTCAGGTGAAGCGCAATCAACGATACCTACAATATCAATCCCTTTTCTATATTTACATTCCCGGGCAATATTAGCAAAAGTTAAATCTCTAGAAGCAGTTATTTTTACCGGAGCACCGCTATTGCTTCTACCAATATGCACATGAAAATCCATGAAGTACTTCTTCATTAATTAATTCTCCAATTGACCAATTTTCCGCTTAACCAATTAATCCCTCACTTCTAACTTCTTTGTTGTATTTTCCTAACTAGCTAACCAAGTAACCAGCTAACTAATTAACCAGCAAGTAAAGTATTCCTATTATAGTCTTCGCATCTTTAATAATATTTTCTTCTACTAATTTTAGAGCTTTATTTGGTTTAATTAGTTCAACTTCAATAAATTCATCAGCATCTTCATTTTTACTTCTCTTCTCTAAATCTTCTGCTAAAAAAAGGGTAAGTTTTTCATTGCAAAAACCGGGGGTAGAGAAAAAAGTTATTAGCTTTTTAATCTTTCGGGGATAATAACCGGTCTCTTCTTCTAATTCTCTTAGGGCACAATTTTTCAGATCTTCTCCTGGTTCAACCTTCCCCGCTGGCAGTTCCCACAAAACCTCGTCTGCCGATTTTCTAAACTGTCTGATCATTACTATCTTATTATCATCAGTTAAGGCTAAAATAACTACCGCCCCGGGGTGTTCAACTATTTCTCTAACGGTTTCTCTGCCATCAGGGAGTTTTACCTTATCTTGACGAAGGTTGATAATTTTCCCTTGATAGATATAAGTAAAAGATAAGGTTTTTTCTTTTAAAAAATCTTCTTCAATCATTTAATTTTCTCCTGAGGTAACGGTATTTATAATAGATAAAACACATTGTGCTGTATTTTTTAAATTTTTAACCAGAATATATTCATCAACTGTATGAACCTTCTCCATCCCTATAGCTAAAACAACTGAAGGGAAACCTTTTTTATTAAATATATTGGCATCGCTCCCCCCTCCGCTGGGACATAATTCAGGTGACAATCCCATATTTTTTACTGCTTTCATTGATATTTTAACTACTTGATCATCAGAAGATAAATTGTAGCAAGAGTACTCCCTGTTAATCTTTACCTCTGCTTTAGCCTTAAATTCCTGAGCAGTATCCTCAATTATTTTTTTCAATCGCTCAGTATATTTTTCTAATTTTTCTTCCTTTCTACTTCTAACTTCTCCTTTTAATGTTACCTCATCAGGAATAATATTGGTAGCTTTACCGCCCGAAATAATCCCAATATTAGCTGTTGTTTCTTCATCTATTCTACCTAACTTCATCCGGGAAAGTGCAAAGCCGGCTATCTGAATAGCATTAATCCCTTCTTCGGGATTTGAACCAGCATGTGCAGATTTTCCATAAATAGTAATTTCCAGAGAATTCTGAGAGGGGGCTGTAGTAATAATCTTTCCTACCTGGCCTCCAGCATCCAAAACAAACCCCATCTGGGCATTTAAACTGGAGATATCTAAATTCTTTGCACCTTTTAAGCCTATTTCTTCACAGATGGAAAATACAATCTCTATATCACCGTAGGGAATATTATTCTCTTTAATGATGTGCAGTACCTCAAATAAAGCGGCGATTGCTGCCTTATCATCTGCTCCTAAAATTGTTTTTCCATCGCTTATTATCTTTTCTCCATCACAAACGGGTTTAATATTTTTCCCGGGGACAACTGTATCCATATGAGCGGAAAACATAACAGGAGTAGCTTTTTTGATATTTCCCCTTAAACGAGCAATTATATTACCGCTATTAGATTCCACCTTCTCACCAGCTTGATCAACTATAACTTCCAATCCTAAATCTTCTAATTTTTCTATTAAAAAATCAGCCAGATTTCTCTCCTCCCTGGATATGCTGTCTATCCT
>Ga0255435_10075_pt1 | contig 11840 bp, 4 predicted proteins | sample ANMaggSSYBR02H11_FD_182647 | JGI IMG/M metagenome (GOLD analysis project Ga0255435, IMG submission 182647) | Sediment cell enrichment communities from methane seep in Santa Monica Basin, California, United Staets - ANME aggregate JGI... | ecosystem: Environmental > Aquatic > Marine > Cold seeps >... | reverse complement strand
TAGATGCGGATAAATGTATTAATTGTGGAATTTGTGAAAAAGGTAATCTCCAAAATTATAATGGTTGTCCTGTTAAAGCTATTTCCAAATATTATGATGAACACTAAATATTAAAATTTTAAAAAGTAGAATAACATGAAAAGAAACTTATTATTGTTAGGTTTGTGCATTTCTATTTCATTAAGTCTTTTTGCTGAATTTCCACAAGATAAAGTAACCGAACTTATCCTCGGACATCATCAAAAAAAATCGATTTCCAATAATAATCACAAGAATTCATTATCCGAATCTAAAACTAATAAAAGCAGGAATGTTAAAAATCATATTTATTCCAAAGAATATGATTTTATAAGGAGTGGAGATAGAGAAACTCTTTATGTTGGACCGGGAGCGGATACAACTTTCATTTATGATGATTATCAGCAGGATGGGAATATAATTGTTTGTGGTGATGGTGTTCTTCTCGTTGATAACGCAACTCTCACGCTTTACGGTCATTTATACCAGCAGGATAACGGGAAAGTAATTTTGCAGAACGGAGCATATCTGCATGTTCCGCAATTGTTTAATTGTCAATATCTCCATGCCCTTAATGATAGTTCAAAATTTGAAGCAATAAATTCCACCGTCGATGGAAATGTCGTTTACCAGATCAGGCAATACGACAATAGTGAATATACTTCTTTGCAGACGAATTATACAAATTGGAATTTTCGTAAACTCTGGAATAATTCCAAACTGACAATGGTAGATGCAAATATGGTGGGAGATCTGACTATTAATGACTCGGTTGAAGTTGAATTTACGAGATGTGATACGATTTTGCCGTGGCTCGGGGCGGATGACGGAGATGTGTTTGATTATCAATTTCCTGACTGGGAGATTGTTCCCGATTATGTGTTTGATGATAATTTGAACGGCATAGACGGCATAGATTATTCGGTTAGTTTTGAAGACTGCGTCAGTGTTTTATGGGGAGTAGAAAGTTGGTCGGAAAGTTCTGTTACAATTAATTCGTCTCTTGTCTGTATAGTTTTTAGGATAGATGAAGATGTTACGATAAACAATATCGAGGATTATACGAATTATGATTACCTATCTTTTCCTTTTGAAGACCGCACCGCTCAAATAAATTATTGTCAATTGTATATGTGGTTTCCGTATGTATATTATGATGCAGTTGTTTATGTCGATAATTGCAGATATGCCGAATCAAAAGCCCACGATCAATCGGAAATTTATTTTTCAAATACGATTTCCGATGGTTTCCCGAGTAACGCTTCACCTGTTGACGATGGTTTCATATATTTCGAAGATGGACTTTGTCGAACTTATTCCAGCAGTTGGTATAATGCCACTCTGCTTATGGTAAACACCCGTTTTGAACCTCGACCTAATTTTAATTCTTCCCAAAATATTGCTCACGGATATTCAACCTTTCTTGCTTCAAACTGCACTTTTCTACCCGAGCTTGAACCTTATGCCAGAGATGCTGCTCTTGTGATGTTCGCCGCAATCGACAGCCTGCCGAATTATGAAATCGGAGATAATATCGAAATTACAGGTTCTGCTTGGATTGATGCAGGTTCGTATAATTCAACCACTTTCGATCATTACGAACTTCATTATGCTTCTGCGGAAAACAGAGATTGGATACAAATTGGAGAATCGACAAATCAGATTTTTTCTGACACTCTTTTTGAATGGAATACATCGGATTTAGAAGAAGGCAATTACGATTTGATGCTGACAATTTTCAATAGCATCGGAGATAGTTTGATTGCCTTGAGAACTGTAACTTTATTGGAAAATAACGAAAATGAAGAAGATATTTTTTCCTTGAAAATGGAACTTCTTGGTAATTATCCCAATCCATTCAATCCGTTCACTACAATCTCTTTTAGTATATCTTGCAAAGACGCAAAGGATGTGGTAATTGAAATATTTAATATAAAGGGGCAACACATTCGTGAAGTTAAAATTCAAAATTTAAAATTTAAAATTAATTCTATTATTTGGGATGGAACGGATGAAAGCAATAATCCTGTTTCATCGGGAATTTATCTGTATAAATTGAAAAATGGGAGATATTCAGCAACCCAAAAAATGATCCTCCTACGTTAACTCCTTCACTAAAGCTACTAAGCTCAAAAAAACTACGGAGGATAAATCCTGATGAAATTGAATGGATCTGCAAAACAGATCCATTTAGGAAGGTTTTGGTAACCTAGAAGGTCTTTCGTGGGATCTGCAAAACAGATCCATTTAGGAAGTTTTTTGTAAAAACTTCACAGGTTTCATTAGATAAATAACATTGAACCTGCCAGGTTTTGGTAACCTGGAAGGTCTCTTGTGCGATCTGCAAAACAGATCCATTTAGGAAGTAGAATGAATCTGAGGATCAGATTCATCTTATAAGTTTTTTTCAAAAACTTCATTGGTTTAAATTAGTACCATAAACCTTAAAATAATATCCTGACAAATTTTGGTAACCTGGAAGGTCTTTCGTGGGATCTGCACAGCAGATCCATTATGAAACATTAGATTAAATGAACTTGTTATAATCTGGCTCCCATGCTTCATGTGGGAGCCTTTTCTTTTCGCTTACATCTCCAACTTGCAGAACAGACCCTGATGAAATAAAATCAGATAATGATCTAGAAATAATCCTATATAACGTTCCGAAAATTCGGAATGTTTTTTAGAATCCAATACACAATAAAATATTTGACAAATAATCTTGGTCTAATTTATTTTGACCAAAATTAATATTAGGATTAAAAATGATTGAAAATATATTTATTGTAAATAAGCTCTCTCAGATGAAAGCAATCAATTCTGAACTTAAGCTCCAAATAATAACCGAACTTATTGCGAATCCAGTGACAGGTCGACAATTGTCAAAAATATTTGGACTAAGCAAACAGAAAATACATTATAATTTAAAAACTCTTCTTAGAGCTAATTTAATAAAGATCATAAATTTCGGGAATAATAAGGAAGTTTATTATAGAGCAAAAGCAAAAAACTATATCCTAAATTTCTCACTTAATAATAAAAGAGAAAAAAAAGAAACCAACCGAAATCTGATAAACCAGATATTAGAATCTCATAACATTGATTTAGGCAGAATTGCCGCAAATCTATTGGAAAATTCCCTCAAAATGCAGGCCAAGGAAAAACTATTGATCGTAAGTGGTGAATACAATATGCCGCTTGTAAAAAAGATTCTTATTGAGACTTCCAAAAGACAGATTGAAACAACCTTGATGTACAGAGATAAAGAGTTATTGGAAGCAAAGCATAATTTATTCTCACTGGCTACTTATAATTGGGATTTTGAGAAATTCAACAGAGCTCTTAAAAATACTGATGTTTATCTTTATCTCAATGGTGAATCCAGATTCATTCCACTGGATGATCCTGAAAAGAAAAATATTCAGCAGAAAGCTTTTGTAAAAAGCAGAGAAATCGTTCGAAAAAGCAATATCAGGATCGCGATGATGGAAGGTCTGATTCATGATGAACTTACAGAGGAGAATATTCTTTCTGAGCTAAATTTTTGGAAATCACTCGATATAGATTATAGTAAACTTGCCAAAGAAACCCATAAAGAATCACTGAAATATCTCGGCACAAAAACTATAGGGATACATAATAGTAGGGGTGCAGATTTTAGTTGTAAAATACAAAAAGTACTATGCGATTATGGCTCCTTCACTGATCTTCCTAGACAAAGTCCATTAATATTCATTCCCGGTGGAGAGATATTACTCATTCCCAAAGAGAAAAGTTTTAACGGTATTATTACCGCAAAAACCGGATATCTTTATGGTAAAAGTATACAAAATCCCACCCTTAAAATAATTGATAATGAAATCGTAAATTATCAAGCTGAAACAAACGAAGAACTAATAACAAAGGCAATTTCCGAAGGTGGTCCCGATGCGCATAAAATATCACTACTGAGCATAGGAACGAATTACAATATGGATGAAACCAATATCGATCCACTTTATAAAAGTAAATCAAAAAGTGTTTTTACCGTAAGATGGGGAGAAAATGTATCTATTGGCGGCTCGATAAAAGGTTTTGTTGAATGGCAGATCCAATTGGAAAACCCAAAAATAAAAATAAAATAAGTCCGGCTTCTTCCCTATAATTGGGACAAAGCAGGAAAAAGGGGGGAAAATGAAGAGAAGAAACGTAGTCTTAATGGTAGCAATAATATTGATGTCGACAACAATGATTTGGGGACAATGGAATATCGATGAAGGCTTTGAAAGTGGAGTTATTCCTGCAGATTGGACGATCTATGATGTTAATAGTGACGGGGATACCTGGTTTGCTTATGAAAGTAGTACTCATACTCATAGCGGAGACTGGATTGCAGTGGTAGCTTGCTATAGCAGTGGAGGTGAAGATTGGCTGATTACACCGGCTGTCACTATTCAAGACGGAGATTCATTTATATTCTTTGCAAAAGCATGGTATGGTTCGGAAGATATGAATGTAATGCTTTCTACATCAGGCAATTCTATTAATGATTTTGATGTAATCTTGGAAAGTGTTATAGATTTGGGTGACGATTATTTGGAATTTGAATATGATTTGAGTGCTTATGCAGGTCAAACTATCTATCTTGCAATTCAGTGGTTATATAACGATTATGCTCTCGTTGTCGATGATGTGAAAGTAGGTCAGGCAGAACCAATTGATGTAGGAATGGTATCGATCGAAATTCCTGAAGATCATTATTTTTTAGAAACAGAAATCTATCCTTCCGGAACGATAATGAATTACGGAACATCCGACATTACCGATGATTTTGATGTGACCTGTGAAATTGTTGATGAATCTTCGCTTGTAGTTTATAATTCTACGATTGTGTATTCAGGAACAATAGTTCCCGGTGCAATAGAAGTAATTGATTTTACAGATGTATGGTTGCCGACTGAAATTGGAGACTACATTGTAACAATGACAACAGATCTTATTGATGATGCAAACCTCAACAATGATGCTTTTTCTATTGAAACTGAAATAGTTATTCATTATGGAATAGGTGGTCCCGATGAATTTGGTTATATGTGGATTGACAGCAAAGTTGAAGGCGGACCGGTTTATGATTGGATTGAAATAAGCGAAACAGGAATGTCGGCGATTATGCATGGTGTTCCCTCTTTTGATGGTGATGATAATTTTTGTGAAGCTATTGATTTTGGATTCGATTTTCCATTTTATGGAACTGACAGATCATATTTTTATGTAGACACAAACGGAGAAATTCTTCTTGCCGAAAATGGCTGGACAGATCCTTATCCTGATCCTGATTGGGGACAAGATGGCTTCTCTTTTAATGCCACCTTTCCTATTCCTGGTTATACTCAAATGCCCGGTCTTGTGGCTGTTTATTGGGATAGCCAAAGAGTTAATGAAGGAATTGGTGATATCTATTACCAAACATTTGGAGAAGCTCCGAATCGATATTGCGTCATTGAATGGAAAAATTTTGAATTCGATTATGAATTAAGTGGAGAGCCAACTCTTTGTTACGAAGCTATTTTTTATGAATCAGGTGAAATTATTTTTCAATATCAAAATACAGATAACGGGCAAACCGGATATAATACACCACATGTTAACGGACGAAGCTCCACTGTTGCAATTCAAAATGACGAAGCAACTATCGGACTTTGTTATTTACAGGAGATCGTAGTAAATAGTAACTATGTTGGCGTAGAACCACTTGGTAACCTGCTTACAAATGAATTAGCAATAAGATTTTATCCTTCAGTTGATAATTATCCTCCCACATTTATCTATGAAGAATGCGGAAATACTTTTAGCAGCGATCTTACTTTCAGCATTCAAATAACAGATATGTCGGAAATTGAATCTGATACTCTTTATTACGATTATGGTAATGGGTGGGAAGGTATTTCTCATACTGGTTTTGAAGAACCGAATATCTATACTTACGAAATTCCCGATGTTCCTAATAGTACTGATTTCAATTATTATTTTGCAGCTTCCGATAATGCAAGTAGAGGAAATAGAGGAACTTTACCCGAAAACGCTCCAGAGGAATATTTCTCTTTTAAAATGCTGCCGACTAATGGAGTAAATTTGCTTTTTGCTCATGCGGGAATTATTCCTGGTTATCAGGATTGGGATTATGTCGAGTATCCTAAGTACGTTGCTGCTCTCGATGCAGCAGACGTAACTTATGATATTTATAATTGGGATGAATATGAAGATTTTGCTTTCTCTGATAATTATGATGTGATATTTACTTATGCTAACGGTGCTGATTTTGATCGAGCTAATAAAATTGGACAGGCTTTGATGGATTTTTTAGATATGGGAACGAATGATGATCCTAAAAATGTGTTTTATGCTTCTGATGAACACGCTCATACGCAGCATAATACTGGTTGGCAGGAACCCAGAGCAATCTTTATGAAAGCTTATGTTCGTGGTACATTTTTCCCTGATGTTTCCCCCAATTATCCTGATGATGGTGGTACGGACGGAATCGGTGGACCGGATACTTGGGATTATACAGAAGGTAGTTTTATCGTTTTGAATTATTCTCCTATTGGAACTTCAGGACAAGAAATATTTGTTTTTTCAAATTCTCCCGATGCGCTTGATAATTATGATTCATGCCCTTCGTCTTATGAAGATATGGTTGTGAATCCGGAAATTGGTTCTCATAATGCTTTTGAATTTCTGGGCGGACCTTTTGAAGAATATGGTTATGGACCCGGTAATTTTGCTTATGCAAATGAAGAATCCTGTGGACTGTGGATAGATAATCTGATTTACAAGATATTCTTTTTCAGTTTTGATATTTCGCAAATTAATGATGATAATGAAATAAATATGTTCATCTCGGATGCTCTTGATTGGTTCGAAATGCAGCCGCTCAACCCACCTCAGAACTTATTCACTACAGAACTCGGTTATGCAACCTGGGATAATCCATCTTCCCGTGAGTTATTGGGTTACAATGTGTATCTTGATAGCATTTTTATTGAATATTCTACAAATTTATTCTATCAATATACAGAATTAATAAATGGTCAAGACTATATTGCCGGAGTATCTGCACTTTATGACGAAGGTGAATCAGCGATCATCGAATTTGAATTCACATACAACGGAACAAATGCTGAGAACCATATTATACTTGCAACCGAACTTATCGGAAATCATCCAAATCCTTTCAATCCTACTACAACAATCTCTTTTACAACCACAGAGCTCATGGAGAACACGGAGTTAGTAATTTATAATATGAAGGGACAAAGAGTGAAACAACTCGTTAACGAAACACTTCCTGCAGGAGAGCACTCTGTAATTTGGAATGGAAAAGATGAAAACAATAAACACGTATCTTCCGGTATTTATTTTTATAAAATGAGAGCGGGAAAGGATTTTTTCCAAACAAAACGAATGATCTTATTAAAATAAAAAGGAGAAAAAAATGAAAAACAAAAATGTTATTTTGTTGATAACAATAATGTTGTTGTCAGTAACAATGGTTTGGGGAGAGTGGAGCATCGATGAAGGTTTTGAAGGAGGAGCAATTCCTGATGACTGGACGATTTATGATGTTGATGAAGATGGTGAAGAATGGGCTGCTTTTGAAAGCACTGCACATGCTCATAGTGGAGACTGGATTGCAGCAGTAGCCTGCTATGAGAGTGGCGGTGAAGATTGGCTGATCACACCACCAGTTACTATCCAGGATGGAGATTCATTCATATTCTTTGCAAAAGCTTGGTATAATTCGGAAGAGATGAATGTTATGCTTTCTACAACCGGTAATGCAATTAGTAATTTTAATGTTACATTAGAAAGTATTACGGATCTGGGAGACGATTATGTTGAATTTGAGTTTGATTTGAGAGCTTATGCAGGTCAAACTATCTATCTTGCCTTTCATTGGATGCAGGATACCTATGCCCTGGTTGTTGATGATATTAAAGTAGGTCAGGCAGAACCAAATGATGTAGGAATGGTTTCTATCGAAGTTCCCGAAGCTCACCATTATTTAAATTCAGAAATTTATCCTTCCGGTACTATAATGAATTACGGAACATCCGATATTACCGATGATTTTAATATCACTTGTGAAATTCATAATGAAAATGCAGAAATTGTTTATAATGGCACCATTATTCATACGGAAACAATATCTCCTGGTGAAACTGAAACAGTAACATTTACGGATTTGTGGATTCCGGATGAAATTGGAGTTTATTCTGTTGCAATGATAACTGATTTAACTGATGATGCTAATTATAATAATGATGCTGTTTCTATTGAAACCGAAATATTCCAACACTATGGAACAGGCGGACCGGATGCTTTTGGTTATCACTGGATAGACAGCACCGAAGAAGGCGGACCGGTTTATGACTGGATAGAGATAAGTGAAACCGGAGCTTCCACAATAATGTATGGTGTACCAGGATTTTACGGTGATGATAATTTTTCCGAACCTATCGAGTTTGGCTTTGATTTTCCATTTTACGGAATTGATAGAACCTATTTTTACGTAGATATCAATGGTGAATTTCTATTAGCAGAAAATACCTGGTATAGTCACTATACCACTGCTAACAATATCTGGACGGGAGATGGTAATATGTTCAATTATTATGCACCAATTCCCGGTTACGTCGAAATGCCGGCATTAATTGCTATTTATTGGGATGACCTGTTTGCAGATGAGGGAATTGGTGATATCTATTATCAGACATTCGGGGAAGCTCCAAATCGCTATTGTGTGGTAGAATGGCATAATTTAAGATTTTGTTATGGAACGGGTGGAAACCCAACTCTCTGTTTTGAAGCCATATTCCATGAAAATGGAGATATCGTTTTTCAATATCAAAATGTAGCAACTGGACAAACGGGTAGCGTTTGTCCTCATGATAACGGACAAAGTAGTACAGTTGCCATTCAAAATGATACAGCAGATATTGGATTATGCTACCTGAGAGAAATCGTAGTAAATCAAGAGTATATCGGTGTCGAGCCTCATGGCAATATGCTTCAGAATGAGCTTGCTATCAGATTCTTTACAGGAGAAGATTATCAACCTCCTGCTTTTGTGTATGATGAAATGGGCAATACTTTTGATAATACGCCGGAAATCTCCCTTACCATAACAGATATGCATTCCATATTATCCGATACTCTTTATTATGACATCGGTTCTGGTTGGGAAGGCATTTCCCACACTAATTTCGAAGAACCAAATATCTATTATTATCAACTTCCGGAAATTCCAAACAGTACAACAGTAAATTATTATTTTGCTGCAACAGATGATTCTCCAGCCCAAAATGGAGGAACTTCACCTGAAAATGCTCCACAAGAAGTTTATTCATTTAAGATACTTCCTACAGATGGGGTAGATGTTCTTTTTGCTTACACTAGTGGTCAGGATTATCAATATATCGAATATCCAAAATACGTTATGGCTTTGGATAATGCAGATATAGCTTATGATATTTACGACTGGTGGGAGTTTGATGATTACAGTTTTTCCGAAAGTTATAAGGCGATATTCATTTATGCCAATTCTGCCAGTGGCAGCGACAAATACGATACTCTATCTGTAGCTCTTATGGATTATATGGATAGCGGAACAAATGATAATCCCAAGAATGTTTTTATGGCTTCTGATGGTTTTGCTACATCTCAGCATGGGCATCCTAACGATAAACCAATGGTTAAATTCTATACAGCATATTTGCGTGGCGGATACCACCCAACGGGAACCTATGGTTATCCTCCTTATGGCGGAACAAATGGTCTGGGTGGTCCTGATTGCTGGGATTATGAAGAAGGAACTGTGATTGGTGTTGCAGATTCTCCAATTGGTGTTTTTAATGTAGAATATAATGTTTATGCAAACAGTCCTGATGTTCTTTATACACAGGATTGTCCCAACTGGTATGCAGATGAAGTGATAAATCCTGATATAAGTTCTGAATCTACTTTCTTATTTGAAGATGGTCCCGGTCCATTAGTTGCAGGACAGGCATATTGTTATCACGGTGTTTGTGCACTTTGGTTGGATAACCTCATTTATAAATCATTCTATACAAGCTTTGATCTTTCCCAGTTCACAAATGATGACGACATCAATATGATTATTAGTGATGCTCTTGACTGGTTTGGGATCGAATCTGTTGGAACTGATGATGAAGTGATCGAGGTTACTCTCAGCTTCTCTTTAAATGGCAACTATCCAAATCCTTTCAATCCTAATACAACGATCTCTTTTACAACCACAGAGCTCACGGAGAACACGGAGTTGGTGATTTATAATATGAAGGGACAAAGAGTGAAACAACTCGTCAATGAAACACTTCCCGCAGGAGAGCATTCTGTTATTTGGAATGGAAAAAATGAAAACAATAAAAACGTTTCTTCCGGTATTTATTTTTATAAAATGAAAGCTGGGAAATACGAACAAACCAGGAAAATGATCCTAATGAAGTGATTTAAATACTAATCTTAAAAAGACGACTCAATGCAGTCGTCTTTTTTTTTGGAATATTTATTTAATTATATCTTGGCGGAGTAAAAGAGCTTTTAAACTTAGATAATTAAGTTCAGAAAGAAGCTTTTGGTCTTGCCCAAAAAATAGATTTTGAAACTTTTCGGGTGAAAATTTTAAACAAAGCTGGAAAATGTTGTTGTTCAAATAACCTCACGAACCCCTGTGATTACGCTGTTGTCTCGTTCTCGGGTTGCACTTGTAAACGAAATTATTGAGCACATTCAACTTATTTAAAAGTAAGCGTTACTGAGTGTTACGACAGAAGTAGGAAAAAAAATAAATGTAAATTGTGAATTTTTGGAACAAATATTTCTTTACAAAAATACAATGAAAATAAGGTGGTTTATATATGAAATCTGTTGTTTCAAAAGCCAAAGAGTTACAAAGGAAATTATCCGAATTACCTGATAACAACATGGAAAAAGTTGATATATTGAATGAATTGGCAAGAACATATTTTGGAAAATCACCTTCAAAAGTACTGGAATTAGGTAAGCAAGCTTTTGCTCTATCAAAGAAACTTAACTATTCAAAAGGAGAAGCAAAATCCTTGAATATTATTGGTATAAGTTACTGGTTATTATGTGACTATGATACAGCTATCCAATATTTTCAGAATTCCTTGAAGATAAGCGAAAAATATATTTTCAAACATGATGTGGCTGCATCTTATACAAATATCGGAATTATCTATAATGAATTGGAAAATAATGAGAAAGCTATCGAATATTATCATAAAGCTTTGAAAATGTTCAAAGAAAACAACGATACAAAAAATGTAGCAGATGTGACTAATAATATCGGAATTATTTATAGAAAATTAAAGGATTATGATAAATCATTACAATTTGGACTTCAATCTTTCGAAATTTATAAAAAAATTGGAGACAGAAAGGACCTGATATATTCTTATAACAATATTGGAAACTTGTATTTTGAAATTAATAATAATAAGAAAGCTCTGGATTATTATAAGCATGCTCTGAAAATAAGTAAAGAAATTAAAGAAAGTGATGTTATTGCAAAGGCTTCAAATAATATTGGAAAAATTTACTTAAGTTCAGGAAAATTAGATAAAGCAAAGCAGTATTTTGAAGAAGCTTTGAAAATTGCACAGAAGATCAAATCCAAAATGATTATGATGGCAAGTTATGAATTGCTTTCCGATCTGTATTCTGTCAGGAAAGATTATAAAAAATCTTTGAAATATCATAAACATTATATAAAAATAAAAGATGAAATATTCAATAAA
>Ga0255435_10072_pt1 | contig 11896 bp, 9 predicted proteins | sample ANMaggSSYBR02H11_FD_182647 | JGI IMG/M metagenome (GOLD analysis project Ga0255435, IMG submission 182647) | Sediment cell enrichment communities from methane seep in Santa Monica Basin, California, United Staets - ANME aggregate JGI... | ecosystem: Environmental > Aquatic > Marine > Cold seeps >... | reverse complement strand
CTTGTCCCTTGCTGTATTGGTTGGTGGTTTATGGTCAGTCTATACGTTTGACGCGCTTAACGCACGTGACAAAGCTAAAGCAGAGCTATCGGAAATTAATCGAAAACTATCACAACAGGCTGAGTTCGACACACGTTTGTCTGTTAAACAAACAAGTCTACCTGGATCAAGTAACCGATATTTATACATCTCCGTTCATATAACAAACATAGGGAGCCGAAATACAAGGATAGACTTTAATGACAAAACAATTGCCGTCGCTAAAATCGAGCAGATATCTGGGTATCCAACAAAGTTTGGTTCAGTAATCCACAGTCCTATTTTGGCTTTCGCTGATTCTGGTCACAAACGAATTTGGAACCTACCCTATATAATTATACGGACTGGTGAAACGTATCGACTACAGGCTTGGGTTCAGGTGGAAAAGCCAGGTCTTTACCTAGTTGGGTTCAAAGTACATCTCTCAGCTGCAGAGCAAGAAGTGAGTAAAGAATTTGGCATGGATAAAATGCACGACGAAACCTTAGCAGTCAGAGAATTTACAGTGGTTAAGTAGACAGAAGTATCAGTCGTCTAAAAATGCAAATCAACATTGACACATTTTTCGTTCGCGCTGTTCACTACAAATGTACAAGTTATTTACGGCGTTGGCTTGACAATAATAATAGTTACCAGGAGGATGCAATGTTATTCATTACAAATCGGTTCCCAAAACAAAGTATTCGATCGCGTAAAGGGCGAAAATTTGATTTCGATTTAGATAATAATGCTTCAAGTAATTCAGTGTTTTTCTGCGAAAAAACAGGTAATAACTCTTATCGAGAGTTGGGAAGTATAGATTTTCTTTCTAGGTAGAAACGAATAGATCTGGCCGGGCATTTCTTTTAGAAACGCTTAATCCTAGCCGAGATTATCCCATTAAATCGGGCCAGGGTGATTATGATTCCTGGCTGCTACACATAGTTGTTATGCAGATAAAAAGCAAAAGGGGTCACGGTCTTTGAATATATTCAGGCCGTGACTGTAAGTGATGGCCAGGCACCCCCGGCAAGCGGCATTCAGGTGACAATCACGGCAGGCATCACTGCCGGTTCGGTATTTCTCAGCCAGATCAGACCAATAGATATCTATCAGGCGATTTTGAAGGATATTGCCGATGGGTGATGGAAACTTCCTGCACGCGTGAACCTCTCCGTCAGGCAGCAGTGATACAAAATTAAATGCCGCCCCGCATCCGTAACCGGTGCATCCGCCAAACAGGGCAATATCTTTTTCTTTTCGGATAATGTTGATCAGGTTGTCTTTCAGGCCCAGCAGAGGATTTTCATCTGCAGCTGCTGTATATTCTCTTAAAAAAAATTCAAAATTTTTCTTTTCCGGCATCATCAGCTGTTTTCCTTCTCCGACGGTGGAAAGCCGGTTAAACGTAAAATGGTCAGTGAGGCCGGTGAGCAGACGTGCCAAAGGCAGCGCCTGATCCATGTTGTCACGGTTCAGGGTCAGCATGACCATGGTATAAATATCCATGGCCTTTAACTCATCTAAGAAGACAAGTGATCGATGGAAATGGCCGTCACCGCGTATATAATCATTATATTCGGCCAGGCCTTCGAGACTGATCTGGAAAAAAACCGGTTTTGCGATTTCGATCAGTTTTTTTATCTGATCAGCCGGTGTTGGATTGCCGAGAATGGCAATCATGAAACCCCGATCGTTTGCTGCCCTGTATATTTCAGTAAAATGAGTATACAGCAGCGGGTTGCCGCCGGTAAACGTGACCTGTCCCTTTACATGCATTTTTTGGCAGAATTCATAAAAGTCATCGAGAATGCCAATGGCCATGTCAAGGGGCATGGGCTTGCGGTCGCTGCGGTCATAGCAGTGTTTGCAATGCAGATCGCATGTCTGGGTGACATGCCATTGAAGAGTGAAAGTATCAGCAGATAAAAAAGATTTGATTGTTTCAGGTACTGGAAATGATTTCAAAGATGTTCGGTAAATCAAAGATGGTGGGGGGATCAGGATTCCCTGTCTGGTTGCCCTGTCTATCGAATTGTGTATTGCCCTGACATTGATATTACCAACAGCTGCGGCCTCACGCAGATCGATTTCTTCTAAAATTATTTTCAGCGCCAGCAGATCAATTTTTTCAGCATCTCTGATTTGCAGCTCGCCGGTTTTCAGGTGGCGCCAGATTATTACATGGGTTTGAGACGGTTCCGGGAAAGGGGAATCCTTTTGGTTGTCAATATCAAGCAATGCTGCCAGATTTTTCCATTGAACCGGCACAAGGGTAAGGGTGGGATTTATTACGATTTTTTCAGGTGCAATATTCTCGCTTGTATTTAGATCTGCGGGTTGATTTTTTGTCTGATGCCATTCCCATTCAATCCGGGCAAGGTCATCGATATATCCCGGTAAGTCAAGTTCGCTTTTAAGCAAAGACAAAGTGTTGCTAAATGTTTGAGACTCCGGATTTGTATCCAGGACCGCCTGTATCCTTCCCCAGGTTTTATCACCAAGGATACGGCGGACGGTGGAAAAAATACTTTGAAAAGTGTTATCGCAGGAATTTACCACAATTATATTTGTCAGGATTCAAGTGTCAATGCTTTCTCTAAGCTGACTGAGGTTTGGCACGCAGACTGCGTGCAGAATGATCAACTTCAGCCACTTTTGGCGGGTTTTTCTTCTTTTACATCGTCGGTGCCACCGGCACCGGAAGTTCCGCCACTTCACCCACTTTTGGAGCTACCTGCCCCGGCTTTTTCGCCACTTCAGGCACTATGCGCTGAATCACAGCCGGAGAGTGTTACGGTAGACCCAGTGATCAGACCGGCAATACAAAATCCGGCCAAAATCTTTTTAAGGTCGCTTACGTCCATAAAAACCTCCTGTCAGGTTAAAGATGAGAGACTCTTTTCCCCCTGGGGCGGGATGCTTAAAAGCGAATCAAAAAAAGAGATTCGGTGGAGATGGAAATAATGGCAGAGGCCAAGTGGTATAGATACAATCTATAACTTCGCTTTTAGGTATTGATAATATATATCAGAAGTGATTTTTCATGTCAATCTCGGGAAGAGTCCTGATGCATAGTCTGGATGCATTTAACGGTTTATTAATGCTTGGCAGAGGTGATTCAGTATAAAAGTCAGGTGCGGGTAGCGCCGAGTTTCGGGGGGATCGGGTCAAGGGTCTGGAGCTTTTCGATGAGAAGCCTCACGTTAATTATATTCGGAATAATAGCTTTGTATGTAATCAGACCCGCAAGTGCTTTTGATCCAATTTTTTGTGCCGAATCTATTCTGCCGAGTTCAATATGTACATAGGTGCCGGCTGCTCGGATCAGGGCTTGTATTGCTTTTTTTTCAACACCTGCGGCAGTGTGCCATTGTTCTTCAAGCCACTCGTGGACTTCAAAAAATAATTCCTGATCCCACAGCAGGATCGCTATCATAAATAGATTATTTTCCCGGAAATTGGCAGATTGTACCTGATTCAGAATTGCCTGATAACGGATGATGCGAGAGTTGATATAATTTCTGATGAAAGGTTGATGATCCTCGGATTGATATATTTCGGCTGCTGCAAGTGACGGTTCGATATTACCTGCCTGAATCGATTCAAGAAGGCTTTTGGACAAATCATTTCTTATGTCGCGGCACAGGCGACTTGTGAATGGATCAAATTCCATTATCCGATGTGTATTGGATTCAGTCATGACTCTTTTATAACGAATAATTGCAATGATCACAATTCCCTGATTCAATTAAGAGATACTATTTGTTCGGCGAATAATTTTTCAGACCGCTTATTTCTTTTTATTGATATAAATTTATGGTAATAATTATATTTCAGATAAAAATCGGTATCTAAATACCGGTTCGTACAAAAATATGTGTTAAACAAATACATGACGGCTTCGTAAAAAGCCCAAATTCTGTGTTGCGCTGCATCCTTCGCTGCTTCATGGTACGATAAGTACAAATCATTACTCAGGATTTGCGCGCCTTGAATTTGAACTTTTATACTTTACCGTCGAAATCTGACTTTTTACGAGACTATCAAATACATGAAGCCATCTCAAAATAAATATTGTGCTCAAGAACAAGGCGCGATCCAACGAAAAAGCGGAGCATACATGGAGTATGTGAGTATTTTGAGGTGGGTCGCAACACAGTTATTGAGTATTAGATTTTTTTTGAGATAGCTTCATGTTACAAGCTTCAGGAAAAAGATAATATGCCTGATTAATCCCAGCAACAGGAGTATGTAATGAGAGTAAAACAACGTTGTTTTCTGACCTTCATTCTTTTAATTTTTTTATTTTTGCCGGCATGTAAAACTATGCAAATGACGCCAATAGTCGAGGCAACAGACTTGGGTAACCTGAGTGAAGTCAATTATCATCTTGCACAGGGGGTTGATGTTGATGAAGCGACACCGGAAGGTGTGACACCGCTGTTTGTTGCTTCGGCAAAAGGGCATGAAGATATTGTTAAGCGTCTGATCGACAAAGGAGCGGATGTGAATGCGGTCACTACGAAGGCGTTTAAATATGAAGAAAGGATGATCTATGAAGGGCGTACACCCCTGATGGAGGCTTTGCGCAGCAAGCATACTGATATTGCGGAATTACTGATTCAGCATGGTGCGGATGTGAATGCGGCCGATGTGAATGGTGCTACGCCTCTTTTTATTGCCGCTGCCTTAAATGAAGGGGGCATCGTTACGATACTCATTGATAAAGACGCGGATGTCAATGCCGTGATCTTAAATGAATATGATTACAAGGGGGAACCGGTAATAAAGGGTGCAACTCCCTTGATGGCAGCACTTAAGATGAAACAGAATGCCAATGCAGCTTTACTGGTTGCTCGCGGAGCCGATGTGAATGCCAGAAGTGATGATGGGACGGATGCCCTTATTATAGCCGCCGCAATAACCGGTGACTTGAAGATGGCGAACTTCCTGCTGTCGCATGGCGCAAATCACAAGACAAGAGTAACAAGAGACTATTTAGAAAAAGGTAAGCTCCAATTTGCAGGTGTCACTACACTGATGATTGCTGCTGGTGCAGGGCATGTGGAAAGTGTTAAAGCATTAATAAAAGCAGGGGCGGATGTGAATGCCGTGAGCGAAAAAGGGACTACCGCCATGTTTACTGCTGCAACAAAAGGCCACCTGGAAGTTATTAAGATTCTTGTTGCCAATGGTGCGGATGTGAATGCGCGGCTCCTCGAGCAGTTTAGGTATGGCAAACAAGTATGTCCTAAAGGGGTGGAGCCTATGGGCGGTGCTGCTTGGGAGGGGCATTATAAAGTTGTTCAATTTCTTATCGATAATGGTGCGGATGTAAACTCTCGGGAGGATGATTTTGATAGTAACGCCCTTTACATGGCAGCTAGAATGGGGCACATTAAGGTAGTAAAAATATTAATTGATAATGGCGCAGATGTTTGGGCGGAAACCAAGGTGGGGACCGCGTATGACGCAGCCATTCATTATATGCATCCATATATCGCACAATGTATCCTTGATGCCCGGAAAAAAGTAGATGAAGCGAATGATGCTCAGGAAGAAGAATAAACCGGCAATCATGGACCCGGAACAATGAATAAATATACAATCGAAAAAAGAGACAAGGAACTGGTCGGAAAATTTCGTGCTGTTGCCGCATCCAAGAAGCGTCGGAAAAATATGGCCCGTCTCAGGCTGTTTGGAGTACTTCTGGCAATTGTTTGTGCCGGTGTGATAGTTTTCTCAAAAAATTTTTCACAGTCCCCTGTGCCTGAAAAAATGATGAATCTGTCAAATAGAATCGACTTGAACAGGACGGGGGATGACAGTATGCCCCGTCAAAAAGCTGAAGGGCTTCAGGACGCGGCAGTAGAAGAAATAGAACTCACTGCAGACTATCAGGATATAAACTCCCATCCGCCGCTTAAGGGAGAACAGGTGGCAGAACCGGTCATACCTGAAAAAGAAGTCCGGCCAGCGTCAGTGCATGTCTTAAAGCCCCGAGTGAAAACTTCCGGGAAAATCGGAATTTCAGATATTTCAGAACAAATATCTACGAAAACGGATATTCAAATTGCTGAAATTGTCATATGCCAGAGCGTTAAAAGCCGGCGGGCGGTTTCCCCGAACAACAAGTTTTCATTGAAAGAAGGTGCAAATCCATTCGTTTGGATGGATGTACGTTCTAAAAAAACGCCTTATAAACTCCGGCATGTATACTATCTCAACGGACGCCCTTACTGCTCTGTCCCTTTAGCCATCAATTATCCACGTATGAGAACATGGAGCAATGTGACGCTCAGGCATCAGTATGAAACAGGGCAATGGCGTGTGGATGTGGCCACAACAAGCGGTGAAGTCCTTTCCCAGGTCAAATTCACAGTGGTCCCTTAAGGAGCGTAATGTTTTTTATAAAACTAAGGCAAGGTTTTGTGATTTGGAAGCGAAGTGCAGGTCTTTGCATGGCCATAATTTTTGGATTTGCTCTGAATGCGGGTTGCCAGTCAATGGATATGGACCCCGTTGTTTCTTTGACCAGGGTATTTAGCAATGTGAACCCTTCGGTGGTAATGATCGTTGCCATACAGCGGTCGGATAACCCTAATAATCCCGATCCCAATTCAGCTGTATGTTCGGGCGTGATCATTTCAGAAGACGGTCAGATTCTGACGGCAGCGCATTCTGTGAATGTTGCAGATCAGATTGTTGTTTATTTTTTAGGGGGTCAGGTTGAAAAAGCTCGCATTGTCGCTTCTTCGGCTGAAGCGGATATCTCGTTGCTTCAACTGGATTCAATGCCTGATAATATTGAAGCAGCCACACTCGGCGACTCTGATAAGATACAGGTGGGGGAACAGGTTATGGTGATAGGTGCTCCGTATGGAATTGATCATACGTTAAGCGTCGGTCATGTCAGTGGCCGTCGCCGGTCAAATACTGTCTGCCATCAATTAACCCCGTTTGAATTTATTCAGACAGACGCTGCGATTAACCAGGGAAACTCCGGCGGTCCTATGTTCGACGTTCATGGGAATGTGATCGGCATTGTCAGTCGGATTCTGTCTAGCAGCGGCGGTTCCGAAGGCTTGGGTTTTGCTGTAAGTATCAATACGGCCAAGGGCCTTTTATTGAACCAGAAAACATTCTGGATCGGGTTTAACGGTTTCCTGCTTTACGGTGAAATGGCCAAGGCATTTAATCTGCCACAGGATGCGGGGCTCCTGATTCAGAGTGTTGCGGACAATTCCCCCGGAGACACTCTTAAGCTCAGGGCGGGAAATATACCGATCCAATCCGGTAATCAGGCGTTTTTAATCGGGGGGGATATTGTTTTGTCGATTCAGGGATATCCCGTTACTCATGCTGTGGGAGACGTATGTGCCATTCAGGATGTGGTGGGCGGGTTTACCGAAGAAACCGAGATAGTGATGACGGTTTTGAGAGAAGGTAAAATAGTGGAACTAACCAATCGCAAATGATTTATTCCCACTATTTTGATTTTTTTAAATAAGTTTGAATAGTTGAACTTGATTTTTCAGGTTAAATGCGGTATGTTTTTTTAGATTGAAAAATTATAGAATTATTTTACAAAATATTGAGTTGCCCGACATACAGATAGACCAGATGAAGGCAGGGAGTATTTTGATCAAACCCTTGATCGGATTCTGAAATTAGCCGAATGGCACGTTTTATGTTAGGGTAAATCAAGATATTTTTTGGAATGGAGGTCATAATAATGGGACAACGTATTGATCGTAGAACGCATAGACGATTTAAAGTACGCGAAGAATCATTTGCCTTTATTGAAAATGACTCTAAAATTTTATGTAAAATCAAAAATATCAGCAAGGGTGGTGTTTCTCTGGTAACCATTGCCAATGCGGAACATATTCCTGAATTTTTTGATACGGATATTTTTGTAACCGGCCGGGTTTTTTATTTAAAAGATGTTCCGTCAAAAAAGGTTTCAGAATCATACTTAGATACCAAAAGCCTTTTTTCAACATTTGTTAAAAGCCGCGTGGGGATTCAATTCGGGGATTTAGACAATGAACAGGCGTCACAGCTGGAAACTTTTTTGAAAAACCATGCCACCATTGAGGATGTTTCTGAGCTGTAGACTATAATAATTTGAATTTTTCTCCTTCGGTGAAATCACCACCGGGAGTACCCGCTTGCCGTTTGAATATGCCCTTTTTTCTCGGGTAGTCTCTATATCCTATATGTATGAGCTTGGAAACAATATTATCTTCCACCGTGTTTGTCTGCAGGATATAAATTTTCTTTGTTTAAGTGCTGTTGACATCCTGTCGTCAGGCGATTTTCCTGAAAACATACGCCTGAGAATATTCGAAAGATTCATTCAAATCGTTTAAAAACATAGCTCCCCCTTCAAAAGAATCAAGACGGAGGTAGTGGTAGTTGGCAATATCAAACTCCTTCTTCCGGCCTTTGATAAACAGTGACCTTGTTGCGGCCGCTCTGCTTGGATTGATAAAGGGCTGTATCCGCATTCCCCATTATACTGTCAGGATGGCAGTCTTGTTGCGGTTTCCGGCTTACCAGGCCGATGCTGATAGTAACGGAAATTTTCTGATTGCCAAATTGAATTTGAGATGTCTGGATCTGTTCACGGATTCTTTCCGCCACGATTAATGCCCCTTTGGTCTGGGTGTTGGGCAGCAGAACGAAAAATTCTTCACCGCCGTAACGAAATGCCATGTCGCTGATCCGATGGAGTTCATTTTCGATTATAGAAGCTACCATTTTCAGGCATTCATCCCCGGTTAAGTGACCATAGGTGTCATTAAAGTTTTTAAAATGATCAATATCCAGAAGCAGGACGCCCAGAGGCGTATTATCTCTGATAGCGCGTTGAAATTCGCGCGGATAAATTTCATCAAAATAACGGCGGTTGTAGAGCCCTGTGAGGCCGTCGGTAATGCTCAGTGTTTCCAGGAGTTTATTGGCCTGCTGAAGGTCGGTAGTCCTTTCAAGGACCCTTTGTTCAAGCATTTCATTGGCTTGCTTTTGGATTCGTAGGGCATTTTCCTGGGCTTTCCGTGCGATCCGTTCCTGCTTGTAGGCTTCCATTTGGGATGTCAGGCTGTTTCGTTTTTCAAGGTTCAACCGCTCTGCAAGTGCAATGGATAAAAGGATTACCTGGAGCGCCATACCATAGGAAGTAGCATTTTCAGTAAACAAATTCCGGGGGATTAAGTTGAATTTATTGGCTGCGAGGATTATTCCGCCGATCATCATGGCTGACCAGGCCAACATAAAATATCGAGCGGAAATATCGCCATCCTTCCAGCGAAATAAGGCAATAATGGTAGCTCCCACGATGGCAATCATGGCGGTCAGAATTATGCATTGAATCATTATCCGGTATGGCAGAAAAAAAGCAAAACCGATGATCATGGCAGAAACTGCCGCAACCGCTAACAGGAACTGACTTGATCGGGGTCTATTGTTGGGCAGATTGATAAAATCGCGGAGAAATAAAGCACCAAACAAAATGACTCCCGCTAAGCTGACAATGATACTCTGGTCGTTCCATTGAATGCTGTGAGGCCAAAAATATTGAAAGCTCATGCCTTTAAGACTGGCCAGAAAGATGATCATGCAAAAAACAAAGCAAACATATAGCAGGTAATAAATTTCTCGGACGGAAATAAATACAAACAGGTTGTATAGCCCCATAATCAGCATGATGCCAAGAAATAATCCCAGGTTAAGTGATTCGTTGATGCTTTTGGCCATCCAGGCTGCTTCTTCCCATAGGCTCAAAGGAACCTGCATGGAACTGCTGCTTTTCACCCGAATAAATATTTTTGTCGGTGTATCCGCCACAAGTGTGACCGGAAGTATAAAGTTGCGATGTTGAATAGGACGTTGAAAAAATGGCTGTTTATCCCCCATGCTCGTATGAAGCGGCTTTTCTCCGTCAGTTATTTGGTATATATCGATTTGATCCAGCACCGGATAGGCAATTTCAATTACATACCGGAGCGGAAATGATTCGGAATTGAGGAGTTGGAGTTTGAACCAGAAGACAGCATCAGAATAGCCAAAATTTACAGAGCTATTAGGAACCGGTTGCCACTGTAAGTTTTTGCCAGGCTCCCGGACCTGTTCTATTGTCAGTATCTCTTTGGCATCTTCCAGGTATAATAAATGAGGGGCCAGGTCATAGGAGATTGTCTGACGGTCTACAAATAAGGCGTTTTTCGCATCAGTCGGATGGAGAGAACCGGATCCCGCCATCAGAATGACCTGGAAAACAAGAAGGAAGCATAATCGTTTCATTATCTTTCCCGGCGTTTGCAGTCTCAACGGCGTAAGGCATTCGAACTGGGGTGATTAAGTTAATTTCTTGATATTATAATAAAAATTTGAAAAAAGATAGCGTTTTTACCCATTGCCATTTTTTTTATGGTAAATAACGACCCTGAAAATGTAAGATTCACGTGTGGAAAAAGATTCATCAACTAGTGATTTATGAAGAAAGGTGACCGGCTTACTATGATTTGCCTGGATGCATGCAGAGAAAAATTGATTATTATTACATGATATATAAGCAGCTTACTATCTGCCCCTTGACACAAGAAAAAAAATATCGATATACTTGCCAATTTTATAACGAACCGGCTTACTTTTAGGAGTATCAGATATATGGGGAAATCATCATTCTTGTTTTTGGTCAGCGCGATTACTATAATTGTTTTTATGTGTTCAATATCACCGGCATTCGGCTTAAAGAAAGTGTCTAAAACCCCTTATCTGGGAGCTATTGTGATAGATGCGAATACCGGCAAAGTCGTTTTGGAAGATCATGCAGATGCCAAAGGATACCCGGCCAGTATGATTAAGCTGATGAACCTGCTCATTATCCTGGACGGAGTCAAGGCACAGCATATTTCCCTTGATGATCCGGTCGTCGTTTCGGCCAGAGTTTCCCGGATGGGTGGTTCTCAGGTATATTTAAAAGAAAAAGAGGTATTTCCGGTTGAAGAGCTGATTTACGCAATGATGGTTCAGTCTGCAAATGACGCGGCTCTTGCCCTTGCAGTACATTATACCGGCAGTATGGAGGTCTTTGTTGATCTGATGAACAAAAAGGCCAAAAAAATTGGTATGACGGATACGGTTTTTCATTCCGTTCACGGACTTCCGCCATCAGGGAGCAGCAAACCGGATGTTACCACTGCACGTGATATGGCTAAACTCAGCCGGGAATTGTTGAACTACCCGGAAACTTTAAAGTATACATCAACAAAAGTTCGTGAGTTTCGCCCGGATATTCCTGAGCCGTTTATCATGAGAACCCACAATCATCTGCTCAAGGATTTTGAAGGGTGTGACGGATTAAAAACCGGTTATTTCCATGCGGCGGGTTTTTCCATATCCGCCACTGCCCAAAAAAAAGATGTGCGAGCGATTGTGGTTGTTCTGGGAAGCACCAGTAGTAAAGAGCGGGATAAACATGCCCGCCTTTTCCTCTCCCAGGGGCTTATGGAAATATTAATCAATCCGCCGGCACAAGTGGCCGAGGAAAAAGAACCGGATCCGGCGGATGTTGAAGCCGTTGAACCTGTTCAGGAAATCGAATATGTCCGGATTCCCAAAACTACATTCAGGGTGGCTCTAATTCTGAATGCTGCTATTATCATTTTTCTTTTTGCTGCTTTGTTTTTAAAACGATCCAAAGGCAACCGAATAAGATAACGCATTCAGAGATTTCCGGCCAGTGCTTTTGTTGATTTGTTTCTTAATGAATTTGTTGAATTAATTCTGACAGACACTTTGTCAAGGTCGGTATCTGCCAGATTAAAGATGAAGCAGATCATTCATCAGCCGTCTGCAACTGTGGAAC
>Ga0255435_10070_pt1 | contig 11945 bp, 8 predicted proteins | sample ANMaggSSYBR02H11_FD_182647 | JGI IMG/M metagenome (GOLD analysis project Ga0255435, IMG submission 182647) | Sediment cell enrichment communities from methane seep in Santa Monica Basin, California, United Staets - ANME aggregate JGI... | ecosystem: Environmental > Aquatic > Marine > Cold seeps >... | reverse complement strand
GGGGATATTGATAATGCAGGAAATATTGACGGTGATAACCTACCTGGTCGCCTGGCTGATCTGCAGGAAAGTTGTGGGGATCCAGAGCGGGCTTGTTACGCTTATTATTTCTCTTGGCGCGGCCGTGTCCGTTTATGTGATTTTCGCTGCCAAGCAATATGAAGACAGAAAGAATGATGACAGATAACTATGAACAAAACGGGTGCTGACAACGGCTACAGGTCTTTCCTAGCCAACATAAGAATTCCCATCTGGTTGACCATAGCGGCTGTCATTACATTTATCCTTATTCTGGCTTTCACTGTCAACCATGCACGTGAGAGGGATATAGTAGAACAGTTCAGCCGGCAGCAAATGGCCATCGCCAGGGGAACCGCCGCCGGGATAGAAGATCTTATCTCCAGCGTCGAAAAGAGCATGATAATACTTTCCAGACTCCCATGCGCATGCGTCACGGGAATCATGCCTGAAACCACCAGACAGAGTATAAAGGTAATCTACGACGATCTGGATGGAAAAGTGGAGTTTATAGCGGTAAAAAATAAGGATGACCTGTTGACAGCCGAATATCCCCCCTCCATTTTTGAAGGAATAACAGATGAAAACTTCAAGCACAGTTCCTATTTTCAGGAAATAAAGAAAACGGGAAAAACGTATATAGGTGGCCTGCAACTGGCATGGGAAGGAGAGGCGAAAGACAGAGCTCAATCTGTGATCATCGCCGTTCCCAAGTATGATGCAGAGGACAATTTTTCCGGAGTGGTATTGACAGGCCTCTCACTCTCAGCCATTATTGATCGATATATCAAAGCAACGAGCGAAACATCAGGCTGCGGCTGGATAATAGACAGCAGCGGAGCCATACTCGTACGTCCTGACAAGCTCCATGCCTGCATGGAGCTGAAAACATTGGGAAACGCAAAAATTCTCGGCGGAGCACCCCTGAAAGATACTCTGATTAAGGGAAAGGAGGGTTACAGCGAGTGTATGCTTCCCATGGAAGGGGGGAGGACAAAAAAGAGTATTATAGCCTACGCCCCGGTTAATGCAGGCTCGGGACGCTGGTTTATCGCGATCACCACACCCTATAATAAAATAGTTCTGTTGGCTCGAAAGGGTTTTATAAACATCATATTCTGGACCCTCGGACTTATTATCGTGGTTGTCATAACAGGTATCTCGGTAGCCTACTCCAGCGCAAAGCAACTGCGCCTTAAAGAAGAACTGAAACGACTCAAAGAAAGAGAGGGATGGCAGGAAAAGCTGCTGAGAGAATACAGAACAACCGAGGGCATTATCGCAGGTTCTCCGATTCCCACCTTTGTATTGAACAGGGAACACCGTGTTATTCTCTGGAACAGGGCATGCTCGGAATTGACAGGTTTTGACGCCGGGGACATGATAGGCACGGACCAGCATTCTGTTCCCTTTTATAAGGAAAAAAGGCCCGCTCTTGCCGATATAATCATCGATTACGATATCGATGTCCTCGAAAAATATTACGCTACCAAACATGTAAAGAAATCGGCAACTGTTGAGGGAGCCTACGAGGCGATGGATTACATCACAGATCTTGGAGGAAAGAACCGCTACATATATTTCCTGGCTGCCCCGATATACGACGGAAAAGGAGAGCTCATCGCGGCAATCGAGACCATTCAGGATGTAACACAGCAAAGAGAAACGGATATCAGGCTGAAGGAGTATGCCGAAACGCTACAGAACGAGCTGAATCAAAACATTAAACTCCGCAGAGAAATAGAAGACCTGTACAATTATCTTCAGTCTATCCTGGATAGCCTGCCGGAGAAAATATTTGATCTCGACAGTGAAGGAATCATCAACTACGTGAGCCGGGATGTAAAAAAAGATGAAAAGATGATATCTCAAAAGTTCGCAGGGAAACACTTTGCGGATTTTGTTGACCCGGAAAACAGGCAATTCGTCCTAGGCATATGGGAGAATGCGAAAAAGGGAATATTCACACCCTACGAAATGACATCAACCGCGAAAGATGGTTCAAAGAGGAACCTGCTGACAACTCTGCGGCCTGTAAAGAAAACCGGTCATTATATCCTCGTTCAGAGAGACATCACAGAATTAAAGATCCTGGAGAAAAAATTCTATGAGAGCCAGAAGCTCGCCGCCGTCGGGCAATTGTCGGCCGGCATAGCCCACGAGGTCAGGAATCCCCTTTCTTCAATAAAAATGAGCCTCCAGATCCTTGAAAAACGTATGAAGCCGGAAGGAAACGACTCGAAAAGATTCCAGATTGCCAGGAGAGAAGTCGAACATCTTGAAAAACTCGTCAATGATTTACTCCTTTATGCAAAGCCTTCCGATCCCATAAAAAAACCTTCGGATATAGAAAAGATCATCGGTCATGCCCTTGCGATGACCGAGAAATCTGTGTCGGACAAGCATGTCCAGGTGGAGATGGACCTTGCGAAAGACCTTCCCCCTCTGAACGCAGACCCGGCGATGCTTGAACAGGTGTTTCTAAATATCTACCTCAACGCCATTGACGCGATGGAGGAGGGTGGAAAACTCTCAATATCCGCCAGGAAAACAGCCAACCGGGTGCTTGTCGAGGTCAGAGACAACGGGTGCGGAATCTCCAGTGAAGACATGCCCCATATCTTCAACCCTTTCTTCACAAAGAAGAAATACGGCACAGGGCTTGGACTCACACAGATTAAGAAGATCATGGATCTGCACCAGGGCACTATAATAATCTCGAGCGAAGAAGGAACGGGCACCAGTGTCACCATGACCTTTTCTCTAAAAGCTCCTCAGCAGAAGGGATAAACATAACATGTCCAAAATTCTTGTAATTGACGACGACAGCTCTATCCGCGAAAGCCTGGGACTCTACCTTGCCGAGGAGGGGTATGAAGTGAACACCGCCCCTACGGGTACGGAAGGTTTGAACAAATTTGTACGAATATTGCCGGACGTGGTGATCCTTGATATAAGGCTTCCCGACATAGATGGCTTCACCGTTCTCGAGGATCTGCGGGAAGATGACGAAAACGTCAAGGTAATCATGATCACCGCCCATCATGATATGGAGACAACTATCAAAGCGATGAAGGAAGGCGCCTTCGACTACATCCACAAACCCATTAATGTCGACGAGCTGGACATAGCCATAAGAAAAGCGCTGAACGTCATAGGGATGGAAAAAAAGATAAACGGTCTTCTCATGGAACCCTCCCGCGATTTCAAGGTGGGAGACATCATCGGCACTGGAAACGAGATGAAGGAAGTATTCAAGACCATCGGCGTTGCCTCCCAGAACAAGACAACCATACTGATACAGGGCGAGAGCGGCACAGGAAAAGAACTGATCGCCAAGGTCATCCACTACAACACGTCAAGGGATGAGCCCTACATAGCGGTCAACTGTTCCGCCATTGTGGAAACCCTCCTGGAATCCGAACTGTTCGGCCATGAAAAAGGCTCTTTCACCGGCGCGACAGCGAGAAAGCAGGGAAAGTTTGAACTTGCCCGCTATGGCACGGTATTTCTGGATGAGATAAGCGAAATGTCCATAAACCTCCAGGCCAAACTTCTCAGAGTGCTTCAGGAAATGGAATTTGAGAGGGTCGGGGGAAAAGACAGAGTCAAGGTAAACGCGAGGATTATAGCCGCGACCAACAAGGACCTCCGAAGGATGGTGAAGGAAGGAAAGTTCAGAGATGACCTTTTTTACCGCCTGAACATCGTGTCCATAGATATCCCACCGCTTAGGGAGAGATGGGAAGACATAGCGCCACTCGTCAAGTACCTGCTCAACAAAATAAACATAGACCTCCACAAACGGATTGCCGGCGTTTCCGACGAGATGATGGATATCTTTCTCAAATACAGCTGGCCGGGAAATATCAGAGAGCTGGAAAACCTGCTGGTCAGAGCTGCTGTTGTCTCGAGGGGGCAGATCCTCGGGAGGGAAGACTTTCCGGACCTCATGGGAGACACAAACGGCGGAGAAACAAACGGGGATATCGTCCGGGATGAACCGGGAAAGTCCATGACCCTCGACGAAATAGAAGAAAGGCACATAAAGAAGGTCATCAGGGAGAACGACAAGAACAAAGGAGAAATCTGTGAGATCCTGGGAATTTCCCGTCCCACCTTTGAGAGAAAGCTGGGAAAATACAAGATTACCTTCGAATAAAAACAAAGGGGGCCATCCCGATAAAAATCAGGCCGACCCCCAATTTAAAATTCTATTCCTGTTTTTCTAACCCCGATAAACGGGATAAGTCCCACTAAAGGGGATAAGTGCGATAACGAAGTTGCTTTCTTGTAGAAAGCAACTTCTATCTTACTAATGCGTTAATGAAATTGTTTTTTGCCAAAAACCGTAGAAAATAATTTCTAACTTGCTAATGCGCCTCTTCCATCGCCAGCTGTATGTATATCATTGACAGCATAACAAAGACCAAGGTCTGGATGACAGATGTAAAAATCATCAGCACAAAGAGCGGAAGTGGAACAAGAAAGGGAACCAGCAACAAGATAATTGCCACTACAAGATCCTCCCCCATAATATTCCCGAACAGACGCACTGAAAGAGAAAGAGGACGTGCGAGGTGACTCACGAGTTCGATGGGTAACATGATGGGAGACAACCACCATACAGGCCCCAGAAACTGTTTCACGTACTTGAAGCCATGCACCCGGATTCCTACAACATGCGTCAGAACAACCACAACGACCGCTATGGAGACGGTGGTGTTGAGATTGCTTGTCGGCGACTCAAACCCGGGGATAATACCCAGCAGATTGGCTGTCAGAATAAAAATGGCAACCGTCGCTATCAGGGGAAAGAATTTAAGACCTTCGGGCCCCATGACATCGAGTACCAGGTTCCTTATCCCACCTAGAATTACTTCAAACACATGCTGCATTTTCCCGGGATATATACTGAGTTTCCGCGTTGCTAGGAAAGAAAACAGGGCCACCAACAACATAATAACCCACGTATATGTCACATGAGGTGGGAACGGAAGCTTACCTAAAAATAAAAAGGGATGCATTTTTCTTTCTTAACCTCCTCAATGGGTTTTTCAAATTCGCGCCGATAACCGTCAATATAATATTTATCACAACCACTGAAAGGCCGAGGAGAAGTCCGAAGACATCAACCGGCGTCCTGGTTATGACAAAAAAAAGCACAACTCCCATAAGGATAACCCTTACATAATACTTCACAATTATAAAGGGTTTTGCTCTATCCGCATGTTTCAGAAAGACAATTCTGAGATCCCTAGAAAGCCAGCGAAAATTCACTATGCTTATAAAGCCTCCCAACAGCACTCCCATCGCAAACCTGCCCGGCATGAACAGAAAACTGACGATAGAGAATAGACCAAGCACCACCCAGTTTCCTATTTCAATGTTTCTCTGCATGATGGTTTTCTTTATGTCGACCATTGTCCATATCCTTATCCGGATCTTCAGCATCATCTGGAAAGGTACTTTTTATAAAAAGGTAAAAATTTCTGAAACCCGCGGCAACACCTATCAATAAAAACAAGGGGGTAAAGACATTATTTGTACCCAGTTTTTTGTCAAGATACAACCCGATCATGAGACAGCCAAAGATCGCGATAACCATGGCAATACCAAGGCTCGAAGCATATCCCATCTGGAACATCATCTTCTTTTTGCTGGTCTTCTTGCCGGTCTTCCCCATCGCCGAATCGCCTATAACACAGTGGTTTTGTGAAGTCAAACAATAATAAACAGGAGCACATGTTTATTATTGACGGACTTGCAGAAAATTTCATTATATCACTTTACAGCACTATAATGGAAAACAACCTGCAACAATCTGAAGGCGGGGGCTCACGGTTCAACGGTTTTCGAAAATCGATTTTTTGTGAAGCCGTCACAGTTTAAATCTCGCATCAACCTTAAACTTGCGCTTTACCGGCATGCTAATAATACCGGTGATGCCTGTCTCTCTCGAGATAGCCGACAACGACTTTTCAATTTCTCCGCCGGTGGGCGCTATAAATGTAAACCACACATTATATTCATGGTCTCTCAGGTAATTATGAGTAACTCCCCTGTATGAGTTGACAACACCCACAAATTTTCCCAGTCTGTCGGCGGGCACCTTCGCGGCGCAAAGCGTGCTTGTAAACCCTAGATTCCCGGTATCGAAAACAGCTCCTATCCTGCGGACAATGCCGTTGTTTTTAAGCCGCCTGATACGTTCCAGGACATCATCCTCATCAATGCCCACCTGCGCGCCCAAAACCTTGAACGGCCTTGCATCGAGGGGAAATTCACGCTGTATTATGTTGAGAATTTTTCTGTCCAGGTGATCCATAATAATTTTAAATTCCACTCTCTTATAACCCGCCACCCTGGTTTATACAAACAGATTTATTCCACTGTCATTACATTCTTATTTACATCCAATGTCTTCGGCCCAATACCTTTCACCATCACGATATCCTCCACCTTAACAAAGGGGCCGTTGGCTTCCCTGTACTGAACTATCCTCTCGGCATATTTTGAACCTATTCTGTCCAGCTTAACCAGCTCTTCCACCGGGGCAGTATTGATGTTGATCTTTCCCCCCTCTTCAGCGAGGGCAACGGGAACCATCGATATTATAAACAAAACAACAATCAGTAACACAAGCACTTTTTTGGATTTCTTCATGCAACCTCCTCCTTAAATCCAGTGACGGGTTATAAAAAGAGCGAATACACCTTTATCCTTACCTCTTTTCAAACATCTCTTCAATGATCTCGATTACAGGAAAAAGGTGTATAAAATCATAACGCCGGTACTTGTTCCCGCTTACCCTTATTTCTTTCTCTCTTCGAAATCCTTGAGAGAGCCCTGTCTCTCCTTCGTGGAAACACAGGCCAGGCACGCCTCGACTTCATACTCCATAAGCGCTTCGAGGCTCACCTCGCCACGCGCCATATTGAGACCCCTTTTGATCATCTTGATGGAGAATGATGAATTGGCCGCCATCTTTTTTGCCATTTCCATCGTCTCATCCATCAGCTGGTCAAGGGGAACCGCTTTATTGACCAGACCTATTCTCTCGGCCTCTTTGCCATCTATATACTCAGCTGTAAAGAGGAGTTCCTTGGCCTTCCCCGGTCCTATCAGATCCTGCACAAGTCTCATGGCGCCACCCGTGACAGAGGACGTAACCCTGGCCTCGGGGGAACCTATCTTTGCCTCTTCCGCGGCAATCCTTACATCGCACGCGAGTCCCAGTTCATATCCCGAGCCAAGGGCATACCCGTTGATGGCAGCTATGGTCGGTTTCTCAAATCTGATAATCTTCCTTGATGCCTCCTGCAGTTCAACAAGATAGTCACGATATGCCTCGATGGTTCTGTCCTTTGAATCTTTGAGGTCCGCGCCCGTGGAAAATGCCCTTCCCTCTCCGGTAATAATCAGCACCTTGACCCCGGGATCATTTTTAACATCCTCCAGGGCCACCTGAAAATCGAGCCACAGCTGCTTGTTCATGGCGTTCAAGACCTGTGGTCTGTTCAATTTAATTGTGGCAATGCCATCCCCTTTTTCATAAATTATGCATTCAAAGTCCATGCCTTCACCTCTCTTCTATATTTGCTCGAGAAACTCATCCAATCAACACCCTCGAATCCACAATGGATAACCCCTTCTCGTGGACAATCACCGGATTGAGATCGATCTCACTGATCTCCGGACTATCGATCACAATCTTGGACAGCTTTGCCAGAACACCTTTTATCGCCTTGACATCCTTCGGCTTTTCCCCTCTCACACCGGTCAGAATCTTGTAACCCTTTATTTCTCTGATCATCTCATCTATATCTTCATCAGCCAGCGGGGCTACCCTGAAGGAAACATCTTTCAGCACCTCTACAAATATTCCACCCAGACCGAACATGATAACCGGGCCAAACTGTGCATCCCGGATCATCCCGATAATACATTCCTGCCCGGGGGAAACCATTGGCGAAAGCAACGCCCCAACGATTCTTTCACGTGGAGCGAACTTCTCAGCATTCTTCATAATTTTTTCAAACGCCGCTTTTATCTCATTCGCATTCGAGAGGTTCAGCTTGATTCCGCCCGCATCCGATTTGTGAATGATGTCGGGGCTGACTATCTTCATCGCCAGCGGATACCCCAGCCTGTCAGCCGCTTCCACCGCTTCTGCCGGGGTTTTTGCCAGCGCCGCAGCCGGAAGGGAAACACCATATTCGACGAGAAGCTCTCTCGATTCCGTTTCAAGAAGGTTATGCCTCGACTCACCCGCCACCTTCCTGAAGAGTTCCTTGACCCCGGGCCGCTCTACAACCTTTTCCTCGGGGATGCGCATCCCTTTGATTTTTTTCTGATTGACGGCAAAATGCATAAGCGAGCTCATACACTGCGCGGCCCTGTCGGAAGATTCGATTACCGGAATCCCGGCTTCCTTCAATATGTCGAGAGATTTAATGGGATCCCTGGCATAACTGGTACTGACAATAAGTGGTTTCTTATATTTTTTAACTAAATCGACCAGATCTCTTGATGTCTGTTCTTCCAGTTCCGCTATATGGGAAGCAATAATATCAGAGAATCCGCCGAAGAAACCTGTCATAAGTATTCCATCGACCTGGTCATCCTCCATGCAGGCCTTGACACATTCGGTAATTACATGAGGATTTTCCTCTGCTGTTCCACCATAATCAACGGGATTATGGGCAGGCATACCCGCGAGTAGAACAGGTATCATCTTTTTCTGAGTTTTCTTGCTGAGAAGGGGAACCTGCATTCCGTATTTTTCGGCATTGTCCGCCGCTATGGAATTATCGCCGCCACCCTCTGACATGATAACCAACCGGGTGCCTTTCGGGAGGGGACAATTGGAAAATACGTCTGCCATATCGACCAGCTCATCCGCATTGGATACCCTTACGATACCCGCCTGCTTAAAAGCCGCATCCAGGATTATATCGTCACCAGCCAGCGAACCCGTATGAGAGGCGGCAGCCCTTGCCCCGGCACTTGATTTTCCCACCTTGAGGGCAATAATCGGTTTTGCCTTCGCCGCTTCCCGGGCAGCCCTGACCAGTTCGTTTCCTCCCCTGATGCCTTCGAGGTAGGTCGCGATGACCTTCGTGTCAGGGTCATCTTTCAGGTACGTAATGTACTCATGTAGTTGAACTCCTACGGCATTGCCGATATTGATCATCTTGTTAAAACCACACCCCTTCATCCCGGCAAAGTGAGTCAATGAGTCGATTACATTACCGCTCTGTGTAAGAACCGAGATCGAGCCCTTATTGATAGTGGGAATACCCAGCATATTGATATCTGCCGAGGCGTTAAACATGCCGCTGCAATTAGGTCCGATGACATAGGCCCCTGTCTTTGCCGCTTCACTCAAAATCTCCGCTTCTATCTTTTTCCCCTCTTCTCCCGTTTCTCCAAGGCCCGCTGTAATAATAATGATACCTTTGGCGCCCATCTTGACGCTGTCCGCCACAGCGGAAGCGAGAAACCTGGGTGCAATTACCACCATAACAAGGTCGATTTCCTCATCCACTTCCGTAATGCTATGATATGTCTTCATTCCGAAAAGCTCGTCACGTTTCGGGTTGATAAGATAAATATCCCCCTTGTATCCCCCCTGGATAAGGCTTCTCGTCCTCCTCTCGGCAGCCTTTCCCGGAACCTCGGAGGCTCCTATTACAGCAATCGATCCGGGATTAAAGACCTTTTCCAATGATCTTTTCATCTGTTTTCTCCCTTCGATCTCTTAGTCACTCCATTTTATGAGGCGGTTGTTGATACCACAATACGTTTTCTTCTCATCCACTGCGAACTGAAAGCCATGGCAAACAGTACAAAACCTATCCCATCCGTCACCAGACCGGGTTTTATCATAAGGAGCGCCACCGTCAGAAATATAACAACCTCGTACCATTTAGTCTTGATAAGCAGACAGGCCTGAACACCGGCCGCAAGACATACAATTCCGAAAGCCGCCGTCAGAAAACTCGTCAGGATAGCCCATGCGCTTCCGATCAGCAGCAACTCGGGCGCGTAAACAAACATAAAGGGGATGATAAATCCCGCTATGCCAAGCTGGAATGCGCTGACACCCGTCTTCCAGGGATCGGACTTGGCAATTCCCGCTCCGGCGTAAGCGGCTAATGCCACCGGCGGCGTAATGTCGGCCCTCGTGCCGTAATACAGGATAAATAGATGCGCGGCAATGGGCAGTACCCCCATCTGGACAAGGGCGGGTGCGACAAGGGATGAAATGATAATATACTGGGCGGTGGTGGGAACTCCCATACCGAGAAAGACACAGGCAATCATGGTAAAGGGCAGGGCCAGATAGAGATGTCCCATTGACGCGTCAACAATGAGAGAGGAAAATTTGATTCCCAGTCCCGACATCGTGATACAGCCTATGATGATACCGGCCGCGGCGCAGGCGGCTGCTACTTCAACGGCCCCCGTGGCGCCCTCCTTCAGACCCTCCAAGATCAATATTCCAAATTCCCTGACAGATTTCTTTCTGACGATATTCATAATAAACGAGGACACGACAGTCGCGACAATCGCCCAGAACACCGCCCTTTCCGGGGAGAAATTTCTCATAAGGAAGTAGATAAGAAGGAAGATCGAAAAAACATGATGCCATCCCTCGGCAAAGGCCGTTCTGATTTTTGGAAGATCTGCCCTTGGCAGACCCGCCAAACCCATTGAAACAGCCCTGAAATGCACCTGCATAAAGGTTGAGAAAAAGGCGAGGGCCGCGGGTATCGCAGCGGCAACACATACCTTATAGTATGGAATGGATAAAAACTCGGCCATAATAAAAGCGGCGGCGCCCATAATGGGAGGCATAATCTGTCCCATGGTTGATGATGAGGCCTCAACGCCTGCGGCAAAGTGCCCCGGGTATCCCGTTCTCTTCATGAGGGGTATTGTAAAAGAACCGGTTGTTACCGTATTCGCCACGGAGCTTCCGGATATCATTCCAAAAAATGTACTGGAAGCAACAGCTGCCTTTGCCGGACCGCCCCTTGACCAGCCCGTCAAAGCGAAGGCAACATCTGTAAAAAATTGTCCCGCTCCTGTCTTCCTCAAAAGGGCGCCGTAAAGGATGAATAGCAGGATAAAGTTTGCGGAGACCCCGAGGGGAACGCCGAACACCCCATCCGTAGAAAGGGCCAGGTAGGTGGACAGCCTCTTGATGCTGTATCCCTTGTGGCAAATAAAATCGGGCAGATAGGGACCGAACAGCGCATAACATATAAAAATAATTGCAATAAGCGGAACTGCCGGTCCCGTTGTTCTTCTCACCGCCTCCAGCACCAATATTATAAGAATGGTTCCCATCGCTACATCAACAGGCAAAAACGTGCCTGCGCGGTTCAATATCGGCGTTGAATAAATAAATATCCACACGCATATACCAACGGAAGCAACCAGGAAAACCCCGTCAAAAACAGACATCCTGTTTTTGGGAGACCTTTTTTGGGAAAAAGGGTAGAGGGAAAAGAGCAGGATAGACATCAACATCCAGTGTATCGCCCTGTGGTCAAGAGCAAAGAACGGGTGAAGATAGGCATAAGCCAGATGATAACAGGAAGTCGCGACAGCGATAATTGTAATTACGAGGCCAGCTGTGCCTGTATATATCCTTTTTTTCTCAATTTCCCCTAAAAGCTCCTGTGCGGCTCCCTCCGCAACGCTGATTTCCTCCTTAAGCGTCGGATCTATGAACTTGCTGCTTTTCTCCTCCATATTCACTCTTTCCTCCCTTTTTCCACCAGACGAATCCATACCGAATCCCCCCCCCCTGGCAATGGACAGCAGAGGAATCCTACTGCCTTTATACGTAATAACGTGTCCCGCCACCCTTCCCACGCGAAGCAGGAACCTGGGACATTCCCGGTGCAGAAAGA
>Ga0255435_10056_pt2 | contig 12101 bp, 9 predicted proteins | sample ANMaggSSYBR02H11_FD_182647 | JGI IMG/M metagenome (GOLD analysis project Ga0255435, IMG submission 182647) | Sediment cell enrichment communities from methane seep in Santa Monica Basin, California, United Staets - ANME aggregate JGI... | ecosystem: Environmental > Aquatic > Marine > Cold seeps >... | reverse complement strand
TATCTGGAGGAAATCATCGAATGCAGATTGGGAAAATTAAAGCTTACACAAAAGGATTTCATGAATCTTATAAACTGTCCGCTGTCACTGAAGGATTACGAAACAATCCTGAAAAAAAGGGGCTAATTTAAGACAGGTGAACTGTTACTAATGGAGTAATTTCATGCGTGCTATGGTTTTAAGCAAATCAGGGGAACTTCTTCGTCAATTAGATATCGCCAAGCCTGAACCGGGCCCTGATCAGTTATTAATTCGTGTAAATGCATGTGGTGTATGCAGAACTGATCTGCACATTATAGATGGGGAGTTAGACAGACCTAAGCTTCCCCTTGTTATGGGTCATGAGATTATCGGAACGGTGGTTAAAAAAGGATTAAATGTAGAACGATTTTCCATTGGCGACAGGGTTGGAGTGCCTTGGCTTGGTTATACCTGCGGCAAATGTAAATATTGTTGTTCCGGAAAGGAAAATCTATGCGATTCAGCAGGTTTTACCGGATATACCATTGACGGAGGTTATGCAGAATTCACAAAAGCAGATCAGAGATTTTGTTTCCATATTCCGGATTTTTACTCTGATGCGGAAGCTGCTCCATTATTATGTGCCGGCTTGATAGGTTATCGTTCTCTTGTTATGGCAGGTGATGCAGAGCACTTGGGCATCTATGGCTTTGGTGCTGCAGCACACATTGTTGCCCAGGTCGCAAAATACAGAGGCCGGAAAATTTATGCTTTTACCCGTCCCGGCGATAATGATAGCCGGCAGTTTGCAATTGAGCTTGGTGCGGAATGGGCCGGTGATTCTACTATGCAACCGCCACACTTGCTCGATGCAGCCATAATTTTTGCTCCGGCAGGCGAGCTTGTTCCTCTATCCCTGAGAGCCCTTGCTAAAGGCGGAACAGTAGTTTGCGCTGGTATTCATATGAGCGATATTCCTTCCTTCCCTTACAGTATATTGTGGGGAGAGCTCAGCATATGCTCGGTGGCAAACCTGACACGCCACGATGGCGAGGAATTTCTGGAATTGGCACCTAAGGTGCCTGTGCGTACTGAAGTTGAGACATTTCCGCTTGCTGAGGCAAACGAAGCTTTAGCGAGATTGAAACGCGGCAGGATACGGGGAGCCATAGTTCTTGTAATTGATTGAACGAAAACCCTGTCGCATGATGTGTAATGCAAACCATTTTTGGAAACAATTATGACTGAATCAAAGATTGAAAAAATTATTACTATAAAGGAAAACCTGGAGCGGGTTCTTGATAATCTTAAGGATGGAATCATAGCCCATGACATAAAAAGGCGTATATTTTTTTTCAACCATGAAGCTGAAAGAATTACAGGTTTCAGCAGAAAAGATGTTCTGGGAAGGGACTGTCACGAAGTATTTGACGTCCCCTTTTGCGGTGAACGCTGTTCTTTCAGTAAAGATAACCCTGAAATTATGGATAACTATGAATATACGATTAACATGTTAAACAAAAATGGCGAAATTAAGAACATTGAAATGTCATTTAACAGGATGGATGACGAAAATGGAAAACTCTTTGGGGTTATTGCTTTCCTAAGAGATGTTACTGATATTATAAGCCTGAAAATAAGAGCCGGAAAGCTAAACAGCTTTGCAAACATCATAGGTCAAGACACAAAAATGCTCCAGGTTTTTCAACAGATTAGAGATGTCGCCGGCTATAATTATCCAGTACATATTTCTGGAGAAACAGGCACAGGCAAAGAACTGGTTGCTGCAGCTATTCACAATGAAAGTCGAAGAAGTGGAGCTCCATTCATCGCTATAAATTGCGGAGCATTGCCGGAAAGCCTTATAGAAAGTGAACTTTTTGGGCATGTTAAAGGAGCGTTTTCAGATGCTATACGTGATAAAAAGGGGCGCTTTGAGCTGGCCCACAGAGGCACAATATTTCTGGATGAGGTTACAGAACTTTCAAAAAATGTGCAGGTCAAGCTTCTGAGATTTCTGCAGGATGGTACATTTGAAAAAGTTGGCGGAGAAAAAACAATCTCTGTAAATATTCGAGTTATCAGCGCAACAAACAAAGACCTTAAAGAGGAAGTAAAGAATAAAAATTTCCGCAAAGATCTTTATTACCGTTTAAATGTAATACCTATAACTATTCCTTCTCTCCGTGAACGAAAAAATGACATACCACTTCTCGTCGACCATTTTCTTAAACAGGCTGAGGAAGATTATAAGCAAAAACCTCCCAGAATATCTAAAGAAGCTATGTCCTTAATGATGGATTATGCCTGGCCGGGAAATGTTCGTGAGCTTCAAAATGCTATTCAGTTTGCCATTGTAAAATGCAGCGGCAGCGTAATTACTCCAAATGAACTCCCTGTTGAGCTGAGAGAAAACATGCTTAAGATTTAAGTATTTAAGAATGTTCGCTTAAAAATCTATACAAGGTGGCCCTTCTAAAAAGCTTGACTTTAATACAATAAAATCCGCTCTTGAACAAACGGGGGGGAACAAATCAAGAGCCGCCAAGCTTCTCGGGGTGGGAAGGGCCACCTTGTATAGATTTTTAAGCGAACATTCTTAAATACTTAAATCTTAAGCATTATAGAGTTCACCTTTAAGCCAGTCTTTAACTTCACCCTCAATAGAATAAACGCCTTTATTATGTCCTACTGACTCCAGGAACCGGGTTTCTATCCCTTTGGGCATCTTTATTGTAGCAAGTTCAACGCCGTCTTCACTGTTACGACGGATAAGGTATATTACCGGCTCATGCCATGTATTTATTACAAAATAAGTAGAAAAATCTCTCTTTGATTTTATTATGTTGTTACCCAGTGCCGGATTATTACCCCATTCCAGATAAAGTGTTACAGCCATTTCCGGTGTCATCTCCCAATCTATGTCATTTAACAGGTCAAGATTCTTGTTTATATCTTCTAATTTCATCATGCTGTACCTCCTTTGGTTCGAAGTTGGCAAACAATTGAAACTAAAATTGTTATTTAACTGCAAGCTATGTGCCATTGAGAACAAAAACTCCAATGATGAAATAACATCTTGAATTAAAATAAGATATTGAGATACAAATATAAATGGAAAGACATGTAAAATGTCTCATGATACAACTATGTCTTTAATTTAAAAATGAGACAGAATTCATGATTAGTTTCTCATTGTTTTACCTGTTGAGTTATAAAATTTAGAGGTATCAACCATTTTATAGTTTATTTGAAATATTTTTTAGTGTAACTTACAGCCAAACTTCTGGAAAAATATCCTATGAAAATAAAAATATTGCGTATCCTGGTTTTGTTTATATTGGTTTTTTCCGCTATTCAGTTGCAAGCATCTGAATGCTTTGGGGAAGAAATTTCGGTAATTGCCAGCATTTTTCCGGTTGCAGATATGGTAAAGCAGGTTGGAGGCATGTATGTTGATGTGACTACTGTTATTCCTCCTGGCGCAAGTCCTCACACATATGAACCAAAACCCAGCCTGTTAAAAAAGATTTCCGAGGCACGTGTTTTTTTTATGATTGGTGCCGGCCTTGAATTATGGGCTGGAAAATTTGTCAGATTATCAAAAAACCAGCTACATACAGTGAAATTATCCGAAGGAATTTCTCTGATAAAATTATCAAAACATCATCATGATGACTTTGACCACCATCATGGTGACGATGATATTTTAGATACAGAGTCGGGTTTTGCCAACCCTCATATATGGCTTGATCCGAACATAGCAAAATTGATGGTTAATAAAATTATTTCAGTGCTTTGTAAGATTGACAACAAGCATATGAAATACTATGAAAAGCGGGGATTAGCGTATTTAGATAAATTGGATGAACTCCATGTCTTGATAGCTTCGACGGTTGAAAAATTCAAAATTAGAAAATATGTTTGCTTTCACCCTGCATGGGATTACTTTGCAAGACAATATAAACTTGAATCCGTCGGTGTGATTGAAGCTACTCCCGGAAGAAACCCTACGCCGAGAAGTATAAAGAAAATCGTTTCTCTTATAGTAAAACATGATATTCGGGCTGTGTTTGCTGAACCCCAGTTGAATCCAAAAATTGCAGAAGTAATTGCCAGAGAAGCGGATGTTAAAGTGCTTTTTCTTGATCCAATGGGCGGCCCTGATATAAAAGGCCGCAACAGTTATTTTGACCTTATGAAATATAATCTTAAGGTCTTGCAGGAGGCAATGCTTTGAAAGAGCATGGAGCAGATATCGGAAATAAAAAAGCAGTTTATGCGGAGCTTGAAAATGTCTGGGTCGGTTATTACAATAAATGGGTGCTGAAATCTATATACTTGAAGTGCTATCAGGGTGAGATCTTTGGCATAGTAGGTCCCAATGGTGGTGGGAAATCAACCCTGCTTAAAGTTATTTTGGGACTTGTTCATCCTCAAAAAGGTGTAGTGAAATTATTCGGGCATAGGCCTGACAAGCACAGCAGACTTGAAGTCGGATATCTGCCCCAAATTTCCAAAGCTGACAGATCTTTTCCTGTTACAGCCCTGGATGTAGTCTTAATGGGCTTATATAACAGGATTGGTTTTTTTAAACGACCAGGAAGCAAAAGCAAGGAAGTTGCAATGGAGATGCTGGCCAGGATAAATATGGCTGAACATGCTGAAAAACCCTTTGGAATGCTGTCCGGAGGCCAGCAGCAGAGAGTTCATATTGCCCGTGCTTTGGCATCAAAGCCCAAGCTTTTGGTACTGGACGAGCCTTCAACAGGAGTTGACAGTGTTGCTCAGGAAGATTTTTATGAATTGCTGGCCAAATTTAGAGATGAAATGAATATATCGGTAATAATGGTTTCACATGATATAGGAGTTATTACCGCCCATGCGGATCGCATCGCATGTTTGAATTTAGAAATTCACTATCATGGTGAACCGGATTCCTGTTTTGAACCTGAAATAATGCAAAAGGTTTATGGAAAAAACCTGAATATTATGGTTCACGATTCCAGATGCGCAACATGTTCCTTAAAGAAACATGAACATGAACATAATGATTGAAATTTTTAGCCTTGAATTTATGCGGAATGCCTTTATGGCCGGCATAATGTTGAGCCCGGTTCTTGCTGTAGTGTCTTTTTTTGTTGTGCTCCGCCGTTTATCATTTGTAGGGGTTGGTGTGGCGCATTCAGCATTCGGCGGCATTGCCCTGGGATTTCTTCTCGGTATCTCCCCTACAATTACAGCCATTATATTTGCAATAGCTGTCTCCAATGCAATCGGCTACATCGGCAGGCGTGGAAAATTAAGCGCCGACACAGCTATAGGAATCTTTTTTGCTTTTGCCATGGCGCTTGGGGTTGTTTTTATTGGAATGTCAGATCAATACAACGTGGATCTTTTCGGATATCTTTTTGGTAACATACTCGCAATTACCGATAAGGATTTAATAATTATTGCATTGTTGGGAGGTTTTGTCCTCATATCCATTTTTTTGCTTTTCAAGGAATTGTTGTTTGTTTCATTCGACAGAGAGGTTGCGCTCGTTAGCGGAATGCCGGTAGCTCTTCTTGATCATTTCTTTCTTACAATACTTGCGATGTCAGTTGTAATCAGCATAAAAATTATAGGAATAATTCTTGTCTCAGCTCTTCTTGTAATACCAGGAGCAGCAGCCTCACAAATAACTGATCGCTATATTCCAATGATTGCAATTGCCATAGCAGTTGCTTTGATATCCACAGCCGGAGGACTGTTATTTTCATATTATGCAGACCTTGCATCAGGTGCAACCATTGTAATATTATCGTCCATTATTTTTTTTATATTATTTATAGCAGGCCGGTTTCGGAGATAGAAATTAAGGGCGAATTTCTTGACAATATAGCCATCAAAAGATATAAACCTTTTAGTAATCGTTAACAGTTCATAGTTAAGGGATACGGCTTTTAATAGTCAGAAATTTCGGAAATGAGTGATATTATAATTTAATATATCATAATTGCGAGGAGCGAAGCGACGTGGCAATCTCATGTAGTATCAATAAATTACAGTTTGCTTCACCTTAGTTCGCAATGACAGACCGAGAATTTTTCAAAGGTCTCATTTGAAATTTAATTTGGGATTTAATTATTTCAGCATGTTACGATAACTTATGACTCATAAATTATAAACATTAACCAAATAAAAAGGAGGAGTTAAATGAATCGTGTTATTAAACTAATTATTGCTGCTAGTTGTATTTTTTCATTGATTGCTTTTCCTGTAGCGTGTGGTAGTGATGACGCTGCAGAATATCAGGCTCCCGAAAAAAAGGCGGAGGCCACGCATAAGGTTGAGCCCGAAGTTGTGCCTGAGGTTGTGCCTGAGGTTGTGCCCGAGGTTGAGCGTGAAGTAAAGCACTAAATAAACTGGTGGCCAAAAAGAAGCAAAACCAAGTCCTTGATGCGCAAGAGCTTAGTACAGATTGAGTAAAAAATCGCTCAATTTGGGTTAAACCCAAGTTGAGCGATTTTTTGCGAAGAAATGTGCCGCAATCTTGATGCAGCAAGGTTTGCAAAAACCGCATACCAACGGATAGATCGAGGTTTTTCTCGCAAGAGATCAGTGCAGATCGAGTAAAAAAATCGCTCAATATAGGTATAATATTGAGGCAGGGATAATTGGGTTACAAAAACTTGACCAGGGTAGCCACAATAGCGGCCTGAGCAACCAGCATACCGGCAACCCATTTAATTATTTCTATTTTGGCTTCTGTCAGATCACGTTTTGACATCAGTTCTGTATTAACGATATCCTTTAGGAACGTGGACGAAATAACTTCCCCAACTATAAATCACAGCTTCAGGCCGCCTTTGTCCGGTCTCAAAGCACAAAAATATTGAAATAGCTCGCTATTCCTTCAACTTTTGTGATCTGAGATCGAACAAATTCGACCCAAATCTGTGCCCCTACTTGAGGAAGTTAATTCGTCCACGTTCCTTAGCGCCTCGGCCTGTACGTCTGCTTGCTCATCAGGCACCCCCGCGCTGCCTTCAGTTTTTTGGCGTAAGCCAATGTATCAAATGTCATAACGCCTGGCATATTATTTAACTCCTTTATCAAACAGACTTTGTCAATAAATAGGTCAGCGCTGACGTACATCATTGAAAAATAGTAGGGGTACCCCTTGTGGGTACCCAAAATATGGAACAACCGTCAACAATGGGGCAACCACAAACAGGGTAACCCACAAACAGGGTAACCACAAGGAATTGCCCCTACGGTTGGTGATATGGTAGGGGTATTTAAATCATTATTTACCAATGAATATATTCGGGGTGTGAAAAATAAGATACCCATCTTTTATATACTAAATTCCATCCACAGATTACGCAGATTATCAAAGATTAAAAAAATTCTATCCTCCCCTAATTCCTAAATCCCCTTCTGTTTCCGCGTTTTTTTGTCTATCTCCATGCCTTTTCCATGGCCTGTTTCGAAGCTTATTCCAATCTATTTTGCGCCATAATCCTCTGGCGCTAAAACATTCCCATGCCCAGCGGAGCCATTTTATAAAGGCAAAAGCGATCCACAGCGCCCAGGCTAGAATTGCAATACGATAGATTGTAAGTGGAAGAGAAAAAACCCAGGCCTGTGGCAGAATTTCTCCGGATATATCCTGATACCATTTTAAAAGGTAATTCCCGGAACCGTTTCCACTGATCTGCATGTTCGGGTAGCCCAAAAGTCCCTGCTTGATTCCGAATAATAAAGATCCAAAGGCAACGATGGAAAGTAATATAATGAAAACTTGGAATAAATTAAATGTAAAGTTTGATAATTTCTCAGCAACCTGTTTCCGGTAGCCAAGCACAAGAAACCAGCCGGCTACAGGTATTGCAATCAACAAAGAGCCTTGAGTTAATCCAAGGCTTAAAAGTGCCCAGTGATGAAATTTTAAAGGCGTTATATTTAACCGTCCAAGGCCAAAGGATAATAGAATAATTACAAATACAACGCCCCAAAACAGTACGGCTGGTCCAACATACGGACCACCGCAAAATAAAATCCACCTGTCTCTGGGCATTGAAACAGAAATAAAGGAATCAACGCTTTTCATGCCAAGGTTTATCAAAGATGTTTTCAGTATGGTTTCTACATCTTTTAATTCTCTCCAGACAAGTTTAATATCCTGCTGTCCCGGCGTAAGCGGAAGAGTCACACTGTTTTTGTCTTGCCTGACAGGCTGTGACTTGCCGTTAATAGAAACAGACTGGAGTTTTGCGTTATCCGGAATCTTTATAGTATGCCTGCCGCTTCTGCTGCTTTTTATTTTAAGATTCAATATAGCATTTCTAATCCTTTTTCCCGGACTTAAAGATAGTTCACTGCTTTCGATGGTGTGAGTCTGTCCCTTTATTCCTTCGGGTCTTGTAATTTTAATGGCAATTTCCTCCCCAGGCCAGGGCCGCCATTCGGGGAACCAGTTACCGGATTTATTCTGATGATGAATTACAGGTATTCCGCTAATTTCAGCATGCCACAGTGTTCCGATGTTAACCTGCCAGACTTCGGCCCAGTCAAGAGTATCTTCTGCTTTTAACACCAGTTCATCTTCTATCTTAAGTGATGAAAACCATCTGAAATTTTTCTGATCAGGAGCCATGTTCAGAAGAACATTGCCGTTTTCCACGCGAATATCAGATGTAACTGATTCTCCTGCAAGCAAAGGTATAGACGCCGCAATTGCAGAACCAACAGGTGTCACTCTGCTGACAATGGTTTCTATCTGCCAGTCTAAATCTAAAAGAAAAATTCTTGTAATTTTGACAAATGACGGTAACAGCCCAGGCTCAAATGTTTCGGATACCGCAGTTTTATCATCATTGTCAGTGCGAATCCGGGTGAACTGAAGCTGTGTGTCTGCGACCCCGTTATCATACAATCCATCTACAGACCAGCCTTCTGAATTGATTTCAACATAATGGGGTTTTAATGGCAATTGCAGCCAGACAACGTCCCTTTGAGGCAAAGCTCCTTTTATATCTATTTGATGTATGCCTTCAGGGAGGTTGAGCCATAAATATCCTGTAGATGGTTCGCGATACAGGCCGAAAACCGGCTTTTCATCTATCAGCACAATCTGGGGCAGCCAGTGTTGAACAGCTCCAGGAAGAGGAACAGCCGTATCAGGATGTAAACTATGGAACTCTATCCTTATATCAAGCTGGTTTCCGGTTATTCTCACTTTCATCCGTGGGCTTAACGCACAGTTTGGAGCACACGGAGGCCTATCCTTTTCTGTCAGTTTTAATTTCAGCTCATCTAACAATTTTTCTGGTGGAAAAGAGTTGTCTGCGTGAGCCTGGCAAACAATAACGCTAAGAAGCAATACAGATATAATTGAAAAAATGCCGTTTTTTATGCTTGAAAAGCTAAATCCGCTGTTTTTTGAATAAACAGCCCCAGATAAGCGGGATAAGCAGTATATCAGGATAGCGAGAAGGATTACCCGCAATACCGCAAGAATAAGGTTCATAAAAGGTGAAATAAAGACAAATGAAATTTCTTGATCTTTTTCCACAGGTCCGTTCCAGGAAAAATTAATTTGTCGCCATTGCCAGTTTGGAATACCAGGACCTGTTTGAATTTTTGCATTTGGATCAAGTCGTTTTATTTTTAGCTGCGATGCCTGCTGGTTGTATAAATAATCAATATCTTCAGATACTGCTTCCTCTTTCATGCGCTGTTTCAGGCTTTGAATAGTTTTTGGCAGTTTAGATGACAGTCTTGTTTTTTGGTCATAGCCTTTGTCTTCATCTATTGCAACTTTCCCTGTAGTTGCCCATTGCTGTGTCTGCTGCATTCCGATTTGCTGCCACGGTTTTTCAAGTTGCGGATAAATACCTGTCCTGATCTGATTAACCATAAACGGAAGGCTTATAAATATTAAACATGCTATGCAAATCATTCGATAATTATTTATCATTGAACTGATTTTACCTTTGGGAACAACGCGAAGAAGAGCTATAGCTGCAAGCAGATTTAGCCAGACCCAGCGGGGGGCATCAATTTCGTGATTTAATAAAACCATTGCTGCCAGAGCTATTATTCCCCATGGCCAGGAATAAAGTCTTGCAACTGCAAGCGAAATTATTAAAACCAGAAACATATCCAGCAGTGTCCATTGTTTCAGCCATGTTTGCCTGATATGATCAATTCCGGTTGCATCAAAAAGTGTCCAGCCCGGGGGAAGATTGAGAATACCCTTAACAGAATGAAAATCTCTGTCCCAACCCACAGCCGGAATATTATCCGCATCTTCAAGCCTGCTTTCAGCTTCAAGCCTGACATTTCCATACCGCATTTCCACACCAGCCTTATCCGAACCCTTAAGACGGGTAATGAATTGTTCCCTGCCTTGAACCGTAACACGCCCAAGTTCAACAGGAGGTGCCATTTCCAGACGCCAGCCCGTAGTCATTGAACCGATTATACTGTCACGTATAGAATAACCGGTTCCATTAAAATCCAGCCATAATGTACGGTGCAGATTCAATTGATCCGGAGCAGGCAGAGGATCCCCTCTTTTTTTCTCGACAAAGCACATTGTATCATCGGAATGCATCAGATATGCGGAAAATTTCTTCCATCTCTCAGGGATAGTGGTTTGCTGGGGATCAATCTGCATTACGCCTTCAATTGAAACTATCCGAAGATAATTTTTTGCCTCAAACACCCAGACCTCTTCATCGACATCAAACCCCCTGGAAGGATCAAAGTGTAATTCGTTAACATGTCCTTTATGTCTTGAAGTTATTTCAATTGTCCATTTACCGGGTCTTGCCTGTAATATAAGATTTCCATCAGCTTCTATTTTTGCCGGCAGATCACTTTTGAGTCTCATTGGTATAAAATTATTCGCAACTGCTTTTCCGAGTTTGACCTCCCTGTGCTTACCCGAAATATACAAATCAACCCTTGTTACCAGTAATAGAGGAATTTCGTCCCGGATAAGACGATAAACTTTTAGCTGAAGTTTATCTTCTTTTTCCACTGCGTTTTTATCCTCTCCGCCCTGTTTGAGCCAGAGCTTTCCATGGTTATCCATATTTGGGAAGGAAATTCCTTTTCCTTTAATTGCAAGCTTCAACAACCCTGTATGTTTAGGTACTTTTATCCACTCAGGGATGCTGTCAAATTTGAATTTGCCGCTTATTGTATATTTTCCGGGCTCTTTTATAAAAACAACCGGCAATCCTTTTCTTTTGCCGACAGGGTGTTTCTTTCCATTCACTTTGATATCCTGTGGCCAGAATTTATTATTTCCGGGAAGCAATATCCAGATTTCATCAGAAAACACTTCCCATTTTTGGGAAAACACGGCGCTGTTTTTTTGAAATGTTAGATTCAACTCTGACGGCCAGATGCAAATAGTTTTTGAAAGATCGTTGTATGCAAATGGGCAGTCAACATCTTTCTCGTTATGCAGTACCCAGCCAATCCATGGCTTTAAAGGCTCGGGCACATCTTCCCTTGAAAGTGGTTCTGCAAAAACGCTGCACGCATAAAACAGCCCAAATAAAATATAAGCAAATTTTTTCATTTTTATCACCAGTGGGATTTTCTGCTATACTGTGAACGGTCAGATAGCTTTTTTCACCGCAGAGTTCACATGATTTAGGGGCTCTCTTAACTTATTAGCTTTAATTCCCCAAGTCTTTTGTTTTGTATGAGAAATTCTTTGGGATTGACGATTTTAATTCCCATGTAATTTTTAACCGATTTTAAATGTTTATCCCCTGAGATTATATGTGAGCATTTTAAGGCAACAGCGCATTCAATAAACATATTATTGCCCGGGTCCTGGCCGATTATTTTTAAGGAAGGAATTGATGCTGAAAAAATAATGTTATGCCCTTCTGAAAAAGTATTTAATAATTCTTGAAGTTCACGTTCGTTTTGCAACCTAAGCCTTTTAAGGACTTCAACATATTCATCAACAATATCTCCTGATAGGCAGAGTTTTATTTTTCCTTTTTTTCCATAAATCAATAATTTTTTTAGGGTTGCCGCCAAAAAATGATGAGATAAAAACATTTGTATCAATAACAACTTTTATCATTTTTCAGCTATGATCCAGGCAACAGCGCTATGCTCTG
>Ga0255435_10067_pt1 | contig 12112 bp, 6 predicted proteins | sample ANMaggSSYBR02H11_FD_182647 | JGI IMG/M metagenome (GOLD analysis project Ga0255435, IMG submission 182647) | Sediment cell enrichment communities from methane seep in Santa Monica Basin, California, United Staets - ANME aggregate JGI... | ecosystem: Environmental > Aquatic > Marine > Cold seeps >... | reverse complement strand
GCATAAATACCAGGATATCAAAAAACCTGAAGCCGGCAATAGAATTCTTGTGGTTGAAGACAACGAAGCCGCTGTCATCCAGGTAAGAGAAGTTCTGGAAAGCGAGGGCTATAAAGTGGATGTGGTACGCGGCGGTCAGGAAGCGCTTGAGTATGTTAAGCAAACAATCCCTGAAGGAATTATCCTGGATCTGATGATGCCGGAGGTTGATGGTTTTGAAGTGCTGGAAAAAATCCGCGGCACCAGAACCACAGCACAAATTCCGGTCCTGGTTCTCACAGCCAAAGATCTGACGCGGGAAGATTTCAAGAAATTAGGCGACAACAATATCCAGCAGTTGATTCAAAAAGGGGATGTGGACCGCCAGAACTTATTATTCAAGACCAGATTAATGCTTGACTCAAAACCAGGAGTAAAACCCGTACCTCGCAACCCGCAACCCGCAACCCGTACCCCGAAACCCGCTACTATCCTGGTGATTGAAGACAATCCCGACAACATGATTACAATAAAGGCTGTGTTGCAAAACAAATACAGCATACTGGAAGCAACAGATGGAGAACAGGGGCTGAAAAAAACGCTTGAGGAAAGTCCTGACCTGGTTCTTCTTGATATATCTCTGCCTGAAATGGATGGTTTTACAGTGGTCAGGAAGATAAAAGAAAACAAAGAAACCAGACATATCCCTGTTATTGCGCTGACTGCCCGCGTAATGAAGGGCGACAGGGAAAAGACTATTGAGGCCGGCTGTGACGACTACATTGCCAAGCCCATTGAGCCGGAAAAAGTTCTTGAAACGATTGTGAAGATGTTGGGAGAAGGAAAAAACCATGCCGAAAATATTAGCTGTTGATGATAAAAAGGATAACTTGACTGCTCTTTCAGCATTATTAAATGCCTTGATTCCCGGTTGCAATGTGATAACCGCTCAATCAGGAGCTGAAGCTTTGGAAAAAGCAAAAACCGAGTCGCCTGATACGATTCTGCTTGATATCAAAATGCCTGTAATGGACGGATATGAAGTTTGCAATAGACTGAAATACGATGAAACAACAAAACATATTCCGGTTATTATGATTTCCGCCATCAAGACAGAATCAGAAGACCTTGTTAAAGGGCTTGAGACCGGAGCAGATGCTTATCTGGCTAAACCCATTGATGAATACGTATTAATTGCGCAGGTTAAGACAGCCCTGCGGATCAAGAAAGCAGAAGATCATTTGCGCAGACAAAAAGACTTGCTGGAAAGTACAGTGCAGGATCGAACTGCCGAATTGCTGCGAACAAACGAGCAACTAAAACATGAAATAAATAATCGCATAAATGCGGAGAAAAAATATCGGATGCTGATCGAGACAATGAACGAAGGCCTTTTCCTGATGGATGAAAACTTTCTAATCACTTTTGCCAACAACAGGCTCTTTGAAATATTAGGATACCTAAAGGAAAAAATTATTGGAATGTCCGTGCATAATTTCCTTAATGTAAGAAACCAGCGTATTTTTGACGAACAGATGGAATTACATAAAAAAGGCGACCACACAGTTTATGAACTTATATTCATTAGAAAAGACGGGCAAAAAATTCCTGTGATCGTATCACCGAGCCCTATTATTGATGCTGATGGTCAATTTAAAGGCAGTCTCGCTGTTATTACAAATATTTCCGAGAGAAAACAACTCGAAACCCAACTCCACCAGGCCCAAAAGATGGAGGCCATCGGCAAACTTGCCGGCGGCATTGCTCATGATTTCAACAATATACTGACCACCATCATCGGAAATGCCGAGCTTGCGTTGATGGATGTCATCAAGGATGAATCCTTACGCAAGGAAATAGAAGAGATCAAGAAAGCCGGGGAAAAAGCAGCCTCTTTGACCCGCCAGCTTCTTGCCTTCAGCCGCAAGCAGATTGTCCAGCCCGAGATCCTTGATATTAATGAATCATTAATAGATATAGAAAAAATGCTTGGCCGCCTGATTGGGGAAGATGTTGAGCTGTTGACGATTCAAGCATCTGAATTATGGCAGGTGGAAATAGACCCCGGTCAGATAGAACAGATGATCATGAACCTTGCGGTCAATGCCAGGGATGCCATGCCAAAGGGTGGCAAGCTCACCGTTGGAACAGCCAACGCTGATTTGGATAAAAACTATTTTCGCGAGCGCGATATTCATGAAGAAACGGCAGGTCATTATGTGATGCTATCTGTAAGCGATACCGGTAGCGGGATGGATAAAGAAACACGGGAACATATCTTCGAGCCTTTCTTCACCACAAAGGAAGTCGGCAAGGGCACGGGACTGGGTCTGTCCACAGTTTACGGCATTGTCAAACAAAACAATGGCTTTATCTGGGTTTACAGCGAGCCTGGCCAGGGTTCCACATTCAAGATATATCTGCCAAAGGTAAAGCCAGATGCAGAGCCAGAGGAAAAAGAACAATCTCTTGTGGACGATCTTAGCGGTTCTGAGACTGTTTTGATTGTAGAAGATAATGATTCGCTCCGAAATTTTGCGCAAAAGATTCTCTATATCTATGGGTACAGTACCCTGAATGCTAAAAATGGCGAAGATGCGCTGAGGGTCTGCAAGGAGCATAATGGTCAAATTGATCTGATGATAACCGATGTAGTAATGCCCAAGATGGGCGGCAGGGAAGCAGCAGAACGACTGCAACCTCTATATCCCCGGATGAAGGTAATCTATATGTCAGGATACACGGACAACGCAATTGTTCGTCACGGTGTTCTGGAGCCGGGGCTGAATTTCCTTGAAAAGCCTTTTACACCGGAAGGCCTGGCGCGCAAGGTGAGGAAAGCGCTGGAAAGTGAATGAAAAGTGAGAAGTGAATGAAAAGTGAGAAGTGAATAGTGAAAATTGAATATTTGTGGAAGTCGCTACGCTCCATTATTTTCAATATTTAATGTCACAGTTCCTTAATTTTTCACTATTCACTATTCACTATTCAATTGCAATGATGGAGCGAAGCGATACAATAAATATTCAATATTCACTATTCACTTTATAGGGAATGTATGCCGGCTGAAAAACAAACGCACGAAAAAATCAATCAAAAAAAGATGTTACCAAAAACCACTTTAGCACAATGGCAGACTACCTTTGATGCCATTAATGACGCTGTTTGTCTTTTGGACATGAATGGAAAGATTTTACGATGCAACAAGACAATGGAAAGCTTTCTGAAAAAATCCTCCAAAGAAATAATCGGCGGCACCTGCTGGAAACTTGTACATGGAACGGATAAACCTGTAAAAGGTTGCCCAATTGTACGCATGAAAAAAACTTTTTGCAGAGAAACCCTCGTTTTGAAGGTTGATGACAAATGGCTTAATGTCACTGTCGATCCTGTAATAGATGAAACAGGAAATCTTGCCGGCGCTGTGCACATTATAAGCGACATAACTCGACGCAAGCAGAGGGAAGAAGCAATAAAAGAATCCAAAGAACGTTACCGCGGTTTATCCGAAGCTAGTTTTGAAGCAATCTTTATCTCTGAAAAGGGAGTTTGTCTTGAACAAAACTCGACAGCAGAAAAAATGTTTGGTTACACATTATCAGAAGCTATTGGCAGGAAAGGTGTAGAATGGATTGCACCTGAAGACCGCGAAATGGTGATGAATAACATGCTGTCCGGTTATGAAGAACTATACGAAGCAACTGCTTTACGAAAAGATGGATCAACTTTTCCGGCTGAGATACAAGGGAAGATGATGCATTATAAAAGGAGGACTGTACGTGTAACCGCATTGAACGATATCACCAAGCGCAAACAAGCCGAGGAAGAACTAAGGAAAAGTGAACAGAGATTTCGTTCAATATTTGAGAATATTCCAAATATTGCTGTTCAAGGTTATGATGCGGACAGGAAAATAATTTTCTGGAACCAGGCAAGTGAGAAACTCTATGGATATAAGAAGGAAGAAGCAATAGGTAACCAACTGGAAGATCTGATAATTCCATTTGAGATGAGAGAATCCGTAATTGAAGCAGTTAGGAACTGGGTTGAAAATGGAATTCCTATTCCCCACGGGGAACTGAAACTAATGCGTAAAGACAAAACTACATTTCCTGTATATTCCAGTCATGTTATATTGAAAAACATCAATGGGGAACTTGAAATGTATTGTATTGACATTGATATGACCGAACGCAAGCAGGCAGAGGAGGCACTGCTGAACTCAGAAAAGAGGCTCCATTACCTTTCCTCCCAACTCATTACAGCACAGGAAAAAGAGCGAAGGCGGATCTCGTTGGAACTGCATGATGAGATGGGCCAAGCCCTGACAGCGATCAGCATCAATATTAGATCGATCGAGAAAGAGCTTCCTTTAGACCTTACTCCCTTGATAAAGGAGAGAATTGCGGAAATATATTCTCTCGCAGACCAGGCATCGGAGCAGATCCGTGAACTGTCCCATTATCTGCGGCCCTCCATGTTAGATGACCTCGGTCTGGTGCCCACATTGCGCTGGTACCTGGATGTATATAGAAAAAGAACCAACCTGGATGTGAAATATGAACCCATTAATTTTGAAGAAAGACCGAGCCCGGAGGTGGAAACGGTTATCTATCGGGTTGTGCAGGAAGCCCTGAATAATATCGTGAAGCATGCACAGGCCGGCAGTGTACTTGTGCGTGTGGAGCGCAAGGATAAGGAAGCTGCCGTTTTTATTAAAGACAACGGCAGGGGCTTCGAGGTGAATGAGTTTTTGGCTCCCGATGACCTGAAAGGCGGAATAGGCCTTTTGGGGATGCAGGAAAGGGTTAGTATATTGGAAGGCAAGTTCAGCATTCAGTCAAGTAAGGGGCATGGTACCAGGATTTCTGTAGAAATACCGTTGCATTGAGGAGAGGTCTAATGGACAAGACAAGAGTATTGCTGGTCGAGGATCACACCATCGTTCGAAAGGGTCTTCGCTCCCTTCTCGATAAAGAGACGGGTATTAAAGTGGTTGAGGAGGCCGAAGACGGAAGAGAGGCGATTCTAAAGGCTGAAGAGTTGCACCCTGATGTTGTGGTGATGGACATTGCCATGCCCGGGCTCAATGGCCTGGAAGCTACCCGACAGATCAAAAAACGTTTTCCTGACATAAAAATCATAATCCTGACCATGCATGCTAACGAAGAGTATATCTTGCAATCCCTTAAGGCTGGAGCCTCCGGGTATTTGATCAAGAAAGCAGCCCCCGTCGAGTTGATTTCCGCGATCAATGCCGTTCACAAGGGCAATTCCTTCCTAAGCCCGTCAATATCCCGCATGGTCATCGATGAGTATATCCGGCGATCCAAAGAGATCAGCGAGGGAGAAGAAGGCTTTGAACGACTTACCGTCCGTGAAAGAGAGGTACTGCAATTGATTGCCGAAGGTCGCAAAACACGAGAAATTGCTGAACTGTTGTATATCAGCATAAAAACGGTTGAAACACATAGAGCCCACATCATGAATAAGCTGGATATTCATAGTACGGCAGAACTGACCCGATACGCCATCCGTAAAGGAATCATAAGTTCATAGTATAGGAATTTCCATTTTTTAGTTAATCATTCACCCGCACACCTGCCCATAAGCCCCTTACGCGCCCGGGGCCAATCTCCCATTCACCCCCTGATAGTCCCTGCAAAACAATGCGGGTCAATAATTTCAAATAGTTACATAATATTAAAAGATGAACGTCCAACATCGAACATCGAACATCGAATGATGAAATCGCTCCGCTCCGCCAGTTTATAAATTGGCAGAATACATTATTCAAAATTCGAAGTTGGACGTTCGATGTTCGACGTTCATCTTTTAACAGGATCATCCTCGATTTTTGCAATATCGGGGTAAAATCTATATTTGAAAAATATAACTTGCATTTTTAACCTGAAAGGATAAAATTAAGACGCAATTGTTATCTGTAAGGTTAATTTTGCGATAGACAAATGGGGGGATGATGAAAAAATTCACTGAAAGATTTTTTAGCGCTCCTGCTGATAGCTTTTTTATTTTTGGCCCAAGAGGTACAGGGAAATCAACCTGGCTTAAAAAAACATTTCCGGATGCCTACCTCGTTGACCTGTTGGACGACAGGACATTTAGAAACCATATTGCACATCCGGAACGGATCAAACAAATTGTCAAGGCGAACCCACGAACAAGACGATACATTATTGACGAAGTCCAAAAGGCACCGGCACTGCTGGACAGCATCCACAGTTTGATCGAGGAATACAAAACACATCAATTTATTCTGACCGGCTCCAGTGCTCGAAAACTGCGCCGCGGTGGCGTAAACCTGTTGGCGGGTCGTGCCCTCTTAACCCATTTCCATCCATTTATGGCTGCTGAATTGGGCAATGACTTTTCGCTTGATGCGGCGCTCAGAAATGGCCTGATTCCTTTAATCGTATCGGCAAATGCACCCGGCAAAACACTGGAAACCTACATTACCCTCTACCTGAAGGAAGAGGTCAAGGAAGAGGGCATGGTGAGAGATATCGGCGCCTTCGCCCGCTTTCTGGAAGCCATCAGCTTTTCTCACGGCAGTATTTTAAATCTCAGTAATATCGCCAGAGAATGCCAGGTTTCCCGAAAGATTGTCGAAAACTATCTGGCGATTATTGAAGATCTGTTGCTGGGGTATAAACTTCCCGTTTTTACCAAACGTGCGAAACGCGCAATGACGGCACAGTCGAAATTTTATTTGTTTGATGCCGGCGTTTACTACCATTTGCGCCCCAGGGGTCCGCTTGACAGTCCCGATGAAATTGGCGGGATGGCCATGGAAGGCCTTGTTTTACAGCATTTTAAAGCCTGGTGCGATTACTCGGACGGTCAGGTGGACTGTTATTTTTGGCGGTCTCGGGGCGGCTCCGAGGTTGATTTCGTAATGTATGGAGAGCATTATTTCCACGCGGTGGAAGTTAAGAACGCAAAACAAATTCACCCCAAAAGCCTAAGATCACTTAAAACGTTCCTGATCGACTACCCGGAAGCCAGTGCGATGTTGCTATATCGAGGAACAGAAAAACTGATGGTTGATGGAATTCTCTGTTGGCCGGTTGAAGATTTTCTCTTTCAACTTAAACCGAACCACTGGCCGTAGATAAGGAACGGGGACGAAATAACTTCCCCAACTATGCATCACAGCTTCCGGCCACCTTTGCCCTCCTTTCTTAGGGTTCGCTCAAAAATAACTTCACATTTTGATGCGCCGATCCATCCCGCATGGTTGTGTTGCTCGTTGGTTAAATAGCCTGCTATTCGCCTTCCTCGCGCCTTGCCTTGCCATGCGTGCGCCTTAACCCCTGAAAATGTAAATTTATTTTTGAGCGAACCCTTAGTTTTCCTGCCTGTAACCAGCATTTAAAAAAATACTTTTCGGACAGGCACTAATTATCATTGCCTCCTACATAATGCCTGAACGAAAAGTCATGTTCAGGCAAAATCCGAATATCGAAATCCGAAATCCGAAACAAATTCGAATACCAAATGACAAAACGACCAAAACTAACACATTGGAAATACAATGTTTTTGTCATTAAAAAATTCGTATTTGGGTTATTGTTTCGAATTTCGTGCTTCGAATTTCGAATTTCTGACCGAAAACAGGGGTTTTCGGTCAGGCACTACATAGAAACCCTAATAAAAATCAGGGGTTTTTTTCTGAAAAATCAGGGTTTCCCCGATATCCATGCCATGCCCTTTACCCATAAGTCGAAAAGAAAGAAGTAAAGGTTTCATAACTCATTGTTTTTGTAAGCAAGCCCTTACCGGACAGTTTAAGGGGAGAAGACAGAATGCAGATTATAAAAGTACTGATTGCAGACGACGACATGAGATTCTGGCGGTTTGTCAAGGAGCTTTTTTCCTCTGAGGAGGATCTGCAAATTATTGGAGAGGCAAAGGATGGTCAGGAAGCTATACTCAAAGCAAAGCACTTTAAACGGGAGAAAATGATGAAAGTCTTTAGGAATTGGGCTGTTTTTTTTGTGATGTTTCTGTTTTTTGTCGCTGCGTTTTCCTGTGGAAAGGAAGAAGAAGGCCGAAAAGTTGATCTTGATAAAAAGACCTCGGATGTCAGCCGATTAGTCAAAACAACAGACATGAAAAAGAGCTTAACATTTTGTTTTGACCGTCGTCTCGACCCCTATGAAGAAATAAAAATTTACGGGTCTTTTCTCGACTATCTTGAAAAGGAGACAGGTCTTTATTTCACGCTTCTTTTTTCAGAGAGTTATCAGGAAACCATTGAGAATATCGGCGCCGGCAAGGCTCAGTTTGCCTTCATAGGGGGCTTAAGTTTTCTTAAGGCCGAACATGACTATGGCGTAAGAATGCTGGTCAAGGGCCTGGATCAGAATGGAAGCGGAATAGCGGTTAATAAAGACGGGCTCATCAACTGGGATAAAACCGAGATGTCCGGCGGGTTCAGTGATGTCGAGCCGCAAGATTATGATGTTTTAACCTAAATTGAGCGATTTTTTACTCAATCTGCGCCGATCTCTTGCGCATAAAGGCTTCGCAAAAATCCTCGACATATCCACGGGTATGCCTGCGGTTTTTGCAAATCCTTATGCATCAAGATCTCAGCACATATCTTCGCAAAAAATCGCTCAACTTAGGTTTAAAAAAGATGGCTGAAAAATACAGACTTTTGGGAGGTGACTGAGTTGAGATTCAGAACAAAACAGATGTTGGCCTTTTCATTGCTCATGGCTCTGATATGCAGCGCCTTTTTGGTCTTTTCATTAGCATTTTATAAAAACAGCATGATAGAGAAAACGCAATATCGTCGGTCCTCACTTGCAATACATTTGCGTAATGACATAATAAATATGGTGCCCACAGGGGATGTCCTGCAATTAACTGCTACACTCAGGAACATTTGTAAAGATGTGACTTACATAGATTATATCTTTGTAATTGATGATGACGGGCATTTGCTTGCGCATAACTTTGATACTGGTTTCCCATCCGAACTTTTTAACGCCAATTTGCTGCCGGCGGACAAAACAGCCTCCTCCAGACTTCTTATGACCAGTAATGGACGCGTCAGGGATTTTGCAATACGCTCGGCCAGGCATATGCCTGGCGAGATCCATGTGGGAATGAATGAAGAAGTTTTCTACAAACAAATAGACGATTTTGTGAAAATAACCATAATCATGACGATTGTTTCTTTAGCGTTTGGGTTGTTTCTGGTTTATGCCATATCCGGTTATCTCAGCAAGCCATTGGAAAACCTTAGCCTGGGCATGAAAAAAATAGAAAATGGGGATTTGGAATACCGTTTGGCGGAAAATGGGGACTATGAAATTTTAAACCTCCTCCAGGGCTATAACCGGATGACCGAATCAATACTGGATTCTACCATCAGACTGCAGCAGGCAAAGGAAAAGATAGAGAAACTCAATTCCCTGCTGTACGCTATTCGAAACATCAATCAACTCATAACCAGGGAAAAAGATCGGAATCGTCTGCTTCAAGGCGCTTGCAATAGCCTGGTTGATGCTCCTGGTTTATATTCCGCCTGGATTAGCCTGCTGGATGAATCCGGAGCATCTGTGACGTTTGTCGAAGCCGGTTGTGGTGAGGATTTCCTGCTCATAAAGAAAATGTTGCATCAAGGCGAGTTGCCGGCCTGCGGTCAGATAGCGCTCAAGCAACCGGATGTTGTGGTCACTGAAGACCCGGCTTCAACCTGTACAAACTGTCCATTAAAAGAGAGTTATGGTGATCGGTGGAGCATGACTGTCCGGTTGGAACATGGGGGAAATGTTTACGGCCTGCTGACAATGACAGCCCCCAAAGATTTAATCATAGAAAAACAAGAGCTAACTCTATTTAAAGAAATCGCCGGAGACATTGCTATTGCCTTGCATACCATAGAATTGGAAGAAAAACACAAGCAGGCAGATGCAGCATTGTTTGAATCTGAAGCCAAATTTCGGACCCTGGTAGAAAAAATTCCTGCAATCACATATACTGCCGCACTTGACGAATACAGCTCAGCGCAATATATCAGCCCGCAAATTGAGTTGATCCTTGGATTTACACAAGAAGAATATAAGGAAGATAGCAATCTTTGGGATAAACAGCTTCATCCGGATGACAGGGAGCGTGTAAAAGAAATAGCGGCGAGTCGCCAAAGCAATATTCCCTTTGTATCGAAATATCGTATGTTAACAAAAAACAATCGTATTGTTTGGCTCAGGGATGAGGCGACCATTGTGAAAGATGAGGCCGGAGAACCTCTATTTCTTCTGGGCGTAATGATTGATATTACCGAACAGAAGCAGACAGAGGAGGCGCTGCGCAAAGAGCGTAATTTCTCGCAAAGCATTATTGATACAGCACAGGCTATCATCCTTGTTCTCAACCCCGATGGAACCATAGCCGAATTTAACCCTTATATGGAAGAGCTGTCAGGATACAGCATTGAAGAAGTGCGAGGAAAAGACTGGTTTGAAACATTTCTTCCGGAGCGCGATCTGCAAAAAACAGGTGAGCTGTTTACCAAAGCCATTTCCGATATAAATACCAAAGGATATATAAACCCGATAGTTACCAGGGACGGAAAAGAAGCTACAATAGAGTGGTTTGATCGGACATTAAAAGACAAAAACGGTAACATTACAGGCATTCTGGCAATTGGGCAGGATATTACCAAACGAAGAAGTATAGAGGAGCAGCTCCGGCAGTCCCAGAAGATGGAGGCCATCGGCACCCTGGCCGGCGGCATTGCCCATGACTTCAACAATATACTGACCACCATCATCGGGAATGCCGAGCTTGCGTTGATGGATGTCATCAAGGATGAATCCTTACGCAAGGAAATAGAAGAGATCAAGAAAGCCGGGGAAAAAGCAGCCTCTTTGACCCGCCAGCTTCTTGCCTTCAGCCGCAAGCAGATTGTCCAGCCCGAGATCCTTGATATTAATGAATCATTAATAGATATAGAAAAAATGCTTGGCCGCCTGATTGGGGAAGATGTTGAGCTGTTGACGATTCAAGCATCTGAATTATGGCAGGTGGAAATAGACCCCGGTCAGATAGAACAGATGATCATGAACCTTGCGGTCAATGCCAGGGATGCCATGCCAAAGGGTGGCAAGCTCACCGTTGGAACAGCCAACGCTGATTTGGATAAAAACTATTTTCGCGAGCGCGATATTCATGAAGAAACGGCAGGTCATTATGTGATGCTATCTGTAAGCGATACCGGTAGCGGGATGGATAAAGAAACCCAGGAACATATCTTCGAGCCTTTCTTCACCACAAAGGAAGTCGGCAAGGGCACGGGACTGGGCCTGTCCACCATATACGGCATTGTCAAACAAAATAATGGCTTTATCTGGATTTACAGCGAGCCCGGGAAAGGGACGACATTCAAGGTCTATCTTCCTGTGGTGAAGGGGGATACAGACCAGGAGGAAAAAGAACAAACCCCTGTGGGCGATCTTAGCGGTTCTGAGACTGTATTGATTGTAGAAGATAATGATTCGCTCCGAAATTTTGTGCAAAAGGTTCTCTATATCTATGGGTACAGAACCCTGAATGCTGAAAATGGCGAAGATGCTTTGAGGGTCTGCAAGGAGCATGATGGTCAGATTGATCTGATGATAACCGATGTGGTAATGCCCAAGATGGGCGGCAGGGAAGCAGCAAAACGACTGCAACCTCTATATCCCCGAATGAAGGTAATTTATATGTCAGGATACACGGACAACGCAATTGTTCATCACGGTGTTCTGGAGCCTGGGCTATAGTGCCGGTCAAATGACTTGATACTTTCAGAAAAATCATGTATTACAATCGCTCCGAAGAATTTTTTCAAGGAGCAAAACATGACTGTTCAAGGTAAAGCACTGACACCAATAGAGAAAGAAACGATAGTTACATTAAAAAAATATTTTGATCGCACTAAGGATGATTCGCAAGAACAGACAAGCCCAAGTGTTGAGCGAGTTGTTAATGCGTTAGGAGTTGGCATTGCAACGGTCAAGCGAGTGATGGCTGATCATAATAGAGGAATAACTTTTACGGAACAAGGAAAAATTCACAAGGGCCGCCCCCCACGATCGCTATCGGACTCAATGCAAAC
>Ga0255435_10049_pt2 | contig 12203 bp, 7 predicted proteins | sample ANMaggSSYBR02H11_FD_182647 | JGI IMG/M metagenome (GOLD analysis project Ga0255435, IMG submission 182647) | Sediment cell enrichment communities from methane seep in Santa Monica Basin, California, United Staets - ANME aggregate JGI... | ecosystem: Environmental > Aquatic > Marine > Cold seeps >... | reverse complement strand
GATACGGCAGTGCGTCCACCATAGCGCCGGCCAGGGTGGGTGAATACCGGATTTCCAGACGGGAAGTATCCTTGCGCCGGTCTTCGGGCACATGGATGGTAAAGGTTTGAGACAAGCTGTCCGGTGAACTATCCGGCTCGATATAACCGGACCAGGCTTCCATTTTATCTGCCCCATGCACATATACCGGAAATGTCATTTCCATGGCATCGGATTCTTCATCTGTCAGTGCTTTCATGCGGATGACGGCCGTGCCTTCCCGGACAACCTTTACCCGCCAGTCGAGACGCTTTTCTCCGCCCGCCTCAACATCCACAAGCTGGCGCGCGGTGACTCCCGGCAGCAATTCAAGATAGTCCCCGTCCATCTCGATCACCGCAGAAACGGATTTGCCCGTCTTCAGATAATTATGCACGTTGGCAGACAGCACCACCTCATCTTTTTCAATGAAAAACCGCGGTGCCTGAAGACGGACCATGAGATTCTTTTTTGTGGTGATCAGACTTTCCGCTTCCGCAACTCTGGTGCCGTGCCCCATGGCCCAGGTCTTAACCTTCCATCCGGTCAGATTATCCGGCATGGTCAACGTCACCTGCGCACAACCGGTTTCATCGGTAACCACATCCGCAGCCCATAAAGCCGCGTCTGCAAATTTTTTGCGGATAATCGGCGCCACTGTTTGCGGTGCATCGGTCATGCCCCCGGCCATGTCCCCGGCCTGATCTGCAACCGCTTCTTCTTCCGCCATTGCAAAACCCGCTTCCTTTTTTTCCGCAACAGATTTCATTTTCATGGGGGAAGCTGCCATAGGCGCATTTTTGCTCAGCCTTCCATCATTCTGGCGCATGGCATCTCTTTTGCCACCGCTTCGACCCACTTCATCTGTTTCCATATCCGCCACCATGTGACCGAATACCCCCAGGTTTCCCATGGCCTGCTCGTCGGATTTGATGAGGTTGTGAAAATAACGGGTCAGATTGGAATACGTTACCTCCCGGTGGCTCCGGCGCCATTTCCAGAAAAATTTTCTGATATCCGGCACATTAGACCCGCCGGATATATACTCCAGGGCTTTGTCATAAACGGTTACTACGGTTGACCCCACAAATGGTTCGCCATCTGCGTCCGTCAGTTTTATGTTAATAACCGCATCATCTCCGGGTTTAAATTCTTTCGACGACGGAGTCACTTCCAGGTTCAGGACGCGTTTTGCAGGCGGCACAATGATTTCCCGTGTCGTGCTGTAGAGCTTTCCGTCAGACACGGTAAATGCTTCAACGAAAAAATTCGGCATGTCCTTTTTGGTGATGGAAATTTCTTCTAATGTACTTTTCCCCTTTATCCGGATAATCTTTGGCGCAAGATATACGCCGTTTGCCGGCCGGATGAACAACGCCACTGTACTGTTTTCCCGGTCCGTGTTGATCCGGAGGCGTACTTTTTCGCCGGGCCCGTATTCACGTTTGTCTGTCACCAGCTCGATATGGTCAAACCGAAAATTTTTCCTGTCAGCCGTATCCCCCATCACGGAAAAAACATATCCGCCTTCTATCACATGGCCCTTTTGATGCTCTGGCGCATCGGTCACCGTGTACGATAGCCGGTACTGGCCGGATGTTGACGCGATTAATTGTTGAGAGGATTTGCCCTGCTCATCAGTATCCAAATTCCACTCTGCGACCGGATTTTCTTTTGGCTGCATGTTTTTATCATAGGAAACCTTAAAAAGCGTTAACACGCCCTTACCCTGCACCGGCTGTTTATCCAGGGTTTGCGCGGAAAATTGTGTGCGAATCGTATCTCCGGTCCGGTAATGCCCGCGATCCACCCAGGCATACACTTTAAACGGCTGCCGGGCGGCCAGCACCTCACCCTTGCCTGCAATGGTTCTGCGGGAAAGGTCGGTGACTTCTGCGGTAATCTCATACCGGTGATCTTTATCGCCGTGCATCTCTTTTGCCAGACGGGTATCAATTGAAACTTTTAAAATGCCGTCTTCCGGGATATCTGTCTCGTTTTCCACGATCACTTCCGGCGGCGGGGCTGCCCGGTAAACCCACCACGGCCAGGGCCGGAAGCATCCCCATTGATTCCAGCCCGGATACCATGCATAATCATACGCAAACCACCAGTAGCCGGGATCATAAAACCAGTCCCAGTTTCCGTACGGGAACCACTGGGCCGTGTGCTCGTACCGGAGAACTTTGTATTTAACCTTTCCCTCTTTTACCGGTTCACCAAAATAATAGGCGGCCTTTATCTCTGCGGTAATGGTTTCCCCCAGCATGACCGGCTCTTTGGGCGCTGTGACCGTGACTTCAAATTCCGGCTTTTTATACTCTTCCACTCGGAACGTTCCCCCGCTCCCATAGGTTCGGTTATAAACCTGGTAAACGCCCAGAGCCGCATCAGAAGGAATTTCAAATTCACCGTCAATCCCGCCGTAAGCATCTGCGGTAAGGGTCGTTTCATGCACCCGGTCCCCTTTGGGATTTCGTATTTCAATACTCATGGATTGATTGGCGTAAACAGAGACATCGTCCTGGTCATATTTGGCCTGCCGGACCCATTGCTTGAATTTTACCGGTTGCGCAGGCCGGTATACCGGACGGTCGGTGATGGTTAAAACTTTTGTCTGGTTATACTCCTGATCATACCAGTTCCCGTGCCACACGGAATTAAACCCCAGAAAGGCAAAGCATCCGTCGTCGTCAGTGGATGTGGTGGTGGCAGTGATCAGCCACTGAAAATTCTGACCCTGGTCTTTCGGATCCGGTGTGACCAGACCGTTTGTGTCCGTATATTCAGCAAACTGTTTGATCTTGGTTTTATAGAAGTTCCATTTCACATGCTCATGACGATACCCGAAAAATTCCAGGTTAATGTGAGAAAGGGGTTCACCGGTCACGGCGTCAGCAACATAGTAAAGGTTTTCCTGGTGAAGGGGTTTGTGCACAATCACCGTGTCATTTAACCAGATCACAATCCGGCTGGTATGCCCGCCGGCAAGGGTTGCCTTTAAAAGATATGCCCCGGATTTTTTCAAAGGGGTCTCTATTGTCACGCGCCGGTCCCAGTGTCCTTTTCGCGGGGTTAATTTTATTGACCAGTCAGCGGCTTTTTCCCCTATATATTTTTTCTCGTTATTTTCAACCAGGCGCCAGCCGATGTTATTGACATTGACTTTCTGCCAGTTCATTTTATTGGGACGTTTTTTGATGTAGGATTTTACATCATCCAGCAGTTGGGGCACGTTGATTTCATATGCTTCAAAGTCAGCGTGATCCGCATTTCTGAACCGGAATTCGACGGTTGCGCCTTTAGCATTTTTATCTTTTTCGTGCGGCTGGGACATGACAGGCTCGAACTGGCCCCAGTTGTCAACAATCTGCGCGAGCCTTTTTTGGGCCGAATTATAGGTACTTTGGGAACGATCCGGGAGATCCAGCACCTGCTGCCAGTATGCGGCTGCTTTTTTATACAACCGCCGGTTGGTATAGATATCTGCCAGCGTCTGAAGGGCATTTTCCTGGTATCCCTTTTGATTGTCAGCAAGGGTTTCATATATTTTAATATAATTAAATTCATCCGGCAGGTTAAATCGTTGGATGCCGGTGGCCAGTTTTGCAATTGATTCATCATCTGCCAGCGTGTGAACCGAATACGTACCGCTCACATCTTCCGCATCCCCAAAATCTGACGGCCGACCCCACCAGCCATAACTGGCCATGGTCTGCACCCCGAACTGCTGCCGGTAAAAATTGGCCATGGTCCAGAGAACCGAATCATTTACGCCGGGATTTTTCTCAACAGCCATCATCAGGCACCAGCGCCAGCGCTCCCCGTCATTTTTCGCAGATTCAAACGATACCGGGATCTGATAAAAAACCGGGTTTCCCGATTCATCCACAGCAGCCCCCCGGGTTTCCCCGCCCCAATAAGGATACCCGTCCTCATAATCCGGCAGTTTGCTGAGGTCAGTTAATGCCTGAAGCTCCCAGGACGCCTGATTATTATACCGGTTTAACAGCCACATACCGGCAAAGGACTGGTAAAAACCCGCGACCAGACTTTGATTCCCGACTGTTTCAGCAATTCCCATTGCCTGAACCATCAACTGCAATGCACGCACCCGGTCCCGGTCCTGTGCGTTTACGTATTTTCCCCCGCCCCTGTGGGACCCGCGTTCAAATTTTCCGGCAATCATATAGCCGGAATGATCCACATACTGGTAACTCTGTGCTGCAGCCCACAACAGCTGCCAGTTGTTTGCGTGGTATTCAATGGTTTTTTCCTTAAGCGCGTCTGTTTCATTCTGGCGGTTTAAATTAACCAGGCAGTTGACGACCATGTTCAAATCATTGCCCACCATGCCCGGCGCATTGTCCATACTATCCAGAAGTTTTTCGTATAAGCCGAACGCCTCTTTGTAATTGCCGTCATTATATTTTTCCCGGGCAGCCGATCGCTGGCTGGTTATCGTTTCGGGTGCATCGGAACAGGCGTCAGGCAGGTTGAACAATAAAACACCGGCTGCAAATACCAATACCGTTAAAATCAGCGGAAACACACATGGCTGCAATATCTTAAAAAGTCTTTGTCGGATGGTTGTCGGGTGATATGCCATGATCTGTTCCTCCAGCAAATAATTGTGGGAAATTGGAATTTAAGAAATTTTCTTCAAACTGGATTCAAGTGTAACACAGAATAGTACGATCACAATTCAATTAAATGCAAAAAAAGAGGACTCAAATTTTACATTTGTTTTACAAAAAAGTTCTCAGGATTGAGTTTGAATAAATATTGAAAAACTATCGATCTTTTTTATTCGCCTACCGGGGGTTTTTCTAAGAGATCACAACTGCCAGGACACCTGATTTTTCCTGAGTTTTTTATAAAATACTAAAAATTTATCTATAATAACTTGCATTCAGATAAAATTCCTGTTTTTAATACGTAGTTTTTTAATGGCTATGATAATTTTTTAAATTCACGAGAGTAAACACCCTATCATCCGGAGGAAAAAAGACATGAAAAAAGTATTTAAAGTTCTTCTATTCACATTGCTGTTGGCGGGATTTGTTTCAGGATGTTCATTTACAAGAGGTAATATCGGACATTCAATTACCACAGATGTTCAGTTGAGTGAAGCCAATTTCAAAGTTTTAGATTCAGTTTCCGGTGAAGCCACAGCAGATTATTTCTTTGGTATCGGACCGTCGGATCAGAATCTTTTATCTCAGGCCAAAAGGGATATGCTGTCAAAAGCCGGTCTCGTCGGCGGAGCAAAAGCAATCATCAATGTCACAACTGACACCAAATATTCCGGTTTCATCCTATGGAGATCAAGAACAGCCTATGTCTCCGCAGAAGTCATAGAATTCATTAAATAAAAAAATCGGCAGCGGTGCGCGACCGACCGTTCAACACCGATTCCATAAAACACAAACTAAGCCTGGCCGGATATCCGGCCAAGCTTAATTTTTTGTCAGACAAATCCTGCTTCAGACAACCGCATAAACAATGCCGCCGAACTCAGGAAGCCGGCGGCCTTTGTTCGGGCCCGTAAAAACCATTTCTGCCAGATCTTTACCGTCCGCATCGATGACATGGGAAAATCCGCGCTTTTTAAGAAACAGCTCCGTCATCCCTGTTTCATAATCCTAAACCCATAGAATTTATTCAAAATGTTAAGAAATAAGGAGAACCAATTTTGACAAACTCGTAAAAAGTCGCCCGGATGGTTAAGTAAAAATTCCATATACAAGGCGTAGTGGTTTTTCAGATTTAAGATAATACATGTAGTATATCGAGAAGCTGAAAAACCGCTACAACGCCGTAGATGGGACTTTTTACGACGCCATCAATTTTCCGGCCATCATTCAAACATTTATTTTAATCCAATCCTCCGGGACAGTGTCTTTCATTGCCTGAAAGTTCAATTTCCTGTCATTAAACCATCGGTCAGGGGAAACAACAATTTTACCCGGATGATCATTTAACCATGCCGCCCACCATGAAAACGTGCTGTTGGAAATAATCTGATGTTTACATAGCTGCATTAAATTAAAATCATATATTGGATTTTGACGATGCTGTTTTAAATCGACAAACGAACAGTCATTTATATTTATATTTATATTTATATTTTTCTGACACCAATCAATGTCATCCGAGAAAACAAAAAACTGCGGGGCGTTGAGCCTTTCCCTTATATAGTTAACAGCATTTAATATATACCCCATGCTGCAAACCCGGTGCAATTTCGATTTAAGATACTCTTTTCTCCTGATATGGATACTAACAGAATTTGACGCTTTGATATTTTCAAGATACGGGGACATTTCTTTTTCCGGAAGATCTGCCTTTAATCTCAAGTCATCGCGGATGATATTTTCGATATCCTTAAAGTATTTCTCACTCTGGAAAAACCCTTTGATTATCACATCATCACCAAGCATGAGCAGACCCGGATCAAAACCCCATTTTTTTTCCTGGTATAATCGGTTATTTAACCGGATCAGATTAATACCCGGATGATAGATAATTTTATGATGGATGGGCGGTTTGTAAATGTCGGCACAAATGTTAAAACTATTGATAAGATCAATCATCTGCTGCGCTTTTAAATCATGTGATTTGATACAGTTGGCAAGATTAAGCCGGAGGAGGGTATTGTTCTTTATGGATAAATGTCTGCCCGCAGCATATTGAAAAAGCATGTTACCCAGCTTGCCTTCTAAGATGACGGTTATCATATCATACAACCAGGTACCGTGGCACGGTCATTTTGTACTGAACATAGGCATCCCCATGCACGGAATACAAATAGGCTTCTTCCTTGATGATCATTTGATGTACAAATAAAAATCCGCATATTGAAAGACCGAACAGAATCCAATTTTGGAGAAGAACCGTGTATGTCGCAAACATCAGAAAATAAGAAACAAAATACGGATTGCGGGTAAACCGGTAAATACCCGTGGTAACCAGATCTGTTTTCTGGTCTTCTAAAACACCCACCCGCCAGGAATCCTTCAGATTCATCAATGATGCGCCGGATACAAGCAGATTCAAAAGCAGAAGCCCGAGTCCCAAAGTCCCGGCGAAAGTGCAGTTGATCAATTGAATTTCTCCAAAAGGGTGTTGGAAAAAACTCAAACACAGTGCAGCACAAATAAAAAAGGCAAAAAAAGCAATGGAGAGCGTTGCCTCAATATTTTTTCCGCGAATCTGCTTGCCGATTTTTTTGTAAAGGATGATGTTTTTCATTACAAACATTCCCTGAAAAACCAGTTGATGCAAGAGTATAGCAAGCCAGGTTTCCGGCATTTTCGACTCCTTTTTTCTTATTCCAGCGCAATTCAGGGGGCACCACACCCTTGTTTATTGATATGCTTTTTCCATGTCCTTTATCTCTGTAATAATTTCATCAACTGTTTCTTTAAGCTCACCGCCCATTTTTAAATACTCGTTGGGATATTCATCTTTCATAAAATGCATTAATGCATAATAGATTGGTTTGAAGCGATCTTTGAATTTATGAGGATTTTCACTAAATATATTTAACGCTAAATGGTACTGTTTTTTGGCAATCAAAAGCATTAAAAACAGATTGACACCCTGAGCATATTCTTCAAGAAATTTTATATCGTTTAAAAAATTCTCTGAGATATCGACAACTTCTTCAAATTGATTATCCCATAACAGTATAATAGCATGGGCGTGGGCATGGAAAGCGATGTTTTCCTTTTGATATGCTTTTTCAGATAGTTCGATGGCCTGCTTTTTATTTTTCCTTTCGTCAAAATACATCAAGGCCAGATGATTCATAGAATTCGTATCACCTCTTCCCACCGCCATAAGAAAATACTCTATGGCTTTCTCATTGTCCTTGAATTCTTTTTCATATAAAAAGCCCAAATTCCTCATAGCTATAAAATGCCCTTTATCAACAGCCATTTTGGCATATTCAATAGTTTTATCAAAATTTTTAAATTCTGAATAATATAATCCAGCTAAACTATTCATTGCTTTAACATGATCTTTTTCTACTGCCATACGATAGTACTTTTCTGCTTTCTTAGGACTCTTAATATTTTTAGCATACAACTTACCTAATTTATACATAGCATCGGCATCGCCTTTGTCCACTGCCAGTAAGTAATATCTTTTGGCTTTCTCAGTATCCTTAAACTCTGATTGATAAAGTGACGCAAGATTGTTCATGGCGGAGACATTGCCTTTTTCAACGGCCATCAGAAAATATTCTTCAACTTTTTCTTTATCCTCTGATGTTACTTGATAAAACACCGCCAAATTATTCATGGCTTGGGCATCGCCTCTTTCCAGAGCCATCAAGTAATATTTTTCGGCTTTCTCATTATCATTAAATGCTGTTTGATAAATCACCGCCAAATTATTCATGGCCTTGGCGTTGCCTTTTTCCACAGCCATCAAGTAATATTCTTCAGCTTGCTCTTTATCTTTAAATGCTGTCTCATACAACACCGCCAAATTGAACATGGCTTCGGCATCACCTTTTTCCACAGCCATCAGGTAACATTTTTCAGATTTTTCCTTATCATTAAATGCTGTTATATAAATCAACCCCAGATTGAACATGGCTTTGGCGTCGCCCTTTTCCACGGCCATCAGGAAATACTTTTCAGCTTTCTCTTTATCCTTGAATGCTGATTCATACAACAACGCCAAATTATTCATGGCTCCAGTATCGCTTTTTTCCACAGCCATCAAGTAATATTCTTCGGCTTTCTTTTTATCCTTGATTTTTTTTTCGTACAACAAACCCAGATTAAACATGGCTTCGGCATTGCCCATTTGAACTGCCGGTAAAAAATAGTTTTCAGCCTTTTTAAAATCATTTTTTACTGTGATATAAAATATACCCAGTTCATTTAAGTCTTCCGGTGTTTTATCAGCCTTTTTCTCAAGATTTTTTATCTGATCCAGCAGGTCTGAGGATTGAATATCTTTTTCATTGATCCAATCTTCACACTTAGATAAATATCCACACAACTCCGAATTATTGTTTTCAAGAAGCATTCTCGTATTTTTTATTAGCTGGCTTTGCAACTCAGATTTAAGCGAGGTCCGGACAAGCGCTTCAGTCATCATCCATGCGTGGCGGTCATTGATTTTTCCATTTTTTAGAGCATTAAGGTGCAGATGAGCACGGCTTTCCAATTCTTTTTCATCGCACCAGATCTGCAGGAATTCGACAATAAAACGGACCCGCCGTTCATCCCACTTTCGCCCAAGGCGCATCAGATACCAGATATTAAAAAACCGTTCGTGGATCCGGTATAAATAGTTTTTGGTGTTTGTTTTTTCCTTTTCTATAATATGGAATTTTTCCAGCTGTCCCAGCTGGGCAGACACAGCCTTGCTTTGGATTCTTGTTTTTTTTGCAATCTCTTTTGTGGTAACCGCATCCCAGTTTAACGCGATAAAATCGACAATCTCCTGTTGCTGAGCAGAAAGCTTATCCATCCGGTGCTTATACAAAGGCGTTACGCTGTCGAGTATTTTTTCCAGGTCCTTAAACGCATTGCCGTTTTCATCGTCTACAAAAATTTCAAAAAGAATAATAATGGTCCGGATAACCCCGCCGGTCAACCTGCGCAAAGCTTCAATCCGGCCGGGCTGATTTTTAACAATATGATTGACCCGCTCTTTTTTGTAATGCCGGCCCAACCCCAACAGCAATTTTTTTGTTTCTGCGGTGGTTAAGCCTTTGAGATACGGCATCTTAAAAAAATGATAAAAGGGTTTTCCATAATCATGGTGAAACTCAAGGCTCACGGAAGAAGCACCGATTACCCGAATTTCCGCCGACTCCATAAATACTTCCCGGAGCCGGTGATGTTCTTTTTTCGAAAATTTTTCAAACATTTCATCAATATTATCGATAAACAGAATCAGCTTCTTTTTGTTCTCAATCAGCGTTCTTTCCAAGAGTTCAAAACACTGAAACTCATAATCATCATCATAATCCAGTGCCTGCATTTTTTCATAAAGACCATTTATTTCATTGCCTTCATCCAGATATTCCGCAATTGATTCCCACAATTTAAACAACTTGGTAATGCTGTACTGCTCTTCATTAAAGATGACCGAAATCATTCGCTTTGAAAGTTTGGGGTCGTTATTGATTTCATATGCAATGCGCAGAAGCATCGTTGTTTTGCCCTGCCCCCGATTTCCCTGGATAATGTAATGCTGTTCCGGGTGCTGCATTTTCGATTTTTTGATATCGTCAAAAATATCTCTAAACAGCTTTGTCCTGACAACAAAATTGTCAATCAATTCCGGTTTTGTCTGCAACGCCGGATTGTATATTTTGGGTAAATCAACTGGCGACATTTTGCCTCCACCACATTCTTAATATTGGCGAGTTAAAGCGATACATTTTCTTATCATCACTATTATTGATATAGCCGTCATAGACCAGAGCCCCGACAAGATCCTTGAATGTATCTTCAACCTTGTATTTGACTGCTATATTATAAATTTCAGCCGATTGAATTGTTTCATTTTCCGAAATAATATTTAAAAGCTGTTTGGAAAAATTATATTCATCGCCCTTTAATGTTGTCCGCAATCTTGAGTGCCAGTGCTCAAAATGATTTCTCTGGGCCAGCATATCTTCAAATGTCCGGTCAATATCGGATTCAGTTATATTTTCCAGATCTTCGTCTCGATACAGATCTTTTAATCCCTCTATGGCCAGTTGGATATAAAAAGGAATCAGCCATTCGATTTTTTCAAGAATATAATCAATTAACGGATCTGACAATTTAAAGGGAACGTTTTGTAAAAGCCGCATGACCAGATCTTTTGCTTCATCTGGTTTGAGCGGCGGGATAACCAGGCGTGACAAATCATTGATGGTTTTTGGGGCATTCATTTTCCCGACAATATTTTCAAGACCAATGGAGCCTGTATAAATAAACTGAACATGGTTGCTCACTTCTTCATCCTGTCTTAACTCCCGGTTACTGTGCAGAAAATGTCTGCCGGCTTTTTTCCCTTCATCGACAATTATATTTTCAAGGGTCTGGGGGAACTCGTCTAGCATGATGATTGTTTTCCCATATTTCGTATCAATGGATTTTAAAATTTTTTTAAGTACCTCGAAATAATCAAGGTCATCTTTAACACCGAATTCGACACCATCTTTTCCGATTTTTTTAATCGACGGCATGTGCTTCTGAAGAATCGTTAGAATCTTTTGTGAAGACTTGATCGCAGACGTTTTTAAAACCTTGTTGACCACCCTCCTGAAAAACTCATTTTCATTATTAATCGATTCCGTATCCAGAAACAAAAAATCAAAATTCTTTTTTGGGTTATCCTTTAAGTAATACATTACAGACGTTTTTCCAACGCGCCGGGGGGGCGGCAATCAGGATATGATTACCCGACTCGATCAAGTCCCAGGCCTTGCTAATGATATTTTTTCTAAAATAAAAATTATCTCCCCTGGCAGGGGCTCCGGTATTGATGTCCATATCGCACTCCTTTTTGACAATAGATTCATTGTTAAAATAAATGACAATAAATCCATTGTCAACACAATTTTTTCATCTTAATCACCAACACGAAATAACCATCAAAACATATTCAGAATACAATCTTATCCTTTCAGATATATATGCCTAAAAACCAGACCCCTTCCCCACATAAAAAGCCAACTGCAATAAATCAGGAGCAGCCGCACTTTTAACATACAGATAAAGTGCAGCGCCCCTGATAATTTACAAAAAAAGACAAATCAATGCCGGGCGTGGAAGCCCGCAGAAAAACAAGCCTGAAAATAAGGATAAGCAAATTATCTTTGGATGTTGGTAACGATAGTCTAGGGGTCACCCGAATTTAGGGTCAACGAATTTAGTGCGAATTTAGTGCGAATTTAGGGTCAAATCTTTAATCTTTAATTATTTTTCAAGATTAAAGATTTGACCCCACTCCCTTCACTGACCCCACTCCCTTCACAAATATAAATTTTTGATTTGACAGTAATTGAGTAAGGTGTCACCAGATCCCCTATTGATTTGACAGTAATTGAGTAAGGTGTCACCAGATCCCCTATAAAAGAAAATTATCATATATTAATATAAAAATCAATATGTTATTTTATTAACAAGGCAAGAAATATCATTTTCTTTAAAAAAAGTTAG
>Ga0255435_10065_pt1 | contig 12465 bp, 11 predicted proteins | sample ANMaggSSYBR02H11_FD_182647 | JGI IMG/M metagenome (GOLD analysis project Ga0255435, IMG submission 182647) | Sediment cell enrichment communities from methane seep in Santa Monica Basin, California, United Staets - ANME aggregate JGI... | ecosystem: Environmental > Aquatic > Marine > Cold seeps >... | reverse complement strand
AAGACCTCCATTGAGGCAGGAAAAACTAAAAGTCTAACTCCGTTAGAGATCTTTTTACCACGAAGAATTTCACTGGCAATTTTTAAATCTTCTATCCTTCCATTGGTACAAGTCCCAATTAATGCCTGATTAATCTTCGTCCCTGCTACCCTTGACACAGGTTTTACATTGTCTACAGTGTGGGGGCAGGCAATTTGAGGTTCTAAATCACTTATATCGTAATCTATGATTTTTTCATACTCAGCATCAGCGTCTGACTTTATTATTTCGTATTTTTTATTGGTTCTCGGAGCAAGCCATTGTATGGTTTTTTCATCTGGTTCTACATAACCGATCTTTGCTCCCATCTCCACTGCCATATTACATAAGGTCATCCTACCCCCGATATCCATATCCCTAATTACTTTCCCACTAAACTCTACTGCTTTATATAATGCTCCATCCGCACCTAAACCCCCAACAATGTGAGGGATTATGTCCTTGGGGTATATTCCGGAAGGAATTTCTCCTTCAATATTTACCTTGATGGTCTCCGGCACTCTAAGCCAGATTCCATCTGTAGCCCAGATAGAAGCTACTTCACTTCTGCCAATCCCGGTTGAAAAAGCACCAAATGCTCCATGAGTTGTAGTATGAGAATCTGCTCCTAGAATCATAGCCCCGGGGATGATGTGTCCTTTTTCCGGAAGAACCTGATGACAGACTCCGACATTAATATCATAAAAATTCTCAATTTTCTGCTCCCGGATAAACTCTCTTATCTCTTTATGATTGGTAGCGTATTTTTCTGTTGCTGCCGGAATACAATGATCAAGGGGAATTACTATCTTCTCGGGATGTTTTACTTTATTAATTCCAATCTGTTTAAATTTTTTTGCTATAGCGGCGGTATTATCGTGTGACATTACTACATCCGGGGAAACGATCACAATTTCTCCGGTAATTACACTTTCTTTGCCCGATTTAAGGGCTAATATCTTCTCTGCAAAAGTCTTACCCATTTTTACCTCCTTTTATAAATGATTACACTGATTAGAAGATGATTACGCAGATTAGGAAGAACAATTATAAATAATCAGAATAATTTATTATAATCTGTGTTTAATATATAAATCTTTTTACTTGGCAACTCTTATTACCGAAATTAACTAATAACCCTACATGAAGTCCAGATACTTTTAAATAAGATAAAACTTGATATTTAAAAACATCAGGAAGATATCCTACAACAGCTTTTAATTCAACTACTACTTTATTATCTACAATTAAATCTAATTTTAAATTTCCTACTTTCTCTCCTTTAACATTAACCTCAAAGACTCTTTCGGTTTCATATTTTAATCCTTCTTCATCTAAGAATATTTTTAAGGCATTGTGGTATATTCTCTCTTTAAAACCCGGGCCTAATTCATTATGAACTTTAAAACAACAACTAATTATTTTTTCTGTAAGTGGATCTTTATCTTCCATCTATTTAATTCTTTTATTGTGATTACACTGATTAATCTGTACTTATCTGTGTAATCATCCTCCTTAATCTGTGTAATCTGTGTTTGAATCTGTGTAATCTGTGTTTGTTTATTTAAATTGTTCGAAGTTGGTAAAATCAGCATGGTGAACAATAATAGCTTCCGGAGTTCTCTTGGAACGATCTCCCTCCCAGGAATGGGAAGCAATAATATGCATTACTTCTTCAGGAATGCCCTGACTATAACAAAGACCCACTCCTGATATGGGGTGACGAACTAATTTCCCCAAATTGCTTTGAACAAATTTTCCATTCTCCTCATTATATTCTACTAATTTCCCAATATCGTGAAGTAATGCTCCGGCAACAAGATAATCTTCATTTATTTTCACTTTATCTTCATAGACACCTCGAAGAGCCTCCGCAGCATTCACAGAAACATTTACTACTCCCCTAATATGCTCAATCATATTACACGGGCAAGGTTCAATTAATAAAGTAAAAGGCATTCTCTGTAGGTCTTTTACTTCCCAATTTCCCGCTTTAAGAGCAATCTCCCAGACTTTCAAAACCTTTTCCTTTAAATCTGAGTCTTTGATTAAATTAAATTCCGGAATAAATTTCAATAGATCTTCTCTCATTTTTTCCTCCTTATCCCTCAAAAGGTATTTTGATATCTAAAAGAGGGGCGTATTGCTGAGCCCCATAAACATCGGTCTCTCCGATACTCCCCGAATCAACCGGTCTTACAATAGTTGCTTTTATAGCATTAGCTGGGTCAAACTCTACAAAATAAAGAACTTTTTCAATAGGAACATGGTAGAGTTTGGCAATAAGTTCTTTGGTAATTACTTTGGTTTTCTTAACTTTTTCGTAAGTTTCCTTATCTTTAAAAATTATATCAAAGGTCAACTCAAAGGGACCGGCATTTTTACTTCTAATTACTTTTACTAAATCTATAATCGAAACTTCTTTAGTCATTTATATATTCTCCTTTTAAAACTTTTTATTATTTTAAACTTCTACCATTTCTATGGAAAAAAGTTCGTCGGGGTCATCGACTTCTACCAAGTGATGAATATTAAATCTATATACCGCTCCGGTAGGTATATCTGAAGGAGCATAAGGAAAAGCTAAATTACCGGCAGTGGCAATACGCCCTTTATAAGAATAATGCATTAAGGTAGAACGGGCAAAAGCACAAATAGTATTAGCCAGCTCCTGGTCTTTGGCTACGACTTCCAAAATAAGACAAAGTTCATGAGAGACAACCTCTTTTCGAGGCTCTAACTCTCCCATTACTCCGTTCTTCCCGTAGATATGAAAGATTAGGTTGTAATCTTCCGGAGAAATATTACTAAAGTAAGTAAGTACAGTATCGCGGACATGTTTTTCACATTCATCAATCTGTTTAATCATAATTGGGTCTCTTAAACCGGCGATACATATAGTCCGATAAGCTACTTTACTTGCCCCTTCTAATTTTATATTAATGGTTTCACTCTTCTTTAGTTTGGAGCCCGATACTTTTACTGCTCTTTCACTATACTGTTCGAATTTACATCCGGTAACATCAACTACTCCTTCCGGACCAATAATATGTAAGGGGCTTGATTTTTCGTATAGAGTATGGGCAGCTACCGTGCTGGGGATACATTTTCGCAGGGTATTAGTCGGTTCTACTATAAAATAATCCTCTCTTAAATATGCCATCATACAATCAGAGGTAGTCCCGGGAGTGGAGGCCATAGCTCCACATTCTAAAATCTTTCCCATATGCAAAGCCAGTCCGGGGTCATACCCTTCCTTAATGGGTAGAGCTGCAAACATAGCCGGGTCGTTGGAACGACCGGCAATAATAACCTCTGCCCCCATCTCCAAGGCATTTATATGAGAGTGTGTACCCATTACCGCCACAATTCGAGTAGCTTCTTCTATATCTTTAGAAGTTAATTTAGGGACAGGACCTAAAGGTTTTATCTTCCCTTGAGCCAACTTTTTTTGAAGATAATCTTTTTCAATTTCGGCATGAATCAAGGCCATCTTAAAGTGTAGGTTTTTCTCTTTGGCAATTTCTTTTACTATTTCTGAGGTCCAATTAAGATGGACTTCGGCCCCGGAACCTCCGGCAGAACCGATAATAACCGGAATTTTATGTTCACAACCCGCTGTTAACATTAAAGTAAGGTCTTTTTTGGTTGCTTCTTTGCTTACAATACCTACTCCTGCTCCTAATTTATGGGGACCGGCATCGGTGGAGCCGGCATCAGCAGCTATAACGTGGGGCTTTTTTTCTAAACCTTTCTGAAAAGATTCTGCTGGGAAACCATATCCCAACATCCCTACAGGCGATAGAACTCTTATCTCTTTCATAATATATATCTCCTCACTTTTACTAAATAATATTCTTTGAACATCCTAATCTTTGTTCTACTTTTTCCAATTCTTAATATATTTTTCGATCTGATTTTATATTTTCACCAAAACTTCTTTTACATTTCTCAAATGTTTCAACATAGCTTCTCCGGCTTTTTTAGTATCATGTTCTTTAATAGCATGCAATATTGCCTGGTGTTCGCGCCATCGTTCCTCCCGCCTTCCGGGAATTTTCTGGGTCCTTTCTCGGGTCCCTTTTAATAAATCCAAATGTAACCGTATTATATTGGTAAAAACAAAATTATGAGATGCTTTGGCTATGGCTAAATGAAACTCAGTATCTGATTCTGTTTCTTTGCCATATTTTAGTTCTTCTTCCTCGTTTATTTTATTTAAGACCCGTTCAATTAATTCTGTATCTTCAATAGTGGCTCTCTGGGCAGCAATTTTAGCAATTTTCACCTCAAAAATCTCTCTCGCCTCTAAAAGTTCCAAAATGGAAGATTTTTCTAAACTTAAGATAATATTTTCTGTATTGCTATAGCCATTTTTTCTTATCTCTCGAATATATCTTCCTCCGCCGGGCTTACTTTTGATTAGGCCTCTTGATTCTAAAACTCGAAAAGCCTCTCGTAAGGAATTTCTACTGATAGATAATTTTTCAGCCAGTTCTCTCTCCGGAGGAAGTTTATCCCCGGGTTTTAATTCGCTTCTCTTGACTAAACCTATAATTTGTTCTATTGCGCTCTCGTATAAACGGACAGGAGTAATTTCCTTAAATTCCATATTTACCTCTTTTTGTTAAGTGATTGGGTCACTGGGTGACCCAATCTACTATTTTTAATATACCACACTATGTTTAAAAAATCCTTCTTTTTTTTAAAATATTTATTAATTTTTTTTAAATAAACAGGTAAACTCACTTTTTACAAAATTAATAATGATTCAGGCAGATGATTTGAGTGATGTGGTTAGTTTGTGGATTCTCTTTAAAAAAACTAATACTGGAAATACTTATCAAGGGGGGGATAAGAAGATAATTCTTCTACATGCTTTTTCTATACGCTTTTAAAAGATATTCCTCTGGCAACTTTAACGAGTTCTCTCTTACATAAATCTATTTTCTCTAAAGTAAAACGTATTGTAGGGCCACTAATACTTATCGCTGTCGACACTTCACCAGTTGCATCTACTATAGGTGCAGCTATACATCTTATCCCGGGAGTAGCTTCTTCATCATCAAAAGCAATTCCTTCTTCTCTTGCTTTTTTTAAATATTGTTTAAACTCAGAAATGTTTAAGTTAAAACAAGGATCGCTAATAAGAAGTTTATCTTTATCAAATAGGCGATTAAATTGCTCTGGCGAAAGGTATGCTAATAACATTTTTCCTAATGCGGTTTTATAAGCAGGAAATTTTTTACCTATTTCAATATTCGTTCTTAAAACTTCATAACTATCTGCTTTAGCGATATAAACTATATCTCTGCCATTTAAAACTGCTAAGCTAATACTTTCTTTGGTAAAATCACGTAAATTCTCTAAATAGGGCATCGATTTTTTTACAATATTTGCTTCATCATTAGAAACTAAAAAAGCCTTATTTAGAAATTCATAACCTAGTTTATATTTTAAATTTAGAGGATTCTGTTCAATATAATTTTTATATTTTAATGTACCAAGCAATCGGTAAGTTGTGCTAATACCTAAATCCAATGCTTTGCTTATTTCAGATATGGATAATTCACATCTTGATTCAGAAAATAAATTTAAAATATTTAAGGATTTAATAACCGATTTTATATAATAATCTTTTTTACCTATTATAAATTTCTCCTTTCTGTACTACAATTGTTTTACTAATTTCAAATAATATTTACAGTTATCTTAAAAGTAACTATAACTTTATTCTTTTTCGATAACTTTTCTTATTCTTTTTACAGCTTCTCTTAATCTATCTATAGGAAGCGTATAGGCAATTCTAATATAACCTTCTCCTTGTTTGCCAAAGGCGGAACCGGGGATAACTACCACTCTTCCTTTAGTTAATAATTCATCATATATTTCTTCTGAAGATTTTCCCGTCCTTTTTATGTTAGAAATGAAAAAATATTCTTACTACTTCATTTTTACTTAAAATAATTTCCTCCTTTCATATAAATATGTACTAATTTCGACATATTTTTCAAAACACCTCTTTTTTTATTTTATTTTTTTTAGACCTTAGCTACTACCCTCTCCAATACATCTAAAGCCTCATCTAACTGTTCATCGGTAATCTCCAAAGAGACTAACATCCGCAAGATATTTTTATTGATTCCGGCTGTAGGGACAAACACTCCATTTTTTAAACAATCCTGGACAATTTGGGCTGTTTCCTGGGTAGCCGGTTCTTTGGTTTTTTGGTCTTTAACCAATTCTACAGCCATCATCGCTCCTATACCCCGAATCTCCCCCATTAAAGGGTACTTATTTTTCATTTTAAGAAATTTCTCTTTTAATCTTTCCCCAATCTTTAGGGCTCTGTCTAAGAGGTGCTCTTCTTCAATTATATTTATCACCTCCAGGGCTGCCCGACAGGCAACCGGGTTACCTACATAGGTTCCACCGATACATCCTCCGGGGAGGGTATCGGTAATCTCTTTTTTGGTGATCACTGCCGAAAGGGGTAGACCGGCAGCTAAAGATTTGGCCAGACAGACTATATCCGGTTCTATGTCCCAATTTTCTATGGCATAAAACTTTCCGGTTCGGCCTATACCGCTTTGAATCTCATCGGTAATAAGTAGCATACCGTATTTATCGGTCAGTCCTCTTAAGTATTCTAAAAATCCTTCCTGAGGGACATTAAAGCCTCCTTCTCCCTGGATAGGTTCAATCACTATAGCGGCAACAGAGTCAGGGATTACAGTATTTACCAGTATTTTTTCAAAATCTTCATTAGCCATAGGATGAGAGGGACTGGGGAAAGGCAATCGGTATATCTCGGGGGCAAAGGGTCCGAAACGGTATTTATAGGGCATAGCCTTATGGGTCATGGTCATGGTTAGAAGAGTTCGGCCATGGAAAGCATTTTCAAAGACAATGATAGCCGGTCTTTTACTATGAGCCCGGGCAATCTTTACCGCATTTTCTATCGCTTCTGCTCCGGAGTTAAAAAAAGCAGCTGCTTTGGGAGTGCTCCCGGGAGCCAAGTTTACCAGTTTCTCAGCTAATTCTACCAGAGATTCATAAGGAACGGCAGTGAAATCGGTATGTAAATATTTATCAATTTGGTCCTTAACCGCAGCTACCACTTTTTTATGGGTATGCCCTACAGCCAGACATCCCCAACCGCCGGTAAGGTCAATAAACTGATTACCATCTACATCAGTAACTAGAGCTCCCTCACCATGGGCGATATAACAGGGAGAGAGGGAACTGCCCATAGGTTTGGCGATATACCTTTCTCTTCTTTTGGCAATTTCTTGGGATTTTGGCCCGGGTAAACTAGTTTTAAGGGAAATGAATTTGGTCATTTAATCAGCCTCCTTTAATTATTTGTATTTTAAAATTATTCTTTAATTTCCTATGGTAGCTAACATCACTGCTTTTATAGTATGTATACGATTTTTAGCTTCATCGAAAACTACCGAATATTTACTTCTAAATACCTCATCTGTTACCTCTTTTTTTAAGGTATAAAATATCATTATCGCTGAAATCCTTCCAAGTAATTAGATTTCTATTCTTTAAATTAATCGGTATCATTATTCTCTTTTTTAGTTTTCCGTATTATGGTAATAATTATTCATGATACAGAATTATATCAATTATTTTTATATACGACATAACTTTTAAAAATCCTTCTTTTTTTGAAATATTTTTTAATATTTTTTGAAATGGTATAAATTATGCGGATAAAACTGAAAATAGACAGATGATTCTCGCAGGAGGAACCGGATGAATTCGACCTCATTTTTACAACAAATAAACAATAAGAAGTATCCTTTTAAAGATATTTTCGTATATTTTTTTTAACAAGTCCTATAGTATTTACGTCACTATTTAGACATTTAGTTTAAAATCTCAAGGACAGGCAACTAAGGCCCCCGTTAACCTTTCTATATTCAGATGTGTCCACTACAATCACTTTAAAACCAGCGGCTTTAATTTTTTCTTTGGTTTCAGGAGAACCTGCCGGAACTAGCACATAATCATTTACCTTAATACAATTAGCTGAATATATTTCTTCTTCATCAATCATTATTTTATTAAACTTTTTAAATTCTAAATTATTTATGAATTCACCCGTAACAAGAAGAATATTATCCTCTAAATACGCTAAACCGCTTTTCAGGTGAAGCATCTCTGAGGTTTCAACAATCGAACCTGACATTCCATATTTTTTCAAAACTTCTATTAATTGTTCAGCCCCTTCTCTATTTGTCCTCTTTGAAAGCCCGATATAAAAATGGTCTCCTACCATCATTACATCTCCACCTTCAAGGGTTCCGGGTTCTTTTATATATTCAAGGTTATTATAAAATTTTTTAATCACTTCTATTATTTCTTTTTCTTCCCCTCTCCTTGAAGATGCTCCCGGTTTGGCAATCATTGCAAATTTTTTTGTACAAACAGCTACATCTTCGACAAAACAAGAATCAGGAAACCTTTCATCTGCCTGCAATTCGGTTACTTCAAGTCCACAAAATTTTAAAGCCTCAATATAATCATCATGTTGTTTTATAGCTATTTTATAATCAGGTTTTCCTAACTCAGGAGCTGATGCTATGCCATCTACCAATGAACGGCCTGGCCTTCTTACGATAGCATTTTTAAACATTTAAATATTCCTTTCTTGTTTAATAAATATTAAATATTTTTAGAAATGATTAGAAGTAATATGATATGAAGATAAAAGTAAAGACGAGAAGTTAGTTCTTAAAGGGGGTCGGATTCATCCGACCCCCTTAATTTAAATTTATTTTTCTGTAGTTGTTTTTAGAATGCAATACCAAGATCTATTATTTATTTTATTTTTTTAAAACTTAAAAGGAGAAACTATGTCTTCTCCAAATTTTGCCCTGGATTCTTTAAGTCTTTCAGTCCGTATTTTTAACTCTTCGGTAAAGGCTGCAGGCATTTTAATATTTTTAAATATTCCGCTCATCCTCTCCATCTTTTCTTGATACTTTATTGTTCTTAAAGAAAATTGTTGAATATATTCTTCTTCAGTATAATCTTTCTTTAATTCTCGAATAAATAATTCTTTAAGATCTTCGTATTTGGGTATTAAGCCAACGGGAGTTTCAATGGCTTCGTATTCACCGTAAACTCTCCCTTCTGCCCAGAGAAGCCATACCCTTTTATCCATTTTTCCATTTAAATATTTTCCAGTTTCATCCTTTAAAAAATAATTAGTAGCATAGATTTTGGGAATTATTTTAAGATCTTTAACAAATTTTAAATGATTTTCTATGTAAGTTCCCAACGGCACTGAAATAAAGTCAAGATTGGCCATCGGATTGTATTTCCTCACCCCTCGGGCACCAAGTGTTGCGGCAGTGGTTTCAGATTCAACTGTAGCTCCCAGAAAAACACCATGCGCCCAGGTAAGTGATTCCACTATAGGTATGGTAGTATCAGAATCTCTCCCTCCATAAAAAATAGCTTTTACCGGTACTCCACCAGGATCATTTGCTTTAGAATCGATATTTTTCAGTTCATTTAACCTGAGGGTGTATCTTGCGTTCTTATGAGAACAAGGAGTTTCCTTACCCTGGTTGTCTTTTTTCCCTTCGAACCACTCTCCTGAAAAATTAACCCCCTTATCCGGGATATCTTTTTTCATCTCTTCCCAGTAAGGGACTCCATTATTAATCAATACATTAGAGAAGATAATTTCACCCGGTGTAGTTAACGCCTGATAAATTACGGGATCATTTTCCGAATTAACACTATGGATGATGCCAAATATGCCTGATTCCATATTTACCGCTCTTATCACCCCGTCAATTTTTTTAAGATAGGCAATATCATCACCAACCACGGTTTGGCCGGGAATCATAGCAGTACTGGTCTTACCACAAGCACTGGGATAGGCCCCGGTGAAATAAGTAATTCTTCCATTCGGACCATGAACACCCATTATAAACATATGCTCAGCCAACCATCCTCCATTCTGAGCTTTATTAATAGCCAGTCTGAAAGCTAATTTCTTTAATCCTAAAGAGTTACCTGCATATTGATTATTAACCGAGTAAACTCTGTTTTCTTTGAGGTCGATATAAATCCTCCGTTTATCTATATCTACGCTAACCCCATTTTCTAATCTTCCGGCAGAGTGGAGGAAAAAAAAGAAATCGGAAGAACCGTTAAGCTTTTTAAATTCTTCATACCCGTGCCGGTAAAGAAGATCCTCACTATGGGCTACATAAGAAGAATCGGTAATCTGTAAGGCCTTAAGGGAAAATATAGAATTAGTTGGACCAAGAGAAAAGAATCTCACTAACATCTCTTTTCCAGTCATACTTCCATCAAGATAAGAATATATTTCTTTCAACCCTTTTTTCTTTTCTATTGAATTTATTTTTATTCCCCAATCCACATCTTTAGACAATAAATATTTGGTATTAGCTTTATCTCTTCCCTGATCATGATAACCATCAAAGTGAATGGTGTGGCCTTCCATCTTTAATTTCGTTTCTTCGCCATTACTCAGGGCTAATTCTCTTATATAATTAATATCTTCTTCTGAATTAGTTATCACGGTTACCTTTGCCGGCTTACAAAGCTGGATAGCTTTCTCTACTACTTTTATAACATGCTGATTATTTAGTTCTTCTAACTTCTGTAAATTAATTTTATCCATTATCCTTCCTCGCTTTCCCTTAAAGATTACCTACAATTTTATTAAAAAATCATTAATCTCTGTATACTTTTATAATTTCTCCGTATCCCGGAGGAACAGTTATTTTTCCATTATCAAATACGACATTCCCTCTAACGATAGTTTTTTCCGGTATTCCGTAAACTTCCCATCCATCATATACCAGGGCACTATTTCTACATTTAGTAAACATTTTATCCTTGGAAATAATATTTTTTTTGTTAGGATCGAAAATTACAAAATCTGCATCTGAATCAAGAGCGATTATCCCTTTTTTAGGATACAGACCAAACACTATTGCCGGATTTACACAAATAAGTTCAACCATTCTATCTAATTCCATTTTTCCTTCCTTTACTGCAGTGAAAAGTAGGGGTAATCTGGTAGATAAACCTGGAAATCCCGCAGGAGGAACAAATATATCTTTACTGCCTCTTTCTTTCTCCTCTTTGGTATAAGGTGCATGATCGCTTCCGATAATATCAATACTTCCATTATTTACCATTTCCCACATCCCCTGCCGCTCTTCTTCACTCCTCAAAGGAGGATTGCATTTAGCAAACACTCCTACTTTATTAAGAGCATCCTCATTAAGGAATAAGTAATGAGGACATGTTTCTGCAATAACATATACCCCTTTACATTTTGCTTCATTTACTAATTCTACTGCTTCCGGAGTAGTAATATGACATATTTCAACTTTTGCCCCGGTCTTTTCCGCAAAGAGCAATATTTTGGAAGTTGTTTCTATCTCTACAACTGGCGGCCGGGACCTCCCGTGATATATGGGAGAGATTTTACCTTCACTTCTTAATCGTGCGATATTTTTATTTATCATATCATTGTTTTCTGCATGAAAACCGATCATTGCGCCCGTCTGGGCTACCTTTTCCATAAGTTCATATTGATCACCTGTATTTGGTGCAGTAAGCCCGATAAATTCCTCTTTTCTTCCCGGAGGAGCTTCATGTAAAAAAGTTTTAAAAGCCACAACACCTGATTCTGCGCAAGGTATAATATCATCCAGACAATCTGTTCCTGCCGCTCCAAAAAAAGCAATATCAACCACGACCTCTTTTTCTGCAACATCCATTCTTCTCTTTACTATTTCAGGGGAGTGTGGAGGGGGAACAGAAATGGGCATTTCAATTATAGTGCTAACCCCGCCCAAAGCTGCATCTTTTGAACCACTCTCAAAAGTCTCTCTTTCGTCATGCCCCGGAGCCCTGATATGAACATGGGGGTCAACGGTTCCGGGTAAAACTATTTTTCCTTCTGCATCGATAAATTTTTCAGCCTCTAATTTTTCTTTACCTATTGCAGTAATTATTCCGTCTTTCACTCCTATATAACAATCTATCAATCTACCGTCTATAAATACCATATCTGACTTAATTATTAGATCTAATTTATTCATAATTTATCCTCCGAATAATATTACTTATTCATTTCTTAATATCCTTACTCTCTCTCCCTCTAATAAAATTTAAACATACTCATACAATCTATTTTATTTCTTAATTTATTTTACGTTTTTATAATCAAAAATATCAAATAAAATTCAAATTAATATAATTCTTCATTACTTTAATTTTTCTAAATTTATTTATAAATATTTACCTACTTTACTTGTTGATACTTCGTATCTGATAAGTGATTCTATTATCATCAAGGCACTAACTACTCCATCAATAGTAGGCACTCCTACTATTTTTTCAATCTCCTTATCTAAACCTGTCATTCCTGCACAA
>Ga0255435_10064_pt1 | contig 12477 bp, 11 predicted proteins | sample ANMaggSSYBR02H11_FD_182647 | JGI IMG/M metagenome (GOLD analysis project Ga0255435, IMG submission 182647) | Sediment cell enrichment communities from methane seep in Santa Monica Basin, California, United Staets - ANME aggregate JGI... | ecosystem: Environmental > Aquatic > Marine > Cold seeps >... | reverse complement strand
AAAAAGTTATAACTCAGGTGGGGGAAAGCACGACTCATCTAAAAAAAGTTTTTGGAGATAGCCCAGAAGCAATAATTGCTGATCGACGTTATGGGTATATTAGTGGTGCTTGCAGGGAGGCAGTTAAGAAAAGCCCTGAAGAACGCCAGATTTTTTCAGATAAAATAGATCAACTATTAGTGAATAGAGTATTAGGATTACCCCTTCTTTTAGTTGTGATGTGGTTAGTATTTAATTTTGTTTTTAAGGTGAGCGCCCCTTTAATGGGCTGTATTGAAATGGGGCAGACTTGGTTAGGAAATTTATTCAGTGGCTTACTACCTGTCGGTAGTGCTATCCAGTCTTTAATAGTTGACGGGATAATCGGAGGAGTGGGCAGCGTTCTGATATTTGTTCCTATAATATTTTTATTATTTTTAGCAATGGCCTTTTTAGAAGATACCGGATATATGGCAAGAGCTGTATTTATTATGGACAAAATTATGCATAAAATTGGGCTTCATGGCCGTTCTTTTATTCCTATGTTGCTGGGTTTTGGTTGCACCATTCCGGCAATTATGGCAACTCGTACTATTGAAGATAAAAATGATAGGTTTGTAACTATGTTGGTTGTTCCCTTCATAAGTTGTGGAGCACGACTACCGGTTTACGCCTTACTTATTGGAGCTTTTTTCCCTGAACGAATAAGTGGAAATATCTTGTTTTCTCTTTATATACTCGGAATAGTAGTAGCTATTTTTATGGCTAAAATTTTACGTAAGTATTTATTTAGAGGTGAAGCAGCACCTTTTGTTATGGAATTACCTCCCTACAGGTTTCCTACCGTTAAAGGACTTTTAATACATATGTGGGAAAGAGGAGTAGTTTATTTAAAAAAAGCCGGAACCATTATCTTTGTTGGCGTTCTTATTGTTTGGTTTTTAAGTAATTTTCCCTGGTCTCCAAATTATTCCAAAGATTATGGTGTTTTAATTGAGCAATCTCAAAACAATGAAGAGATGGTTGTTCAATTGGAAAACGAAAGAGCTTTTGAAAAATTAGAAATGAGTTATGCTGGGAAAATGGGGAGGGCTATTGCGCCCATCTTTAAACCTTTGGGTTTTGATGATTGGAAGCTATCCGTAGGTTTAATAGGCGGATTTGTTGCTAAAGAGATTGTCGTAGGAACATTAGGGACTTTACATTCAGTAGGTGAAGTAGATGAAGGGTCAGAAAGTTTACGTCAAAGATTGCAAAGTCAAACCCGACCTGATGGAGGTAAAAAATTTAACCCATTGGTTGCTTATACCATAATGATTTTTGTGCTTCTCTATATCCCCTGTGTAGCTACTATTGCAGTTATAAAGAGGGAAACTAATTCTTGGAAATGGCCCATATTTACTGTCTTTTATACTACCGGAGTTGCCTGGATAGCTTCTTTTATTGTATATCAAGGAGGAAGACTTTTAGGTTTGGGTTAAATTAAGATCATGAAAATTCGATAGATGAAAAATAAAGGATGTTAAAGATGTTAAGTCTGTAGCGTATAGTATAGTTTAGTACTAATCCTAAAGACAGAATATCTGCTAAAGCAATCGTGGTGGGTATTCTGTCTTACTAAATTATTAAATTGACCTTTAATAATTATTTAAATAGAGATTTGTAGAAATAGCGAAGAAAATAAATAAACAATTTAGCGATACAGGACGAGTTAAAATCCTTTACGATTCTGGAATATCTTTAGTTTTTTCTAAAAAAAAGGTAAAATGGATAAGTAGCAATTTTAATAACTCTTAGGATTTATATTCTTCTTCCGTGATGAAGTGGCCGCCGGTAATCTCTTCTGATATCTTCCGATAACTTCGGTCAAATTCTAAATGCAGGTTGATTCGGTTAGGGCAAGAAGCACCGATCAGTTCTTTTTTTAGAATATAAGCCGGTCCATCTTCTTTATAAGTGGGGGCAAGATCATTATACTTCCTGATAAGTGTTCTAAATTTTTCTCCACATTTATCACATTGAGAATAAATCCAGAGCATTCCCGAGGAATCTTCTTCTCCTTTTCCAAACAATTTTTTAAAAAAACCAGGACTCATTTTAATACCTCCTTGAAAATTTTTAAATAAAAAGAAAAAACATTTAAAAGATTTAATATTTAATGGATTGATTTAATTGTATAGGAATTTTCTTTTTCCGTAAGCCATAATTAGTATATAGCGAATAGTCGTTAGTCGTTAGTTTTAAATACAATTTCTCATTTTTCAGTTATTGGTTATCATTATACAGCGAAAAGTTTAAAGCTAAAAGCGAAAAACCATAATTCAAAACTTAAAACTTTTTTCTCAGTGTTAAATTCTAAGTTCTGTTTTTTGCTTCTTTAGTTTTCCATTTTTGCAATATACATGATAGACAAGAAAGATGAAAATCAATATATAAAACAATATATTTAAACTTTAAATTTTAAGCTATAGCTTTACGTTTTGCGCTTTTCGCTTTTCTCTATACGTTGTACGCTCCACGCTAGCTTATATTCACTGACGACTAATTTATTATAACATAGTATAAATTTAAATTAAATTATAAAAATTCCAAAAAGTTTTAAAAAAAAGAAGGAGTTTTTAATTTTTTGTCGAATACATAAATGGGTATAGTTGTTTTTAAAATCTTATAGGCGTAAAGGTGTAAAGTGGAAGAAAGTACCGTAGACAAATTAGAGGCGTATTTAAAAGTTTTAGAGGAACGTTATAAATATTATTATGAAGTAGAGAGAGATAAAGAAATTTACGGTGTAAAGGTAGATTTATTTGCCAAATCTTCTATAGAACATTTTCGCCAAGTCTTAACTAAGAGTATAAAAATTGACCAACATTATACTAAAGAATACGCAGCAGTTAAGGCAGAAAAAAGATTTTTAGATAAAAATGAAGTAGAAGAATTTTCTAAATATTTAGAATCTTTAATTAATGAACTGTTCACTCCTTCGGTAGATATCATGTCTACTATTATAAATGGAGTATTGGTTTCTGCTTCGGGTTTTTCGGAGGAAGCGGTAAGCTTTGCTAAAAAATTTAAATTTTCCAAATCTTTCTTGTTAGGCATCAAGGGATGGTGTGATATAAGGTTGATTTTAGTCGATTTAAAGGAAGAAAAGTTATATTCTAATCAAAAAGGGAAAGAAGTACTTTCCGCTTATAAGATTAAATCCAAATCCGGATTGGGAGGTGATAGAGCTTAAAAGTATTATATTATTTATAGATAGTTATAAGTTGCTGGGACAAAGAAACTTGATATATTATTTTATTTTTTTTAAATGAAAAAGGAGGATATTTTAAATGAATCTTTTAATTTTAGTTTTAATAGCTCTTGTTGTTTTTGCTATTGCCCTTAAAACTTACGGGGGTTATTTAGGGAAACTTGTGGGATTAGACGATAGCAAAAAAACTCCTGCACATACTATGACTGATGGAGTAGATTATGTTCCGGCGAAAGCCCCGGTTTTAATGGGACATCATTTTGCTTCTATTGCGGGAGGAGGTCCAATTGTAGGGCCTATTGCTGCTTCTGTTTTTGGATGGCTTCCCTGCTTTTTATGGATTGTTATAGGAAGTATCTTCATCGGAGGAGTGCATGATTTCATGTCACTTATTTCTTCGGTTAGACACGAGGGAAAAACAGTAGGAGAAGTAGTTGGTAAAAATGTGGGTAAGAAAGCAAAAATATTATTTTTAATATTTATTTGGCTGGCTTTAGTATTAGTAGTAGCTGTTTTTGCTATTCTGGTGGCTAACACCTTTGCGGCTAGTTCTTCAGTAGCTACGGCTTCAACTTTAATGATGGTAATTGCTATAGGAATGGGATTTGCTCTTTACCGTAAAGGAATGCCCTTGGGTACAGTTACCATAGTAGGAGTAATTTTACTATTTATAGCTTTTTGGATTGGTGTATCTGCACCATTTCTATCATTTAATTTTAATACCTGGATTTGGATATTGTTCGTTTATATCTTTTTTGCTTCATCTATGCCAGTTTGGGTCTTGTTACAACCTCGAGATTACTTATCCTCATTCTTGCTTTACACCGCTTTGGGTGGAGCTGTTTTAGGTATACTTTTTGGGTCTCCACAATTAGAACTTCCTGCCTTTACTGCTTTTAAACAACCGGTGGGCTATCTCTTCCCCATGCTCTTTGTAATAATTGCCTGTGGAGCAATCTCTGGCTTCCATTCTCTTTGTTCCTCCGGAACTACCTCTAAACAGTTGAATAAGGAAACAGATGCTAAAGTAATAGGGTATGGAGCAATGCTGTTAGAAGGTTTATTAGCGGTTATTGCTTTAGGTACGGCGGCTATGTTAACTAAAGAAGGATTGGCAAATGGATTGGCTAATTGGGGTGGGCCGGTTGGTGTTTTTTCCCATGGCATAGGAAGCTTTTTAGCTAATTTAGGTATACCTGAGCAGATAGGAATAACTTTTGGTGCTTTAACCGTATCTTCATTTTTACTTACTTCTTTAGATACTGCAACCAGATTAGGAAGATATGCCCTGGAAGAATTAACTGCTGACTGGGCACCTGCAATTTCCAATAGATATGTGGCGACTATTATTACTATCGCAGCCGGTGGGGCACTCGCCTTAAGTGGTAGCTGGAGTTCTATCTGGCCGGTATTTGGGGCTTCCAACCAACTTCTTGCTGGTTTAGCTTTATTGGGAGCAACTGCCTGGTTAGCCCATATGGGTAAGAAATACACGGCAACTTTATATCCTATGGCATTTATGATTATTGTTACTGTTTTTGCCCTAATTAATATGATATTTACAAATTTTGGCAAAGGAAATTATCTGTTAGGATCTGTATCAGTTGTTCTTTTGATATTGGCCGGATTTGTGGTGAATGAAGGAATGCAGGCAATTAACAGATTTAAAACAGAGGTAAAACCTGAATAATCATAAAAAAATAATTAATTAAAATATTTATAAATTTAATAATTTATGTTTATATCCCAGCAACTTATTTTAATAAATAGAATAAAAAATAAGGCTAACAGGTTTTTTAATTTTGTTAGCCTTATTTTATTGAAAACCTATTTAGTATATCGTATATCGTATGTAGTATATAGCGAAGAAAATAGAAGCCAGAAGATAAGATAATAGTATTGTGTATCGAGTATCGCGTGAAGAGAACAAGAATAAGAAGTCAAATAGTAAGGGAATAAAGAAATGGAAGTTAGAAGAAGTAGGAGTGTATTGCACTACGCCCCTACAAGGACTTGCAGACCGGTTTGATCGGAAGGCCCAGTAACTGGCCAACCAAATAGATTTATTTTTTAATAAAAAAAGGATTTTGAGATATTTTGTAGAATAAATATATTAGTGAATTAATCCATCTCGTACTATGTGCTTAATTTTATTTTAATCAAACAGAAAGGGAAAATATCAATGGAATGGCGGTTAATAAAAGATAGTTATCATACCGGTTTTATGAATATGGCTATTGATGAAGCGATAATGATAGCTCACCGGGAGGGTTTAGCTCCTCCTACTATCAGATTTTATCAATGGTCGCCACCGGCTGTATCCTTAGGTTATTTCCAGGATCTAAAAAAAGAGATAGATGTAGATGCTTGTAAGAATCTGGGAATCGACATTGTCCGTCGGCCCACCGGGGGAAAAGCAGTTCTCCATGATAAAGAATTAACCTATAGTTTTATAATCAAGGAAAATCACCCTTTGGTTAATAATTCTATATTAGAGACCTATAAGAAGATTAGCGGAGGAATGATTAGAGGCCTTTCTTATTTAGGAATAACAGCTGAATTAGTTCCTTTGAGAGAAAAATCAAAGGGTGGCTCTTTAACTAAAGGGGAAGAATCCGAAATCCATCATTCTGATTTTAAATCAATTTGTTTTTCTGTCCCCTCTCAATACGAGGTACAAGTTGAAGCTAAAAAGATTGTAGGTTCTGCTCAGGTAAGAAAAAGAGAAATAGTTTTACAACACGGTTCTTTATTGATAGAATTAGAAAAAGATAAGCTATTTTCTGTATTTAATTTTCCTTCTGTTCAGATAAGAGAAAGGCTAAAAACAAGATTTAATGCCACCAGCTTGGAGGAGATTTTAAAAAGAAAGATAAATTTTTCAGAATTATCAGAAATTCTCCCCCGGGGATTTGAAGAAGAGTTTGAGGTAAGATTAGTGGAAGGTAAATTAACTGAACAGGAAGAAAAAATTTCCAAAGAACTTTTAGAAAATAAGTACTCGACCTATGAGTGGAATTACGAAAGGAAAAATAATCAACTTGATTCTCAAAAAATAAAGGAGTAGGTAGATGATTAAACTCAAGAGTAAATTTATTGTAGTTGAAGGAGCTATAGGAGCAGGGAAAACAAGTTTAGTTTTATTGCTAAGTAAAAAATTTAATGCAAGACATAATTTAGAAGTGGTAGAAGAAAATCCTTTTTTATCTAAATTTTATAATGATATAGAAAGATACGCCTTCCAGACTCAAATATTTTTTTTGCTGAGCCGCTACAAACAACAATTAGAATTGGCCCAGCAAGATTTATTCAATCAATCAGTTTTTTCTGACTACCTATTTGCCAAAGATAGGATATTTGCTCATCTGAATCTTTCCGGAAATGAACTTTCTATGTATGAACGCCTTTATGAAATTATGGTTAAAGGTATCCCTCGACCAGATCTAATTGTTTACTTGCAAGCGAGTACCGAAATGTTAATGAAGAGGATAGCACTAAGAGATCGGCCTTTTGAGCGAAAAATGTCTTTTGAATATATGAGAAGATTAAATTTGGCTTATGAAGAATTTTTTTCTTATCCCGATAATTATAAAAAAATAAAACTAATTAAAATAAAGACTAACAGTCTTGATTTTGTGGGCAAAAGTAAAGACCTTGAATATGTTATTGATGAAATTTACAAGGGGGATAGTTTAGAATGAAGAAATTTATTATAGTATCAGGGAATATCGGCTGTGGCAAATCAAGTTTAACTGATCTCTTGAGTAAAAGATTAGGTTGGAAACCGTATTATGAGGTAGTACAAAACAATCCTTATTTAGAGGACTTCTATGGAGATATGAAAAAATGGAGTTTTCATCTCCAAATATTTTTTCTATCCAAGAGATTTCGCCATCATCAGGAGATATTAAAAAATCCTGCCTCTGTAGTTCAGGATAGAAGTATTTATGAGGATGTAGATATATTTGCTAAAAATTTAAATCAGCAGGAATATATGGAGGATCGTGATTATGAAAATTACCAGGAATTGTTTAACATAATGACCCAATTTCTTGCTCCTCCGGATTTAATAGTCTACCTTCAAGCTTCAGTTCCCACTCTCTTAAAAAGAATTTCTTCACGAGGAAGAGATTATGAAAAAACTATCTCTGAAGGATATTTGAATCAGTTAAATGTCTTATACGAGGAGTGGATAGAGAATTTTAGTATCTGCCCTATCTTAAATGTTCCGGCAGATGACTTAGATTTTGTTAAAAGACCCGAACATCTCAAATTGATTACCAATAAGATATTGGATAAACTCCAGGGAGTAGAAAAGGTAGTATTTGATTAGGAGGAAATGTTTTGAGAGCAACATTAATTTATGCTGGAGAAAGTAAAAAATTAGAATTGTTTGTGAAAAAAATATCATCAGTTATCGAAAGAAAAGGAAATGAATTAAAGGTAATTAAAACGGAAAGGAGAATAGTTAATTGCAATTTATTACCTTATGAATTTGTCTTTGTAGGCTGCCCGGTTTCAACTATGTTTAAAGGTAAGTTACCTTCTGAATTAATCGATTATATAAAACGATGTGCTGGGCTGGAAAGAAAAAAGACTATTGCTTTTATCATTCCATGGTTCATGGGAAACGATAAAACCTTAAAGAATTTAATGAGTTTATTGGAGAGCAAGGGTTCTTTTATAATAGATTTCAAGCAGATTAAGGATATAGATAAAGATAGCGAGCTATTAGCCTCCCGTTTAAAGTAAAATGTACCAGAGAACCGTCCTTTGGTGCAGTCTTCCAGTCTTAAAGGAAATAAAAAATGGCAAAAGATATTTTAAAATTTTTAAGAGAGAAGGAATACGTTTCCGGTGAAGTTTTGGCAAAAAAATTGGGTATCTCCCGGGTGGCGGTTTGGAAACAAATACAAAAACTAAAGGATAGGGGATATAAAATAATATCTGACCAAAATCTGGGCTACTGCCTAATTTCCCGCCCCAATCTTTTACTACCTCAAGAAATTCAAAGAGAATTATCCACTAACTATATCGGCAAAAAAATATATTATTTCCCCGAATTAAAATCTACCAATATAATGGCTAAAGAGAAAACTTTACATAGAGCAGAGGGAATAGACGAAAGTATGTTAATAATTGCTGAAAGGCAGAGTGCAGGGAAAGGGAGATTAGGCCGGGAATGGTTTTCACCTGCCGGGGGTATCTGGCTTTCCATAATATTATACCCTCAACTTTCTCCTTCTTATATATCTCGAATAACTTTGATGACTGCAGTAGCGGTAGTAAAGGCTATCAAGGTATGCACTCAAATTGAATCTCAAATAAAATGGCCCAATGATATATTAATAAATGAGAAAAAAGTATGTGGGATACTGACTGAAATGAGCGCCGAGTTAGATATGATAAACTGGGTAGTAGTGGGAATAGGCATAAATGCAAATATAGATCATCAAGACTTCCCTGAAGATATTCAAGAGAATACGATTTCTTTAAAAGAAACTTTAGGGAAAGAGATTTCGCGAGTTAAGCTGGTACAGACCTTTTTGCAAGAATTTGAAAAGCATTACGAAATATTAAAAAGAAGAGAATTTTTTTCTATCTTGAAGGAATGGAAACTATACTCACATACTCTGGGGAGAAAGATAAGAATAGATATGGGAGAAAAAATTGTTACAGGAGATGCGGTAGATATAAACGAAGAAGGAGCATTAATTTTGAAAAAAGGAGATGGCGAACTGGTAAAAATAATTTCCGGAACTATTATATAAATTTTTTTGACATTACCGTTAACTTAAGATAATATGTTGGTTAACAATAATTTATCAGAAAATCGGAGGCTTTAAAGGTGTCAAAAATAAATATTCGTCAGATGACTTTAATCTCTTTATTTGCTGCCTTAACTGCAGTAGGAGCATTCATTTCCATTCCCCTTTATCCTGTCCCTCTTACTTTACAGACTTTATTTACCCTCTTAGCAGCCATGACTCTGGGAAGCGTTATGGGAGCGTCAAGCCAGATAATCTATGTATTGTTGGGAGTTATAGGCCTACCAGTTTTTGCCGGTTTTAAGGCTGGGATAGGAATTTTATTTGGACCAACCGGTGGATTTTTATTTGGATTTATAATTTCCGCTTATGTTATTGGTAAGATAATAGAAGTAAAAAAGGAAAAGAATTTTTTTTATTATTACTTGGCCGGTTTATCCGGAATGATAATTATTTATGTAACCGGCATAACTCAATTATCTTTGATCACAGGCATAGGAATAAAAAAAGCGATAGCAGTCGGTATGCTGCCTTTTTTACCGGGTGATATTTTAAAAATAATTGCTGCTTCTTTTATAGCTCATAAATTTAAAATGATTACGCTTTGATACAAATTGATTTTTTGAAGCTTAATTTAATAATTCAAGAATACCGGATATGGAAATTGCACCATAGAGTAAAAGTAAACCCATCACCAGATTGAATGGCTTCCTGTATCTTGATAGGAATTTTTTAAAAAGTGCTCCGAATAAAGCCCACAATGAAACAGAAATTAGTATAAGAGATGATAGGAAGATGGTGAAGAAAAACAAAATCATATTTGATTTATAATAAGGAACAATAAAATTAGAACTGACCGTAATGGCATAGAGTATTAATTTTGGATTAATAAACTGTAATGATAAACCGGTGAAAAATGAATTTAACCTTTCATCAGCTTTCTCTTCTGATGAATCCTTACTTTTTATAATTAATATTGCGAGAAAAGTCATATAGGCTGCACCCAGAATACCCATAAAAGGTCTAATCTTTGGAATAATATTGAAAAGTAGAAGGTTGAAATAATTACTGATAAACATAATGATGAAAAAACCGACAAAGATACCCAATAAAAACTTAAAAGTCTTTTTGTAACCAAATTTATTAGCATTTACCATGGATAAAACGACGTTTGGGCCGGGTGTAAATGATACGACTAAGACATAGGAGAGAAATGCGGCAAGATTAAACACATATGACCTCCCTAGTAATTTTAAAAGAAAAAATCCACATTGTTTTAATTCTAATATACAATGGTTTCCATTGCAAGATACTAAAAATATTTTAACAATTCAATCCAATTGTTAAGAATGTCATACCATTTTATTTTATCTCTTTTTTTGTAACTCTCTTGCCTTTCTTTTCTTTCGAAGAAGAATGATCATTTATAAAAATTAATCCAAATAAATTAGTAGCCTCGGCTAATTGATTATGATATAATTCAATTGTGGTTTTCGGGGCGTAGCGCAGTTTGGAAGCGCGCTTGGTTCGGGATCAAGAGGTCGGAGGTTCAAATCCTCTCGCCCCGACCATTTAAAAAATTTAAGAACAGGGAATCGATAAATTTATTTCTGAAAAAAGATATTATTACCAATTGCTTAATAATTTGTTTTTGATTTCAAAAGAAATTTCGTGTTCTTTTACAAACAGAAACAAGCATCAACATTACCGGAACTTCAATTAAAACTCCTACCACTGTTGCTAAAGCAGCACCAGAAGATATACCAAAAACCATTATTGCAGTAGCAATGGCCACCTCAAAATGATTACTCGCACCGATTAACGCAGAAGGAGCAGCATCTTCATAATTAAGTTTCAATAGTTTTGCTAATCCATATGTGAGAAAAAAGATAAGGTTAGTTTGGATAAAAAGTGGAATAACTATCCATAGTATAGTTAAAGGTTTAGCTAAAATAATTTTACCTTTAAAGGAAAAAAGTAAGATTAAAGTAAATAAAAGGGCAATAATTGATACTGGAGTAAGCAGATGTAAAAAGTTCTCTTTAAACCATTTTTTGCCCTTTGCTTTTATTATCCATTTTCTGGAAAAATAACCTGCCACTAAGGGCAGGGCAACATAAATGCTTATTGAAAGCAATAGTGCTTGCCAGGGGACAGGTAATCTTCCTACGCCAAGCAAGAATCCGCCAAGCGGTCCATACAAAAGGAGCATAGTTAGAGAATTTATTGCTACCATAACCAATGTATGCCCTGCATTGCCTTTTGCCAGGAAACCCCAGACCAAGACCATTGCTGTACATGGGGCAATGCCTAATAAAATATTCCCTGCAAGAAAACTTCTCCACAGAGGTATTTGAAGCATCTTCAGGCCACTATCTAAAACTACTTTTCCTGCTCCATGAATTGTTCCCACTGCCCAATCTGCTCCGGGGGGAAGTTTTACTAAATCCATTGCCTCGCTCCCAATAAAGCTTTTAAAAAGAAAGCCTAAAAAAAAGATAGATATAGCGTACATGGTAAATGGTTTTATTGCCCAATTAGCAAATAAAGTTAGTCCGACCGGTTTAATAGATTTTCCTGCTTTTACCACTTCCCCAAAGTCAATCTTTACCATAATCGGATACATCATAAAAAATAGACAGATTGCAATCGGGATGGAGACAACCGGTGCATCACCAATATAAATTGCTAATCCGTCAAGATATTTTGCTACTCCGGGGATAACCTTGCCAAAAATAATTCCAATAACAATACATAATAAGACCCATACTGTTAAATATTTTTCAAAAACATTTAAACCGCCTTTTTTTTCTTTAGCCATAGTTAGTCTCCTTTTAAATACTCCAGATTAAATACATCCCGCCTAAAATAATTAGAACACCACATATTTTTTTAATTAAAACTGTGCCTTTAGATTTTTCATTCCAATTCAAATATTTTTGCACAATTTCTGTAAAGGTTCCTGCCAAGATTATTATCGAACAATGGCCAATAGCATAAGTAAAAAGAAGTGCAGCTCCATAGAAAAATTGTGTAGCTGACATTTTAAACACAATACCCAACATTGGTGCCATATAAGCAAAGGTACAGGGACCAAGAGCAATGCCAAAAATAAGGCCTAACCCAAAAGCGGCCAATAATCCTTTTTTCCGGAAGGTTGGTTGATTGGTTTTTCCCAAAAAAGGTAATTGAATAACTTCTAAAAGATGAAAACCTATAACGAAAAAAATTACCGCCACTATATAATTTCCGTAAGAACCGACATCACCCAGCATTCGGCCTAAAAGTCCGGTAATAATACCGACAGTTGCAATAGTTACCAAAATACCCAGAGAAAAAGAGGCTGCCAGCCAGAAAGCTCTTTTAGTTGACATCTTACCCTGCTCTCCGATAAACGCTATAATCAAGGGAATACTGGCCAAATGGCAAGGACTTAATAATATACTGAATATTCCCCATATGAAAGAAGCAGTTAAG
>Ga0255435_10060_pt1 | contig 12787 bp, 7 predicted proteins | sample ANMaggSSYBR02H11_FD_182647 | JGI IMG/M metagenome (GOLD analysis project Ga0255435, IMG submission 182647) | Sediment cell enrichment communities from methane seep in Santa Monica Basin, California, United Staets - ANME aggregate JGI... | ecosystem: Environmental > Aquatic > Marine > Cold seeps >... | reverse complement strand
ATGTATCTCTTTCGAAGTTTATTTTAGATATGATGGTTAGAAGTGTTCATTCAGCTCAGATACCTGATTTTAAAAGAAGAGGGTTTGTAGGCGTAAACCAGACTGGTCAAGCTATTATCTCTAAAGATAGATATGGTATCCCGGTAGCTGCCCGAGAAGAAATAGTAAAATTATTTAAATTAGCCGAAAAAGGAGAATTGGAGCCGGTTAAATTAAAAGAAGAATTGGATAACTGGGGATTATTCGAATATTATCAGGATAGATTTTTTAATCTCTTTAAAAAGAGGTAATCAAATGATTAAAATAAAAAATTCATTGAGAATTGTTATGAAAAAACTTCTAAAGTTAATAAATTAAAACTGCTTCCTCTTTTTTTCATTGAAATATAGAGAATACATTAATACTGCTGCTGTTATACTTAAAAAGCATATTACAGGCCAAATATTATTAATTCCATATTTTCTTATATAATCTCCGCTAATTAACGGCCCCAGAGCAAATCCTGCTCCCATTATTACCGGTATAACTGCATTAAATCTCCCTCGATGAGATATCGGAGTATGATTTGCAATGTAAACATTAGTGTTGGTAGTGACTAATATTTCTCCCATGCTCCAAATTATCGTAGAAAACAATAACCAGGGTAAACCAATTATAAAAAATATCATACCGAACCCTATAGCGTATAATACTCCAGCTAAAGCCACATTAAGCACAGGTTTTATTTTATGAGTAAGGCTTATTATAATTATGGTCAGGCAAGATACTACAAGTGCATTAGTGGTCATAATTACCCCGAACATCTTAGGACCCTTGTCTCCAAATAATTCAACAACTTGAATGGGAATACTAAAAGTTGTTTGGGCATAAACAAAACTATAAATTAATGATATCAGGGTAAATAATAAAAGTCTGGGTCTTTTCAGTAAGACTTGCCATAAATTACCCTTTTCGGCTTTTTCATAATTATTCTCTAGTTGGTAACTCTCTACTATCTTTTCTTTAGAGGGAAGGGTCTCTTTAACAAATAGATAGACCAAAGTTAAAGAAGCAAATGTAGTGGCAGCATCTCCTAAAAATATCCACATTAAATAATTATTATACAGAAATCCAGCAATTAACGGTCCCACAGCAAAACCGATATTATTACCTAAATATAAAAGAGAGAAAGCAGCCTTTCGGTTACTCGGATTAGTCAAATCTGCTGTCATGGCAGTGCTGGCGGGTTGCGCTCCCCCTAGAAAAAACGCAGATAAAATCAACAAACGCGGAATTAAAATTGAATTATTTAAAAATGCGCAAGGTATAAGACAAATTGCTGCCATACCCTGAAAAAAAAGAAGGATTTTCTTTCTTCCTAACCAATCAGCTAATTTTCCTCCCACTATTAAGCCGGGAAGATGGGCTGTAATGGCAAGCATCACTATAAAACCGGCTTCCCCTTCATCCATTGATAAAGTTTTAGTTAAATATATAGTTAAAAAAGGATAGACAAAAGCCCCCATAGAGTTTACCATTCGGGCAAAGAATAATATATAGATACTATTAGGTAATTTGGTATAATGATTTAACGTTTTAGGAATTTTCATAACATTTCTCCGGTTAACTATATAGGTTTTATATTTATAATAAAACAGTATAACTTTATCTTCATATTTAAAACACCACAGCATTGCTGTGGTGTTCCATTAATTTAAAATAATACTATTGCTGTTTGGAATTTAATCCAAAACCTATATTTTACAGGCCTTTTTTTATTCTTTGTTTTAAAGCATTAAAAACAAAATCTGGTTTAGCCCTTCCTTTGGTATAACGCATAACCTGCCCCACCAAATAGTTTAAAGCCTTTTCTTTGCCTTGGTTAAAATCATTTACTGATCTAGGGTTTTCCTTAATCACCTTATCTATTACTTCAAATAATTCCTCTTCATCGGTAATCTGAGTAATTCCACTTTCTTTCACAATTTGAGAGGCATCTTTTCCGGTCTTACACATTTTTTCAAAGACACCTTTAGCCATCTTACCACTAATTACTCCCTCATCCATTAATTTCAACATCCCAACTAATTTTTCTGGAGAAACAGGGGAATCTTCTATGCCTATTTTTTCTTCATTTAGATAACGTATTAATTCTCCCATAATCCAATTACTTAAAGCTTTTCTATTGTAATATGAAGAAGCAGCCTTTTCATAATAATCACCCAATGCCTTGCTCGAAGTTAATATCTCAGCATCATATTCGGGAATTTTATAATCTTTAATGAATCTCTTTCTTCTTGCTTCGGGTAATTCAGGAAGGTTTTTTCTAATTTCTTCGATTATTTCTTGACTAACCCTCAAAGGTAGAAGATCTGGCTCGGGGAAATAACGGTAATCATGAGCTTCTTCTTTACTCCGCATAGAGACAGTAATATTCTTTGATTCATCCCAGTGCCTCGTTTCCTGAATTATCTTTTCTCCCTCAGCCAGGAGCTTCTTTTGGCGGTCCACTTCAAATTGCAAAGCTTTTTTGACTGCTTTAAAAGAATTTATATTTTTTATTTCTACCTTGATACCTAAAGCACTGGTTTTCGCATCTCTAAGTGAAATATTAGCATCGCAACGCATAGAGCCTTCTTCCATATTGCCATCACATACTCCTAAATGCTGGACTATGCTTCTTAATTTTACCAAGAATATTTGAGCTTCTTCGGGAGAACAAAAATCAGGCTCGGTTACAATCTCTGCCAAAGGAATTCCGCAACGGTTATAATCTGCCAGGGAGTAAGATGAGGAAGTAATATCCCCTTCATGAACCAGTTTACCGGCATCTTCCTCTATGTGAACCCGGGTGATTCTGATCTTGCGTTTTTCTTTTCTTTCAGGGAGAGAAATCTCCATATATCCATTTATCCCCAAAGGAGTATCATATTGAGAAATCTGATAAGCTTTGGGCAAATCGGGATAAAAATAGTTTTTTCGGTGAAATCTGCTTACCTTATTAATTTTACAATTTAAAGCCACCGCTGTTCTTACGGCAAATTCTAATACTTTTTTATTAAGTACGGGAAGTGAACCGGGCAAACCCAAACACACCGGACAGGTATTGGTGTTGGGCTCTTTACCGATATAATCAGTACTACACTGACAAAATATTTTTGCTTTAGTCATTAATTGGATATGAATTTCTAAACCGATTACTACTTCTTCTTTCATTCTGCTGCCTCCTTATGTTTTGCTGGCTTTATCGATGGCTTCCTCTTTCCTACATCATTATTTTGTTCAAAGTTAAAGGCTGCCCGGAGTATAGTTTCTTCACTAAAATGCTTACCGATAATTTGTAAACCTATAGGCAGATTACTTTTACTGTATCCGCAATTAATAGAAATTGCAGGTATGCCGGCTAAATTAATAGGGATGGTATAAATATCAGAGAGATACATAGTTAAAGGATCTGATACCTTCTCGTTCAGCCTAAAAGCAGGGGTAGGAGAAACAGGTGTAACAAGGATATCGTATTTACTAAATGCTTTATCAAAATCTTCCTTTATTAAAGTACGAACTTTCTGTGCTTTCAAGTAATAAGCATCATAATAACCTGAGCTCAAGGCATATGTACCCAGCATAATTCTTCTATTTACTTCACTTCCGAAACCTTCACTTCTGGTCTTCCGGTACATAGAGGACAAGTCTTTATACTCTTCTGCCCTATAACCATATTGCACCCCATCATATCGCGCTAAATTTGAACTTGCTTCTGCGGTAGCAATCAAGTAATAAGTGGGCAAAGAATACTCCGTGTGTGGCAATGATACTTCTTCAACTCTTGCTCCTAATTTTCCAAACATTTTTAAAGCTCTATTCAGGGCATCCTTAACTTCCAAGTCTATTCCTTCGATGAAATATTCCTTAGGAACACCTATTTTTAAATCCTTTATTCCTGCCTGGCAGGATTTTAGATAATCAGGGACTTCTAAATTTAGGGAAGTGGAATCCATATTATCATGTCCACTTATAGCATTCATCACCAGGGCACAATCGACCACATCTTTGGTAATAGGCCCTGCCTGATCTAAAGAAGAGGCATAGGCAATCAAACCGTATCTGGAAACCCTTCCATAAGTTGGTTTTAATCCCACCATTCCACAGAGAGATGCAGGTTGACGTATAGAGCCTCCTGTATCTGTACCCAAAGCAACAAATGTCTCATTTGCTGCTACTGCGGCAGCTGAACCACCACTGGAACCACCAGGGACTCTTTCTAAATCCCAGGGATTATGAGTAGGGCCAAAAGCAGAATTTTCAGTAGACGAACCCATAGCAAACTCATCCATATTAGTTTTCCCTATTATTATAGCTCCTGCTTCCTTTAATCTATTAATTACCGTAGCATTATAGGGCGGAATAAAACCTTTTAATATTTTTGAGCCACAAGTAGTCTCCGTTCCTTGAGTAGCTATAATATCCTTTATAGCAACTGCTACACCGGCTAAGGGAGGAAGTTCATCTCCATTTTTCACTTTTACATCTATTTCTTTGGCTTGCCTTAAGGCTTCTTCCCGATTAATAACCAGAAAGGCTTTGATCAAATTGTCTACTTTATCTATTTGACTAAAAATATCCTGCATGACTTCATAAGCAGTAATTTTCTTTTTTTTAATTAAGTTGATGGCTTCGTGAGCAGTTAATTGGTTTAAAGTCAATTATCTTTCCTCCTCTTGCTGTAATTAAACTTAGTATTTTGTTATTCCCACTCTCTTCTCTGTCATTCCCATAAAAATGGGAATCCATCCTTGCTTTATATTTCTGTTTTTTGTTTTATTTTTTGTATTTCTTATCCGTTAATATTGCCCGTAATTATTCCCCACACTCCTTAGTTTTAAGTTTTGAATTATGGTTTTACGCTTTTTGTTTTTAGCTTTTCTCTCTATAATATTCATCTATTACATTATTTTAGGAACTTTGAAATATCCTTTTTTTATATATTTACTATTGGAAAGGACTTCTTCCCGGAGTAAAGAAGGTTTAATCTTATCTTCGTTCAGTAGATTAGGCATGGAAATAACATAAGCAGTAGGTTCAACTTTTTCAGTATCAAGTTCATTTAATTTTTTAAAATAATCTAAAATTGAATTTAGCTGAGAAGTAAATTCTTCTTTTTCTCTTTCGTTAAATTCTAATTTAGCAAGTTTAGCTACATACTCTACTTCTTTTTTAGTAATTATTTTTTCAGTCATAGTAACCTCCATAAATTTAGTTAATTAGTTTAAACAAGAAACTATAAATTTGAAAACTAGCTAACTAAGTAACCAGATAACCAACTAACTATTTTTCGTGATTATTTTCTTAAACTCTTCTTCACTAATTATAGTTACACCTAATTCTTGTGCTTTCTGATATTTTACTCCCGGGTCTTCACCGGCGACAACATAATCTGTTTTTTTGCTAACACTTCCGATAACTCGGCCTCCTAATTTACTGATTATTTCTTTAATTTGAGTGCGGGTAAAATCTTCTAAAGTGCCGGTTAAGACGAATTGCTTTCCCTCTAATATCTGAACTTCTTTTTCTTTTCTTATTGTTTCTTCTTCCTGACCAAAATTCAAACCAGCGCTTCTTAATCTTTCAATAATATCTATATTTTCCTTTCCCTTAAAGAAATGATTTATACTTTCTGCAATCTTGGGACCAATTTCATTAATCTCAACTAATTCTTCCAAGCTAGCAATTTTAAATTTATCTAAAGTAAGGTAATATCTGGTAATAACTTCCGAAGTATGAACTCCCACATAACGTATCTCCAAACCATAGATTAAGTTGGCTAAAGATTTTTTCTTGCTTTCTTCAATAGCATCTAATAAATTATCCGCAGATTTCTCCGCCATCCGCTCAAGAGAGATAAGATCATCTCTTTTTAAAAAATACAAACCCGAAATATCTCTAATTAGATTTTTTTCTACTAATTGCTCAATGATAGCCGGGCCTAACCCTTCTATATCCATAGCATCTCGAGAAGCAAAATGTCTGATTCTTCCTCTTACCTGGTCTGGGCAGGCAGGATTAATACATCGAGAGACCACTTCGCCTTCCGGCCTGAATATCTTCTCCCCACATGTTGGACATATAGTGGGCATATCAAATTTTTTCTCCCCGCCTTTCCTCTTTTCTTTTATTACTTTTACTACTTCCGGAATAACTTCTCCGGCTTTTTGGATTAAGATAGTATCTCCAATTCGAATATCTTTTCTTCCAATTTCATCCTCATTATGCAGAGTTGCTCTTTTTACTACTGAACCAGATATTGTAACTTCTTCCAATTCAGCTACCGGAGTTATGGCCCCCGTGCTCCCCACCTGAACAATAATATCCTTAACTTTTGTGGTCAGTTGTTGGGCAGGAAACTTGTAAGCAATGGCCCAGCGGGGGCTTCGAGTAGTCGACCCCAACTCTTCTCTCGTCCTCAAGGAATTAATCTTGATTACCATTCCATCGATCTCGTAATCTAATTCTTCTTTCTTTTCTATCCATTGCTGGCAGTAGTTTATAACTTCCTCTATATCCTGACAGAGTTTGTTATGGGGGTTTACTTTAAATCCTATCTTTTTTAGATAATCCAAAACTTCCATATGGGTATTGAAGTTATTTCCTTCAGGAAAAGTTGCTCTGTAAATAAAAGTATCCAAATGCCTTTTAACGGTGATTCGAGGGTCAAGCTGTCTTACTGAACCGGCTGCTGCATTTCGCGGATTAGCAAATAGATTCTCTCCCCTTTTTGTTCTCTCTTTATTTAATTTTTTAAAATCGCTTTTCTTCATATAGACTTCCCCGTATACCTCGATACGAGGGGGGTTATCTTCACCGAATAATTTTAAGGGAATAGCCTTCACAGTTCTAAGATTAGAAGTAATTTCTTCTCCGGTTGTCCCATCCCCGCGGGTTGCTCCCCTTGTAAAGATATCGTCTTCGGAAACTAAAGTAACAGCCAACCCATCAATCTTTAGCTCTACTACATATTCTAATTTTTGTTCAGGAATTAATTTTTTTATCCTCTGGTCAAAAGCTCGTAACTCTTCAGGCGAAAAGGCATTAGCCAAACTTAACATAGGAGCAATGTGTTTCACTGTGGTAAATCCAGAAACTGGCTCTATCCCTACTCTCTGGGTGGGAGAAGAAGGTGTAATATATTGAGGGTACTTTTCTTCTAATTCTATTAAATCTCTCATTAATTGGTCATATTCAGTATCTGCAATAGTTAGATCATCTAAAACATAATAACGATAATTATGGTATCTAATCTTTTCTCTTAATTCCTCTATTTTTTTTAGAATATTATCATGATTATCAGAATTATGCACCATTTTTTTCCTCTAACAAACCTATTAAAAACTGCTTTATAAAAAATTATCTAGTATTATATTTATATTATATTACAAATAAGTATAAACTAAAAGCTTATTAAAACACAACCAGATTAGTCATATCGAGTATTACGTATCGCGTAAAGAAAAAGAAAAAATTCAGAAGCAAAATAAGATAAAAAAAAACAAAAGTAATTACTATTCTTTTCTTTATCTTATTACAACGCTAATGTAAAGTTATAGATTTTTTAATGAATAATAATTTATGCTTATATTTGTTATTCTATTTCATCCGGTATGAAACCTCTGAATTGAGCATTGTAAAGCTTGGTATATAATCCATCCTTGGCGATAAGCTCATCATGATTACCTTTCTCTTTAATTCCTTCATCGGTTAAAACCACTATCTGGTTAGCATTTTTAATAGTAGAAAGCCTGTGGGCGATCACCAGTACTGTTCTGCCGACAGTTAATTTTTCTAAAGCCTGTTGTATTATAATTTCAGTTTCACTGTCTAAAGCTGAAGTAGCTTCATCAAGTATGAGGATAGCAGGATTTTTCAAAAATGCTCTGGCGAGAGATATCCTTTGTTTTTGACCTCCTGAAAGTTTTATTCCTTTTTCTCCTATGTAGCTATCGTACCCTTCGGGTAAACTCATAATAAAATCATGAATATTCGCATTTTTAGCTGCCTTTTCCACTTCTACGTCTTCCGAGTTGGGTTTCCCATATAATATATTCTCTTTTATTGAACCGGTAAACAAAAATATATCCTGCTGAACCAGACCGATATTCTCCCTTAGAGATTTCATTTTTATATCTTTTATATTAATACCGTCAACTAAGATTTCGCCACCATTAACCTCATAAAATCTTGGGATTAATTGGCAAAGAGTAGTTTTCCCACCACCGGATGGACCTACTAATGCCATTGTTTCTCCTGGCATTATGGCAAGATCTATATTTGATAAAACAAATTTTTCCTCGCTATATTTAAAGGCTACATTTTTAAACTCAATCTTACCCTTTATTTCTTTTAAAATAACAGCATCTTTATTATCTACTATAGAAGGTTTCACTTTCATAATTTCCACAAATCGTTCAAAACCAGTCATACCATCTTGAAATTGCTGAGTAAAGTTGGTGAGTTTTCTAATCGGTTGAAGAAAGAAATTTATATATAAAAGATAAGCAACTAAATCCCCTATATTAATATATCCCCGATATACAAAAAATCCACCAACGCTTAGGGTGATAATGTTTAAGATATTTGATAAAAAGAATATCCCAGCAAAAAACTCTGCCATTACTTTATAAGCAAACTCTCTCGAACTATTAAACTCTCTATTGCCCTCGTCAAACTTTTCAATTTCGTACTCTTCGTTAGTAAATGATTTTGCGACCCGTATACCAGATATGCTGTTTTCTAATTGTGCATTAACATTAGCTATTCTTTTTCTGACTGATCTAAAGGCACCCGCCATTTTCTTCCTTTTTAAAGTTGCATACCAAATTAACAAAGGCAAAAAACTATATATAATTAAAGTAAGTCTCCATTCTATAGTGGTAAGTATGATAAATGAACCTATAAGCATTACCAGAGATAGGAACAAATCTTCCGGTCCGTGGTGGGCTAATTCAGATATCTCCCTTAGGTCGTTTACTATTCGAGACATTATATGCCCGGTTTTTATATTATCAAAATAATCAAAAGAAAGAGTTTGTAAATGTTCAAAGAGGTCTCTTCTCATGTCCCGTTCCATTCTGGTTCCCACCATATGTCCCCAGTAATCTATAATATAATTTAAAACTGCTCTAATTACGGCAAGCACTAATAGGGCTATAATAAATATATAAAATACTCTTAATTTACCATTGGGGATAATATCATTAATAAATTGCCTGGTAATTAAGGGGAAAGCTAAATCAATGGCTGCTATTAAAAAAGCACAACTCATATCCAATGCAAATAGTTTCCAGTATGGCTTATAATAAGATATAAATTTTTTTAACATTCTTGTTCCTTTTTTCTTATTTCAATCTTTTCAGCCTTATTTTTTAATGTTTTTACTATTTAACTTATAAAGTTTATCATTTTAAAAAAGGTTTTTCAAATGCAACGACCTTTCTCTATAGTATCGAGTATATAGTATCGAGTATTGAGTTAAGAAATAGAAGAAAAGATACAAAAAAGTAGTATTCTTTTTTTATCTAACTATCCCCTTAAAGTTTACAATAACGAATTTAAAATTACCTTTACTTTGATTTTAAAAAATGATAAACTATAATTCATATGTCAAAATTCAAATATATATTTTGGAAGGAGTTTTTTGATGAATAAATCTATAAACATTTTTAGAATCTCGACTGTTTTAACTTTATGCCTTTTAGTATTTTTAATTTTTAATTTTTCTTTTGTTTTTGCCAATGAAGGAACATCTACTACTGAAACAAATCCAGAAGATATTGAAACTGTTTTACCTCCTGAGACAATATTGGCTTCTTTTGAGGGACAAACTATTACACTGGGAGAATTTAATCAATTATGGGAAGAGGTTCCGGAAGAATACAAACTACAGCTTGATAAAAGTATGATACTTGACCAGGTGATTTCTGAAAAACTTCTGATTCAAGAAGCAAAAAATATAGACTTAGAAGAAGATAATGATGTATTAGAACAGATACAAAAAATGACCGAACAAATATTGGTTCAGGTCTTAATAGAAAGAGAAATATTAGACAAAACAAAAGTTAATGATGAAGAAGTTTTGGAATACTATGAACAAAATAAGGATAGCTTCACTGAAAAAGAGCAGGTCTACTTGTATAATATTTTATTAGAGACTGAGGAAGAAGCTCAAGATATTCTGGAACAATTAAAGGCAGGAGGAGATTTTAGCGAAATTGCCCAAGAAAGATCTACCGGACCCAGTGCTGCCCAAGGTGGAGATTTAGGATACTTGCCTAAAGGTACAATAATCCCAGAAATTGAAGAAGTAGTCTTCGCCTTAGAATTAGAAGAATTAAGCGAAGTAATTAAGACTGATTTCGGTTTCCATATTTTAAAAATTACTGAAAAAAAACCAGGAACCGTTAAAACTCTTGAAGAGGTTAAAGAGGATATTATTCAGACCTTGCTACCTGATAAACAAAAAGAAGCTTTTGAAAATCTCTTAGAAGAATTAAAAAGTAAATCAGAAATCGAAATAAATGAAGAAGCATTACAATAAAAATAGCGTAGAGCGTAAAGCGTTTAGCGCATAGTTAGGGAAGAAGAAAATAAAAGAGAAAAAAGCAAGGTGTGGGAGCGTAAGAAATACGCTCCGATAGCGGGTAGCATATAGTGTATAAAAAAAGGGTACGAATTAATCGTACCCTTTTTTTATTAAGGTAAATATGCTTTATATCCCCTATACTTATGTTATTTCCTGTCCGCTATTTCTTTTCTCTTTCCCATCTTCTGTCTTATCTTCACTATATACTACATACTAAATGCTATATACTATCCTATCCGCTATATTTTCTCTAATGGTGCAAAATTCACCGATAACTTTTTTAATCCCACTCTTTCAAAATCCACAGTTATAAAAATATCATTTTCAGTTTTAATTTTATTTAATATAACCCCTATTTCCCAATCAGCATGCCTTATCTTATCTCCCACTTCTATCTCAATTTTTTCTCTTCTGTTATCAAGTGAAGGAATTTCTTCCCCTTTTTCTATATCTGCTTTTTCTTTAAGATGTTTTGGAATCTCAGAAATAAATCGTGAAACACTGTTGAACAGGGTATTACCATTCAAATTTCTTCTCCAGGCATAAGTCAAATATAACCATTCTTTAGCCCTGGTCATTCCCACATAACACAATCTTCTTTCTTCTTCTAATTCCTCCCCGCTATTCAAGGAACGAGAATGAGGAAATATACCTTCTTCAAATCCGGTAATAAAAACCACCGGAAATTCTAAGCCTTTGGAACTATGCAGGGTCATAACTGTAACTACATCATCTTCTCCTTTGTAAAGATCAATATCCGTAATTAAAGCAATGTACTCTAAGAAGGCAGTTAAAGATCTATCTTCGTTGTTTTCTTCAAACTCTTGTACTGCCAGGATCAATTCCTTTATATTTTCGATTTTGCTTTGAGCTTTGAATTCTCCTTCTTTTTTTAGCTCTTCATAGTAATTGATTTTTTTTATTAACTCTATAAGCAGTTCGCTCCCCTTGATTTCTTTTTTCCTTTTGTTAAGTTCATCAATCAGTGAAGTAAATCTATTTATTGCTTCTTTCCTATCTCCAGATATTTTTATTACTCTTAATCCCTGCTTTAAAGCCTGTTGAAAATTTAAGTTATTTTTTCTGGCTAATTCTTCTATTTTGCTTAAAGTAACCTTACCTATGCCTAATTTAGTATTATTAATAATCCTTAAAAAACTTACTCTATCTTTTTGGTCATGTATAAGACGCAGATAAGCAAGAATATCTTTTACTTCCTTTCTTTCGTAAAATCTTAATCCTCCTACTACCCGAAAAGGAATACCCTGTTTATTAAAAACCTCCTCAAAGGCTCTCGATTGCGCATTAGTCCGGTATAAAATGGCAAAATCTTTAAAAGCTTTACCTTTTTCTTTATTCAATTTTATAATTTCCTGACTTACAAATACTGCTTCATCGAGAGCGCTAACTGCTTCATAACACCTTATCTTTTCGCCGTCTTTTTTATCAGTCCATAGTTCCTTTTCCTTGCGATTTCTGTTATGTTTTATCAGATTCGTAGCTCCTTCTAATATAACTTTGGTAGACCGATAATTCTGTTCTAATTTAATTACTCTACTTTGAGGAAAATCCTGTTCAAATCTTAAAATATTGCTTAAATCAGCTCCTCTAAATTTATAAATGCTCTGGTCGGGATCGCCCACTACAAATAAGTTATTATATCTTTCCGAAAGTAGTTTTACCAACTGATATTGAGCAAAATTTATATCCTGATATTCATCTACCAAGATATATTTAAATTTATTCTGGTAATTTTCTAAAATTTCGGATCTTTCTTTAAAGAGTTTTACGGTTAATAAAATTAAATCGTTAAAATCAAGAGCGTTATTTTCAAATAATTCTTCCTGATATTGTGTGTACACCTTAGATACAATTTTTTTGAAATAATGCAGAGCATTATACTCAAATAATTCTGGGTCTTCTAAATTATTCTTAGCTTTATCTATTATAGATGAAACAATATTAGGGCTATATTTTTTATCATCTAAATCGAGGGTCTTAAGGCATCTTCTTATCATACTAAGCTGATCACCTTTATCATAAATAACAAAATTTTTATCATAACCCAGGACATCTATCTCCTGGCGTAAAATCCGTGCACAGATGGAATGAAAAGTACCCATCCATAATCCTTTCATCATATTTCTATCAGAAAAATCTTTACTTATGAATTCA
>Ga0255435_10059_pt1 | contig 12879 bp, 12 predicted proteins | sample ANMaggSSYBR02H11_FD_182647 | JGI IMG/M metagenome (GOLD analysis project Ga0255435, IMG submission 182647) | Sediment cell enrichment communities from methane seep in Santa Monica Basin, California, United Staets - ANME aggregate JGI... | ecosystem: Environmental > Aquatic > Marine > Cold seeps >... | reverse complement strand
CGTCAGTAGTTGCTTTTAAAGATGGAGGAAATAGTGTATTAGCAGTAGGGGAGGAAGCGAAAAAGATGCTGGGAAGAACTCCCCAAGGTATATTTACCGTCAGACCCTTAAAAGAGGGGGTAATAGCTGATTTTGAAGTTACTGCTGAAATGTTAAAATATTTTATTAAAAAAGTTCATAATCCTAATCGTTTTACCAGGCCATCGGTTGTAATTTGTGTTCCTTCCGGGGTTACGGAGGTAGAAAAAAGAGCAGTATCGGAAGTTGCTTATAAATGCGGAGCGGGACGGGTGTTTCTGATAGACGAGCCTATAGCAGCAGCTATTGGTGTAGGGCTTCCTATATTTGAACCTATGGGAAATTTGGTAATAGATATAGGTGGAGGAACTTCTGAGGTAGCCATAATATCTTTGGGAGGAATAGTGGTAAGCGAATTGAGTCAAGTTGCCGGGGATTATATCAATGAAACCATTAGTAAATACGTAAAACAAGCACATAATTTATATATTGGTGAATTAACTGCTGAAGAAATTAAGCTTGGTTTGTCCATAAATAAGTCGGGCGGAGAAGATGGTGATTATGAGATTAGGGGGAGAGACAAAGTTTCGGGTCTTCCTAAAATAATTAAAATTTCTAAAGATGAATTAAGGGAAGCCCTTTCTGAACCCCTAAGAATAATTGCTAATACAGTGAGGATGGCTTTAGAAAAAACGCCTCCTGAATTGATCTCAGATATTGTGGATAAGGGAGTGATTATGACTGGTGGTGGTTCACTTTTGATAGGTTTACCAGAACTTTTACAAGAAGAGATAGGTATTCCAGTTTTTATATCTCCAAAACCGGTATACTGTGTTATTAAGGGGATAGGAAAAGTCTTGGAGGATTTTAATTCTTATCAAAGTGTATTAATTAGAACATCCAAAAGAGTTTGAATTAGTCGTTAGTGAATAGTGAATAGTAGTAAAGCGAAAAGTAAGAAGTGCAAAACTAAATTCGTATCTCGTATGTATAGTTACCCGGTTAGCCAGTTTACCAGTCTTCCAGTCGCCCGGTCTTCCGGTCTACCGGTCAATACAACAAGAAATACGATTCTACTTACTAAGAACCGATAACTAAAAACCTGAATTTAATACTAATGACTGATCTAATTGGTCAATCGGTTAATTGGCAAATCGGTAAATTGAATAATTAAGGAATTGGGAATTTGAAAAATATTTTTTCTCAAAAAAATACTTTAATAATTTTTATTATATTAATTATTATAACTATTTTTATAATGACTGTAGATTACCATGGAAAAATGTACTTTAATTGGTTAGAGAATATCGGATTAAAACTTTTTTCCCCAATTAATCGCGGGATAACTTTAGTTACTGATAATACAAAAAACTACTTAAAGGCTATGGCTGAATTTAAGAAAGTGGAAGAAGAGAATAAAGAGCTGAAAGAAAAAATTGAAATTACCTATCAGGAAAACGCTATATTAAAAGAAAAATTGATAGCCTATGATAGGTTGAAAAAGTTGTTAGAACTTAAAGAATCTTTTTCTTACGAAATGATCCCCTCTTTGGTAATCAGCCGAGAACCAGGGAATTGGTTTAATAGCATAATTATTGATAAGGGAATAATTGATGGAGTAAAAAAAAATATGGCGGTAGCAACTCATCGCGGATTGGTAGGTAGGGTAGTTAGTGTTGATTCCCGAACAGCAAAAATATTGTTAATTTTAGATCAAAGAAGTGCTGTGGGAGGTATGATTCAAAGATCAAGAGATATAGGAGTAGTGAAGGGAAGTGAAAGTAATTATTGCTATATGGAATATCTTTCCAACGATGCAGATGTAAAAATAAATGATAAGGTGATCACTTCCGGATTAGGAAGCATTTTCCCCAAGGGAATTATTATTGGTAAGATAGTGGGGATAAAAAAGGAAAGCCATGATTTATTTCAAAAAGTAATAATAAAGCCAGAAGTGGATTTTACTAAATTAGAAGACGTATTTGTAGTGAAAAAAACTGAGTAAAATTTTTAAGGAAGAGCTTTTAGCGGATAGGAATCAGTTATCCAGTTAAAATATTGGCAACAAGTTGCAAGTTTCGAGTTTCCATAAAGAGGTAAGGGTTTGATTTAACAAACCCGTCTGTTTCTTTTGTCATTCCTGCGAAAGCAGGAATCCAGAGCATTTCTACCCGCATATATGAATTTAATTAACCGGTAAACTGGATAACTATGCATGCGAGATACGATTCACGAGATACTGGTTTTTGACGCAATACGCAATACGATATACTAACGACTATTTAGGAGTTTTGAATTATGGTTTTTGTTTTTAGCTTTAACTTTTTAGCTGTATAAAAAAAATTATAAGCCGATTTTCTTTATCTAAAAACTATAAACTAAGAACTAAAAACCAGTCTTGTAATTTAATTGGTCAATTGGCAAATTGGTCAATTGGTCAATAAAGTTAAGGAGGAATCATCATTTACAAAGTAATAAAATTAAAAAACGGTTTAAGAATTGTAGTAGAAGAAATGCCTTACATGAAGTCTATAGCTATTGTTTTCGGAATAGGAGCCGGTTCAAGGTACGAAGTACAAAAATATCAAGGAATTTCTCACCTCATTGAACATATGCTATTTAAAGGAACTAACAAGAGAAAAAGCACTTTAGAAATATCTCAGGTAATAGAAGGTATTGGCGGAGAAATAAACGCTTCTACATCGAAAGAGACAACTCACCTATACGCTAAAGTTCCTCAGGAGCAATTTAAAACTGCTTTTAATGTGTTAGCCGACATAATATTAAATTCGTTGATGAGAGAAGAAGACCTTCGTAAGGAAAAAAATGTAATTATCGAGGAAATTAAAAAATATCAGGATATACCAGAAGAATTAGTAGAAATCTTACTTGATAGGATAATGTGGAAAAATCATCCTCTGGGAAGGTCTGTTCTTGGAGATGAAAAGAGTGTAGTTAATATTCAAAGAGAAGATCTTTTATCATATATAAATACATTTTATCGTCCCAATAACTTAGTAATAAGTGTTGCAGGCAATATTAAGGTAGCAGAAGTAATTCTACAGGTGGAGAAGTATTTTAAAATAGTAGGAAAAAGTGAAGTTAGCAATTATTTGCCCGCAAAAGATAATCAGAAAAATACTCGAATAGGAATAAAATTTAAAAAAAGCAACCAGACTCACCTTTCTTTTGGTTTTCCCGGAATTTCTCGGTTAGATCCTGATAAATACTCCGTGGATTTATTAGATATAATATTGGGCTCGGGATTAAGTTCCCGGCTTTTTCAAGAGATAAGAGTTAAGAAAAGTTTAGCTTATGATATCCATTCATTTATTCAGTATTTTAACGATATCAGTTCTTTTAATATTTATGTCGGTATCGATTCAAGTAAACTAAGGGAAACTATCCAGACAATTTTAGAGGAACTTAATAAAATAAAAGATAATAATTTAAAAGAAGATGAATTGAAAAAAGCAAAAGAAATGTATAAAGGTGCACTATCTTTAAGTTTGGAAAGTACTTTAAGCAGAGCATTTTGGTTGGGGAATAGGATGCTTTTATATGGTAAACCTTCAAATTTTGACGAAATAAAAGAAAAAATTGAGGAAGTAAAAATAAAAGATATTCAGAAAATGGCTCAAAATATTTTTACCAAAGATAAAATAAATTTATCTATTGTTGGTCCCTTCAAAAAAAAGGATAAGGAAGAATACAATTCTCTTCTACAAGAACTGTGATTTTATTTGATTACACAGTTAACCAGTTAAATGCAGTAATAAGCGATGAGTAATGTGTGACAAGTAATAAGTTTCGGGTTGCAAGTTGCAAGTTACAAGATGCAAAGTGCAAGATAAAAAGCTTGTTTTTAATTATTAGTTTTTCGTTTTTAGCTTTAAGCTTTTAGCCTATACGCTAAACGCTGTACGCTATAATGTATACTAACGACTAACGACTATTTAATCGGTCAATAAGGATACAATAACATGCCTTTAAAGTTAGGAATGGGAGATATTGTTAGATTAAAGAAGAAACATCCCTGTGGTGGTTTCCACTGGGAAATTACTAGAACCGGTATTGATATTGGCTTAAAATGCCTTTGTTGTGGGAGGAAAGTCTTGGTTTCCAGGGTAAAATTAGAGAAAAAAATTAGAGAAATTATTCCTAGAGATTAAAAAAATAGATATTAATTAATTTTGTATCCCAAACCTTTTCTTTCTCTTTGTCTCTTTATGCAATGAGTAATGCGATATACAAATTCACGGTTTTCAGTTCACGGTTTTCAGTTTTTGGAAAAGAGTCGTACCCTGAAATCAGAAGTTTTATAATGCCATTATAGACAGGCGAGACGCTTGTCATATGGTTTATCTTATATCCTATAATCGGCCAACCGGGTAACTAATACCAACTAGCTAACCAATTAACCAATTAACTAGCTAACTAAATAGATACGAATAAAAAACTTGATATCGAAAATATCTGTGATATAATATAAATCGTTTTATATTTCTAATTTCCTTGCTCCTGAGAAATCTTTCAGGGGCTGATTAAACCGAAAGGAGGTGGTAACAGATGAGAGGTTACGAAATAATGCTTGCTATAAATCCCCAGTTAGAAGACAAAGAATTAGATTCCTTATTAGATAAATTAAAAAAGCTTATTACCGACGCAAAGGGAGAAATAACCAAGACAAATAAATGGGGCAAAAGAAAGCTAGCTTATGAAATTAAGGATTTCACAGAGGCGATTTATATCGTTTTAAATTTCAATGTGGATGAAAAAATTATTGCTGAACTTGAAAGAGTCATAAAGTTAGAAGAGAGAGTTATCAGATATTTATTAATTTTACAAGATAAAGAAAAAATTCAAAATAAAAAATAGCTAATTAATTAAAGAAATACTAAAAAGAGAAAATAGATTAAAAAGGAGGAAAAATATAAATTAATGGCACGATATGGTTCTTTTAGAAGACCACAAAGGAAAGTTTGTCTTTTTTGCAAAGAAAAAATTTTAGCTGATTATAAAGATATAGATTTACTAAGAAAGTTTATTACTGAACAAGGCAAAATGTTACCTCGTAGAGCAACTGGAAACTGTGCGAGACATCAACGTACACTGGCTATATCTATAAAAAGAGCAAGAGAAGTAGGGCTTCTTCCTTATGTGGCTAAATAAATAAATTAGTATATAGTGAAGAATAGCGTGGAGCGTATAGCGTATAGTGTATAGGTGTAGGCAGTAAGTGAAAGCGAAGTAACAAATGAGTATCTCGTATTTCATATCACGAGCAGAGTATGAATTATTTACGAAATACGACATACTAAATATGATATACGATTTACGAAAATAATTTTTAATTTAAAGAGGCTTATTTATTGACTGAACAAATTCCAACTAAATCAATAGTCGAGGGTGCATTCTTAGCAGCAATTACTGCCGTTCTATTTATTATTAGTATTTACATTCCCTTACTGGGTACACTGGTAAGTTTTTTGTGCCCTCTTCCGATTATAATTTTATGTTTACGCCATAGTGTAAAGTTTGCTATCATCTCAACTTTTATATCAGGGATTTTAGTAACTATTTTAGCTGGTCCCTTGCAAGGGCTTATGGTTCTGTTAGGTTTTGGGATATTGGGATTAACTTTAGGTTTTAGCATAAAAAAAGAATTATCTTTAACTGATATTGTTATCGTTGGAAGCATAGCTTCTCTAGTTTCTAAAGGTTTAATCCTTTTAATCGGGTTTTGGATTTTAGATCTCAACACCGTATTATTTGATATAGAAGAATTAGATAAAATTATAACTCAATCTTTAAATTTTTATAGTAATATGGGACTGTCTCCGGAACAATTAGTTTTGATGAAAGAGTCCCTTACTCAAACTATTGATATTGTTAGAATGGCATTTCCGGGAATGATTATTCTTGCTTCAATTTTTGATACTATTTTAAATTACTGGGTAGCTCGAATAATCTTAAGAAGGTTTGGATATAAGTTAGCGAACTTTACTTCCTTCTCTAACTGGAGAGCTCCCAAATCTTTTTTTTGGAGTTATCTTTTAGGGATGGTATTGATAATTCTGGGAACAACTTACAAGCTACCTCTTTTAAATAAAATTGGGATAAATGTACAAGTTTTTTTCGCTGTGGTATTTTTGATTTATGGCCTCTCTTTAACCGGTTTTATATTGGAGCGGTTTAAAATAAAAAATTTTTTAAAGTGGGTTATATATATTTTGGTGTGCTTTCAACCCTTTTTATCCCAAATTGTTACCTGGGCAGCCATGCTAGATATATGGATAGATTTTAGAAGATTGCTCGCCATCAAAAAAGAATAATTTAGTTAATCTGTTTACCGGTTACCCTGTTGGCCAGTTAGTAGATACAAGATGTAAGATGAAAATGTAGAACAGGCATCTCGCCTGTCTATGTAAATATAGGGGTTTGATAAATCAAACCTGTCTGTTTCTTCTGTCATTCCTGCGAAAGCAGGAATCCAGAGCATTTCTACCCACATACTGGTCGATTGATTTAATTGGTAAATTGGTGAATAGGTCAATTGGTGAATTAACTAAGCGGTCAATAGGTAAATTAGTATAAATAATTATCTTGCTAAAAATGATGGAAGAATTTATAATAAATAGAGAATAGAGTAGGGAGGCTTAGAATATGAAAATAATTTTGAAACAAAATATGGAAAAAATTGGGCAAGTAGGAGATGTAGTTGAAGTAAGTGATGGCTTTGCCCGTAATTTTTTAATTCCTCAAGGTAAAGCAATTTCTTTTACCACAGGTAATTTTAAACAAATAGAATATTTAAAGAAACAAGAAGCAGAACAAAGAGAGGGAGAGTTGAAGGAAGTTAAGGAATTAGCAGAAAAAATTAATAATATCTCCTTGGAAATTAAAGTTAAAGCTGGGGAAGAGGGAAAGCTTTTCGGTTCTGTAACCAGCAAAGATATCGTTGAGACTCTATTAAAGGAACATGGAATTGAATTAGATAAAAAGAAACTAAATTTAAAAGAATCCTTAAAAAAATTGGGTGTTCATATTGTACCAATTAACTTATATAAAGATGTAACTCCTCAAATTAATGTTAATTTAATTTCCGATTCCGCACCTGATCAGAAAACAGAGGAAATAAAAAAAGAATAGATTCGTATATCGTATATTAGCGTACAGCGTATAGAATGCTTGTTACCCGGTTATCCAGTTTACCAGTTATAGGATACAAGATAAACCCGTAGGACAGGCGTCTCGCCTGTCCATGATGGCATTATAAGACTTCTGAATTATCAGGATACGGCTCTTATCTAAAAACTAACAACTATCAACCAAAACTTATATTTTTTCTAACGACTAATTAAACTGGCTAATTGAATAATTAATATTCTATCGGCTGTATTAACTGGCTAACCGGCAAACCGGGTAACTGGTTAACTAAAATCTAACGACTAATAAATATGGAGTTAAAAGATGGAATTAGGCAGGAATCCTCCTCAAAATATTAGTGCAGAACAGGCTGCTTTAGGTTCAATGTTGCTTCAGGAAGATGCTATTTTACACAGTGTGGATACTTTAAGACCTGAAGATTTTTATAAAAAAGCTCACCAGATTATTTTTAAGTGCGTTCTTGAGCTATTTGAAAAGAGTAGAGCTGTTGATTTAGTCACTTTAACCGAGGAATTAAATAGGATAAATTTATTAGAAGAGATCGGGGGAGTTACCTACCTAACCAATCTAATTAATAGTGTCCCTACTGCGGCAAATATAGAGTACTACGTCAAAATTATTGAAGAAAAATCTATTTTGCGTAATTTAATTAATAATGCTACCAAAATTATTTCTATGGGTTACGAAGAAAAAGAAGATGCTAAAATTTTGTTGGACAAAGCAGAGCATTTGGTTTTTGAGGTTTCAGAGAGAAATTTAGGGCAGTCTTTTATTCCTATTAAAGAGATACTCCAGGATAGTTTTGAGAAGATTGAAGATCTATATCATAGAGATGAATTTATTACCGGGGTTCCCAGTGGATTTGATGAATTTGATGATATTACTACCGGGTTTCAACCCTCCGAGCTTATTATTATTGCCGGTAGACCCGGAATGGGTAAAACAGCTTTTTGTATGAGTATTGCCCAGTATATCGCGGTCTCTAAAAATATACCGGTAGCCCTTTTTAGTTTAGAAATGTCAAAATCTCAATTAGTTCAAAGGATGCTTTGTTCAGAGGCTCGGGTTGATGCCCATAATTTGAGAAAAGGGCGATTAGCAGAATCAGATTGGCCTACACTTTCTATGGCAGCAGGTCGACTGTCTTCCGCTCCTATTTTTATTGATGATACAGCCGGGATTACTTGTTTAGAAATTAAGGCTAAAGCCAGAAGATTAAAAGCCCAACATAATCTTGGTTTAGTAATAATAGATTATTTGCAGCTTATTGCAAGTGCTGGCAGAGTAGAAAATAGGCAGCAGGAGATTTCAGAAATTTCTCGTTCTCTTAAAGGTTTAGCAAGAGAATTAAATGTTCCGATAATAGCAGTTTCCCAATTATCCAGAGCGGTGGAACAAAGAACTGAAAGAAAACCACGTCTTTCTGATTTAAGAGAGAGTGGGGCAATTGAGCAGGATGCTGATTTAGTTGTTTTTTTATACCGAGAGGAATATTATAAGCCAAAAACAGATAGGAAGGGCATTGCTGAGGTAATTATTAGCAAACAGAGAAATGGTCCTACAGGTCAAATAGATTTAGCCTTTGTAAAGGAATATGCAAAATTTGAAAATTTAACCCGAATTCCTGAAGAGGATAGTGAGTATTAAATAGTTATAGGCTAATAATCTTCTATACTAACGACTAATTTAATTGGTCAATTGGTGAATCGGGCAATTAATATCCTAATCTTTATTCTTATTCTTAATCGGTCAATTGGTTAATTGGTGAATCGGGCAATTAATTTATCGGTGAATTAATTTATTGTTCAATTGGATTAACTTGCAACCCGTATTTAATACTAACGACTAACGACTATTCACTAACGACTAATTTATATTGACAGGCAGTAAAAAATATAGTAACATTTAAAGGCGAAAATTTTTTAATTTTAAATATTTTTAGGGCCGTTAGCTCAGTTGGTAGAGCATCTGACTCTTAATCAGAGGGTCGCAGGTTCGAAACCTGCACGGCCCATCGAAAATGCCCCCATCGTCTAGGGGACAGGACACCGCCCTTTCACGGCGGCGACAGGGGTTCAAATCCCCTTGGGGGCACCAATTATTTATTAAAAAATGGGCGGATAGCTCAGTTGGCAGAGCACCTGCTTCACATGTAGGGGGTCACAGGTTCAAGTCCTGTTCCGCCTACCATTTTTTTAGGGGATATGATGCCGGCGTAGCTCAATTGGAAGAGCAACGGAATCGTAATCCGTAGGTTGTCTGTTCAACTCAGATCGCCGGCTCCAAAATTAGTATATAGTATTTAGTATATAGTAAAGAAAAGAAGAAGAAGAAGAAACCAGGAGCCAAATTCGTATCGCGCATGTATAGTTACCCAGTTACCCGGTTTGCCAGTCTACCAGTTAAAATACAGGTTATAAATTGCAGTTTACGAGCTTTAAATTTAAAAAGCCTTTACAGTAAACCGAAAACCGGGAACCAAAAACTAAGAGCTGACAAATAATATTTCTTATCCAAAAACAGTAAACCAATAACTAAAAACCATATACTAACGACTATTCACTATCGACTGATTTGACTGGAAGACTGGTAGATCGGGAGACTGGATAACGGTTAACTAGTTTCTTAAAAGGCAAGCAATCTGATGAATAACCCTAAATTGACTTCCCCGACAGAAGTCACTAGACTTCTCACTAAATATGATTTTAAGTGCAAAAAAAGGTTAGGTCAGAATTTTTTAATAGATCAAAACACCTTGCAAATAATTATTAATTCACTAAAATTGCATAAAAAAGATTGCATTTTAGAAATTGGCACAGGTATTGGAACTCTAACTTCTGCATTAGCCCCCTTGGTCAAACAGGTTATATCTGTAGAGAAAGATAAAAAATTAACCCCTCTTTTAAAAGAAAGCCTTTCCCCTTTTAATAATTTAGAGATTATTTTTGAAGATATTATGAATTTTGATCTGCTTGATTTTTTTAAACAGAAAAGAACAAAGGATGAAAAAATTGAAAAAATAGTGGGCAATCTTCCTTACTACATCTCCATATCCTTAATAAGCCAGATTCTTGAATGTAATCAATATTTAAAATTAGCCGTATTTCTGGTCCAGAAAGAGGTAGGGGAGAGATTGATGGCTAAAGCAGGGGAAAAAAACTATGGTATATTATCCCTTGTTGCCCAATACTACTCTAAACCCCAAAAAGTACATATTGTCCCTTCTACGGTATTTTACCCCCAGCCTAAAGTGAGTTCGATGATAATAAAGTTGGATATTTATAAAAAGCCGCAAGTGCAAGTAGGTAACGAAAAACTGTTTTTTAATATTATTCGAGCTTCTTTTCAACAGAGGAGAAAAAGATTGATCAATTCTTTATCTAACTATTTTAAGGAAGTGATCGCTAAAGCGGAAATAGAGAATATTTTAGCTGAAACAAGTATTGATAGGAACTGCAGGGGAGAAACCCTAACTTTAGAAGAATTTGCCAGATTAAGCATGGCGATGGGAAAAAAGCTTTTATAGACAAGCGAGACGCCTGTCTATAAAAGCAGTATATAGTATCGAGTATCGAGTATATAGTTAGGAAAAGATAAAATTCAAGATACAAGATGAGAAGATAGTTTTCAGTTATCGGTTTTTGGTTTACAGTTTAAAAAGATACAAGATATAAAACTGGTTTTTAGTTAATGGTTTATAGTGTTTAGATGAGATTGCCACGCTCACTTCGTTCTCTCCATTAGACTATTAATTAAGAATATATTAAAATAAATTAAAGTTTATTAAATTACACCAGGTACCGAATAAAGAAGGCTGAACAAGTCTATGCTCTCCCAAAAGAAAGACTTATATTGCGAATAAGACCCAGCCTTCTTGATGATTAAAGCTAAATAGTGCTTTCGTCGCTAAATGAGCGATTATTAATGGAGTAAGCTCATATCATCGTTTATTCGGCCCAAGAAAGGAATATTTATTATGAAAAAGAACCTATTTTTTATCGGCCTGGATATCGCAAAAGCTGATTTCGCTGCCAGCATCTACAAGACTCCGGGCCAATCTATTATTACCAAAGAAGCAATTCCCAACGACCCGAAGGGCTTTGAGATGCTCCTACTATGGTTGAAAGACTATCACATTAATAAGAAAAATTGCCACATCTGTATGGAAGCCACCGGTGTCTATTCTCAAGCTATAGCCTACTATCTTTTATTTCAGGGTTTCCCGGTCAGCGTCGAACCACCTCTTAAAGTCAAACGTGCCTTTGACCCGGTAGGTCATAAGACCGATCCGGTAGACAGCAAACAAATTGCTGAATATGCCTACCGCTTCCAGGATGAGCTTACCTCCTGGCAGCCTAAAGATGAAATCCTGGAAAAGATCCGGCAATTACTGAGTGTCCGGGAACAGTTTACCAAACAGAAAACTGCTTTAGATAATTCCCTCCAAGCCTACAGCAAACAGAGGGTCCAGGTGGCACTCATCAAAAAAGCCCATCAAGAGACCTTGAATCAGCTTAAAAAACAGATTGCCCGGATCGATAAGGAATTGGCCAATTTAATCAAACAAGATCCCCAAATCTTCCAGAGGGCCAATAACTTAGACAGTATCCCCGGTTGCGGGATGCTCCTGGCAGCCCATCTTTTAGTTATTACCGAAAACTTTACCAAGATTCAAAACTCCAAACGATTAGCTGCATTTATCGGTATCGTACCCTATCAGCATCAAAGCGGGACTTCTGTATTTAAAAGGGCGAAAATTCGCCACTTTGGACCCATGCCAAGCCGTAAACTCCTGCGGTTGGCTGCTCAATCGGTGTCTACCCATAATGTAACCTTCAGACTCTATTATTTACGTAAACTAGATCAGGGTAAAGCCAAGCCTTTAGTCTTGAATAATATTGCCAATAAACTGCTTAAGGTGGCCTGTACTATAATCCGTAATAATACCCGGTATATCAAAGAACATCGATCAATACATCCTATGTATTTAAAAAGTTTAAAAAGTGCTTGACAAAGTCATAGTGTTCGCAATGACATTATAAATAGGCGAGACACCTGTACTATATGTATCTTATTCTTATATCTTATAACCGGTAAACTGGCTAACCGGGTAACTAGATAACTAATATCCTATACGCTCTATGCTCGATACTTGATACACGATACTTGATACTGTTTTACTTTTTTGTTAGTTAAATTTCAAAAGTGCACTATTTAAGAATCAAAAGTGCACTAAATTAAGCTCACTATTTTTAACTTTTTGCATACCTAAAAGCTCATCCTTGTGCCAGAATCTTACTTCGGATAAACCAGATTCTTTGTCCGGTGTAATCCGAAGTTGTATACTCTCGTGCAGTGGAGCTTTAGGTACTCTTAATTCTAAATTATTTATTGAGATTTTACGATAAGAGTTTACCATTCTGTCTACTCTTAAACAGAAGATATCCTTGGTTGACTTAAATGGTGGCATTATCCTAAATTCTCTAAAGAGAGTTCTTTTCTCTCTTATCGCTCTTTGAAATCTGATATAGGGAATTTCCTTGGTAGTAGAATGAACTATCCTGTAATTGTATCTTTGGACAAGATTATTTAAGATTAATTGAGCCTCTTTAATACCCCTAATATTCTCTCGGTAACAGGTCCTGACCAATCTGTCCTGAATCCACCTATAGGGTCTTTCAATTTTACCCT
>Ga0255435_10058_pt1 | contig 12879 bp, 13 predicted proteins | sample ANMaggSSYBR02H11_FD_182647 | JGI IMG/M metagenome (GOLD analysis project Ga0255435, IMG submission 182647) | Sediment cell enrichment communities from methane seep in Santa Monica Basin, California, United Staets - ANME aggregate JGI... | ecosystem: Environmental > Aquatic > Marine > Cold seeps >... | reverse complement strand
AATCCAGAATTGTCTGTTGATTTGCCTTTTTACCCTTTTCAGTAATTTCAGCCAGCCAACTACGACGATCTTTCTTGGAAGGAAATCTTTTCACGAGTTTTTTCCTTACAAGGGTATCAATTATCCGGGTAATTCTACTATGCGATACTTTTAATTCAACTGATAGGTCATTCATACAAATTGCTTTATCGACGTTATTCAGATAATTCAGAAGATCGCATTCCATCCTACCAAGATTAAGGCATTTTCTCCTTATCATCTCTTTTTTAGAACAAAGATTATAAACTTCTTTGCTTAATACGGCATACATATCAACAATCTTTTCCATTTTCTACTCCTTGTTAATAATTAAAATTTGATTAAGTTTAAATTTTTGAATAACAATTTCTGACTTTCACAAAATTTATATTAAAAATAACTCTCATTATGAACAAATAATTATATCATACAAATTTTCAAACATTATAAATTTTATAATATCAAACTTTAAAATAAAATAATTTTTCTTATATTGTTGGCAAACAATTTCTTATTTAATTTTGGAAATTAATTTATTTATTACATCTCTTGATTTGAGACCTTCAGCTTCAGCGGTGAAGGAAACTAAAACACGATGCTGAAGAACTATACCTGCTATTTTTTCAACATCTTCTTGAGAAGGGGTTAGACGATTGTGTAATGCTGCTCTTGTTTTGGCAGCTAATACTAAATACTGAGAAGCACGAGGACCGGCACCCCAATTGACCCACTTCTTTATGAAATCTGGGGCACTGGCATCAACTGGTCTAGTTGATCTGGTTAAATTAACAGCAAACTCTAGAACATGTTCACTAACAGGTATTTCTAATACTGCTTTTTGGATAGAAATAATATCTTTTGCCGAAAGAACAGATATAACATCCTGTTGAGACATGGTAGTTGTTTTTCTAACAATTTCTTTTTCTTCTCCATAATCCGGATAATCTATATTAATGTTAAACATAAAGCGGTCTAATTGAGCTTCAGGAAGAGGATAAGTACCTTCTTGCTCAATGGGGTTTTGTGTAGCGAAAACCAGAAAGGGTTTTTCCAGATTAAATGTTTTATTTCCGGCAGTAACTTGATTTTCCTGCATTGCCTGTAACAGAGCAGATTGTGTTTTAGGTGGTGTTCTATTAATCTCGTCAGCAAGTATGATGTTAGCGAATACAGGACCTTTTATATATTCGAAATATCTTTTTCCATCAGATTTATCTTCGGCCAGAATGTCCGTTCCGGTAATGTCGGATGGCATAAGATCAGGTGTGAACTGAATACGACTAAATTTCATATCAAGAACTTTCGCCAGCGATGAGATCAGTAAAGTTTTAGCCAAACCAGGAACACCTTCCAAAAGGCAATGTCCACCAGCAAATAAGGCAATAAGGAATTCTTCAATTACATTTTCCTGACCAACTATAACCTTGCTTAATTCATTCTTTATTTTTTCTTTTACAATTACCAGGTTTTCGAGTAATTCAATTTTTTCATTTCCCATAATATCCTCTGTAATTCCCTGTTCTTCAGGAAGTTTATTTGTGACAAAACTGGTTAGGCAAAACATCATGTCAAACATTATTAAACTGTTACAGGCATCCCCCGAAAAAAAATCAAAACCATTGAATTCTTTTTTTAGAAGAAAGGCAAGAAGATCTACTATCTAAATGTTATTTTTCATCTCTTTTGTTCGGACAATTAATGAATCTGTTAACAGATACATTAAACTATTTTTTTTGTGACATTTTATTAGGCTATTTCCTTATTTTTTTTAAATTAGTTATACAGGATAGCATTATAATTTTTCAGGGGGTGGGTGTTATTAAACTGTTATCTAGGAAAACTGAAGATAGAATAAATTATACTAATTATTGGTGTAATGAATTGGTTCTGTCATTTTTCATTTTAGTTAAAGTAAGAACTTCAGAGAATTTTAATTTTAACAATATCATAGCGATATAGCCCATGGCAAAAATCGCAATGGAAGTTAAAATATGAGAAACTATAACAGCTGCACTAGTTAAATTTCTGTCTGCACCAAGACCAAAGGAAAAGATTAATACCCACATAAATTGGTTTGAGCCGATCTGAGCTGGAGGAGTAGGGAGAATGTAAGTTAAATTCATTAAAGTATAACCTAACATTATTTGAAGAAATGATAGTTTTGTGCCAAATAATTTAAATACCATAAAAATATATAACGATTCGGATAGCAAAGCTAATAGGGTATAAATAATTATTTTAAAAGATTTTACCTTAGGGTTACGAATTATATTGATACCGACAAGAAACTGCTTTAAAAATGTATCCAATTTTGATCTAATTCTGAGGGGAAATATCTTAATTAATATGGAGATGGAATGATATAATTTGTTTCTATGATATACTGCACCAAAACAAAATAAAAGTAACAGAAAAAATAAAAAAAATATCAATATTATCATTATATACAGTGTATTATTCATTTGCATAGAAAGTAAAGGGATTGCAATTATAACAAGCAAAATGGGAAAAACATCCATTAACTTATCCAGGAAAATAGTAGGAAGACTCTTCGAAATGGGGATTTGGTTTTTCAATTTTAAAATGAAAGATTTAGTAAGCTCTCCAAGTCTGATTGGTATGAGGTAATTAATTAGCAATCCGATGTTGAAAATGCCATAAGTTTCCAGGATACTTATTTTTTCAACTGGCTTCAGTATCTCTCTCCACCTTAAACTTCTAAAAAAATAGGCAAGAAAATAAAATCCAAGATAAGGTGTTATTCGCCATAAATCATGCAAAATGAAGTAAGATTTGAATTCTTTCCAGTCTATAATATTAAACCATAGATAGAGAAATATTATTCCAAGAGAAATACTAATTATAAGGTTTATTTTATTCTTTTTCATGAGATTTAATAAAAATAAAATACCTATGATGAGACCAAAATCTCTTTACAATTCGTGGTGACTTTTTTTCAAACCAAAAATATTTTAGCATCTTCGTTTGAAAATCTGGTTCCTTTCCATTATAAAAATTTAAAATGCTTAAAGGTTCTCTTTTTTGTTCTTTAACCAGAAAGGAAAGTCCTATAGTTTTTAGAAATTTTTCTTTATGCATGCCTATATCAGGCCAGGGTGGGTTGTCAATAAAGTCCTTTTCAATTAATTGCCATCCCAGATCTTTCATATTTTCAATGATATTTTTAGGAAAGATATATTCTTCAGTTAAAAATTTCTTCATGTCTTTTTTGCCTAAATATTTCTGGATTAAATATCCTATTCCAGCTCTATTGGGAACACAAATTACAATCACTTTCTTTGTTATTCTAGATAGTTCTTCAAAAAATTTCTTTAGGTCCTGAACAAACCAGAGAGCTGAAAAATTCCAACTGAGATCTATACTTTTATCTGTTAATGGCAAATTATTATATTCAGATGAATAAAGAAGATTAACATCAAGATCAAGCTCTTTCCAAGTTCTCTTAATATAATCCAATCTTGATTTATCATGATCAATTAGATTTACGGTAATTCCTTTCTGGGCAGGATAAATACTATTTATCCCTGAGATTCCTGTGAACCCGAAAGTCGGTGCTTCCAAAATAGATTCTACTTTATGTTGCTGGCATAAAGAAAGCAATTTTAAGTTCAATACAACTCTTTCATATGAAGATCCTAATCCTTCATCATGATCAATATAGTAATCTTTCCAGTTTTTTATTATTGGTATTGCCATTATTACCTTTTTTTATACCAATCAGTTATAATTTTAAATTCAGGAATTGTATCGAAATTCTTCAATCCCAGCTCTTGGTAAGAATTCTCTACTTCAAAATACCAGCTCTTTGATATCAACTCGAACCTGGCTGTCCATAGTTCATTTTTTAAGACTCTGGCTATTGATTCACCTATATTGAGGATAAAATTATTCAAACGGAATCTTGGCTTGTAAGGAACACCTTGAAGCTGATTATTAATAAAATCAATCAGATCATTTATCTTAACAGGATTTCTGTCAGCAATATTATAAGCTACACCCGGATTATTATTAAGATCTATAGCTTTAACAAATGCTTGAGCAATTAGGTTTATATTAGTAAGATGGATAGTAATGGGATTTTTTAAAATAGGAAAAATTCTCTTATCAACTAATTTTGTAAGTGTATAAGGAAATCCATAATCATTCGTTCCATAAGTAATTGCTGGTCTTAGAATTATTGAATTTAAACCTTTTAAAGTATAGTTTTGGATCAAAGATTCTGCTCTTATCTTGGTGAAGTGATAATAATTATCTTCTTTTCTTGGAGTGCTTTCGTTAGCAGGTAGCCTGGCAGGGATTGCCCCAAAAACACCAACAGAGGAACAAAATATGAATTTAGATTGATTTTCAAGCGCATTGATTACTAATTGTTCAGTAGCATTCACATTTACATTGAAAAATTCATGGTTAGTAAATTTTCTTCCACCTCGCAATGCCCCAATATGAACAATGGTGTCATAAGAGTTTTGAGAAAGGAAATCATTCAAAGTTTTAATGTCACTTAAATCAATATGGATAAAATTCACTCTATCTCTGAAAATTTCAAGCCTGGACTTAGCTGTTCCCGGTCTGATTAATGCATGAATCTCATGGTTTTCATTCAAAAGCATTTGAGTGAAGTGTCTTCCAATAAGACCAGTGATGCCAGTTAATAGTATTTTTTTTTTCTTCATTCTTAACCACTCAGGAATTCTATTTCTATGTTATTTAACAATTTTTGAGGATTGATCTGTGAAACAATCTTAACAAATTCATTATCTGTATGTTTGGCAATTTCGACCAATGCCTTATTAAGTACATAATTTTCAGAATTGCAATGAGTATCTGAAGCAATAAAATGAAACAATTTGTTTTTTAACAGCCTCCAGGCTGTTTCTTGAACCTGGTTCCCATAATAACCCAAAAAACTTCCAGCATTCAATTGCAGGTAAACATTTCTATATATCAAATCTTCAGCCATTGAATTTTTAGTAACAATATCGTAATATCTTTCGGGATGGGCTAATATGGGTCGGAATCCTCTTTTCACTAATTGATATAATATGTCTAAAATATTTCCTGGAAAACCAGTAAAACATGTTTCAACAAGAACATATTTTGTATTTGAAATAAATAATTGATACTTTTCAATATCTTCCCAAATATTATCGTCCAGATAAACTTCAGCACCTTGATGTATTTTGATATTAATTTCTCTTTCCAGTAATTTCTGCTTTAAAGTAATGATCATCTCAAGATTTGAGTTACGTGTATTATCAAAAATATTTCTTATATAATGAGGGGTTAAAACAGCATCAGAGACTCCATTTTGAGAAAGTTGAATCAATTCATTTATTGAATCTTCCATTGTTTCGGCGCCATCATCGCAATAAGGTAGTATATGAGTGTGTATATCAATCATTACGTTTTACAGAGTGAATTGCATCTGCGAATGCTCTGATAAATTGAGGATCTAATTTCTTTTCCAGGATATTACCTGTTACTATAAAATCTGCACCGGCTTTAGCTTTTTCCAGAGCGATTTCAGGAGTTTTAATTCCACCACCAAGGAATATTGGTAATTCTATATTTTCACGAATTGCGCGGATCATTCCATCGCTTACAGGATGTATTGCTCCGCTACCAGCATCCAAGTAAAGAACTCTCATGCCCAGATATTGGCTGGCTAATGCATGTGCAACGGCTATATCTGTTTTATCTCTTGGTATTGGGAAGCTACCGCTCATATAATTAACAGAAGTGTTCTGACCAGATTCAATAAGCATATATGCAGTACCAATTGCTTCCAAATTATACTCTTTTATCTGAGGTGCTGCTCTAACTTGTTCACCAATAAGCATTTGAGGATTTCTACTGGAAACTACAGATAATAATAAAATCGCATCAGCATATCTGGAAACAAAATTAAATATTCCGGGAAAAATTAAAACAGGTATGTTAACGCTCTCATTTATAGCCTTCAGATTTGATTCAAAATTTGTAGTTAACATAATACTGCTGCCAACTAAAATACCATCGGCTCCGTTATCCTCACACATTTTCGCAGTATAAACTGCTTTTTCCCTATCAATTTTATCCGGATCTATTAAACAAAAATAATTTGCTTTAGTACGAGACATCGCTAATAATTTATTATAAGTATTCATTCTAATTTCCTATTATTACTATTAGTAACAAAACTATCATATCTATTTTTAATAAAGTCGACGATTTTGAAAAAGCATGTTTGCTGTCAATGTTTGAGTAAAGATAAAACATAATTGTTAATAAAGGTAGAGTTATCAGGAATAAACTTAGCAGCATTGTTAATGATGAAAAAAACTCATTAAAATAGGAATAGAGAAATAGTGAAGTGATTACCAGGCTAAAAAAAACAGAGATTATTATCGCATTTTTTTTCCCAAATAAAATAGCAATTGAACAAACTCCGAATTCCCGATCTCCTTCCATATCTTCAGCATCTTTAATGATTTCCCTGATCATAGTAAAAAAGAATGCCAAGAAGGCAATTATAATACTGTTTTTTAGATTACCAGCAGCAAAACCACCAAATACAAAACAAGAGGCAGCTGAATATGATACGATTAAATTTCCTGTTAATAGTTTCTTTTTGAAATAATTAGCATAATAGAATAGCAGGAATGAGTTTATAAAGGCTAACAAAATACAGAATAAATTTGCAGTAAAGTAACTGAAAATTATTCCTGTCACGAATAAAACAACTGAGTAAATATAAGCTGTTTTAGGTCTTATTTTTCCTGATGGTAATATTCTATCAGGACGGTTTACAATATCAATTTGTAAGTCAAAAAAATCATTTATTATATAACCTGCTCCTGCAATAGCACCAGCTGAGAGCATTGCAAACAGAATTTTAAGATTAAATGGTATTAAATTTTTAAACAAGGCTCCAAATAATACACAAACAAATACAAATATGAAATTTACCGGTCTCAATATTGCTAGAAATGGCATGATTACGGTAATCGGTCTTTTATCATATTTACAAATTCCAATAGAATGTCGTTATTCTTCATATTCTTAATAAGATTATAAGAATCACGCAATAATTTTTCAGCTATCTTTTTTGCTTTTTCTAAACCGATTAGGCTGGAATAAGTAGCTTTGCTATTTCTGGAATCTTCTCCGGGTTCTTTTCCAAGGATTTCAAAACTTCCAACCTCATCCAAAATATCATCAACTATTTGATAAGCAAGTCCGAGATTAAGTGCAAAATTCCCCAGAGTAATAGTTATATTTTCTTCAGCTTCATAAGCAGCACATGCCAATTCCATTGCTGCCTGTAATAATGCACCTGTTTTTTTAAGATGAATATATCTTAGAGTATTGATATTAATCTTCTTTTTTACAGACAGGATATCTACAGCCTGTCCTCCTATCATCCCTCTTGTAGATACAGCTCGGGTTAATATGTAAATGCATTTGAGAGCAATATCCTTACTTTTTAATTCTGTTAGAACTTCAAAAGCTTTAGTAATTAATGCATCACCAGCAAGTAAGGCTGTAGGAATACCGAATTTAATATGGCAGCTGGCTTTTCCACGTCTTTCGCTAGAATTATCAATACTGGGCAAATCATCATGAATAAGTGAAGCAGTATGAATTAATTCCAAGGCACAGGCAATGGGAAGCAATCGTTCCAAGCGATTAATATTTTTTCTGCCATTCAGCATTTCGTATGCAGCAAAGAATAGTAGGGGTCTGAGTCTTTTCCCTTCAGTAAAAACAGAATATCTTATAGCAGCATGCAGATCTTTAGGCTCTTCATTTGAAAAAGGCAAATAAGAATCCAAAGCAGTTTCTAATAAATCTTTCCTAGTTTTAAAATATTCTTGAACTAACAAAATTACCTCTTTAATATGGTTTTAGGGGAAGTGATATTTTTTTTCCTTTTTTTTGCAGATTCGTACATAGCAAGTATGATCTCTAAAGATTTTCGACCACTTCTTCCATCCGTTTCTGGTTTGCCATCAATAGCTAATACATCAACAACATTTTGCAAATAACCTTGATGACCAAAGCCATAAACACTCGTAGGTGATGTATTTGATGTCACAATAAGTTTATCATCATCATCATAATCTTTAAAATTCCATTGTTCAATTCTGTTTACTGCAATTCCGCCAATTTTAACAGTACCGTATTCACCCATGATAGTGAGCGAACCTTCGGAATTTTTTGGATAAGTGTTCATAGTAACTTCCACAACTCCAAGAGCACCGTTTTGGAATTGGATAAGGCCTACACCCTGGTCTTCAGCTTCAATTTTATGGTTTAATGTTGCAGTATAGGCCATCACAGATTTAACCGGTCCCATAAGCCACTGAATAAGGTCAAAGTAATGCGATGCCTGATTAAGAAAAGCACCTCCATCAAATTCCCAGGTGCCTCGCCAGTCAGCCATATCGTAATAATCCTGGGGTCTTGTCCATCTTACAGTAATATTTGCACTAAAAAGGCGACCAAATCTTTCTTTATCAATTGCTTTTTTGAGTAATTGGATCGGTGGATTAAGGCGGTTTTGTTTAACTACAAATAATTTTATTCTATTCTGATCACATGCTTTCACCAGATCATCAGCAGATCTGAGATCTATAGCCATAGGTTTTTCAGTAACAACATGGATTTTTTTTTCAGCTACTTTGATTCCCATTTCAGGATGCATGCCACTTGGTGTACATATTATAACTGCATCCAGATTTTCTTTGTTCAACATTTCAATGTAGTCAGCATAATAAGTGCTAATATCGTATTTTTTACAAGCTTCTTTTGCTCTGGTCTCAATAATATCAGAGCAGGAGATTATACTAGCATTCTGAATATTTGCGATAGCTTCAAAATGCTTTTGTGAAATTCTGCCACACCCGATTAGACCAAATTTAATTTCTTTCATATTACCCCAAAATATTAATTCTTTAATCTTAAAGAATTCTAACTACATAATAATAACTAAATATGGTGTCAATAAAATATTTAATCTGTTTATGTCCTATATTTTTAAATCTCAAAACTAAAATGGAATGATTTGTTTGAAAAAGAAATATCAGAAAATAAAATCAAAATACAGGATTAATGGTGCTATTCTGCATTTGTCATTTGTAACAGCTTTATTTTATATAAGTTACGGAAAAAGTCCTTGACAGAATACAGGTGCCTCTAATTTAAGAGACTAATGTGTATTAAAAGAAAGGAGAAATAAAATGACAAAAGCAGATTTAGTGAGAAATGTATCAACTGAAACAGGAATAATCCGTAAAGATGTTGCATTGGCTGTTGATGCCTTTTTAGAGGCGGTTAAAGATGCAATGAAAGATGGGAAACATATCGAGATAAGAGGTTTTGGAACTTTTAAATTAAAAGTTCGAAAAGAAAGAATTGGAAGAAATCCAAAAACAGAAGAAAAGGTTAAAGTTCCTTCCAGAGTTGTTCCAACTTTTAAATTCTCACGTGCTTTTAAAGAAGATGTTGACGATTCTAACAAATCAATAATTAAATAAAATCTGGAGGATTAATGCCTTGCGGTAAAAAGAAAAAAAGATTTAAGATAGCAAATCACAAGAGAAAAAAAAGGCTAAGAAAAAACAGACATAAGAAAAAAGGTAAATAGTTTTAAAAGCCGGAATTATTTAATAATTCCGGCTTTTTTTTTATTTTAGATATCCAACCCCAGCCTAATATAGAACCTATAAAATAATAGGGGAAATCGTTCCAGGTGAAGTAATTTCCCAATATTGTTCTACCTAGGAAAGTGCTTCTTATTAATTCTAAAAAAAATGGGTGCCAAAGTTGCAGTACTTCTAATATGTTAGTGATAATACATACTGTTAAAGCTATTTTCCAACTGGTAATTCTGGGAAATAGTAGAGCTATTAATAGTATCCAAAAGATTTCATATAATATACTGCCTAAAGAATTATTAACCCAATCCTGAAGGACACCAGTGTGAAGTTTTGTGTAAAAACCTGAGGGAATTATAATTAGAAGAGACACTAATATTCTGATGCGATATTTATTAATCTCAGAGGTCATATTCGGTTCTAATATTTATACCATTATTGTTCAACAATTGTGCAGTTATCCCGTTTCCAGGGATTAATTTATTCGAATGGGAACCATCATAGATTTGTCCAAACCCGCATGAAGGAGATCTTTGTTTGAGGATAGCCAATTTGCAATTGATCATTTTGGCTATTTTTAAAGTTTCAGCAGCTCCTATAATAAAATTCTCTGTAATATCAATTCCTTGAAAGTTTATTACTCTATCTTTAATAATTTCGGCAGGAATCCTGGGAGTAGATAATCCACCCAGTTGTTCAGGGCAGAGAGGAAGAGCTTCACCTCTTTTTACAAGTTCAATTATCTTTTGGCAAGCATTGTCTAAACCGTCATATCGGCATTTAATCCCTGCTAAACATGCGCTTACAATTATCATTAGAGTTTCTCTTTTAAATCAGCAAGTTTTTGTATGGCTTCCATTGGAGTAAGATTATTAACATCAATCTCTTTGATCTCATTCAGGATCTCATTTTTTTGTTCGATTTTATCAAAAATTGCATCAAAAATATCTAATTGGGATGTACTAGCAGGAAGTTGTTTTTTAGCCTGTGCAGTAAGTCCCTGAGGACTAATTTCATGTTCTTCCAGGTTTTTTAGGATTTGTTTGGCTCTTAGAATTACTTTATATGGAATACCAGCAAGCCTGGCTACCTGGATCCCATAGCTTTGATCTGCACTACCTCGTTCGATCTTTCTTAAAAAGATGATCTGATCATTCCATTCTTTAACAAGTACATTATAATTTTTTACACCAGATAAAACGTTCTCCAGTTCTGTAAGTTCATGATAATGAGTTGCGAATAAAGTTTTACATTTTAATTCCGGATGGTTATGTATATATTCAATAATCGCCCAGGCCAGGCTTAAACCGTCGAATGTGCTTGTTCCTCTGCCTATTTCATCTAGCAGTACAAGAGATTTCGAGGTTGCAGAATTCAGTATATTAGCTGTTTCTATCATTTCAACTAAAAATGTACTTTGTCCCATCGCCAGGTTGTCAGAGGCACCTACGCGGGTGAATATCTTATCAAAAATGGAGAGGTTAGCCTTTTCTGCCGGTACAAAAGAACCTATTTGCGCTAATATTGCGATCAATCCTATCTGCCTTAAATAAGTAGATTTACCAGCCATATTAGGTCCAGTTATTAAAGAGATCATAGTATCTGTACTATTTAAAAACACATCATTACCAATAAATTCTTCATTCTCCAGAAGTTGTTCAATAACTGCATGCCGGCAATTTGTGATTTCAACAATTCCTTCATCATTAAAGAAAGGTTGATTGTAATTATTCTTATATGCAATATATGCCAGATTGGAAATCACATCAATAACAGCGATTACTTCAACATATTCCTGCAGGATCTCAACTTTCTCGAATATTTGTTTTCTTAATGAGGTATATATCTCATATTCCAGATTTTTTATTCTCTCTTCTGCTCCAAGAACTTTTGATTCATACTCTTTAAGCTGGGGGCTGATATAACGATCTGCATTGACAAGAGTCTGTTTTTTTATAAAGTATTCAGGAACTTTATCCTGATGGAGTTTTGTAATCTCAATATAATATCCAAATACTCTGTTATAACCGACCTTCAAAGAGGAAATTCCTGTTTTTTTTCTTTCAGAATCTTCCAGCCTGGCGATCCAGCTTTTTCCATTATTTCTAATTTCACGAAGTTCATCTAAAAGCTTGTTATAATTGTTTTTTATGATATTACCATCACTGATCACTATGGGTGGGTTATCCATTATTGCCCTGCTGATCAATTTTATAATATCTGAATAGTCCTTTATTTTACTTTGAAGCTCTTGCAGGTATTCGTTATCAAACTTCTGTAATAGATCTGCTATTTCCGGCGATGTTTCAAGATAGCTTTTCAAAGCAATAAGTTCTCGCGGATTTACTCTTAGTGTTCCAATTTTTCCAATGATCCTGCTTAGATCTCCAATCTTATTAAGCAGATTTCTGAGATCATGTGTATAATGAAACTCCGATTTCATTACTGCCACAGAATTAGAGCGTTTATATATTTCTTCAGTTATAATCAATGGATTTAAAAGCCATTTCATAAATTTTCGGGCTCCCATGGGAGTTTGTGTTTTGTCAATTATGGAGGTTAGGCTTCCAAATTTGCTGCCATAGCGAATAGAACTTGTCAATTCCAGATTTCTTCTTGTAACCTCATCAAGCTGCATATAATTTTTCAATGAATAGAATTTTATTTTGTTAATATGTTTGAGGTTATCATTTTTTAAAGATCGTATATAGGCTATTGCAACACCTGCAGCAATTTGTCCGTGAGGTTTGGAAATGATACCCAGGCTTTCAAGTGTTACCGTCCCGAAGTGTTGTTTTAATATTTTTTCTGATTCCTCCAAGTTAAACTGCCAGGAATCAAAAATTGTAATTGTCGGTTCATACTCCAATTTTAATTTTTCGATTCTGGTTTTGTTATCAATATTGCTTACAACAATTTCGGAGGGTTTTAGTCTCATTAATTCATTTGCCAGTTCCTTAATGAAGGGTTCAGTATAAATGAAATCACCAGTGGATGCGTCGATAAAAGCTAAACCGGTTAATTTCTTATTATTTTCGAAAAAGATCGCAGCCAGGAAATTATTTTCGATTTTATCAATTAGTTTACTATCTATAATGGATCCCGGTGTAATTATATCTACTATACCTCTTTTCACCAACCCTTTTGCTTCTTTAGGGTCTTCTACCTGATCGCAGATAACAACCTTTAATCCCTGTCTGAT
>Ga0255435_10045_pt1 | contig 13527 bp, 9 predicted proteins | sample ANMaggSSYBR02H11_FD_182647 | JGI IMG/M metagenome (GOLD analysis project Ga0255435, IMG submission 182647) | Sediment cell enrichment communities from methane seep in Santa Monica Basin, California, United Staets - ANME aggregate JGI... | ecosystem: Environmental > Aquatic > Marine > Cold seeps >... | reverse complement strand
ATATTGTCCGGTTTTTTGATAACTGCGATTCTAGCCCTTGGTTTCTTCTCCGTCGCGACACTGGTCGATCCGGTCAAAAAGAGACTATTCGAGGACGATTACGGTACAGCGCGCATAAGAATTCCGTTGGCTAAAGTGGCCTTGAACATGATCCAGGACAATCCCCTTCTGGGTGTGGGCATGGGAAGTTTTACTGCGGTAGCCCATGAATATGATGCAACCCGGGAAGGAGTCAGTTATTCTTTTCCGGCACCCGTACATAATGAATTTCTTTTGATAGCTGCTGAACTGGGAATCCCGGCCTTAGGGTTTTTCCTGATCATAATAGGGTACATGTTTATTAATATATTACGAACGGCGAAATCCAGGGCTGACCCTATCATTTCGTATCTAGGTGTGGGTTTTTTTGGTGCCTGGACAGGTTGGACCATCCACCAATTAATAGACTACCAGTATATACTTCTTTCCTCTGCTTTTTGGTTTAATCTCGGGTTGCTTCTGGCTACGGCTCAAATTGCTACAAAAGGCTTGCCGCCAGAAGTCAAAAGCACCCCTAAGGCTAAACCAAACACTCCTCGAGCAGGACTCGCTTAATGGCTACCCCAGTCCATATCAGAATATTAAGAAATGCCGCTTCTCTTATCCTTGGGAGACTAATCAGTCGGATTTTCCTGTTCTTCTTATTGATCTATGCAGCGAGGGTTCTGGGAGTAGAAAAATATGGCGTATTTTCCTATGCTTTTGCCCTTGTAAGCCTTTTTGCCGTGAGTATGGATTTGGGCATATCCCGTTACAGCGTTCAACAATTAAGCAGAGACCACACCAAAATTCCGGTCTTTATGGGTGGAAGTTTAATAATTAAAGCTATTTTAATTTGTTGCGGGGTAGTGCTAATAATGAGTGCAGGCCTGATTATGCGACAGAATATGGAAACTATGTCAATCTTGATTATCCTTGCAAGCTATGTCGCATTGGATAGCCTGACAATGACCTTTACGTCTGTCTTTCAGGCTGTAGAACGTATGAGCTATCAGGCTATTCTCGTCAGTATCAGCAATATTGTCATGTCGGTGATGGGATTTGTGCTCCTGTATTTTTTACCAAGTGTGCTTCTATTTAGTGTTATCTATCTTTTGGGGGGCTTTTTGCGTCTCATTCTCGTGAGTTGGTGGTGCATTAGAATGTACGGAGCGCCTCATTGGGAAATTGATTTCGGTTTTTGCAGGAACTTACTAAAAAATGGAATCCCTTTCTCTTTGGTAACAATATTTGTTACCATATATTACTATATTGATACGATAATTCTTTCAGCCTATTCTGGAAACGATGTAGTTGGATACTATAATGCAGCATACCGCTTATTAGAAGCCCCACTTTTCTTAGTCGCAGCATTTACTACAGCTATATTTCCTGCTGCATCCAAGCTCTTTGTTAAAGACAAACAACAGTTGAAAAGTATTGTTTCCCTCGGATTCCAAAAGGCTTTGGTGTTTGCGTCCATAATTGCTGTGGTTATTGCCTTTTTCTCTGATGAAATAATTGCGGTTGCATATGGAATAAAATATCAACAATCTTCCGTGGTTTTATCCATTCTTGTTTTCAGTGTTGCCATCATAATGCCGAGTACAATATTGGGAACTACCATTAGAGCGATCGATAAGCAGGTCGTCAGTGCTTGGGTAACAGGTGTTGGCGCAGCACTAAATATTGTGCTGAATCTGATTTTTATCCCACGTTTTTCACTCATAGGTGCTGCTTGGACCACAGTGTTAACGGAGCTTTTCGTGATTATTGCTTATGCCGTTCTTATTTGGCGGTATATCGGCCCAGTTTGTAACGTAGGGTATTTCCTGCGATACAGCGTGATATGCTCTTGCGTAATCGCTTTTCTCTATTTTACGGTTAATTTTGGTGTTTGGGTGCAACTTTTCTGCCTTGGGATATTTTTATGTCCATTATTATTATTGCTGGGTATTGTGAAATTGGATGAGTTGAAGGAGTTGGTCAATATGTTTTTTGTTAGAAAAAAGGGATTCATTTTAATGCTGGCTTTATTGGAAGATCTTTTAGGTGGTTTGTCGAGGTATTTAGAAGTGAATGACCGTACGGGCGAAAAAGGTTCAATATTCTGTCCGTACCATCAAGATCATCATACACGGGGGGGAGAAGCCGCATTTCCTTTTGTCTACTTAGGGTCAGTAAATGGGCAGGATGTCACAACTGAAAGGGGGTTAGCGCTGGCAGACTGGTTGTTAACCCGCCAGAATCAAGATGGTAGTTGGGACGAAAGCCCCGGGACTTGGAAAGGCACAACAGTTTTTCAGCTTATGGCTCTGGCAGGCGTTGTTGATGTATGTGGCCCGGATCTTTTGAGGGGAAGGTACGCATTGTATGAAATGGCCATTGAAAAAGCCGCGGATTGGGTAGAAAAGTATATCAATATGCGTCGCGTGACGACCAACTATATTGCCTCGGGTGCTGCTGGATTAGCCCTTGTCAATAAGATCTTTCCAGGCAAAGGATGGGATAAAGGGGCCAGGCGGCTGGCTCACCTTGCGGCAGGAAGAATCAACAGGGATGGTTTGATAGAAGGAGAGGGCCGGGGCAGAAGAATTGTAAAAAAGATTTATATCAAACCAAGGGGTATTGATATTGGATATGGTCTAGAGATGACCCTTTCATCATTGGCTTTATATCTCGCACTTGTTGAAGACGCAAAAGTATTATCTGTATTCCATGAAGCCCTACAATCTCATATCTTTTTTGTCTATCCAGATGGCAGTCTGGATAACTCCCTCGGGAGTCGAGGTTACAAATGGACCATATATGGAAGCAAAACAACTCACGGGAGTCAGATGGCTTTGGCATATGGTGCATTGCAATATCCGCAGATGAAACGGGCTTTGAAATTAACCACTGAATGCTTGCGAGGTTATGTGAAAAAAGGTCTGCTGAAAAATGGTCCTTACGTGGATTCTAATACGAACACCTATTGTCTTTATCCAACCATAACGAAGGCTTGCAACTTCGCATTTGCGCTGAAATATTTTCCCGAAACTGAGATGGCGCAAGATTTAATTCCTTCTGATAAGCCATTATGGGTCAAGAAATTTTCCAGCTTACACAGCCTTATTTTGAAAAGAAAACCGTGGATGGCCACGATTTCGGGCTACGATAATGTGACACGCTATCCCACACCAAAGGGACAAATGATATATTATGTCCCTGGCGGTGGTTCTTTAACCTATCTTTTTCATGAGGATTGGGGGGCTATACAGGTAGCGACTCAGCTTGAATATCAGCAGGTAGAGCTTCTTCATGTTCCCAAGATGACAAGGGAAACACAAAGTCTTACTCCAAGAATCATTCTTCAATCCGAGTCTGGAATGGCAAATAGTGCTTATACCAGGAAAACAAAGATAAGCTATACTCAAGATCAAGAAATAACCGTAGTTCAGGTTTGGGGTCACTTCTTTTCTTTAGAGGGAAAAGGCGAAGAACTTAAGTCGCATTACAGAATAGAGTACATTTTTTCTCCAGATAAACTTGTAAAGAATTACCATATCACACTGCATTGTGCATATAGCGCCATGGAAATAGTCGAACCGATTTTGCTTCAAGGTGAGACAAAATATCAGGTCATGGAAGAATGCCTTGTCTTTTCCCGGAAAGGGAAGAAGCTTTTTCTCACTCCAGGATCTCCTTCCGGCTGTTTGTCAACTCTCATAATTCCGAAGCAAATTTCTTGTCCTTTACCTTCACTCAAAGGGCTACCTGTGATATGTAAATGGGATAAACCTGATTTGGGAGAATATATGGCTTCCATGGACATCGAGATAAAATAAGCAATCCTTTTGGATAACTAAGTTGATATTTCCTATTTCGATATTTGTAGACCAAGCGTGTGACAACTCAATGAAGGCCGGAATATGAGAATTGTTTATATCAGTTATGCTAAACGTGGTTCCGGTGGGCGGGTCCATACTGAACAGTTTTCTTCCGCCTTCAAGGCACTCCACAGTGACATGATGATCTGTCCGCCACTGACAGTGGGAGCTCAAACTAGTAGTAATCAAGGCATCCACAAATCTCAGAGGAATTCGAGACTCTTTAGTGGGTTACGGATGCTGGCCAGCACATTTACGAGAAAACTTTTTGCCGAAGGTCGACAGTTAAGGAACTTGCATCCGAATGTGGTCATTCTGAGGGTAGGCAGATATTTTTCAAGCATTATTCTATGTCGACTATGGAAAATACCCACAATATTGGAAGTCAATGGACCCGTTCTTGAATTTCGTTTGGTAAAACACCCTGTGAGAGGACTGCTTTTTTGGGAGTGGATGGAGAAATATATTTTTCTGAGACTACCCAGCCATGTAACAGTAGTCTCTGAACCGCTCAGGCAATACTATATTGGCCGTGGCATTCCTCCGGGAAAAATGACGACTATTCCAAACGGTGTTGATGCAGAAAAATTTAGTCCAGATGTGGATGGAGAAAAGCTCAGGGAAAAACTTGGATTGGCTGGAAAAACAGTATTGGGGTTTTCCGGAACCTTTGCCCCTTGGCATGGAGTGGAGTTTCTTTTAGAAACAGTAGCAAAGTTCATCCATAATCGTCAGGATAAGAGAAATGATATCGCTCTGCTCCTTATTGGAAAAGCTGGCCCCCATTTTGTTATGCCAGACATACTAGGGGGTTATACAGTGACAACGGGATACGTTTCCTACGACGACATGCCCACATACCTTGCGGCCGTCGATATCTTTATAGCGCCCTATCCTCGAATTGAACCTTTTTACTTCTCCCCTTTGAAGATTTTTGAGGCAATGGCTATGGGAAAACCGGTTTTAGCTTCGGCCCAGGGTCAGATCTGTGAATTGATTACTGATGGGGTGAGCGGTTTGCTCTATCCGCCTGGGGAAATGTCCTGCCTTCTCCACAAACTCGATCTTGTCATAAATGATAGTGAACTCCGAAGAAGGTTAGGATATGCGGCACGAGAAAGAATAGTGCATAACTATACATGGAAACATAACGCACAGGCTGTCTTGAACTTATGCCTGCAGCTCAACAGCGAGGATTCTTGAATAGTATGGCTATCCAAGTGCGATTGAGACCTTTTCCTTACCCTTACAAAGCCGCGCTTGCCTTGTGCTCGGACATCGACGGCTGTGACAGACAGACCTTTGTGGAGGTACATCGATTCCTGAACACAAAGGAGGGAGGCGTGGGTCTGCCTGTTTCCGATTCTTTTTTTGCCGTGGGCAGGGAACGAGGGCAAATGGCTTTTTTTCTCCCAGATGGCTCTACACACTCGCCTGATGCAGGTTTTATTCGCGGGGCTATCAGAGACGGTCTCATTGATTCTATCCATTCTTGGGGCGATTTCAACACTGCGCCTCCTCAGCCGCAATTCTTGAGGAGCGTTGCAGAGCGGTTAACCGGCGAATTTTGTGACCTTGACCTTAAGGTCAAAGTCTGGATCAACCACGGCTCTCCCAACAATCGGCAAAACCTGAAAGCAAGGCTCCAGCCGGCCTATAAAGGTGATGATCCTCAATCTCCCTACTATACATCAGATCTCATCCACGGCCTGGGCATTAAGTTTTACTGGTGGTCAGAGGTTCTCCCCTGGCCGCTCTCTGGGCGCCTAAAACGCCAATCACCCAGGGTCTGCGCAAGGCTGGGGGTTAACGTATTAAAAAATACGATTAAATCCCTTACAGGTCGCAAGAATCAGGCAAGAAAAGCATCTCAGCTTACAGGTTTAGGCCAACCTGTAATTTTATGCGATGGGACTCAGATAATAGGATTTACCCGATTCAATCGATGTTCTCAAGGTGTGTGGAGTTTGCCAACACGTCACACATTGCGCTATAGTTTATCACCTCGGGTGTTGAATGAACTTCTTGAAAAAGAGGGTTATTTAATTCTTTACACCCATCTGGGACTACCCCGTGAGCATGGCGACAAACTTTTCCCCGGGCCGGATGAAGAAGCCCTTTTCGGTTTGGCGCGCCATTACAATAACGGAGATATCTGGGTTGCTCCTACTGGTCACCTGCTGACTTACTGGTTAGTTAACAGACATCTCGCATGGCAGGCGTTTCAAGAAGGGAAGCAGACTGTAATCAATCTGCAGTCTCTCAATGATCCTTTAAATGGCCCCCGCCTGCCTCTTGAAAATGAACTTTCAGGATTGTGCTTTTATACATCAAAGCCAAATGAAACAATTATTCGCATTGGTAACAGAGAACTCTCTGTAAACATATATCCGCCTGATCATTCCGGCCAGGCTTCTGTTGGCCTGGATACGGCTCCACCACCTCGCACGGATTTGATAGAGGAATAAATGGAACGAGCGGTTTAATTCTTTTTTCCGCTCTACGGGCGTCGACAAAAGTTATTTTGCTGCGCCATGTTGCAGCTGTCAAGGAGGAAAAACATGCCCCCCAAAAAAAGAGTCAGCGTCTTGGCATTAGGATGTCCCGAAAATCGGTTAGACAGTGCAAGAATATTGGAATTTTTTAAACAAAATGGTTATATTCCTACGTCTAAGATAAGAATTGCAGATATTGTTATAGTGAACACATGCGCATTGACAGAAATTGCTGAAGAAAAAAGTATGAACGTAATAAGGAGAATACGTAGAATCAAGAAAAAAAATGCTATGGTATTGATATGTGGATGTTTAGTTAAGATAAAAAGTGATATTAAGGGGTTTGAACCCACATTAAAATTCGGAGTGGATGACAATTTAGAAAAGCTGGATGATTACTTTTGTGTAAATAAAAAATTCAGGAACTGTCATGCAAATTACTTATTGCCTAGTTACTATTTGTATAGCTTTGAGAAGAATCAATCAAAAGCAATAAATGTCAAGTTACGTGAAAAATGTAAGGAAACAAAAATTAGATTATCTAATTTGAAAACCGATTTGAAAAAGTATGGCAGTTTCAATTCCATATACTATTTAATTCTTGTTAATATATTACGCAAAAAGAGAATTCAATATCACAAATCGGATCATGTTTATGGTCCGGATGTTTTTTCAATCAAGGTAAGCACCGGATGTCTTTTTAAATGTTCATTTTGTTCAGTAAGATTATCTCGTGGCAACCTGAGAAGTAAGCCTTCTGCTCAAATAATCGAAGAATTCAGAATAGGCCTGAATATGGGTTTCACCAAATTTGGATTATTAGGTACTGAAGTAGGTAGTTACGGTACGGATATTTGCGAGGATCTTATTAGCTTGCTTGAAAAAATTGTGACTGTTGGGGAAAACCATGAATTTGAAATTCGATTACGCAACATCCATCCGATGTGGCTAATTTCCAACTTAGTTGCTTTAAGAAGAATTTTAGATACTGGAAAAATATCATATATATCAACTCCTATACAATCCGGTAGTGACCGGATTTTAAATCTTATGAATCGAACTTACAATGTGGAGGGCATCAAACATGCAATAGAAACAATTAATACAAATTATCCACTTGTTAATTTACATACACAAATTATGATTGGATTTCCAGGTGAAACTACAGATGATTTTTACGATACATTCAACTTGCTAAAAAAGTTGAGATTCAAGAATGTTGAAGTATATAATTTCAGCCCGCGTCAAGGTACATTGGCCGCAAAAATGCCTAATCAAGTTCCTTTCAGGATATCCCTGAAGAGGGCTTACAAAATCTGTAGTACTTTTGATTATGCATTGCGAATGGGATAGATAGCAATTCTTTACTATTGTGTGGATTTATGATTACAAATGAAAAATCAGTTACTGAGCCACAACAAAGGTCTAGATAAAAGAAAAAATTCGGGGTGCTGATAGTGCGGGTTGCCTACTTTTTTTCAGAATTCCCAACAATCTCAACCACATTTCTTCAACGAGAGGTTCGTGCTCTGGAAAAAGCGAGTTTCCCGGTATTGTTAGTAGCAAATCGAAGTCCTGCTAATGGGAATTTCCACCCTCAGGATAAAGATTTCATAAATCGCACCTATTATTTATTAGAGCAAAGCGTTCCCAGCTACCTATTGGCCAATATAAGGGCTTTATTCAGAACTCCGAGGAGGTATATAAAGTGTGTGCGTTTGGCATTGGCGTTGAAAGATGATTTCGCCTTTCAGAGAATTGAGAATTTAAAACACCTTGGCGGAGCTGCCTTACTTGCGGAATACCTTCGAGCCAACAAGGTCAGCCACGTTCATGTCCATTTTGCCTTTGGTGCCGCGTCGATTGCCATTTTCCTCAACGCCCTAACCGGCATTCCCTACAGCCTTACAATCCACGGGTCTGATGTTCTTCTTCCTCACCCTTTAACAGAAGAGAAACTCAAGCAAGCCAAATTCATTATTTCCAACTGCCGTTTCCATATAAGTAATCTGCGCAGGCGGTTTTTATCCCTTGTCAGACAACAGTTCTATATTATAAGAATTGGTCTGGATCTTCACTCCGGAGCTTGGTCCCGGGTAAAACCACCTGAAAACGATCCGGTATTCCGCATCCTGAATGTGGCCAGGTTAGAGACTGTAAAAGCACAGGATGTGCTTATTAAGGCCTGCTCGGGCTTGCGAGATAAAGGTGTCAGTTTCCAGTGCCGCATCGTTGGAGAAGGACCTAAAAGAGAGGAACTAAAGGGTCTAATTGCAGATCTGGGTCTCAAAGAACATGTAGAACTCGTTGGCAATTGCTACGAGTCCGAAGTGATAGATCTATACGATTGGTCTCATGTCGTAGTCCTCTCTTCTTTGAGCGAGGGGACGCCCATGACGATTATTGAGGCAATGGCCAAGGCAAGGCCTGTGGTTGTCCCGAGGATTACGGCCTTGCCGGAGATGGTCATTGACGGTAAAACCGGCTATCTTTTTGAGCCGGGTTCAGTTGAAGATTTGACGGACAAACTGGTTGAATTGGCTCTTCATCCCATGTTAATGAGTGCCATGGGAGATGCAGGATGTCAGCGAGCCGAAAAACTTTTTGACCTTAACGCAAACATCCAAAATTTAATGGATGTTCTGGCAGACGAGGTCCCGTCTTTGGGGTGGAAAAGAAAGGCAAATCTATTATGAGTGAATCCAGTTACGCAATTATCACACCGGCACATAATGAAGCAAATTTCCTACCGCAAGTCATTGACAGTATAGTTGATCAAAACTTAAGACCCATAAGATGGATTATTGTTGATGATCGATCCAAGGATGATACCTGGTTTGTGATCAATGAATCTGCAAGAATTCATCCCTTCATTGAACCGGTCCGCTTGACTGGTTCAGAGGACCGAAAGGTTGGAGCCAATGTAGTCCGGGTATTTGAGGAAGGGCTTAAGAAGCTTACCGTAGATGTAGATTTTTTGGTAAAGATGGACGCAGATATTATTCTTCCAAAGGATTACTTCTCCCGCATTATTGACCACTTTGAAGCTGATGCCAAACTGGGCATGGCTTCGGGGAAGACCCATATCAAGCTTGATGGACGCTGGGTACTTGAACGAATACCCGATACGCATGTTTCCGGAGCCTGCAAAGCTTATCGCAAAGAGTGCTTTAATGATATGGGAGGCCTCATTCCCATTTTAGGCTGGGACATCTTAGACGGAGCTAAGGCGAGAATGAAAGGATGGAAGACGTGTTCTTTCAGAGACTCGCCCCTTTACCATCTGCGCCAGTCCAGTTACGCAAGGGGCGTGCTTCGAGGAAGACTTCGGACAGGGAGGGCCATGTACAGTATCCGTGCCCAACCTCTTTTTGTGCTTGGGAAATCACTCTTCCGCGCAATTGAAAAACCTTATATGAGTGGTCTTCTCATTCCCTTTGGTTATTTTGCATCTTTTGTCACTCGACCCGAGCGTTTGGCTGACATGGAACTCGCCCATTTTCTAAGAAGGGAACAGATGGGACGTCTTTTGGGAAGGACTTTAAATCAGGAAGAACTGATCCCCCGTAGGCTGGCAGACTGATAGACTCAAGCGAAGCTGTCCGGCACATGATTGTCCATTTTCAGACTATTGGCAAATGAAGAACGGAGAAAATGCTTTGAGTGAATTCAGCACGTTGGAGCGGACATTCGCAAGAATATTGGAGCGATTTCCTCGGCTTCGAACAGCCATAAAAGAGTATTATAAAAAGCTGGTCTATTTACGTTTTAATGAACCTGGTTTCCAGTACGAACTAAATCCAAATGTGATTTTGATTACACCCCAAGAATGGGCGGGACTGCCGGAGGCCAAAGGCGAATGGTTTTTCGGCTATTACGATAAATCACCATGGTCATTAGATATGAACCGGGCTCTTTTTCACCGTCCAGATGGGGAAAAAGCAGCGATTATAGTCCTGGAGCGGGAATCAAAAAAGGAGTCCTTAATCGGCACCAGCGATACTTGGAACTGGCAACAGGGAAGCATGGCCCAATGGCTTCCAGGAAATAAAAACCTTAGAGTCGTATTCAATACCACAGAAGATGGAATTTTAGGGTGCCGGGTGGTTGAGTTAGAAAGAGTTGCAGAACGGTTCATACCTTGGCCGATTCAGACCCTTCATCCCGCGGGGCATGAGGCCCTGACACTAAACTACAGGCGGTTGGATCGACTAAGGCCCGACTACGGATATTCAGTAAAGGTTAGAAATTTTTCCTCCACTCAGGATCTCGATGAAGATGGCATTTGGCGAGTCGACCTTGACAAAGGTACTGGGATTCTGGTGATTTCTATATCCGACTTGGCCTGTCACGAGCCCATCCCGGAGATGAAGGATGCACAACATAAAGTAAACCATCTGATCTATTCACCATCAGGCGAGAGGTTTGTTTTCCTCTACCGCTTCATAGGAAACAAGGGAAAATTTTCGCGTCTCTGCGTTGCCAGATCGGATGGGAGTGATCTGTGGCTACTTATGGATGCCCGAATGGTTTCTCACTACCATTGGAGAGATGATAACCATCTGCTGGTATGGGGACGAACAAGGGGAAAAGGGGACCACTATTATCTTGTAGATGTGAATACTCGAAAGACTGAAATTATAGGGGAAGGGATATTGGACAGGTATGGCGATGGACACTGCTCATTTTCGCCCGATGGAAGATGGATTGTTACGGACACCTATCCGGACCGGGCACGCCAGCAAAGGCTTCTTCTCTTTGATACACTACAAGAAAATTGTGTAATGATAGGCCGTTTTTTTTCACCTTGGAACTTTTTGGATTCACATCGATGCGATTTGCACCCACGCTGGAGTCCGGACGGGCAATGGATTTCCATTGATTCTGCTCATGAAGGAATCCGCCGAACATATTTTGTAGATGTAAGTAAGATAGTGAGGAGTGATTGAAAATCTCAATTACACGTATCTTTTTCTGCTTGTAGGTATAATGGACCTGTCATGGAAAAACTAAAAATTTTGGGAATAAAAATTACTCCAGCAGAACCACAGGAACTTCATGCCGAGATTACTCGGTTAATCGCGCAGGGAGGTCCCGGATTTGTACTTTCGGGAAACATCCATGGTATTAACCTGGCGCGCCAGCTAAGGTGGCTGGCAGACTTCTATAACCAGGCCGATCTCGTCAGGGTAGATGGCGCGGGGGTGGTTCTGGGAGCGAGACTGTTGGGACACAGCATACCCAAACGGCTTACTTGGGCTGACTGGGGATGGATGCTGGCAGACTATGTGGCTGAAAAGGGACACAGTCTTTACCTGCTTGGTGGACCCGAGGGTGCGGCTTCTGAATCAGCCGATAGGCTTAAGCAGCATGCTCCGGGTCTGAAGATTCTCGGCACTCAGCACGGCTACTTTGCAAAGGATGGCCCAGAGAACGATGAAATAATCAATGAGATTAACAATTGCAGGCCTGACATACTTCTGGTAGGTATGGGGATGCCTTTGCAGGAAAGCTGGTTATTGAAAAACTACCGCCAAATGGACGCTAAGATTTTTATTACAGCGGGTGCTGCCTTTGAATTCTTGTCCGGTTCAGTGAAACGTTGCCCCAAATGGATGGGCGATTTGGGTTTGGAGTGGCTCTATAGGCTGTCTTTGGAACCCAAACGAATGGCCAAAAGGTATTTGTGGGGAAACACGGTTTTTTTCTTTCACGTGCTCAAGGAACGTTTAAGGTTCACTTGATGTTTTTATTTATTGTCGGTTATTCACTTTGCCTTCCCGTTTTACGACCGGGCAATGTTGGTAAACCTTCATATGACAAGACGTCCTGATTGTGGACTGCAAGGTATAAAAGGGATTAAAGGGGGAAACTCTTTGAGGAAACAGATGCTTGTGTTCCCAGAGAGGCTGTGAAGCAAGACAAACCATTTTCGCTACACTCTAATTTGCATATCATTTAAGTATTATGTGAAAAGTGTTTTGCTATGATATGTCTAGCGGACCAACTTTTTTGTAATAAGAGAGCAGTTGTGTGAAAGACACGATTAAAAATCAGCATTTTAATTGCCGATTTTTAGGGGGGGAGAGAATGCCAGAGAAAACAATCTTATCAAGAGACCTGTCTCCAAAGGATTGTGCTCAATTTCCAAATTTATTGGAGAAAGTATGGAAGCGCAAAAGCACAGAGGATTATTGGCAATGGAAATTTGTTCGATATCCCTTTCATAAAAAGGCTATAGTCTTTGAAAACCGATATGGAGATATATTGGGGCTTAATGCTTTCTGGCTTCGTCCAACAAAGCTGGGCGAAACGGTTTTTTCACCTTGGATGGCCATAGACGTAATGGCTGATCCGAAATTTAGGGGAGCAGGTATTGCTCAAGATATTATTAGAATATTTGTCTCTGAACTCGATAAGAAAGAAACGATATTCGGTTTTACTAATCCTATTTCCTACAACATGTTTTCGACATATTTAAAAGAATATATTATAATTGAATCTCATATCCCTGTCATGATAGCCGTGATTAACGCCGGGGCATATATAAATACAGCCAAGATTATTAAGTCACTAATAAGTGGCGTATCCCGGTCCATTCATAAAATCAGCTTGAGGTTTGTAAGTTATAGAAACCTTGTAGTGCAGCAATGCGATGAAATTGGGGAAGAATTTGATGAGCTTTGGAATAACGTTAGTGACGATTATTTTTGGATTCAAAATAGAGGAAAAGATTATCTAAGGTGGCGATATATCTCTGCCCCTCATAGGGAATATCAAGTATGGACAGCATTAGAAAGGGGAAAACTTGTTGGTTATTTAGTGACTACAATTAAGAACGATTCAAAAATATCAAGAGGGTTTCTTGTTGATTGGTTAGTTTCTCGAAATAGACCTGATATATTTAAAGCTATGGTGAAATCTGCTCTTGATTGGCTAATTAATCAAAGGGTTGATGTAGTGGAGACTTTATTATTAGATCACGAAAAAGTTTGGAATAAAATCTTAAAAACTCATTTCTTTTCTAAAATTAAACGCACCCAATCATTTCTGATGGCTTCCCCGGACGAACTTAAAGTTGACGATTTGTTTTTGACTTTAGGAGATTCTGATCAAATTTAGGGTCGGTCAGGTGCTTTCGACCT
>Ga0255435_10043_pt1 | contig 13635 bp, 9 predicted proteins | sample ANMaggSSYBR02H11_FD_182647 | JGI IMG/M metagenome (GOLD analysis project Ga0255435, IMG submission 182647) | Sediment cell enrichment communities from methane seep in Santa Monica Basin, California, United Staets - ANME aggregate JGI... | ecosystem: Environmental > Aquatic > Marine > Cold seeps >... | reverse complement strand
CAATCTAAAGCAGTTTTGATGGATTTTCCGTATGTCGGGATTCTTAAAGTGAGCTTCAGGAACTATGCATGAACGCTCTGGTGCACAATCGCACTCACCGGCAAAATAAAAACATGTAAATCCTTCTTTTTCAAAAAAATGAGCCCATTTTGATGTTTCAAGGGAAACGCCGTCTGTCCCGGCAAGACGTGTTGAAATAAATCCAACATGTCGCGGTTTGCGGGCGAATAAATCGCAAGAACTTTCTTTTTCAAATTTAATTTCATCATTTTCTATATTCATGTTAACTATATTTCCTGATATCGAAAACAATCTACAGTATGATCATTTACCATTCCTGTTGCCTGCATAAAAGCATAACATATTACCGGACCAACAAATTTAAACCCCCTTTGTTTTAAATCAACGCTCATAGCCATTGATTCCTTTGTTTTTGAAGGAATTTCGTTTTGATTTTTCCATGCATTCTTTATTGGTTTGCCTTTAGTGAACTGCCGGATATATATATCAAAACTTCCGAATTTCCTTTGAATGTCAAGGAATGCTCCGGCGTTTTGAATGGCGGCTTCTATCTTAAGTCTATTTCGGATAATTCCTTTGTTGGATAAAAGCTTTTCTATTATAGCTGAGTCGAATTTTGCAACAATTTCCGGGTCAAAATTATTAAAAACTTTTCTGTAGTTGTGGCGTTTTTTTAAAATGGTCAGCCAGCTTAAACCTGCCTGCGCTCCTTCAAGTATAAGTAACTCAAACAATTTTCTATCATCATGCAAAGGAATTCCCCATTCGTTATCATGGTACTTTATATAAAGGGGGTCACTCCCCGCCCACTCACATCTTGTCTTCATAATTACCAGAATCCGTCAAGGCCCCTTAATCCGTTCATATAAAGACGCCCGCTTGCTTCAAACATAGAGTAACTTGTGAGTAAAATGAGCATGTCATAGGAACCTGCAAGCTCTATAATGTTTTCATTTGGTTTCTTTCCTCTTACAAAAACAACTGCAACAATTCCGGCAACTTTAGCTGTCTGTATAACCTGCTCTGTGGTTATGCCGGTAAGCAAAACCGAGCCTTCCGCCAGTGAGGACAAAATATCATCCATCAGATCCGATCCTCCACCAGCTACTATTGTTTTATCGAGCTGATCATCTCCAACAAGCACAGTCGCCTTTAATATATTTCTAATTTCAGATATTTTCATATGAAATATTAGTTCGTATTTAATATGAATAGAAATTGGAAATTTGGCCTTCATGCTTTTGTACTGTTCTTCCCAATTTCTAATTTCCAATTTCAAGCCGTGAACGGCTACTAATATTTCATAATAGTTGCAAGCTGTCAACGATATCGTCAGGCAGATCAGGGAAACGTCAAAGTCAGTGCTAAAGTGCTAATATTTAGAGTTAGTGGGGACCTCAAAATCCTAAATACGAAACTCGAAACTCGAAACAATATCTAATTTCGAATATCAAATGACCAAAACATGTCAGACACTTATGCAATATTTATGGCGCTCCACCATGTTTGAAATTTTGAATTTTGGTCATTCGTATTTGTTTCGGATTTCGAGCTTCGAGCTTCGAGCTTCGAATTTATTGAAAATTGAATAAGTAAGCAATTTTTGTGAATTCAGGTGGTTATCAGCATAAATGACGTAGCCCTGTCGGGCAGATATGATCTTGGATACTTGACTGAAAAACAATGTTGAATTATATAGGGCAGGATTGGGGAGCAGAGAACATTGTTAGAAATTCTGCGGTTCAAAACAAATGGAAATTAGGGTTGGGAGAATTGGCATGAAAAGTTATAAGCTCAGGGCAGTTGAGACGGCAGAATACTTGAAAGCTCACATTAACAAGTCCCCTGAAATAGGCATTCTCACAGGGACAGGCCTTGGCAATAGCGCAGGTTCAATAGATATTGATGTATCATTCAATTACAAGGATATCCCTAATTTTCCTGTTTCGACAGTTCAGGCACATTTTGGGAAGCTTCTTTTTGGCGGCTTGAATGGGAAACCTGTTATTGCCATGCAGGGCCGGTTTCATCTTTATGAGGGCTACTCTCCGGCAGATATTACTTTTCCAATAAGAGTTATGCAGGAGCTTGGTGTTAAGATCTTAATTCTTTCCAATGCAGCCGGAGGACTTAATTCTGACTTTAAAGCCGGGGACATAATGATTGTCAAAGACCATATTAATCTTACCGGCTCAAATCCTCTTGTCGGGCCCAATGAAGACATCTGGGGTATTAGATTTCCTGACATGAGCAGAGCATATGATGAAAAGCTTGCTTTGCTTGCGGAAGATGCCGGGGCCAAGGCAGGTATAAGAATACAGAAAGGTATATATGCAGGCTTAAAGGGGCCGTCTCTTGAAACTCCGGCAGAAGTGCGTTTTTTAAAGACCGTAGGTGCGGAAGCTGTTGGTTTTTCAACAGTTCAGGAAGTTATTTCGGCCGTGCATGGAGGAATGAGGGTGCTATGCCTGTCGACAATTACCAACATTAATGATCCTGACGAGCCTGTTGCTGCAACTATTGAAGAAATTATCAGTGTGGCGGAGAAAGCTGCTCCCAGGCTTGAAACGATAATTAATAAGGTGATAACTTGTTATGAATTCATCTGATATATTGATTTTAAATGGAACATTGCTGACTATGGATTCAGGGGGTACTCAGTTCAAAAACGGTGCTGTTGCCATAGAAGGTGAAAAAATTGTTGCTTTAGGGTTTGCTGATGATTTTTCATCATGGAATGCATCACGCATTATAGATGCCCATGGAGGCATAATTATGCCAGGGCTTGTTAATGCTCATACTCATGCAGCAATGACATGTTTCAGGGGCCTTGCAGATGATCTTCCATTGATGACCTGGCTGAATGATTATATATTTCCTGCTGAGGCAAAGCTTGATTATGAAAAAGTTTATTGTGGAGCTCTTCTTGGCTGTGCGGAGATGATAAGTTCCGGGACCACCTGTTTTTGTGATATGTATCTTTTTGAAGATGCTGTAGCCTGTGCGGCAAAATATGCCGGGATACGGGCGGTGGTGGGCGAAGTACTATACGACTTTCCTTCCCCTAATTATGGCCCAATTGAGAATGGCTTTGCATATACGGAAATGCTTATTGAAAAGTGGAAAAATGATTCTCTGATAACTATTGCTGTTGAGCCTCATTCTCCTTACCTTTGTTCGCGGGATCTTCTTAAAAGAGCTTCTTTTCTTGCGAAAAAGAATAATATTCCGCTCGTTATTCATGTCTCGGAAACGGAATACGAAGTCCAAACAAGCAAAGAAAAACATGGCGTTACACCCGTCGGATTCCTTGCGGATCTTGATGTGTTGTCGCCGAATCTTCTTGCCTGTCATTGTGTTATGCTGACAGATGAAGATATTTCTCTTTTGCAGCGTTTTGATGTTAAAGTTTCCCATAATCCTGAAAGCAATATGAAACTTGCATCAGGCATTGCTCCGATACCAGAGTTTTTAAAAGCAGGAGTTTGTGTCGGGCTGGGAACAGATGGATGCGCAAGCAATAATGATCTGGATATCTTCCTGGAGATGGATACTGCTGCCAAGCTGCACAAGGTAAACACTTTTGACCCGACTGTTATGGATGCATATACTGTGCTTAAAATGGGCACTATTGACGGGGCAAGGTCACTTGGGCTTGATGATATAATCGGCTCTCTTGAGCCAGGGAAAAGGGCGGATATTATAATTATTGATACCCACAAGCCCCACCTCACGCCGATGTATAACCCGATTTCTCATCTTGTTTATGCAGTAAAAGGGAGCGATGTTGCAACCTCTATTATAAACGGGAAAATAGTCATGGAAGACGGCAGGCTTTTAACTTTGAATGTTGAGGATATAATTGAGGATGTTAAGATTATTGCAGATGAAATAAGAGGCCCGAAACTTGAGTTATGACTTTTGATATTGTTATACACAACGGTACAATAGTTACGGTAAACCCTGATTTTGATATTATTAAAGATGGTATTGTATGTATAAAAAAGGGGCGGCTGGAACGTATTGAACCCAGGAGCGCCGGCTCACTGATTCCAGAGGCAAATGAAATAATAGATGCTAAAGGCGGGATTATAATGCCCGGCCTTGTAAATACACATACCCATCTTCCGATGTCTATATTCAAGGGACTTGCTGATGATCTGCCCTTAATGACCTGGCTGAATGAACATATTTTTCCTGCCGAGACAAAGCATATTAAAGCCGAGACTGTCAGGCTCGGGTCTTTTTTATCATGTGCGGAGATGATACTGTCCGGTACAACCACGTGCTGTGACGGGTATTTTTTCGAAGATGAAGTGGCAAAGGCGGTTTTTGATTCCGGCATGAGAGCGATACTCGGGCAGGGTGTTATAGACTTTCCTGCCCCGGGAGTGCCGGAACCGTCAGATAATATTAATAAAGCAATCAGGTTTACTGATAAATGGTATAATAAATCATTGATGATAACCCCATCAATATTTTGTCATTCACCATATACCTGTTCTGAAGAAACTTTGAAAAAAGCAAAACATGCTGCATTGTCAAAAAATTTGCTTTTTCAGATTCACGTTGCGGAAACAAAAGACGAGAGAGATCGGATTCTGTCTGAGAAAAATTCTTCTCCAATCAAGCACCTCGATAGTATTGGGATACTGGATAATAACACTCTGCTTGTTCATTCAATATGGGTGGATGATGATGATATTGATATAATTGCAAATAGCGGTGCCAAAGTTTCGGTTTGCACAGAAAGTGAAATGAAGCTGGCTTCCGGCATTGCTCCGGTTATTAAATTTTTAGAAGCAGGAATAAAAGTCGGACTTGGCACGGACGGGAGTGCGAGCAATAACGACCTTGATTTTTTCAATGAGATGGATGTTACTGCGAAACTCCACAAGGTTAATATCCTTGATCCGACAGTCATGGATGCAAAGACAGTCTTTAAACTGGCGACAATTGATGGGGCAGGGGCACTTGGTCTTGATAATGAAACAGGCTCTCTGGAAACCGGCAAACAAGCAGACATTATTATTATCGATGTCAATAAACCTCACCTTGTCCCAATGTACAACCCAGTGTCACATATTGTGTATTCCGCACGTGGTTCGGATGTTCGGGACGTTATTATTGCCGGAAAGGTCATAGTCAGGGATCAGAAGCTCCTTAGTTTTGATCTTGAAGATGTCCTTGAAAGAGCCTCGCTAACAGGTGAAACAATTAGGAAGGAAATGATGTCATGATTGAATCCTATTCATTTGGTTCCATTGTAGTTGATGGAAGAAAATTTACATCTGATTTAATCATTTACCCTGATGGCCGCATTGAGGCTTCCTGGTGGAGAAAGAGTGGCCACAGGCTTGCGAGCGATGATATCCATAAACTTATAAATTCAAAGCCGGAAGTTATTATTGCAGGCACAGGCTCAAGCGGTTTAATGAAACCAGAAAAAGAGCTTGAAAAAGCACTACAGCAAAAAGGTATTCAGTTAATTGCAGCGCCCAGTAAAAAAGCAATAAAAATGTATAACGACCTGTCATCAAAAAAAAATGTTGGAGCATGTTTTCATTTAACATGCTGATAAAGGGTAACAGTTTACAGTTTACGCTTCACGGTTGATCAAATTAGATAGTAACTACTCAGGTATTTAGGCTGAAGGCTGAAGGAAACAGATGATTCCTGAGTGTTATTCTCTATGTTCAGGACAAAATTTCCGGTCGCTTTAAGAAAATATTGGCTTTCTGGAGTCTTTTCCCTAAAAGTCTTCAGTCTTCAGCCTAACCAACCTGAATAGTTGCGAAAATGGATAATAAAAATATGAGGCCAATATGGCTGGATAAGGATTCGGGAATTGTTAAGGTAATTGATCAGCGTCTTCTTCCCCATGAATTTGTAATTTCCGATTTGAGAAGCGTTGATGATGTTATAAATGCCATAAAAGAAATGTTTGTCAGGGGCGCACCTCTTGTAGGTGTTGCCGGAGCTTATGGTGTTTACCTTGCGGCCATTAATTTTGATAAAAAAACAGGTTTTGATGATTTCCTTATTAATGAATGCAACAGACTAAAAGCCGCAAGACCAACTGCAGTTAACCTTTCCTGGGGTGTGGACAGGGTTAAGCATGAATTATTAAAAATGACAGATCAACCGGCGAGAATAGACAGGGCAAGGCATGAAGCTGCAAATATTGCTGATGAGGAGGCAGAAAATTGCAAAAGGATTGGTGAAAACGGTTTGCCGCTGATTGACGAGATTCGGATGAAAAAAGGAGGCGAAACAGTTAACATTCTTACCCATTGCAATGCAGGGTGGCTTGCCTGCGTAGAATATGGAACAGCAACCGCCCCGATATATGCTGCCTTTGACAATGATATAGATATACATGTTTGGGTGGACGAAACAAGGCCACTCAACCAGGGGGCCAGGCTAACCGCCTGGGAGCTGGGTAAACATGGTATCAAGCACACTGTCATAACTGATAATGCCGGAGGTCACCTCATGCAGCATGGAATGGTGGATATGGTTATTGTTGGTACAGACAGAACCACCCGTACAGGCGATGTCGCTAACAAGATAGGGACTTATCTTAAAGCACTTGCAGCAAGAGATAACAACATACCTTTTTATGTCGCTCTTCCATCCAGTACTTTTGACTGGGAACTTGATGATGGTGTAAAGGGAATACCCATTGAAGAGAGAGATCCTGATGAAGTCAGATATGTGCAAGGTTTAGATCATGGCTCAATAAAGAGTGTCCTTGTTCCTCCGGCAAACAGCCCTGCAGCTAACTTTGCATTTGACGTAACCCCTGCAAGGCTCGTTACCGGTTTTATAACTGAAAGAGGTATTTGCAGGGCAACAAAGCAGGATATAAAGAGGTTGTTCCCTGAAAAAATAAAGAAAGTGTCAAAAACTTGAATTGTGAATAAAGAAAAGTTTAATTTACAATTCAAGCTTTTGACACCATGACAAATCTGTTGGATGTGTTGAAGAAAGGTGCAAAATTCTGCGATGTTAGTTTAACGGCCGGAATGTAAAATTGAGAAGGTTTTATAACAGGAGATATCGAAAACTGAAGATGATCATAGCCTTTTGATATTCAAAATAATCAATAAATCAAAATATTTTGTCTTAGTAGTAATTTGAACTATAGGTCGTTCCGTATATCGTGATACTCAATATTTCCTCTTGACAAAATTTTCACAGGTCATCTAAATATGATTCCGCTCCCAGATTTTCACAGAGACATTGTCCGCTGTATTCTTCTTCAGCATTTGTTGCAAAGAGCTCATCAAGTTTTTCGTCTTCGGTCCAGTACTTATCTTCTTGTTCAATAACTTCAGCAATGATTTTCCGGCAGGTGCGAGACGTGACCTTTGCGAACCCCTTGGGTAGTCTTTCACGTAATCCTTTCATTGTGAAGTCGCAGTTGTCAGCCATATAGTTTTTTACAACCGCCCAACAAGTCTCAATCGGTTGGAGTTCTGGATGATAAGGGGGAGTGCGCAGTATTGACATTTCATGCTTAGCTGCCAAAATATCTAATTGGTACTCTGGGACTGGCGCAAAGCGGGCACACAATTCCATAAGTTCAGATTTAAGCATATCTTCCCGCCATGGATGAAAATTCCGGGTCAACCATCGCCGCAATTGCTCCTTTGAGCTGCTCTTGTTTGGGAAAAAATTATCCGAATAAACGTTATGATATCTCGCGTTATCTAGAATTATTAGAGACTTCGCCGGAATATTTGGTAACAACTGTTCCTTGAACCATTTTGAAAAATTATTCCAGTTCATTTGGCCATGGTAATCACCAGTCCGTCTTTTTGCGTCAAAAACCAGTTGCGCTCCTTCAACCCAGCCGTCTTTCGTGACGGCATGTACCACTATCAGGCGAGGTCCAACGCCAGATGGTTTGTTTACCTGTGGTCCGTCATCATCAAGATACCATGTAAACGGGCTAGAGTGATTTTTATTTATATAGGTTTCGTCCAGACAAACCTCTGGGCGTTTCAAAGTTCCGTCGGAGTTCCGATTGGCGAGCTTTGCCCGAAGATAGTCGCGGCGGGCTAAAATAACACGGTCTTGCTCTTTTAAGCTATCTCTCCTTTGCCCTTCGCCATAAGTAAAGCCCCACCGTTTAAGCGCCCGCCAAAGTGTCGTTTTAGGAGTCTCAAAGCCATGCCTTGTATGGAGATAGCTTCCGACCCTCTCTATGCTAACACGTCGCCCCAGCAGGTTTTCTGCCCGGATAAATTGTCGCACAACAGGTTGTATATTGAGGGAAATTCGACTCGGTGGTCGACCGGGACGTTTGGGAACGCGTACCACAACTTCCCCCTCGTTTTGAGAGTAACGGGCCATTATTCTCTTTACTGTCGCGATCCCAAGGCCTGTGGCATTCGCTGTTCGTCCTGCTGGGTCTTTAGTTGGAACGAATTTACCGGCTTTTCGTTCATTATCATGATGCTTTTTTAACCGAACAACCAATTCTGTTATCTCTTCCGAAAGTTGCTTCCTTTGAAACGACATGAGCGATTTTCCTTTGAAAATGGAACAATTGTGGATTTTCAAGGGAAATATACCAAATCGCCTAAAACCTGTCAAGAAAAAGTATCACGATATACGGAACGACCTATAGTAATTTAAGACAGCGAGTGTCCAATTTTGCCTGTATATCTTATATATTGTTGATATTATTTGTTATTATGCTATTTTTGGGATTTATTTATGCATAACGATGTTTGATACTACGCCTCTAAGTCAAGTTTTCTTGAAGCCTTGTAGAGCGCAAGCCCATTGCCGTTTCCGACATAATGGACATTTCGATTTACACTGATCTGCGTGGGCTGTAAATAGTCGTATAAACAACTCCAGCATTCACGATGATCTGCCTGTGAGTTACACATGAAAATTTCAACTATTGCGTACTGGTATTCAGGATATGTAGAAACTAAAATGTGTGATTCAGCCAGAAATATTACTGCAGTTATTCCTCTGCCTGGATACGATACGGAACCCTTCCCAAGAACCGTTGCACCCACCTGCTCTGCAGCTCGCTCAGCTATCTGAACTATGCGATCTTTATTGTTGAGGTCGCCCTTACATCCGTAGCAATCAATGTTCAATTGCGTAATGGCTTCATGTGAATTCATACTGGCTGCATTCACCTAATTGATAAAATATTATCTGACGGTTCCGGCACTCCCGGGGCAGGAAAGTCTATAACACCCTGCCCGAGTATCGCTCTCATGCCGGAATCAAAAACCGCCTTTGCCACTTCATCTTCGAAAAAATACCCGTCACAGCACGTGGTTGTACCGGACAGTATCATCTCCGCACATGATAAAAAAGACCCGAGCCTGACAGTCTCGGCTTTAATATGCTTTGTCTCGGCAGGAAAAATATGTTCATTCAGCCAGGTCATTAAGGGCAGATCATCAGCAAGTCCCTTGAATATAGACATCGGAAGATGGGTATGTGTATTTACAAGGCCGGGCATTATAATCCCGCCTTTAGCATCTATTATTTCATTTGCCTCTGGAATCAGTGAGCCGGCGCTCCTGGGTTCAATACGTTCCAGCCGCCCCTTTTTTATACATACAATACCATCTTTAATAATATCAAAATCAGGGTTTACCGTAACTATTGTACCGTTGTGTATAACAATATCAAAAGTCATAACTCAAGTTTCGGGCCTCTTATTTCATCTGCAATAATCTTAACATCCTCAATTATATCCTCAACATTCAAAGTTAAAAGCCTGCCGTCTTCCATGACTATTTTCCCGTTTATAATAGAGGTTGCAACATCGCTCCCTTTTACTGCATAAACAAGATGAGAAATCGGGTTATACATCGGCGTGAGGTGGGGCTTGTGGGTATCAATAATTATAATATCCGCCCTTTTCCCTGGCTCAAGAGAGCCGATTATATCATCAAGCCCAAGTGACCTTGCCCCGTCAATAGTGCCCATTTTAAGCACAGTATATGCATCCATAACAGTCGGGTCAAAAGTGTTTACCTTGTGCAGCTTGGCAGCAGTATCCATCTCCAGGAAGATATCCAGATCATTATTGCTTGCGCATCCATCTGTTCCCAGCCCGACACAAACTCCTGCTTTTAAAAACTCTGGTATCGGAGCAATGCCTGATGCAAGTTTCATATTGCTTTCAGGATTATGGGAAACTTTAACATCAAAACGCTGCAAAAGAGAAATATCTTCATCTGTCAGCATAACACAATGACAGGCAAGAAGATTCGGCGACAACACATCAAGATCCGCAAGGAATCCGACGGGTGTAACGCCATGTTTTTCTTTGCTTGTTTGGACTTCGTATTCCGTTTCCGAGACATGAATAACGAGCGGAATATTATTCTTTTTCGCAAGAAAAGAAGCTCTTTTAAGAAGATCCCGCGAACAAAGGTAAGGAGAATGAGGCTCAACAGCAATAGTTATCAGAGAATCATTTTTCCACTTTTCAATAAGCATTTCCGTATATGCAAAGCCATTCTCAATTGGGCCATAATTAGGGGAAGGAAAGTCGTATAGTACTTCGCCCACCACCGCCCGTATCCCGGCATATTTTGCCGCACAGGCTACAGCATCTTCAAAAAGATACATATCACAAAAACAGGTGGTCCCGGAACTTATCATCTCCGCACAGCCAAGAAGAGCTCCACAATAAACTTTTTCATAATCAAGCTTTGCCTCAGCAGGAAATATATAATCATTCAGCCAGGTCATCAATGGAAGATCATCTGCAAGGCCCCTGAAACATGTCATTGCTGCATGAGTATGAGCATTAACAAGCCCTGGCATAATTATGCCTCCATGGGCATCTATAATGCGTGATGCATTCCATGATGAAAAATCATCAGCAAACCCTAAAGCAACAATTTTTTCACCTTCTATGGCAACAGCACCGTTTTTGAACTGAGTACCCCCTGAATCCATAGTCAGCAATGTTCCATTTAAAATCAATATATCAGATGAATTCATAACAAGTTATCACCTTATTAATTATCGTTTCAAGCCTGGGAGCAGCTTTCTCCGCCACACTGATAATTTCTTCAATAGTTGCAGCAACAGGCTCGTCAGGATCATTAATGTTGGTAATTGTCGACAGGCATAGCACCCTCATTCCTCCATGCACGGCCGAAATAACTTCCTGAACTGTTGAAAAACCAACAGCTTCCGCACCTACGGTCTTTAAAAAACGCACTTCTGCCGGAGTTTCAAGAGACGGCCCCTTTAAGCCTGCATATATACCTTTCTGTATTCTTATACCTGCCTTGGCCCCGGCATCTTCCGCAAGCAAAGCAAGCTTTTCATCATATGCTCTGCTCATGTCAGGAAATCTAATACCCCAGATGTCTTCATTGGGCCCGACAAGAGGATTTGAGCCGGTAAGATTAATATGGTCTTTGACAATCATTATGTCCCCGGCTTTAAAGTCAGAATTAAGTCCTCCGGCTGCATTGGAAAGAATTAAGATCTTAACACCAAGCTCCTGCATAACTCTTATTGGAAAAGTAATATCTGCCGGAGAGTAGCCCTCATAAAGATGAAACCGGCCCTGCATGGCAATAACAGGTTTCCCATTCAAGCCGCCAAAAAGAAGCTTCCCAAAATGTGCCTGAACTGTCGAAACAGGAAAATTAGGGATATCCTTGTAATTGAATGATACATCAATATCTATTGAACCTGCGCTATTGCCAAGGCCTGTCCCTGTGAGAATGCCTATTTCAGGGGACTTGTTAATGTGAGCTTTCAAGTATTCTGCCGTCTCAACTGCCCTGAGCTTATAACTTTTCATGCCAATTCTCCCAACCCTAATTTCCATTTGTTTTGAACCGCAGAATTTCTAACAATGTTCTCTGCTCCCCAATCCTGCCCTATATAATTCAACATTGTTTTTCAGTCAAGTATCCAAGATCATATCTGCCCGACAGGGCTACGTCATTTATGCTGATAACCACCTGAATTCACAAAAATTGCTTACTTATTCAATTTTCAATAAATTCGAAGCTCGAAGCTCGAAGCTCGAAATCCGAAACAAATACGAATGACCAAAATTCAAAATTTCAAACATGGTGGAGCGCCATAAATATTGCATAAGTGTCTGACATGTTTTGGTCATTTGATATTCGAAATTAGATATTGTTTCGAGTTTCGAGTTTCGTATTTAGGATTTTGAGGTCCCCACTAACTCTAAATATTAGCACTTTAGCACTGACTTTGACGTTTCCCTGATCTGCCTGACGATATCGTTGACAGCTTGCAACTATTATGAAATATTAGTAGCCGTTCACGGCTTGAAATTGGAAATTAGAAATTGGGAAGAACAGTACAAAAGCATGAAGGCCAAATTTCCAATTTCTATTCATATTAAATACGAACTAATATTTCATATGAAAATATCTGAAATTAGAAATATATTAAAGGCGACTGTGCTTGTTGGAGATGATCAGCTCGATAAAACAATAGTAGCTGGTGGAGGATCGGATCTGATGGATGATATTTTGTCCTCACTGGCGGAAGGCTCGGTTTTGCTTACCGGCATAACCACAGAGCAGGTTATACAGACAGCTAAAGTTGCCGGAATTGTTGCAGTTGTTTTTGTAAGAGGAAAGAAACCAAATGAAAACATTATAGAGCTTGCAGGTTCCTATGACATGCTCATTTTACTCACAAGTTACTCTATGTTTGAAGCAAGCGGGCGTCTTTATATGAACGGATTAAGGGGCCTTGACGGATTCTGGTAATTATGAAGACAAGATGTGAGTGGGCGGGGAGTGACCCCCTTTATATAAAGTACCATGATAACGAATGGGGAATTCCTTTGCATGATGATAGAAAATTGTTTGAGTTACTTATACTTGAAGGAGCGCAGGCAGGTTTAAGCTGGCTGACCATTTTAAAAAAACGCCACAACTACAGAAAAGTTTTTAATAATTTTGACCCGGAAATTGTTGCAAAATTCGACTCAGCTATAATAGAAAAGCTTTTATCCAACAAAGGAATTATCCGAAATAGACTTAAGATAGAAGCCGCCATTCAAAACGCCGGAGCATTCCTTGACATTCAAAGGAAATTCGGAAGTTTTGATATATATATCCGGCAGTTCACTAAAGGCAAACCAATAAAGAATGCATGGAAAAATCAAAACGAAATTCCTTCAAAAACAAAGGAATCAATGGCTATGAGCGTTGATTTAAAACAAAGGGGGTTTAAATTTGTTGGTCCGGTAATATGTTATGCTTTTATGCAGGCAACAGGAATGGTAAATGATCATACTGTAGATTGTTTTCGATATCAGGAAATATAGTTAACATGAATATAGAAAATGATGAAATTAAATTTGAAAAAGAAAGTTCTTGCGATTTATTCGCCCGCAAACCGCGACATGTTGGATTTATTTCAACACGTCTTGCCGGGACAGACGGCGTTTCCCTTGAAACATCAAAATGGGCTCATTTTTTTGAAAAAGAAGGATTTACATGTTTTTATTTTGCCGGTGAGTGCGATTGTGCACCAGAGCGTTCATGCATAGTTCCTGAAGCTCACTTTAAGAATCCCGACATACGGAAAATCCATCAAAACTGCTTTAGATTG
>Ga0255435_10041_pt1 | contig 13894 bp, 11 predicted proteins | sample ANMaggSSYBR02H11_FD_182647 | JGI IMG/M metagenome (GOLD analysis project Ga0255435, IMG submission 182647) | Sediment cell enrichment communities from methane seep in Santa Monica Basin, California, United Staets - ANME aggregate JGI... | ecosystem: Environmental > Aquatic > Marine > Cold seeps >... | reverse complement strand
TATTTAAATGAAAATCTAAAATTCTTGATGAAATATTTTAAAGAGAGAATTCCAAAAATAAAAGTTATAAAACCGGAAGGAACTTATTTGGTCTGGCTGGATTGCCGGCAATTAGGATTAAGCGCCAAAGATTTAAATGATTTTATGATTAAAAAAGCCAGAGTAGCCCTTGATGATGGATGTTGGTTTGGCGTTGGAGGAGAGGGTTTTATGAGGATTAATATTGCCTGTCCCCGTTCTTTTCTTGAGGAAGGTCTAAAGAGAATAGAAGAAGTTTGAAGTCCTGCTAAATTAAAAGTTTTACTCGGTGCAGTACAGGTAATTGAATTATGAGCAAATGCCGGTGAAATTGAAGCAAAAGGCGTATGTTTGTATCCTTTAAATAATATATCGGCGTGGATTTCATCAGAAACAACGATAATATGGTGTTTTAAACAAATTTCTCCCAGTATAATAAGCTCTTCTTTCTGCCACACCCTCCCCACTGGATTATGTGGACTGCATAATATCAATAACTTTACTCTGGGGTCATCAACCTTTCTTTCTAAATTCTCCCAATCTATAAAATATTTTTTATTGCTAAGTTTTAAGGGATTATTCACTACATGGCAGCCGTTATTTTCTATTACCCGAAAAAAGGGATAATAAACCGGTGGTTGAACAACAACCTTATCACCGGGTTGACAAAATGCTCTGATAATAAAACTTAAAGCAGGAACAACCCCCGGACTAAAAGCCAGCCAATCTTTTTTTATTTTCCAATTATGTCTTTTTTCCATCCAATCAATTATTGCCTGATAATAGGATAATGGCCTGGAGGTATAACCATAAATACCATGTTCATTTGCTTTTTTTATAGCTTCAATTACCGGTTGTGGTGACCTAAACTCCATATCATCAACCCACATGGGAAGCACATCTTCGGGGATATCCCCAAAAATAGTTTCCAATTCATCCCATTTTACGGAATGATAATTAGTGCGGTCAATAACCTCATCAAAATTATACTTCATTACATTTCACCTCAACTAATATAAATAAAAAGGTAGACGGTTATAAAGATTAAAAACCAAATCAAAAGAGAGGTATTTTTTGATATATGGATATAGTTACAGCCCCGAATGACATTCTATTATATTTTATAAGTTTAAATTTGTCTTTTTCTATCAAACTCAATAGCCCATCGTTTTGTATGTAGCTTTTAAAATTTATATAATGCTCTCCGCCAGCGATTCCTTCAATCATGCTTATTACTATTCTACCAAGTTTAGTCGTTTTATCATCAAAAACATAATCAACAACAAGCATAAATCCATCTTTTTTTATAATTCTATACGCTTCATCTATAAGAGCTTGTTGAGTATTCCTATCTTTTTCGTGTATTGCAAAACTTATAATTACTATATCGAATAATTTATTTTTAAAACTTGTTTTTGTTGCATCCTCATTATAAATCTTTATAGAGGAATTACTTCTTTTTGCAATTTCTAACATTGGATCAGATATATCGAGGCAATAAAGGTTTTTAAATCCGTGTTTTGAAAGTAAGTTAAGCTGATTCCCGGTGCCGCAACATAAATCTAAAATTACTTTCTCTTTATATTTTAAAAGCTCATTCATTACCGCAATTCTTATTGACTTAAGAGGTAAATAAAAAATAGGGTCGTATATCTTTGCCATTAAATTATTATTACTCTTCATATCAGATTAAGTCCTTTACCGGCAATAAGAATTTGATAATTTAATTAGAACCCAAACTTCTGGCCACCTTCGAGGAAGCAAAGGAATACAGAGCAATGTTCGCGGCTATTTGCAAATTTCATTTTCAATTGCCTTTTCAACTTTTCTTTTTGCTTCTTCCCATAATTCTCTTGCCCTCTGTTTTGTTTCATGTGATTGCTTAATTAGTGATGAGATTTCTTCTTGAATTTTTTTATAAAGGACGGGAACTTGTAAATTTTTAATCTGTTCGGGTCTCCAGTGGATAATTGCCGACCCTCCACCTTCTCTTTTTATTTGCAGCTTCCCGATAATTGAATTAATACAAAGAGCTAAATATTCTTTATTAATTTTATTTTCATTAATCTTTAATATCGAAATACTACCGGCGGCAATCCCTTCTACGGGTTCCTTTACCACATAAGCTATTCCTGGCATTACATCTTTAGTTAAAAGAAAATCTCCGACCTTGGGTTCATAAAGAGATTTAAGTTTTTGAAAGTCGAGTATAAATTCCTTAAGTTTTGCTATTTTAGAACGCTCTTTTAAACTTTCCATAAAACTATCATAAGTGGTCTGAAAATACTCTGCATCTATACGTTGAACTCCAAACGCCTTAGAAAGATTAGCCCTATAAGAAAGTTCATATTTTGCCTGGAAATCTTTTAGTGCCAGCTTTTCTAAAAGAAATTTTTCAGCCTGGGAGTAAAGGGATTTTGACTTTTCGATTAAATCAAAAGAGTTTTTAGCAATTGTCTCTATTTCCTGCTGAAAATCTGCATCAAACAGAGGAATTAGCAGTTCTTCTACTTCTCTGCAGCTTAAGTTAAACTGCTCGGTTTGCCTGCTTAACATCCAAAGCTGTTCCTTGCCATATTTGGAGTTTAAAAATATAGTCAGATAAAAGGGATTGAGCAAATTCTCGTCCGTTCTTATTACCGCGATATTTTGGTTGGTTACTGATTGTGGATGATAATCTAAGAAAATCGCCGCTCTGCCAATGACATCATAGTGTGCTCCGTTAACGGTTACCATAACATCCTTAAATTTTAAGTAATCACACTCCGATAAGCTTCGAGCAGGTAAGAAATCTGAATTTTCAAAATCAATTACCCCTTCCCTCAAATTATCTGTCTTTAAAAAATGAATTTTTATATCATCCCGGTAAATATCTCGACCTCTCGAGGTATGTCCCGTCCTAACCGATTCTACTACAAGATATCCTAATTTTCTAATGACAGTAATTTTCTTCAGGTCCTTCTCTAATTTAAGAAAGCTTGTACGGTAACGACCTGCATCAAGCCTTTTAACCCCTTCAATTTCTGATAATTTTACAATGCTTATCCTGGCCATATTTTTAAGCCCCCCAGAAATCAAAATTCTGCTTTTTGGCAAACTTTACAAAAGCCTCGGCTATTTCATCTATATCATGGTCAATTATACCCCGCCCATGTTTATCTAAAATAAATCCTCCTTTAACCCCTCTTTTATATCTATATCCCCCTTTATTATCTTTAAGCGATTTTTGGTTCACCGCAAAGAAAATAGGATAATCAATTTCCTTTATCACTTTGCCATCTAACCAGAATTTCTTAAATTGTTCGGTTGTCTCTTCATCATTTAAGACTAAATATATCTGCCCGCCCAAAGTTCTTTGAGAAATCTCTCTACTAAACTTTTTAATCTCAGCGGCCAAGGCGCTAATTTCTTTTCTTGTTTCTTCTATCTTTTCATCATTTAAAGCATTGCCCTTTAATTTTTTTTGTTTCTCCCATAAAAGAGTTTGTATTTCTTGTAATTTCTCAATTAAAGCTTTGAGCGATTTCTTACTTTTGATTTTTTCGGTCTCTTCAAGGTCTGAACCTTCAATTTTTCCTTCTAATTTATTTCTTGTTTTAAAATAAGCGTTAATAAAAGACTTTAGTTCTTCAGACAGCTCTCCCTCGCACAACAATTTATTCCAACTTATATTTTGGTAATACTTTTTTACTTCTTCTACCAGGTCGACATATTCAGTCAGAGCTTTGAGTGATCTCTTACTTTTGATTTTTTCGATTTTTTCCAGCTCTTCGTTCTCTTCAACTTCCGAACCTTCAATTTTTTCTTCTAATTTATTTCTTGTTTCTTCTTCTAATTCCTCTCTCTCCTCAAAATATGTCTCAACGAAAGATTTTAATTCTTCATTTAGTTCTTCCTCAGACAATAATTTATCCCAACCCACATCCTGATATTCTTCCTTTAACCGTTCCACAAATTCGAACCATTCACCTTCACATTTTACTTTAATCCCCTGGATTTTCTTTTTTTCCTCATCGGTATATTTTTGCAAAAACAAGATACTTGTTTTTATTCCGGTGTGGGGTTTAAAGGTATTCCTATGTAAACCTACTACCGCCACAATTCTCGCTTTATCTAAAATGAATCTACGGATATATTCGGCGCTTTCACTATTTAACAAGACCTGAGGTAAAACGATTGCCATTCTGCCACCAGGTCTTATAAACTGTAATGAACGATCCAGGAAAAGGATGTGTCTATCTATCTGCTTTACTAATCTACTATTTTTCACTGCCAATTGGTAAAGCCTTAAAACATCTCTTGCCTTCACTTTGCCAGTAAAAAGCGGATTGGTCATAAGAAGGTCAAAATCAAAATACAAAAATCTGTTTTGATTTTCTCTATCTTTCTCCGGGTTTTCAGGAAATCTCAGAAGCCTCGGCCTTAAAGCTGCTTTTATTTCATCGTTCCATAGCAAAGGGTTTAATGAATCACTATGTGAACCTCCGCCAAATATATGGGATTTACTATTTCCGACTATGAGGTTAATAGCTTTGGCAATTTTTATAGCTTCTTTGGCAAAATCTATCCCGTATATATTATTTTGTGTAAAATTCTTCGCCGCTACAGGAAGTCCCTTACCGGTAACCACACCACCGGCCACCCACTTAACAGAATGCAGTAGAAAACCTGCTGAGCCACAGTCAGGATCAATAACAAATTCGTGGGCTTTGGGGTTTAACATTTTTACAACCATATCCTGAATAGGTCTGGGAGTAAAGAATTGCCCTTCTTTCTTTTTAGACTCCTCGGGAATTAGATGTTTAAAAGCCTCATCAATTACTCGTAAATTTGAATTAAACAATTTTATTTTTTCTAAAAATGATACACAAACTTTTAAATGTGTATCCATGAGTTCTATTTTATCCCTGGAATCGAATACTCCTGCCCAGTTACTTTTAGCTCCTTCCAAGAGAGTAGTAATAGCTCTTTTTACTTGTTCCGGACTTCTATCTCCGGCAAAAAATTCTAATTGATAATCAGGATTATTTATTCCATTCCATTCATCATAGAGCTTTGCATAAATCAATTTAAAAATTTCATCAAAAACCTTAACTCCGGCATCTCTTAAAACCAGTTCTTCAAGATCTAATAAAATTTTATTAAGGGTATTTTTGCCCTGCTTTAATTTATTGTGTTTCTCTAACCATTTAAAAGACCATCTTTCAGTTAATATATCTCCGAGCGTTTCTGATATTTTAGGGATCCGGGGGATTTCTACAAATAAATTGAGCTCCTCTTTATGGAGTCTTATTGTCTCATCCCCATTTGACCAGATACCGATAGGAGAACTTTCCGTACTACAGTAACTTTTAAGCCGTTCTAACCCGGCAGCTCGATCAGCCCTTTTTATTTCAAATAAGATATAATAATCTTTTAAATCCTCCTGGAAAACTACAATATCTACAGCTTGAGACCCATTTTGAGAATCAAAATAAACATTTTTCTTAACACCAATTAGTTTTTTGGGATAATTATATTCATTGATTAGTCGGTAAATCCAGAGTTGTCTAACTATTTCTTCCGGCTTAGCTATTTTATTTCTATTTTTGATCTGACATTTTATAAAATATTTTCCTTCTTGCTCGATTATTAATCTTTCAACAGCATTAATCTCATCTGCATTAAAAAGAGATAAACCATGTTTAACCTCTGGTGCAGAAAATATTTTTTGGAGATTTAATCTATCCGGCATATTTTACCCTCTCTCCATCTTTATTTTAAATATTTTAATTTCTATTTTTATCCTGACTTTAATAACTTCAATTATATATTCTATATCTCCTCCTGTCTATCCTTCTTTTTAATTAAAAAAACCCGAATAATAGAATAAATTCGGGCTTTCGGTAAAATAAATTTAATTATGTTAAATTATGCCAAACAACTCTCCTCCCCGGTCATGTTCTATTCTTTCTAAAATCATGATAAATAGTAATCCCTTTACCAGGTTTTTATACAATTCTTTTTTGCTTGAACCACCGGACAGTGTCTTTTATTGAATCATAAATAGAACGGGGCGAATAGCCAAGCTCATCCTTCGCTTTCTGATAGGAAACCAAGGAATTGCTGGCTAAAACATCAATGGAAAAAGGGGTAAAAAGAGGTTTGATTTTCATTAAATTGCAATATAATGCATTAAAAAATCCAGCCGCCCTTGCCACCTGGTGAGGTATTTTAAACGAAGGTGCTTTTACCCCGCTAATTTCCTCTAAAAACTTTAATAATTGCTGAACACTTATCTGTTGTCCGGACAAGATATAACATTCTCCTTTCCTGCCTTTTTCACAGGCTAAAATAAGTCCTTCGGCTACATCCCGTACATCAACAAAATCATACGCCCCGCTAACACAGGCTTTTACTTTTCCTTTAATAAAATCAACAATTAATTTCCCCATTTCCGATATACGGTAATCATGTGGGCCTATAATCCCCGAGGGGCACAAAATAACCGCATCTATTCCTTTTTCAATCCCCTTAAGCACTTCCAATGTGCCCAGAGCTTTCGATTTAGAGTATTCTCCCAGTACATTTTCCGGATTAAATTCCCGCGATTCATCAATTACAATCCCCGGTGACGGCTCGGAAAGGGCATGGATTGAACTGGTATAGACCAATCTTTTTACTTTTGTTTCAAGACACACATTAACTACATTTCTGGTCCCCAGAACATTAACTTGATATAATTGTTTTTGCTGTCCGGGAAGAATAGAAATTATTCCTGCGCAATGATACACTATCTCTGCTCCTTCGAAAGCTTTTCGCAAAGAATCAGGAAGGCGCACATCTCCTTCCACTTTCTCTACTTCTAATCCTCCAAGGGAAGTGATATCCTCCCCGGGGAGAATAAGCACTCTCACTTTTTTATTCATGTTTACTAATTTTCGAACCAGTACATTTCCTAAATGTCCGGTTGCTCCGGTAATAACAATCATTTTTATCTCCTTATTAGTTTACTATTAATTATTTTAAATATTAATTACCTGCCCTGATATTTCTTTTCTATTCTTTCAGCCATAAAATTTATATCCACTTGATTGGAAAATAAATTTAAAATCGAAATACAATCCCTAACCTTTTCCTGGTTATAATCAGAATTAACCCATGCAGTATCGATCCAGAGATATAAAGAAAATAAATCAATCTTATCAGAATGAGTGATTTCAATCATTTCTTTTAAAATAGACTCGCTCTTCTTGAGATTTCCTCCTGCTATTAATGGTGCATCACGGTAATACATGGCCAGAGAAATATAGGCTTTTTCGTTTCCAGAATCCAGTTCGATTGCCTTTACAATAAAACCCCTAATCCCCGGACCAAATTTTGTTTTATAATATAAATTACGGTAGGATATTAGCTGCCCTTCTACATCAGCCAGCAAACGGTATCCATCACTAAAATCTCCCATATCTAAAGATTCAGAGATCATCCTCTTACTAAAAGAAAAATCTTCTTCAGCTTTTTCATGATCATTTCTTTCTTTTTCTACTACTCCTTTTAAATAAGCTGTTTTAGCTAACCAATAATATCTTAATTGCTTGTTTTCTATTTCTGTAAAATAAGGAATATTTTCTTCTAATATGGTTACAACTTCACTTAGTCTTGGCGCGGAAGCAACAAACATCTCTCTGGCCTGAAAGTATAAACTTTCCCTTTTTTCATATTTAGAGTTATCAGATTGAGCTTGTATATAGATATTATTCATTCCCAAAAACAGAACAGCCAATATTGCTATAAAAATTACCTGTTTTAAAAAATTACAATAAAAATTCCCCTTATATGTTTTTTTCATTAACAACCCTTCCTTTAGTTTTACTTTGTATTTCCATAAAAATAAATCGTATAATAAACTATCGTTCATTTTACAAGTAAAAAAAATTATATTAATTCATTTAAGAGATTGCGAAAATAAATATGGCTAAACTGGGTGAACAATTCTTTTGTTTTTTCCTTATCCTTATATTTGTTCAGCACTAAAGATATGCCTTCGATAAAGCTGGTGGCAAGAACTTGTGCTAAAAAATCCTCTTCGGCTATAATCCTCTTCTTCTTCATTCTGGGAAATGCTTCTTTTTTTATCCTCCCGGCGATAAGAGATATGATTTGCTCCCGGGCATTCTCCATTTGGGAACCCTTGCTGCCATTTAACAAAATCACCAATTCGGGTCGATGTTGGAGGTAAATTCGGATTAATGATTCTTCAAACGTTTTTATAAAATCTTCTTTCTGTTTTTCTTCAGAAAGTTTGGATTTTTTAAAGCGGGCAAATTCATCGATAAATTTATAGATTTCCTGAAAAGCAGGTTGGATAATCACATTAAAAAGATCATCTTTATTTTTAAAATACCGGTAAAGGTTACCTACCGTCACTCCAGCGTTTAAGGCAATAGAACGCATTGAGGTCTTTTGGTATCCATTTTCTTCGAATTCAGATATAGCCGCCTTTTTTATCTTTTGCCTTACTTTTTCTTTCAAAACTTGCATAATAATAAACTCCTGTTCATTATTATAATATAATAAAAAAATATTTTTGTCAAATCACCCCATACTTCGTATCGCGTATTGCATATCGCGTGAGGAAAAAAAGCTAAAGAAAAAAGGAGATCAAAGATCGTCCCCTGGCACACTTATACTAAAGCTTGTTTTTTCTTCTTGGCAAAAGCCAGTATAGCTCCTAAAGCAATCGATAGAAATGCTGCCCATAAAACCCTATACTCCGGAGGCAATAAAAATGTTATGGTATGTGCCGGTATCCAAAAAATTGGAATTGTCTTTGCTAATACAAATGATACAAAACCATCCCAATCAATCTTCTTTACTACATCGCTGAGTGTTACTTTTCCGCCTTTGTTTTCATATTTCAAATCAATGAAGGTATCGGTTATTCGATGAAATGCCATCATAGTCGGTGCAAATGACAAATTCATTGTAAAGCTGACAAAGAAGGCAAAGACAAACTTCGAATTTCCACCGGGTAAAAATCCATTTGCTAAAGCGCCTGCTATTCCTGCAGCAAACACATTAAATATCAATACAACAACTACCCCTAAAAATCCCCATACAAATGCTCTATATGGTAATCCTTTTGGAATATCCCAATTACTTGTTGCAATTCTTACGGCTAAAAGCTCTCCCATTGTTGCAAGTATGAAGAATTTGATAAATCCTCCCAGGTAAGCATGTTCGACTGTAAATTCCACAAATATTTCACGACTTACCGGTACTACCAATATTACAACAAAAGCGACCAAGCCGGCCAGCCAAAAAAAATCTCCTTTTCTCAATCAAATTACTCCTTAAGTTATATTGCGTATAACAAGAGACTGTGACAGGGAGCGATTCTCTATCACACTCCATGCCCTTGCCATAAAAAAATGTTAACTTAAAATTAGTTAACTGTCAAGAACAAAGATTAGACCCCATTTTTTTCCAGAATTCAACTTATTATTCGAAAAGCCTCACATATTGGCCGTATCCTTCCTTTTCTAAATCCTCCTTGGGAATGAACCGTAAAGCAGCTGAGTTTATGCAGTAGCGAAGGCTCGTGGGGGAGGGTCCATCATCAAATAGATGGCCGAGATGAGAATCTGCAAGCTTGCTCCTCACCTCTGTTCTACTTGTAAATAAACTTCTATCTTCTTTTTCCAAAATGTTATCCAACTCAAGAGGCTTCATAAAGCTTGGCCAGCCTGTCCCTGAATCAAACTTGTCAAGGGAACTAAAAAGTGGTTCACCAGATACAATATCCACATAAATGCCTTCTTTTTTATTATCCCAATATTCATTATCAAATGCCTTTTCTGTACCGCATGACTGCGTTACATTATACTGTAAAGAAGTTAACCTATTTTTCAATTCTTCATCCGAGGGCATTTCAAACTTACTATCATTATTTTTCGCAGTGTCATCCCATGTAGATTTAAGGTATGCATCGCGTCCTGAGCCAGCGCGATATAATTTATATCCTATAGAGGATTTCTTATAGTAATCTTGATGATAATCCTCTGCTACATAGAATTTGGATGCCGGTACTATTTCTGTAACAATATCTCTTTGAAATTTGCCTGACGCTTGCAATTTTTCTTTTGACTCTTCTGCCAGCAGTTTTTGTTCATCACTATGATAAAAGACCGCCGTTTTGTATTGTGATCCTATATCTGCAAACTGACCCCTGATGTCGGTAGGGTTTATCTGCCTCCAGAAAATATCAAGTAATTCGGAATAAGTAATGATTGAAGGGTCAAAGGTAATTTGTACAGCTTCTAAATGAGCGGTTTTTCCGGTTGATACCTCTTCATAGGTTGGATTCTCTTTATGTCCACCGGTATAACCTGCTATAACTTCCGTAACGCCATTTAATTCTTCAAAAGGAGATTCCATACACCAAAAACAACCTCCTGCAAAGGTGGCTTTTTCCATTTTACTTTCCTCCTCATTTTTTATAGTGATGTTATCTTGTCCATACCCCGAAACAGTGATACTGACAAAAAACAAACTTATAACAAATAATATAAAAATATTTTTAACTTCAACTATCATGATCGAAAATCCTCCTATACTTACCAAGTTCTGCTTTAGTAAATTTTTTCATTTTAGTAAACTCCAAATCCAATTCAAAAGGCGAGGAAAAAGGGGTTCCTTAATCGAATCAAGGAAACCCCTTTGTTTATTCTAATCTATTTTATTTTAAATTAACCCAATAGTCTTTTTTCGCCACTGATTAATTGAATATCCGTAATATTTCGAGATGCTTCCATACAACCGAGATACTTTCCATCACTATCCCTTAAAGCATAATATTCTATAAGAACTTTTTGCTTTTCGTTATTAGGGCCAATGGGAAGATCAATCCAAAAACGAGCTTTTTCTCTTTTCCCTTCTTTCATCTCTCGTAATATTTTCTCCACTTTATCAAGACTCTTTTTTGGATGACATCTGGCTACGCCTCTGCCTAAGACACCTGCAGGCCTCTTAAATATCCTTGTTTTATGTTTGTTCCAAGCCAGTACCTTATCATTAGCATCCAAAACGGAAAATTCAATGGGAATTGTTTCCAAAACTGCTTCTAATACATTTTCAGGTAATTTACCAATCATTTCTTTGCCTCCTTTAGATTTTTATAATTATTAAAATATGTTCTCTCGCATATTCCAATATTAATCTACTCTTAATTTTGTCTTTATGATACTATAATAGTATCATTATGTCAAGAAAATATTTATTATCTTTATCTAAAAATTAAACCGGTAACACCAAGTTCTCGCGATCTCTTGCCAACTGCTCCCTGCATTATTTTATTCTTAAGGAATTTAAGATTACTGTGATAGAACTAATAGCCATTGCTCCTTCTGCAATAGCTGGGTGTAGTAAGCCAGCCATGGCCAGAGGAATAACAGCGCCATTGTAAAAAAAAGCCCAGAATAAATTCTGTTTAATAATCTGAAAAGTTTTTCGGGAGATTTCAATACTATCTACTATACGGGATATTCCTCCTTTCACTATCACAATATCGGCACTATCTATAGCTAAATCGGCACCTCCTCCGATGGCTACCCCGATATCTGCTCCTTTAAGGGAAGCTGCATCATTTATTCCGTCACCCACCATCAATATCTTTGCACCTTTTTGTTGATACTCTCTGATGATATTCAGTTTATCCTGAGGTCTAACTCCGGCATAAACTTTTTTTATTCCCACCTGGCGAGCTATAGCCTGGGCAGTTTTGGGATTATCACCACTCAGCATAATTGGGATTATACCTAAATTTTTAAGTTTCAACACTGCTTTATCCGAATCTTCCCTTATGGGATCTTCAATAGATATTGACCCAATATTTAGGTCATTTTTATAAACTTCTACTACGATCTTCCCTTCCTTAAGAAGATCTAAATATTTCTCGGTAGATTTAGGCTTTCCAATAAAATATTCATCCCCTTTTACCACAGCCTTAACTCCTTCTCCGCTTATCTCTTCAATCTTCTCCGGTTTTATATTTGATTTTTGAAAAGAGGATATGGCTTTGGCTAAAGGGTGATTGGAATTACTTTCGATACCCGCAACAATTTTCATCTCCTCTTTAGAAAGAGAATGGCTAAATATATGAGGATTGCCCTGGGTGATAGTACCGGTCTTATCCATCATTACTATTTTAATATCTTTTGAAGTCTGAATTGCTTCAGCATTCCTAATGATCATTCCTTTTTTGGCTGCCAGCCCGGTTCCAGAGACCAAAGCCATAGGGATAGCCAATCCCAAAGCACAAGGACAAGCAATAACTATAGTAGAAATAAAAGCAAATACTGCAAAAGAAACCGAGCTATCCGTATTTAATATCCAGGGAAATAATCCTCGCATATAGGAAAGAAATCCCTGAAATTCGTTAAATTGAAAATACCAGATTATACCGCTTGCCAGTGCCAGAGTAATAATCGTGGGAACAAACCAAAGGGTAATTCTATCGGCTAAAGCCTGGATAGGAATTTTGGTCCCCTGTGCTTCTTTTATTAAATCTATCATCTGGGATAGGAAAGATTCTTCACCAACTTTATCGACTCTTACTTTAAAAGTGCCGGTAAGGTTTAGAGAACCACCGGTTACCTTGCTGCCTTTGTTTTTATTTACTGGCAAAGATTCACCGCTAATCATAGATTCATCTACTGAAGAGACCCCTTCTTCTACTTTTCCGTCTACAGGAATTCTTTCTCCGGGTTTAACCAAAACCAAAAACCCAACTTTAACCGCTTCTATAGGTATGGTAAACTCTCCATCGGAAAATATTACTCGAGCTTCTTTTGCCTGGAGCTTAATAAGAGCTTTTATTTCTTTAGCTGCCTTGTCTCGAAGATGTGATTCAATAAATCTGCCAGTAAGGTGAATAGTAACAATCATGGTACCTATTGTTCCGAAAGAGATTATGGAAAGTCCTAATAAATTTAATAAGGCAGTTATCCAGCAGGCAAGTGAACCAATAAAAATGAGGGTATCCATATTGGTATGAAAATGAGTAAGGGCAATCCAAGCACCCTTGATAGTCTCTCTACCACTATAAAAAATTACTATCCCCCCAAAGATTAATTCTATCAACACAAAATAAGGTACAGTATAACCAATCATATTGAAGATCATTAACACAGATAGGGGGAAAGTAATTATCCAGGAAAAGATAAGATTCTTTCGGGCAAGGTTATATCTTTTCTTTTCTAAGTCCTCTGCCGGTTCGGTAGAAATGCCATAGCCCACCGCTTCTACTACTTTCTTTATCTTTTCTAAAGATATATCTTTTTCGCTTATCAAAAAAGCACTTTCAGTTGCCAGATTGATAGCTGCAAATTTTACTCCCTCAATTTTTTTTAAGGAATTTTCCACTGTATTCGCACAGGTAATGCAGGTCATTCCAGTAACTGAAAAACTTTTTTTATTTCCACTCATCATAATTTCTCCTTAAAACGTGAAAGTATCCGAATAACCGTTTACTAAATGATAAGACAGGAAACCATTTTTCTTATGAACCGATATTTACTTCAAAAGGGGTAGTTGCCTACCCCTTTTTTATTTTAACCTAAAGCCTAAAGTTGATGAAGTATAAATTGCTTAAAATAGATTGTATTGTTTATAATGTTGGGAAGCCATCTACTTCATCATGATGTAACCAGATCATTTCATTAGCCGCATGCATTGCTCCGGCAGCATCAAAAGTACGGTCAATCTCCCATTTTCCATCTCTATAGGTTACAGAAGATGCGAACACCGGTGCGATACCATATTCTCCTCCTGCCATGGGAGGGAAAGGAACATCTGGGTGTCTGAAATATATTTCCGGTTCTCCTTCGTACTCAAATTT
>Ga0255435_10040_pt1 | contig 13987 bp, 7 predicted proteins | sample ANMaggSSYBR02H11_FD_182647 | JGI IMG/M metagenome (GOLD analysis project Ga0255435, IMG submission 182647) | Sediment cell enrichment communities from methane seep in Santa Monica Basin, California, United Staets - ANME aggregate JGI... | ecosystem: Environmental > Aquatic > Marine > Cold seeps >... | reverse complement strand
ACTATTTTTGAAATACTCTTCAGCAACCAAATTGTTTGCCTGACTGGCGATTGCCTTACCTCCCTGAGCATATTCATTTGCTATCGCAAATCCACCAGTTGCAGCGTGCCATGCTATAGCACCTCCACCTGTAGCAAGAACACCGATGGCACCACCACCAAACGCTAAAATGCCAATTGCCAGACCAGCAAATGACAATAAACCGACAGCTATTCCTCCTATGGCGATACCGCCAAAAGCGGCACCACCTACTGAAAGAATGATGCCAAAAGAAATATCACCAATGGCTATCCAGCCTTTTGCAACACCTCTCCTGGCACGTTCATTTTCCAGTCCACCGGTCGCGACATGGATGAGAGGAAGGCCAAGCAGCGTGAATTTTGTTTTATAACTCATTATGACTCCTGAGAACATTTAGACCCAAAACACTGAGCATTTGATCAATCAGCTGCGGGTTATCTGTTGATCACCAATGTCCATGTGATAAAAACACTCGCAGCCGGTGTTATTACCACAGTCGCTAACATTGGCAGCCAGAACATAAGAGAAATATAGTGCACATTCTCCGGATTAGGTCCTGGCGGATCCAGCATCATCGTTACCACGACCAGTACAACCAGCAGGGTGATGCCCACTATGATAGTCGTCATAAAGAGCGTGATCCACAGTCTGAGCGACGTCACCTGCCGAGGAATGATCAGGAAGCCCGGCTTGAACTTTACGAGGAAGGACAATAGGGCGGCCGCCGCAACGACTGCGACAAGGATCGGAGTCCAGTTTTCCATTGCCATGTGCAGGTTGGACCCTTCCGGCACAGGATTCAGCAATCCAACATATTTATCAAACAACGACATTCCGAGCACCAGGAAGGCCCACGCCAGCGATAGGGCGAACAGCCCTCGCAATGCGTAGTCTCTAACGCTTTTCATGTTACTTATTGCGCGTGTTGCCACAGCAAATTCGTTCGAGTTCCTCGGTCATATTCTCATCACCTGATTCCTGAAACTTTCAGCACCTCAGTTAATTCAACTATTTATTGTCGCCTAACCCGCTAATCAGCCGCGCGGCTTTTTGCGTCGGCTGAATTTGCCTTGTTAGTATTTTTTACGACATATATGAGTCAAATGCCATCTTCGCCAATATGATCAATGCATCTTTGTTATTTTCTATATCCTTGTCTGTTAGTCGAAGCCTATATTGCTTCCATTGCCTATCGTAAGAAAGAATATCAAAATCTGACTCAGTAAGAATCTTTTCGATTTCATCCGTTTGCTCGTGCTTTAGATGTAACAACGTAACTTTCTTTCTCGGAATGAATGATATGAAATTTTGCGAAATACCATCTTTGGCTAACCCAATATAATGCTTATTGTATTTCAATCCGTAGCCCGGAGCAAACGGCTCTATAAAACCAATAAGCTTGTCCGCCAATTTTACTGATTCTTTCGACCCTTTTGTCTCCCAATATTTACAATCCACAATTTCTTGTTCATCATCTTCTTCAGTTCCTAAATTTAGCTCATCAATAACTGTAGTGAAAAACAGTGAAATTCCATCATTAACTTTAAGGGCTTTCATCTGGATAGCTATAAAAGGAATAGTACCGTTAAATAAAGAGATGACATTCAGAAACCTGCTGGTTATATCCTCTGCTATAAGAACTGCGCAGTGGTCGTATTGAGGAAATTTCTTCCGCTGATAATCCCAATACTCAATCGTACGGATAATGTGCGATTCATCTGATTTTCCTAATTGTAATTCAACTTCATAGCGCCGATTGGTCTCAGGGTCGTGAAGTAAAAGGTCAAGGCGACCACCTGAAGGTTGAGGACGTTCAGTATCTTTAAGATTCAGTTCGCCTAACCCGATTATTAAAGGGTCTTCTGCAATTCTCGCTTGAACCCATTTTTCATTGAGTTCAGGATGAGCCTTTAAAGAAATGACTTCAGTTTTCACATATTTTTCCATAACCCCTCCGATATGTTTTCAACATGCTAACAATTATTAGGATGCAAATTTGCGTCATATGACTTTAAAGCGAGCGTAACTTATTAGGTAATATTTCATCTGCTTATCATCAATTGGGGCACTTCGGTCCCGGTGTAAATACGCCGTATTGGGAAATGAAAAATTATTAGACTGCCTAAGTGAAGCGTGAAATACGTCTTTTCGGCAGTAGTTTTGACGTAAAACGTTCAAAGTTGCACAATACTACCACCCAGGATCGACAAATTCAACGTTTTTGCTTGATATCACATTATTGAAAATACTCATTTTTTGTTAATGTGAACAAATATTTAACTGATGTGATGAGAGGTCATAACAGAGATCAGATAACTGATTTTTGGAAAAGAAACATCCATACAATTCAAGAGAACGTTTGCCGTATAACTCATAAATCCCTTAACAGTTGATGATGTTGGAATTGAAGCTTGATGAAATATTTGATTCCTGCAATAGTTTTTGGTTAAAAGCTTTCAATGCCGGAGGCATTACATCAACTTTAGTTACTTTCAACTTCACACATAATAAATATGACCCAATGGAATGACAAAGCTGCTGCCATGGCATCACGGTTTGTAAACAGCACCAACCGTCATGTGTTTCTGACCGGCAAGGCCGGAACCGGGAAAACAACATTTCTGCACGCTATCAGCCGCAGCACCCATAAAAACACCATTGTTGCGGCTCCCACAGGCATTGCCGCCATCAACGCCCAGGGCGTTACCCTGCATTCATTGTTTCAGCTTCCCTTTGGCGCGTTTATCCCGTCTGATCATTTTGAGGGTGAAGAAGCGCCCACTTTTCAGCTTAATACTCCCCGGACACTTACCCGGGAGATGAAGATGCACGGGGCCAAGCGGAATCTGCTGAAAAAAATGGAATTGCTGATCATAGATGAAGTGAGCATGCTGCGGGCGGATTTGCTGGATGCCATTGATGCAGTATTACGGCGGGTGCGGCGGCGTCAGGAACCATTCGGCGGTGTGCAGATTCTTTTTATTGGTGACCTGCAGCAGCTGCCGCCGGTGGTCAAAGATGCTGAACGGCAGGTACTGGCACAGTATTACCCGACCATGTTTTTCTTTTCCGCACAGGTGCTGGTTGAAAACCAGCCGCTGTACATTGAGTTGGAAAAAATATACCGGCAGTCGGATGAAACGTTTATTTCCGTGTTAAACCATTTGCGTGATAATCAGCTGACCCGCCAGGATGTGGATACCTTAAACCGGCATTACCAGCCCGGATTTTCACCTGACGACGCAGACGGATATGTGTACCTGACCACGCACAACTATAAAGCCGACCGGACCAACCGGGAGAAACTGGAAAAACTGCCGGGAATAACATTTAAGTATCAGGCGACAGTGGATGGTAAGTTTGATGAGAAAGTTCATCCGGTGGATCATGTGCTGGCATTGAAAAAGAATGCCCAGGTAATGTTTATAAAAAATGACCCGTCCGGGGAAGGCCAGTTTTTTAACGGTAAAATAGGTAAAATAGCTGATTTAACAGCCAAAGAAATTAAGGTGGCATTTTCAGACGGTACGGCATCCGTATGGGTGGAGAAATATACCTGGGAAAATAAACGATTTGCACTCAACAAAGAAACCGGAGAGATTGAAGAAAAAATAATCGGGAATTTTGTACATTTTCCCTTAAAGCTGGCCTGGGCTATTACCGTGCATAAAAGTCAGGGGTTGACGTTTGAAAAAGCCATTATTGATGTGGGCCAGGCCTTTGCGGCCGGGCAGGTATATGTGGCATTGTCGCGCCTCACGTCTTTGGATGGGCTGGTACTGACATCGCCGTTTAAGCATCAGGGCCTGAAACAAGAGGCGGCCCTTTTTGAATTTGCCAACCTGAAAAATGATGTGAAAACACTGGCGCAGGGCCTGCAAGGTGAAGCAACATCCTATCTGCGAAAAGAAGTGATGCTGACATTTGATTTTACAGCCCTGAAAGCGGAGCTGGGATATCACGTAAGCACTTACACCAAAGATGCCACCCGCTCGGAAAAGCAGAAACATCTGGAGTGGGCGAAAACCCTTCAATCTGACTTAAAACCAATAAAACAAGTGGGTGATAAGTTTATAAAACAACTGGACCATATATTCTATAAGCTGCTGCAGGATGGCGCCGTTCCGGATTATTCTTTTTTAAAAGAGCGCGTTTGCGCAGCGCAAAAATATTTTGAGCCGCTTTTAAATGAATCTTCCCAAAAAATTTAACACAAAAACTCCGGGAACTGGAAAAGGAAAACACCAGACTTACGGCTGACAACCAGGCCTTAAAAGAGTCTGCAACCCGTTACCAATCCTTCATAGAAAGCAAGGAAGAAGAGCTGACAAATTTCAAGCTGGCGGTGGATGCTTCGACTGACGCCATCGGCATTTCATCTGCGAAAGGGAAGCATTTCTATCAAAATGCGTCTTTTGATGACCTGCTTGGAGACATCGGCAGTGACCCACCCAGCACGATATACACAAATGAAAAAGTCGGGCGGGAGATATTTTCAACCATTATGAACGGGGCACCCTGGGTCGGAGAAGTGGAGATGAACGGGAAAGATGGAAACCCGTTAATTATCTTTCTGCGTGCATACCCGGTTAAAGATTCTGATGGCAATGTCCGACGCCTGGTCGGGGTTCATACCAACATTACCAAACAAAAACGGACAGAAGAAGAGTTGACTAATTTCAAACAGGCAGTAGATGCTTCAACTGACGCCATCGGCATGTCGACGGCCCATGGAGATCACTATTACCAGAACGCTGCTTTTGATGATCTTTTTGGGAATATTGGCAATGACCCGCCCAGCACAATTTATGCGGATGAAAAAATCGGACGTGAGGTGTTTGAGGCCATTATGGGTGGCATTCCCTGGATCGGCGAAGTGAATATGTACGACAAAAACGGTAAGATTTTAAATATCTTTCTGCGAGCGTATCCGATTAAAGATGATGATGGCAACATCCGGCGCCTGGTCGGGGTGCATACCAACATCACAAAACAAAAGCAGACAGAAGAAGAATTACGAAAACATCGGGAACACCTTCAGGAACTTGTTACAGAACGCACCCGGGAACTACAGGAAAGCGAAGCACGATTCAGACAAATATCCGATAATATCAATGATGTTTTTTATCTATATTCAAATGACTACAAAACAGTTTATTATGTCAGCCCGGGATTTGAGAAAATTTGGGGTAAAAACATTCAGGACCTCTATGACAACCCATGGATATTTACAGAGTCAATTTATGAAGACGACCGGCAACGTGTGGAGGCATTTAAAAAAAGGATTTTAGCGTCCCTTAATTTTAATGATGCTGCCATTGAGTACAGAATTTTAAATGCAGATGGAAACATCCGCTGGATTCAGGATGAGATGTTTCCGGTTTATGACTTAACCGGCAAAATATCCCGTATTGCCGGCTCTGCCAGGGATATCACCCGGAGAAAGAATATTGAATCAGCCCTTCGCAGTTCCAGAGAAAAATCACGCGATCTTTCCAGGTATCTGCAAAGAGCAGTAGAAGATGAACGCATAAGAATTGCCAGAGAAATACATGATGACCTGGGCCAGACGTTAATCGCCATGAAAATGAATCTGGTCAGCTGCCGGAATAAACTTCCGGATCACCTGGACCCCCTTTTTGAGACTGCACTAAATATGGAACTAACCATTGACCAGATGATCCAGTCCATAAAAATCATGATATCGGATTTACGGGCCGGGCCCCTTTCTGATCTGGGACTTGAAGCCGCCATTGAATGGCTGGCAAATAATTTTTTCAAAGATTCAGGCTATGATACCAGAATTGAATTAAACACGAAGTCTGTTGAGATCGACCCGAACCGGGGCATGGCCCTCTTCCGGGTTGCCCAGGAGTCATTGACCAACATTGTTCGCCACTCCAATGCTACCGTCGTGACGGTCAGCCTGTTTACTAAAAACAAACAGGCAATCCTGCGCATATCAGATAACGGCTCTGGAATCGCCGATACATCAGCCCTGCCAAATGATTCCTACGGTATTATGGGTATGAAGGAACGGGTCGGTTTTTTTAAAGGGAATCTGACCATTGAATCAAACGAAAAAAGCGGCACAACCATCACTGCCACCATTCCGATGAATGATTGATCGGAATGTAATAATGTCTGTCAAGAAATGAGAAATTTTGTTCAAGTTCAAGAAAGGCGAAAATTTTAACCGGAGGAATACAGGTTGTATTTTGAGGATTAAAATCTGAGCCTGACGCAGAAGTTGGACAAAATTTCTCATTTCTTGACAGACATTTATATCATTTGCCGGATAACATAGGGCAATATCCCCCCATGCCGGTAATATTCCACTTCCACCACCGAATCCAGCCGCAGAATCGCCTTAAACTCCTTAGCATCCCCGCTGCTTGCTGCTTTTACCATGATTTCCTGTCCGGGTTGCACGTCATTACCCAAATCCTGGATTTCAAACATTTCTTCGCCGGTCAGTCCCAGTGAACCAGCATTTTCTCCCTCTAAAAACTGCAAGGGCAGCACGCCCATGGCCACCAGGTTGCTGCGGTGAATCCGTTCAAAACTTTCAGCGATTACTGCGCGCACACCCAGCAGAAGCGTTCCTTTGGCTGCCCAGTCCCGGGAGCTGCCGGTGCCGTACTCTTTTCCGGCAATCACCACCAGTGCGATATTTTCCTTCTGGTATGCCATTGCCGCATCATAGATGGACTGAATTTCCCCGGTAAGAAAGTTCTTCGTCCAGCCGCCTTCCGTTTCCGGTGCCAGTTGATTTTTCAGCCGCATATTGCCAAACGTCCCGCGCATCATCACTTCATGGTTTCCCCGCCGGGATCCATAGGAATTAAAATCTTCCCTGGCCAGCCCCTGGTCTGCCAGATAACTGTCGGTTGGACTATCTGCCGGAATCGCGCCGGCCGGTGAAATATGATCCGTGGTAATGGAATCTCCCATCAGTGCCAGCACACGGGCCTCCTGAATCGACTCCTGCTCCGGTGGATCGAGGGTCATCTTCTGAAAAAATGGCGGTTCCTTGATATAGGTAGATGAACTATCCCACGGATAAATGGTGCTTTGGGTCAGGGGCAAGGCCTGCCAGTGTTCGTCGCCTTCATAGGCATTGCCGTATTGGGTGGAAAACATTTCCGGCGAAAGATGTGTCATCGCCTCTTTAATCTCCGCTTCAGTGGGCCAGATATCTTTTAAAAATATCGGCTCGTTGTTCGGGTTGTGCCCCAGGGGTTCTTTTTCCATGTTGATATTGACGGTTCCGGCCAGGGCAAAGGCGATCACGAGCATGGGCGATGCCAGATAATTGGCGCGCGTCAGAGGATTGATACGTCCTTCAAAATTACGATTGCCACTGAGTACGGACGCCACCACAAGATCGGTGTCCTGGACCACCTGCGTCACATCGGACTGTAATGGTCCGCTGTTGCCGATACAGGTAGTACATCCGTAAGCCACCAGATGAAATCGCAAGGCCTTCAGATAGGTCATCAGACCGGCCGCTTCCAGGTAATCGGTCACCACCTTGGAACCCGGTGCCAGGCTGGTCTTGACCCATGGCCGCACCTGGATCCCGCATTCCACTGCTTTTTTGGCCATCAGTCCGGCGCCCAGAAGTACCGACGGATTCGATGTATTGGTACAGCTGGTAATTGCCGCAATCACAACCGATCCGTGATCTAAGAAAAAGCTGAGATACGGCCGTTTTACGGAAATGCCGTCTTCATCTTCGGGCTTGCGAAATACCACCTGCTGGGTCAGCTTTTCTGCATCCACCATGGCCCCGCCCTCGCCTTCCCACTCTTCATCCCTCACCGCCTCACAGTCGCCCTTGCTGTATATGTTCGCCAAATCTTTCATAAACGATTTTTTTATCCGGCTTAATTCAATCCGGTCCTGGGGCCGCCGGGGCCCTGCCAGACAGGGTTCCACTTCGTTTAAATCCAAATGCAGGGTATCGGTAAATTCCGGTTTTGCCATATCCGGCGTCCAGAACAGTCCCTGGGCCATGAGATATTCTTTGATGATCCGCACATGGTCTTTGGACCTGCCGGTAAATTTCAGGTAATTGAGTGCCTCATCATCTACCGGAAACAGACTCATGGTCGCACCGAATTCCGGGGTCATGTTGGAAATCGTGGCCCGATCCGCCAGCGTCAGCCGGACCAATCCTTCTCCGAAAAACTCAACAAACTTGCCCACCACACCCTTTTCCCGCATCATCTTCGTGATCGTCAGCACCAGGTCCGTGGCGGTAACCCCTTCGGGCATCCGGCCGGTCAGTTCAAACCCCACTACCTGGGGAATGAGCATATAGTAGGGCTGGCCCAGCATAACAGCTTCCGCCTCAATCCCGCCAACCCCCCACCCGAAAACACCAACGCCGTTGATCATTGTGGTATGGGAATCCAGTCCCACCAGGGTATCCGGATACAATATGTTCCGGCCATTTTTTGTATCATTAACCACCACACTGGCAAGATATTCCAGGTTTACCTGGTGACAGATCCCGGTGGCCGGTGGAACCACGCTGAAGTTTTGAAAACTTTTTTGCCCCCATTTTAAAAAAGTATACCGCTCCCGGTTGCGCACAAACTCTTTTTCCGAGTTTATTTCAAAAGACTTTGTGCTTCCAAACTGGTCGATCTGGACCGAATGATCAATTACCAGATGCACGGGGATCTGTGGATTGATCAGCTCGGGGTCCGCTCCCAGCCGGGCCACTGCATCCCGCATGGCTGCGAGATCTACCACTGCCGGAACCCCTGTAAAATCCTGCATCAATACACGGGCCGGCATAAACGGCACTTCCTGTTTCGATGCCAGATCCGGGGTCCAGCGGCTTAATGCGTCGATATGCATCTGCTGCACCCGCTTGCCGTCTTCGTTGCGCAGCATATTTTCCAGCAGAATTTTAATGCTGACGGGCATTTTTGCCAGATCAATATCTAATTTTTCTGCCAAAGCAGGAAGGCTGAAATAAGAATAGGTCTGATCGTTGATTGTCAAAAAGGCTTTGGTGGAAAATGAATCCGGATGGTTCATTGAAATCTCCCTTTTCAAACAGGTTTCTAAAAAACGTTGCCTCAAGCCTCAAATCCAGCCGTGAGTTCATTCATTGCAGACAGGTTGGCATGTTATTCAAAGTCTTCCCATTTCTGTTGCTTTAAATGTGCCACCACCAGTTTCAGCATACTGAAATCGTATTTATGATTCAGCATTTTTTTAACTGATGACAAACCAGGCGTTTTTGTTTCTTTGAATGCTTTAGTAATTTCATCAAGAGATTCTTTTGACATCAGCTTTTCAATGTCAGCTTCGCCTTCCTCAATCCAGTAAGCCATATGTCCCCGGATGGTGGGAATTTTTAACGATCGTTCTGATGCAATCTCATGGATGTCTTTGCCGGTGTTAAACATCTCCAGCGTTATTTCTTTGGTGTCTGGTTTGTATTTTGGAGGCGGTTTACGGCTGATTCTTTGATGGGATTCATAACCATCGTTGTCCGCACCGATTGCCGCGGAAGCCTTGGCCACTGCATTGTTGCGATGGGGCATGTTGATTCCGGCTTTTGTCAGTTCTTTATTGTCAATAGCCGCATCAACCAGTGCCATGGATTTATAAATTCTGCCGAGCTGGCCGTAAAACAGCAGATCCAGATCCTTTAATTCACGGATATATTGTTTTACGCCTTTTTTACGAGTTTCCAGTTCCGAGATGTGTTGGGCAATTTTTTGGGAAGATTCATTTAAAAGCGGCTCAAAATATTTTTGCGCTGCGCAAACGCGCTCTTTTAAAAAAGAATAATCCGGAACGGCGCCATCCTGCAGCAGCTTATAGAATATATGGTCCAGTTGTTTTATAAACTTATCACCCACTTGTTTTATTGGTTTTAAGTCAGATTGAAGGGTTTTCGCCCACTCCAGATGTTTCTGCTTTTCCGAGCGGGTGGCATCTTTGGTGTAAGTGCTTACGTGATATCCCAGCTCCGCTTTCAGGGCTGTAAAATCAAATGTCAGCATCACTTCTTTTCGCAGATAGGATGTTGCTTCACCTTGCAGGCCCTGCGCCAGTGTTTTCACATCATTTTTCAGGTTGGCAAATTCAAAAAGGGCCGCCTCTTGTTTCAGGCCCTGATGCTTAAACGGCGATGTCAGTACCAGCCCATCCAAAGACGTGAGGCGCGACAATGCCACATATACCTGCCCGGCCGCAAAGGCCTGGCCCACATCAATAATGGCTTTTTCAAACGTCAACCCCTGACTTTTATGCACGGTAATAGCCCAGGCCAGCTTTAAGGGAAAATGTACAAAATTCCCGATTATTTTTTCTTCAATCTCTCCGGTTTCTTTGTTGAGTGCAAATCGTTTATTTTCCCAGGTATATTTCTCCACCCATACGGATGCCGTACCGTCTGAAAATGCCACCTTAATTTCTTTGGCTGTTAAATCAGCTATTTTACCTATTTTACCGTTAAAAAACTGGCCTTCCCCGGACGGGTCATTTTTTATAAACATTACCTGGGCATTCTTTTTCAATGCCAGCACATGATCCACCGGATGAACTTTCTCATCAAACTTACCATCCACTGTCGCCTGATACTTAAATGTTATTCCCGGCAGTTTTTCCAGTTTCTCCCGGTTGGTCCGGTCGGCTTTATAGTTGTGCGTGGTCAGGTACACATATCCGTCTGCGTCGTCAGGTGAAAATCCGGGCTGGTAATGCCGGTTTAAGGTATCCACATCCTGGCGGGTCAGCTGATTATCACGCAAATGGTTTAACACGGAAATAAACGTTTCATCCGACTGCCGGTATATTTTTTCCAACTCAATGTACAGCGGCTGGTTTTCAACCAGCACCTGTGCGGAAAAGAAAAACATGGTCGGGTAATACTGTGCCAGTACCTGCCGTTCAGCATCTTTGACCACCGGCGGCAGCTGCTGCAGGTCACCAATAAAAAGAATCTGCACACCGCCGAATGGTTCCTGACGCCGCCGCACCCGCCGTAATACTGCATCAATGGCATCCAGCAAATCCGCCCGCAGCATGCTCACTTCATCTATGATCAGCAATTCCATTTTTTTCAGCAGATTCCGCTTGGCCCCGTGCATCTTCATCTCCCGGGTAAGTGTCCGGGGAGTATTAAGCTGAAAAGTGGGCGCTTCTTCACCCTCAAAATGATCAGACGGGATAAACGCGCCAAAGGGAAGCTGAAACAATGAATGCAGGGTAACGCCCTGGGCGTTGATGGCGGCAATGCCTGTGGGAGCCGCAACAATGGTGTTTTTATGGGTGCTGCGGCTGATAGCGTGCAGAAATGTTGTTTTCCCGGTTCCGGCCTTGCCGGTCAGAAACACATGACGGTTGGTGCTGTTTACAAACCGTGATGCCATGGCAGCAGCTTTGTCATTCCATTGGGTCATATTTATTATGTGTGAAGTTGAAAGTAACTAAAGTTGATGTAATGCCTCCGGCATTGAAAGCTTTTAACCAAAAACTATTGCAGGAATCAAATATTTCATCAAGCTTCAATTCCAACATCATCAACTGTTAAGGGATTTATGAGTTATACGGCAAACGTTCTCTTGAATTGTATGGATGTTTCTTTTCCAAAAATCAGTTATCTGATCTCTGTTATGACCTCTCATCACATCAGTTAAATATTTGTTCACATTAACAAAAAATGAGTATTTTCAATAATGTGATATCAAGCAAAAACGTTGAATTTGTCGATCCTGGGTGGTAGTATTGTGCAACTTTGAACGTTTTACGTCAAAACTACTGCCGAAAAGACGTATTTCACGCTTCACTTAGGCAGTCTAATAATTTTTCATTTCCCAATACGGCGTATTTACACCGGGACCGAAGTGCCCCAATTGATGATAAGCAGATGAAATATTACCTAATAAGTTACGCTCGCTTTAAAGTCATATGACGCAAATTTGCATCCTAATAATTGTTAGCATGTTGAAAACATATCGGAGGGGTTATGGAAAAATATGTGAAAACTGAAGTCATTTCTTTAAAGGCTCATCCTGAACTCAATGAAAAATGGGTTCAAGCGAGAATTGCAGAAGACCCTTTAATAATCGGGTTAGGCGAACTGAATCTTAAAGATACTGAACGTCCTCAACCTTCAGGTGGTCGCCTTGACCTTTTACTTCACGACCCTGAGACCAATCGGCGCTATGAAGTTGAATTACAATTAGGAAAATCAGATGAATCGCACATTATCCGTACGATTGAGTATTGGGATTATCAGCGGAAGAAATTTCCTCAATACGACCACTGCGCAGTTCTTATAGCAGAGGATATAACCAGCAGGTTTCTGAATGTCATCTCTTTATTTAACGGTACTATTCCTTTTATAGCTATCCAGATGAAAGCCCTTAAAGTTAATGATGGAATTTCACTGTTTTTCACTACAGTTATTGATGAGCTAAATTTAGGAACTGAAGAAGATGATGAACAAGAAATTGTGGATTGTAAATATTGGGAGACAAAAGGGTCGAAAGAATCAGTAAAATTGGCGGACAAGCTTATTGGTTTTATAGAGCCGTTTGCTCCGGGCTACGGATTGAAATACAATAAGCATTATATTGGGTTAGCCAAAGATGGTATTTCGCAAAATTTCATATCATTCATTCCGAGAAAGAAAGTTACGTTGTTACATCTAAAGCACGAGCAAACGGATGAAATCGAAAAGATTCTTACTGAGTCAGATTTTGATATTCTTTCTTACGATAGGCAATGGAAGCAATATAGGCTTCGACTAACAGACAAGGATATAGAAAATAACAAAGATGCATTGATCATATTGGCGAAGATGGCATTTGACTCATATATGTCGTAAAAAATACTAACAAGGCAAATTCAGCCGACGCAAAAAGCCGCGCGGCTGATTAGCGGGTTAGGCGACAATAAATAGTTGAATTAACTGAGGTGCTGAAAGTTTCAGGAATCAGGTGATGAGAATATGACCGAGGAACTCGAACGAATTTGCTGTGGCAACACGCGCAATAAGTAACATGAAAAGCGTTAGAGACTACGCATTGCGAGGGCTGTTCGCCCTATCGCTGGCGTGGGCCTTCCTGGTGCTCGGAATGTCGTTGTTTGATAAATATGTTGGATTGCTGAATCCTGTGCCGGAAGGGTCCAACCTGCACATGGCAATGGAAAACTGGACTCCGATCCTTGTCGCAGTCGTTGCGGCGGCCGCCCTATTGTCCTTCCTCGTAAAGTTCAAGCCGGGCTTCCTGATCATTCCTCGGCAGGTGACGTCGCTCAGACTGTGGATCACGCTCTTTATGACGACTATCATAGTGGGCATCACCCTGCTGGTTGTACTGGTCGTGGTAACGATGATGCTGGATCCGCCAGGACCTAATCCGGAGAATGTGCACTATATTTCTCTTATGTTCTGGCTGCCAATGTTAGCGACTGTGGTAATAACACCGGCTGCGAGTGTTTTTATCACATGGACATTGGTGATCAACAGATAACCCGCAGCTGATTGATCAAATGCTCAGTGTTTTGGGTCTAAATGTTCTCAGGAGTCATAATGAGTTATAAAACAAAATTCACGCTGCTTGGCCTTCCTCTCATCCATGTCGCGACCGGTGGACTGGAAAATGAACGTGCCAGGAGAGGTGTTGCAAAAGGCTGGATAGCCATTGGTGATATTTCTTTTGGCATCATTCTTTCAGTAGGTGGTGCCGCTTTTGGCGGTATCGCCATAGGAGGAATAGCTGTCGGTTTATTGTCATTTGCTGGTCTGGCAATTGGCATTTTAGCGTTTGGTGGTGGTGCCATCGGTGTTCTTGCTACAGGTGGAGGTGCTATAGCATGGCACGCTGCAACTGGTGGATTTGCGATAGCAAATGAATATGCTCAGGGAGGTAAGGCAATCGCCAGTCAGGCAAACAATTTGGTTGCTGAAGAGTATTTCAAAAATAGT